>Ga0247739_10000035_pt1 | contig 79635 bp, 78 predicted proteins | sample UWRJL058202B2_FD_180943 | JGI IMG/M metagenome (GOLD analysis project Ga0247739, IMG submission 180943) | Plant litter microbial communities from Arlington Agricultural Research Station in Wisconsin, United States - UWRJ-L058-202B-2 | ecosystem: Environmental > Terrestrial > Plant litter >...
GCAGGTTCTGGATCACCTGGCAGACGCGCAGCGGGTCCCCGCGCACGACGGCCGGCTGTTCGCCCTCGAAATGGGCGATGAAGTCGATGCCCTTGGCCTCGGCCTGGGCCATGAACGGACCGGTGACGCGGCGGTGCAGGTCCTCGATCGAGACGTCGACGGTCTCGAAGGTCATCTTGCCGGCCTCGATCTTGGTCATGTCGAGAATGTCGTTGAGCAGGCTCAGGAGGTTGTCGCCCGAGTTGCGGATGATCGACAGATAGTCGCGCTGGGTGGTTTCAAGCCGGGTGGCGCTGAGCAACTGGGCGGCGCCGAGGACGCCGTTCATCGGGGTGCGCAGCTCGTGCGAGATGACGCCGAGGAAGCTGGACTTGGCGTTGTTGGCGGCGTCGGCCTTGTCGCGGGCGCCCTGGAGCTCCTCGATCAGGTGGGCCTGATGTTCCTGGAAGGCGCGGATACGCTCTTCGCGCAGCATGTTCATGGTCACCAGGACGAACATGCCGGCGACGGTGAACGGCAGGACGCTGAGGAAGGGCCAGAACAGCGGGCTGCCCCACAGGCTGGCCAGAATGATCAGGCCGGCGACGCCGTAGGGAGAGGAAATGACGATGGCCTGACGCGGGGCGCCGCGCAGCTGGGCGAACACCAGGACATAGCCGGAAATCAGCAGGGCGACGGCCAGGGCCTGACCGAAGGGCTCGCCCGAGAACCAGGCCAGCAGCGGGGCCGAGGCCCATGCGCCGGTGGTGACGGTGGCGACCGCCGGGAAGACGAAGCCCCAGCCCGCCCCGACCTTGTCGGCCATGCGCTTTTCGAAGGCGCCGCGGATGGCGCCGGCGGTCAGGGTGACCACGAACCAGGTCAGCGCCGTGCGCCAGCCGATGGTCCCCAGCAGGCCCACGGCCCAGCTGGCGATGATCAGATAGCGCAGATACTGGGTCTGCAGGATGGCGGTCAGGGCCTGGGCCGCGTCACCCGCGCCCGCGCCAAGCCCTTTGCCGATACCCTCGGATCCGACCATTGATATTCCCGGAAAACTGAACCGCCCGGGCCGTACGCTACGTAAAAGTGTCTAAGACGAAGTGAACGCTTTGTTTTCGGTTTCGGAGGGCGTCAGGGCACGGATCGAAAGCGCGTGAATCGGCCCGGCCAGTTCCTCGGCCAGCAGGGCGTTGATGGTCCGCTGACGCGCGACACGCCCCTGCCCCTCGAATCTCTGCGAGACCACGGTCAGGTTGAAATGGCTCTCACCGCCGGGTTTGGCGTCCATTCCGCCTTCATGATGGTGACCGGCGTGCCGCCAGCTGTCATCTTCGAGCTCCAGAAGGGTCGGCGACAGGGCTGAAACCAATTTTTCCCGGATAATCGTCGCTATAGGGCCGTCCGGCATCGATGTGTCCTTGATGAGGTCCAAATCCACCCTACACTTGGGACAATGCCTGCGTCATTCGAATACAAACCCCGTTTCAAGGACATGCGGATCAAGCCGTCGAAGCCCGGAGAGGCTGAGGCGGAACAGGATGTCCTGCGTCTGAAGCCCGGCGAGAAGCCGTGCGACCACCCCGACTGCTCCAAGGCGGCGACGGCGCGTGCGCCGAAATCGCGCGAGCGGCTGAACGACTTCTATAATTTCTGCCAGCCCCACGCGGCCGAGTACAACAAGGCGTGGAACTTCTACGCCGGCATGAACGAGGCGCAGATCCGGGCGGCCAAGGAAAACGAGGCCATGACCGGCGGGCGACCGACTTGGGACATGAAGGCTTCCAAGAACTCCAGAGAGGCTGCGACCTTCGCCGCCAAGATGGGCACGGCCAACAACACCGGCGAAGGCTCTTGGCGCGACAGCTACGGCCTGTTCGGCCGTCGTGGCGAAAACGCGCCTGCGCCTGCCGAACCGGTCCACCGCGTCGGCAAGATCGAGGGTGGCGCCCTGCGCGACCTGGATCTGGAGCCTGGCGCGACCAAGGAAGAGATCAAGCTCGCCTATCACGCCCTGCTGAAACGCTGTCACCCCGACCACAACGGCGGCGACCGCGGCGCCGAGGCCAAGCTGGTCCGCGTCATCAAGGCCTACAAGACGCTGAAGAAGGCCGGCCTCGCCGCCTAGGCCGCCACCCTGGTGCGGAACTCGCGCACCAGATCGCGCAGCTGGCCCAGCTCGCCTAGGGCCATGTCCGACTTGGCCAGCAGGGCTTCGGCCAGGCAGGTCGAGCGGGCGATGACCGCCCGGCCCGCCTCGGCCAGCCGCACCTGAACCTCGCGCTCGTCCTCGAGGCTGCGCGTCCGCGTGACCAGACCAGCCGCCTCCAGCCGCTTGACCAGCGGAGTAATGGTCGACGGTTCCAGCGCCAGCTGCGAGGCCAGACCGCCGACGGTCAGGAACCCGGCCTCCGCAGCGCTCGCATCCTTCAACGCGTTCAGCACCAGATACTGGGGATAGGTGATGCCCAGTTCGTCCAGCATGGGCTTGTAGAGCCGCGTCACCGCCATGGAGGCGGAGTAGAGGGCGAAGCATAGGTGGTCGTCGAGCGACATCGAGGTGGGCGAGAGGGCTTGGGGCGTGTCCATGCCGATCATTTATCACAATAACGGATATCGTCGCAAACTTTTCACTGGACAGGTCAGAGCCGCAGGCCTAGATGTTGTTTATCGCGATAAACAACTCGCCGGCGCGACGGCCCAGATAGGAGTTCCCCGATGAACGTTCTGTACAAGGCTCACGCCACCTCCACCGGCGGTGGCCGCGACGAAGGCCGGTCGGCCACCGACGACGGCAAGATCGACGTCCTGCTGTCCCTGCCCGCCGAGATGGGCGGCAAGGGCGGCGCGGGCACCAATCCTGAGCAGCTGTTCGCGGCCGGTTACGCCGCCTGCTACATGGGCGCCCTGCGTCTGGTCTCGGGCAAGGCGGGCACGCCGGTCGGCCCGGACACGAAAATCCATACCACGGTCGGCATCGGCCCGAACACCCGTGGCGAAGGCTTCAATCTGGACATCGCCATCAAGGTCACCGACCACGGCCTGGACAAGGCGACCATCGACGGCCTGATCGCCGCCGCCCATCAGGTCTGCCCCTACTCCAACGCCACGCGCGGCAATGTGGACGTGGACCTGACCGCGGAATAACCTCCGGCGCATGAGCGCGCCCGACCCGCAGGTTCTCATCGTCGGCGCCGGTCCTACGGGACTGGCGGCGGCGCTGTTCCTGACGCGGGCGGGCGTCGCCGTGCGGATCATCGACGCGGCGCCCGCGCCGACGACCACCTCCAGGGCGCTGGCCGTCAATCCGCGCACGCTCGAACTGCTGCAACCGACCGGCGTCTCCGCCCGGATCCGCGCCGAGGGCCAGAGGATCAGCACGATCCGCATCGCCCATGAAGGCCGGGTCAGCGCCACAATCCGTCCCGACTGGGATCGGGTCGCCCCGGGCCGGCCCATGACCATCCTGCCCCAGGCCGAGACGGAACGGCTGCTGGCCGAGGCGCTGGCGGACCTCGGCGTGCGTCCGGAACACGGCGCGGGCCTGACCGGCCTGAGCCAGACCGACGACGCCGTGACCGCCGTCCTTTCGACCGGCGAGACGGTCACCGCCGCCTTGCTACTGGGCGCCGACGGGGCCCATTCGGCCGCGCGTCACGCCCTGGGCCTCGACTTCCCCGGCGACGCTTCGGACGTGCCCTGGCATCTGATGGACGTCGACATCGCCGGCGCCCCCGCGGACGAGGCGCGGATCGACTTCCAGCGCAGCGGCCCGATCATCGCCCTGCCCTTCTCCGGCGGGACCTTCCGGCTGATCGGTTTCGGGGAATCCTTGCTGCCTCGCCTGCCCGCAAGCTGGACGGCCGGAGAGGTGCGCTGGGCTTCGGAGTTCAGGGTTTCGCACCGGATGGTCCCGACAATGGCCGTCGGCCGGGTCGCCCTGGCCGGGGACGCAGCCCACATCCATTCGCCCATCGGCGGACGCGGCATGAACCTGGGCATCGAGGACGCCTTCGTCTTCGCCGCCTGCGCCGTGGACGCGTTGCAGGGCGATCTTTCTCGCATCGCCGACTATTCCCGGCTGCGTCACGCCGTCGATGCGGCATGGGTGAAGACCTCCCATGGCCTGACCGGCTTCGTCACCGACCAGTCGCCGATGGCCCGCTTCCTCAAACGGATCGCCCCGCCGATCGCGGCCTCCATTCCCGGTCTCGTCGATATGGCGCTTAAGCGCGGTCTGGGTCTCGACCACCCGACGGCCGTGCGCTAATCGCAGCCTATGGCCTCTCCTCTCGACGCGACCCCCGATCCCCTCCTGACGTTCGAACCGCACCGCAAGGTGACCGTGCGCGAAGCCTTCGGCGTTGATTCCGACATGGTCGTGCCGATGTTCGACACGGTCGACAGCCACGTCCCCGAGGTGGATCCGGCCTACAAGTTCGACCCGCAGACGACCTTGGCCATCTGCGCCGGCTTCGCCTTCGACCGCCGCGTCATGGTTCAGGGCTATCACGGCACCGGAAAGTCGACCCACATCGAACAGGTCGCCGCCCGGCTGAACTGGCCGCTGGTTCGCGTGAACCTCGACAGCCACGTCTCGCGCATCGATCTGGTCGGCAAGGACGCCATCGTCCTGAAGGACGGCAAGCAGATCACCGAGTTCCGCGAAGGCATGCTGCCCTGGGCCCTGCAGCGCCCGATCGCCCTGGTGTTCGACGAATACGACGCCGGCCGCCCGGACGTGATGTTCGTGATCCAGCGCGTGCTGGAGGCGCAAGGCCGCCTGACCCTGCTGGACCAGAACCGCGTCATTCGCCCGAACCGCTGGTTCCGCCTGTTCTCAACCACCAACACCATCGGTCTGGGCGACACCTCGGGCCTGTATCACGGCACCCAGCAGATCAATCAGGGCCAGATGGACCGCTGGAACATCGTCACCACCCTGAACTACCTCGAGCATGACGTCGAAGCCGGCATCGTCGCCGCCAAGGCGCCCGAGTGGGACAACACCGAAGGCCGCCGCAAGATCGCCGCCATGGTCCGTGTCGCCGACATGACCCGCAACGCCTTCATGAACGGCGACATCTCCACCGTCATGTCGCCCCGCACGGTCATCACCTGGGTCCAGAACGCCATCATCTTCGACGGCGACGTCGGCCTCGCCTTCCGCCTGACCTTCCTGAACAAATGCGACGAGCTGGAACGGCCGACCATCGCGGAGTTCTATCAGCGGGCGTTCGGGGAGGATCTGCCCGAGGCGGCGACACGGGTGAAGGTGGGGTGAGATGTCTGTCGCGATCCTCGCTCTGATCGCGCTGACGCTTCAGACGGATGCCGCGCGGGCGCCGCGCCCTGGCTATGAGCAGTTGATCGCCGCCGTCCATGCAGAGCGTCCCGCGGCCCGCATCCTCTCGCAGGATTTCAGGGAAAGCCGTCGTGGCGGCGCCCGGATCGGCTGCGGCCTGATCGAGATCGATGGGCATATCGAGCCATTCTCGGTCACTGCGATCTGGGACACACCTTCGGGGACGGTCGTTCATGTCGTCGGCGTTCCCCCGCGGCCTGTCCAGCCGGCCCACTGGGAGATCAATGTCCAGACGCCGTCACGCGGGGACAATGACAAGGACGGCGACATCGACCGGATGGACCGCAACTACGACGTCATGAGGCGTCGTTTCGCGATGATCTTCTGCGACACGCTCCGCGCGCCGGAAGGCGTCGTCTGGGCAGTGGACGTGGAGCCCAACCCCGATCCTGCCCGGGAAGCGCGGGCCAGGGCGCTCGCGGACCAGGCCACGGCACTCATCTTCGGGCCTGAAGTCGCGCCGCGCGAATAATAACGCCCTTCCCTTCTCCCCGTGGGAGCTCTCGAGCAGAGAGAGGGAACGTAAAATGGTCACCCGCCGTTCGCCGAAATTCCCCCTAGGAAACCGGTGTCATCGGTGCTTGTATCCGCGCCGTCGAAGGGCCGCCAAGAGCCCTCATCCCGGGAAATGGAAACACCGTCATGCAGATGAATCGCCGCGCCCTCCTGTCCGCCGCCGCCGCGACCGCGGTCGCCTCGGCCACCCCCGCCCTCGCCCGCACCGTTCAGAACGCCGCCTCCCCTGATCGGGCCGCCGTGATCGCGGCGATGAAGAAGGCGACCGCCTTCATGACCGACGAGGTCGCCGTCGGCGGCGGCTATGTCTGGAACGTCCTGCCCGACTTCTCGCGCCGCTGGGGCGAGCTGGAAGCCTCCCCGACCATGATCTGGGTCCAGCCTCCGGGCACGGCGACCGTGGGTCACGCCTATCTGGACGCCTATCACGCCACCGGCGACGAGCAGTTCTACAACGCCGCCAAGTCCGCCGCTGACGCCCTGATCGCGGGCCAGCACCCGCGCGGCGGCTGGAACTATGTCATCGACACCGCCGGCGAAGAGACCCTCAAGTCGTGGTACGCCACCTATGGCCACAACGCCTGGCGGATGGAGGAGTATCACCGCTTCTACGGCAATGCGACGTTCGACGACGCCGGCACAGCCGAGGCCTCGCAACTGCTGCTGCGGGTCTACCTGGAGAAGCGCGAGCGCAAATATCGGGCGCCGCTCGACAAGGCGATCCAGTTCGTCCTCGACGCCCAGTACGCCAACGGCGGCTGGCCTCAGCGCTTCCCGTTCGTCGAGAACGGCGGGGTCCACGGCCATGCCGACTACACCCCCTACATCACCTTCAACGACGATGTGGCGGGCGAGAACATCGAGTTCCTGCTCTATGCCCACCAGGCCCTGGGCTCGAACGACAGCCGTCTGGTCGACGCCATCGAGCGCGGCATGGACATCTATGTGAAGACCCAGCAGCCCATGCCCCAGCCGGCCTGGGGGCTGCAGCATTTCCCCGACACGCTTAAGCCCGCCCCGGCCCGGACCATTGAGCCCCAAGCCTTCGCGACCCATACGACCGGCACCAACATCCGTTCGATGATCGGCTTCTACAAACTGACCGGCGACCGGAAATTCCTGGCCCGCCTGCCCGAGGCGCTGGACTGGCTGGATCAGGTCAAGACGCCCCAGAACCTGATCGCGCCGGGCCGGACCCATCCGACCTTCGTGCTGGAGGGGTCGAACACCCCGATCTACATCCACCGCCGCGGGTCCAACATCACCAACGGCCAGTATTACGCCGACGCCAATCCGAACAATCTGATCGTCCACTACGGCTCGTTCCGGAACGTCGACACCGCCGCCATTCGCCGCGAATACGAGGCTGCCGCCGCCATGGATCCGGCCGCCCTGATCGCCGCCTCGCCGCTGAAGGCCAAGGCCGGATCGCTGAAGCTGCCGAAGTATTTCACCCTGCGCGACGTCAGCGTCTGGGACATGTCGACCGATGCGCGGCGCGAACGGGCTCCGGCGCCGACGGCCATTGCCGCCCATCTGTCGGGCCTGAACGCCCGCGGCTACTGGCCCTCGCCCCTGACCACGACGTCGAACCCCTATATCGGCGAGGCCCCGGCCGCGGTGACGGGCGGCGAGTACCAGACGACCCGCGTCGGAGACCTGTGGGACACCTCGCCCTACACCACCGACTTCCCGGTCGAATGCATCTCCACCGCCCTGTTCGTGAAGAACATCGGCGACCTGATCGAGGCTCTGGAAGCCTGAGGGACTTGACGGCGCGTTCGCTTCCCGGCCCTTAAAGCCGACTTGGGGGATCGGGCGATGGACGCGTCGGGCAGGCTGGAGATCGCGGCGGGATTCGCCACCGCCCTGGGGCCGCGCGCGGACAACCAGGACTTCGGCGCCGTCCATCTGGGCACGCCCTCGGAACAGGCGTTGCACGGCATCGTCGCCGTGGTCGCCGACGGGGTTTCGGGCTCGAAGGGCGGCCGCATCGCCGCCGAACTGGCGACCCGCAGTTTCATCGACGGCTATCTGTCGAAGAGCCCGCTGGGCGGGATCGCGGCGGCCGGCGTCGCCTCCCTGCTCGGCTTCAACCGCTGGCTCCATTCCAAAGGCCGCACCGATCCGGAGATGAAGGGCGCCGCCACCACCTTCACCGCCCTGGTCCTGCGCGGGCGTGAGGCGACGGTGCTCCACGTCGGCGACAGCCGGGCCTGGCATTTCCGCGACGGCGTCCTGACGCAGCTGACCGAGGACCACGTCCTGTCCCAGCCGGGGCTGAGCCACGTCCTGTATCGCGCCGTCGGCATCGAGGCCGATGTCCGGCTCGACGTCCGGCCCGTGCCGCTGAAGCCCCACGACCGCTTCCTCCTGACCTCGGACGGCGTGCACGGCGTGGTCGATGACGAGACCCTGACCCGGCTGCTCGGCCGCCGCGCCTCACCCGACGCCGACGCCCAGTGCATCGTCGATCAGGCCACACTCAACGGCGCCACCGACAACGCCACCGCCATCGTCATCGACGTCATTCGTCTGGGGCCGCTCGACAGCGAGGCCATCGGGGTCGAGGCCGAGGGTCTGCCGGTCCTCCCTCCCCCCGACACGGGCGACAATGTCGACGGCTTCCAGCTGGAGCGGCTGTTGTCGGACGGCAAATACACCCGCGTCTTCCTGGCGAAGGACGGGGCCGACCCGACGCCCGTCGTGCTGAAATTCCCCAAGCCCGCCTTGCTCAGCGAGCACGGCGCCCGCCTGTCCTTCCTGCGCGAAAGCTTCATCGGGCGGCGCATCGACAGCCCCTTCGTCGGCAAGACCCTGACGCTGGATCCCGGCCGCCAGAGCCGGCTCTACATCGCCCAGCCCTTCTATGAGGGCCGGACCCTGCACGCCCGCCTCGCCAACGACGGGCCGTTCGATATCCAGCCGGGCGTGCGCGAGGCGATCCGCCTGTCGCGCGGCGTCGCGGCCCTGCATCGTCAGGGCATCGCCCACCGCGACATCAAGCCGGACAATGTGATCCTCGAGAAAAATGGCGGGCTGAAGCTGATCGACCTCGGCGTCGCCCGGTTGCCCAAGGTCGAGGACTTCACCGAGGGCGAGGCGCCGGGGACGGCCGGATACATGGCCCCCGAGCTGTTCGACGGGAATCCCGGCGACGCCCTGACCGATCAGTATGCGCTGGGCGTCACCCTCTATCGCCTGTTCGCCAGGGACTATCCGCGCGGTCAGGTCGAGCTGCCGCAGCGGCCGAAGTTCGAAAAGCCGATCCCGCCGACCCAGCTGCGGCCCGACATGCCCGCCTGGCTGGAGGCCGCGCTGCTGCGGGCCATCGCCGTGGACCCGTCCGACCGCTTCGCCGACGTCGAGGAGCTGATCCATGTGCTGGAGAGCGGCAGCGCCGTCGCCGTCACCCCGCCCCAACCGCCGTCCCTGATCGAGCGCGACCCGGTGCGGTTCTGGCAGGGCGTCTGCATCCTGCTGGTGATCGCCTTGCTGGTCTCGCTGGCGACGCGGTAGGCCTCTAGAGTCTTGGCGCCGGCGGCGGCGGCAGGGGCGCGGGCGGCGAGGACGGGCCCGAGTTCGACCGAGGCCCGGGCGGATAGTACCGCCCGTCACTGTGCCGGTGATAGCCGTACCCGCCACAGCCGGCCAGGAAGGCGGCGCCGACCGCGATGGTCAGGATCGTTCTGGCGAGGACGGCGGCGCGCTGGGTCATATTGGTTAAAGATCACCGATACGAAACAGCGTCAACGGCCCCGCTGGATCAGAGATAGGCGCCGACCGCCCAGGGCACGAACTCATTGTCGCCGATGCCGAGCGCTTCCGACTTCGACGGCTCGCCGGACGCGACCGCAAGCATCCGCTCGAAGATCTCGCGCCCGACCTCGGCCATCGGGGTCCCGGTCAGGACCGGCGAGGCGTCGATGTCCATGTCCTCGTCCATCCAGCTGGCCAATTTGGCGTTGGAGGCGACCTTGATCGACGGCGCAGGCTTGGCCCCGAAGACCGAGCCCCGGCCCGTGGTGAAGACGATCAGATTGGCGCCCGAGGCGATCTGGCCGGTGGCGGAACAGGGATCGTAGCCCGGGCTGTCCATGAAGGTCAGACCTTGGGTTTTCAGAGGCTCCGCATAGCCGATGACGTCGGTCAGGGGGGTCGAGCCCGACTTGGCCACGGCGCCCAGCGACTTCTCCAGAATGGTCGTCAGACCGCCCTTCAGATTGCCCGGCGACGGATTGTTGTTCAGCTCCATCCCGTGCTTGTCGGCATAGGCGCGCCACCAGGCGAGGCGGGCGTTGAGCTTGTCGGCGACGTCTTGCGAGGTCGCGCGGCGCAGCAGCAGGTGCTCGGCGCCCCAGATCTCGGGCGTTTCCGACAGCATGGCCGAGCCGCCGTGGGCGACCAGCAGGTCAACGGCGGCGCCCAGGGCCGGATTGGCGGTGACGCCGGACCAGCCGTCCGAGCCGCCGCATTGCAGGCCGACGGTCAGGTGCGAGGCCGAGACCGTCTGGCGCTCGACCTTCGACGCCTCCTCGACCAATTCACGCACGATCTCGATCCCGGCCTCGATGGCGCGGGCGGTGCCGCCGGCCTCCTGAATGGTCATGGCGCGCAGGGTGGTGCCGGTCTCCAGCTCGGACTTTTTGAGCCAGTCGGGGATCTGGTTGGCCTCGCAGCCCAGGCCGACGATCAGGATGGCGGCGAAGTTCGGATGGCGGGCGTATCCGGCGAGGGTCCGCTGCAGCAGTTCGACATCCGTCGACAGCGAGGATCCGCCACAGCCGCCCTGATGGGTGAAGGCCACAACGCCGTCGACGCCCTTGGGCAGGCTGGAATCGGGGAAGGCGTCGGCGACGCGGCGCGCCACCGTCGCCGAACAGTTCACGCTGGTCAGGACGCCGATATAGTTGCGGGTGCCGACCCGGCCGTCCTTGCGCACGATCCCCTGGAAGGTCGCGCCGTCCAGCGGCGCAGGCGGGTGGACGTCGGCGCCGACCTCGGCCTCACGGCCGTCATCGGCCATGGCCAGGTTATGAACGTGGACGTGGTCCCCGGCTTCGATGGCTGCCTTCGCCCGGCCGATGACCTGACCGTAGCGGCGCACGAGACCGCCCTCGGCGACCGCATGGCGCGCGATCTTGTGGCCCTGGGCGATGTCAGCGCGGGCGATGGCGTCCAGACCCTCGGGCGTCTCGCCGGCGGTGATGTCGTCAAGCGCCACGGCGATATCGTCGGCGGGGTTCAGGATCAGGACGCGGGACATGACTTACTCCACCACAAGCCGGGCGGCCTCGACCGCGCCGTGCGTAGCGAGCGACAGATAGGCAGCCGTCACAGCCTTTACGAACGCCGGATCGGCGGCGAGCGCGGGCGGGAACACGGCCGACAGGGTCAGCAGGGCCGCGACGCGAGCCTCGTCGGTGTCGGCGCCGGCCAGAAGCTCGGCGGTCTTCGAAGCGAGCGGATCGTCGACGACGAAGGCCTCGCCGGCCTCGGTCACGCCCGACTGCCACTTCATCCAGGCGGCGATGCCCAGGGCCAAGGCGTCGATCCCCTGCCCTGCCGCCAGACGTTCGGCGGTCCCGGCCAGCAGGCGCTGGGGCAGCTTCTGAGAGCCGTCCATGGCGATCTGGCGCGTGCGGTGCATCAGGGCCGAGTTCGAGAACCGGGCCATCAGCTCGGCGCGATAGGCGGCGATGTCGAGACCCGGCGGCGGGTTCAGGGTGGTCTCGGCCTCGTCCCACAGGGCCTCGATGAAGGCCTTGAAGGCGGGCTGGGCCACGGCCTCATGCACATGCTCGTGCCCGGACAGGGCGCCGAGGTAGGACACCGCCGAATGGGCGCCATTGAGCAGGCGCAGCTTGGCGTCCTCCCATGGGGCGACGGCGTTGGTCAGCTGCACGCCGAGCGCGGCGAAGTCCGGACGCGGCCCGGCGAACCGGTCCTCGATCACCCACTGTGTGAAGGGCTCGGCCTTGACCATGCCCTGGTCCTCGACGCCGAGACGGCCGGTCAGCTTCTCGATATCGTCAAGGATGGTCGCCGGGACGATCCGGTCGATCATGGTCTGGGGAAAGGCGCCCTCGGCGGCGATCCAGTCGGCGAGATCCGGATCGATGCGGCGGGCCATCTCCAGCACCCCGGCGCGGATGCGGGCGCCGTTGTGCGGAAGGTTGTCGCAGGAGATGACGGTGAAGGGCGCAAGACCCGCCGCCTTGCGCGCCTTGAGCGCCGCGACGACGAAGCCCGGCGCCGTGCGGGGCGCGGCGATGTCGGCGAGGTCGGCCGCGACTTCCGGGTCCTCGACCATCAGGTCGCCGGTCGCGGGGTCGAGGCGATAGCCCTTCTCGGTGACCGTCAGGGTGACGAGGTGGACGTCGGGATGCGCCATGGCGGCGACGAGGGCGACGGGGTCTTCCGGCCCGACCAGAACCCCCTGCCCCGCCCCGATGATGCGCAGATGCTCGGCGGCGCCGTCGCGGACGACCAGCGTATAAAGGCCGTCCTGGGGGTTCAGTTGATCCCGCACGCCGGGCGAGCGCAGCGACGCGCCGAGCACGCCCCAGCGCAGGTCACCGCTCGCCAGCGCGTCGTCGAACACCACCGCCTGGTGCGCCCGGTGAAAGGCGCCGATGCCGAGGTGGACGACGCCGGTCTTCACCGCCGCGCGGTCGTAAGCGGGTTTGGCGGCGGGCGTTGCGGCCAGCGTGGCGTCGGAAAGCCGGCTCACAGCTTGTAGGCCGCCTTGACCAGACCATAGGTCAGGGCGTGGGCCAGTTCGTGGGCCTCGTCCTCCTCCATGCGGTGTTCGACCACCAGCTTGGCGAGGAAGCCGCAGTCCATGCGCCGGGCCACGTCGTGACGGGCCGGGATCGACAGGAAGGCGCGGGTGTCGTCGTTGAAGCCGACAGTGTTGTAGAAGCCCGCCGTCTCGGTCGTCTGCTCGCGGAAGCGGCGCATGCCCTCGGGGCTGTCGTGGAACCACCAGCTCGGACCCAGTTTCAGCGCCGGATAGTGACCGGCCAGCGGGGCCAGTTCGCGGCTGTAAGACGTCTCGTCCAGGGTGAACAGGATCAGGGTCAGACGGGTGTCCGAGCCGAACCGGTCCAGCAGCGGCTTGAGCGCGCGGACGTAATCCGTCTGCGTCGGGATATCGCAGCCCTTGTCGCGGCCGAAGCGGTTGAACACCGTCGCCGAGTGGTTGCGGAACGAGCCCGGGTGCAGCTGCATCACCAGACCGTCCTCGACCGACATGGCGGCCATTTCGGTCAGCATCTGGCCACGAAACAGCTCGGCGTCGGCGGCCGAAACCGGGCCGGTCGAGACCCTGGCGAACAGGGCCTCGGCCTCGGCCTTCGAGAGATCAGCGGTGAAGGCGGTCGGGTGGCCGTGGTCGGTCGAGGTCGCGCCCATCTCGGCGAAGAAGGCGCGGCGGGCGCGCAGGCTGTCGAGATAGCCGGCCCAGGTGGTGGTGTCGCAACCGGTCTGTTCGGCCAGGACCTTCAGATTGTCGCGGAAGCCTTCGTAGTCCGGATCCAGCACCGGGTCGGGGCGATAGGCAGTCAGCACCCGGCCCTTCCAGCCCGAGGCGCGGATGGTCTTGTGGTGCTCCAGGGTGTCCGTCGGCGACTCCGTCGTGGTCAGGACCTCGATGTTGTAGCGGTCGAACAGGGCCCGGGGCTTGAACGCATCGGTCTTCAAGGCGGCGTCGATGACGTCGTAATAGTGGTCCGCCGTCTCGGCCGAGAGGCGCACATCGATGCCGAAGGCCTCGGCATAAACCCAGTCGTGCCACATGCGCGAAGGCGTGCCGCGGAAAAGATGATAGTTCTCGGCGAAGCGGCGCCAGATGGTGCGGGGATCGGTCTCGACCGGACCGCCGTCGGCGCGCGGCACGCCCAGGTCCTCCATCGCCATCCCCTGCGAGTGCAGCATGCGGAAGACATAGTGGTCGGGCGTGATCAGCAGTTCGGCCGGGTTGGCGAAATTCTCGTTCAGCGCAAACCACGACGGGTCCGTATGGCCGTGCGGGCTGATGATCGGCAGATCCTTGATCTCCGCATACAGGCGACGGGCCAGGCCGCGCGTGTCGGCGTCGACCGGGAACAGACGGTCGGGGTTCAATTTCAGCGGATGGCTCATCGGTACGGCTCTACTGCGCCGCCGGACCCTGGCGGGCGCTTCCTGGGGTGATCGCGGCGCAGGACCGTGTCTGACGACGGTCTCGACGGTTCGTCGGGTGTCTATGACACCGGTAGCATTCCTTTGGCAAATGCGTATGACGCATCGGTCGCGCCATGTTGCGCGAAGGCCGGACGGAACGCCAGATTCGCGACGTCAGATGGGCTGCAGTTGACCGCTGGCGACCACGGGTCCGGTCGGCAGGCCGGTGGGCGAGCCACCCAGCGGTTCGACGGAGACGGCCAGGGTGGCGCGCGACCCGTCAGGGCCGATCAGCTTGTCGGTGTCGATGGTCACGACGTCCTTGCCGTCCATGACGCCGAGCGAGATCGGGTTCTGGCCCCTGGGCAGGATCCACATCTCGAACGACTTGTCGCTCGGGCTGGCGCCGGTGACCGGAGCGATGGTCAGGCGGCGGTTGGCGCGGTCGAGGGTGACGACAAAGCTGGCGGGCCCCTCCTCGCCCTTCAGCAGGCCGACCGAGGTCAGGGACGCGTCCTGGGTCGGAGCCTGTGGCGGCGTGGGGATCACGACGGTCTTCGGATAGGCCAGCAGGACGACCACGGCGGCGGCGGCGGCCACACCGAAGGCGGCGGTCGCGGCGCGCCAGATGTGGATATTGCTCCACACTCCCGGCTTGGCGGGCGCGAGGCCCAGCTGTGCCGCGATCCGCATCCAGACCACGCGCGGCGGGGTCTTTTCCGGAATGGCGTCGATCAAGGGGGCGAACCGCTCGTCCCAGGCGCTGACCAGGCCGGCGAAGGCTGGGTCCGAGGCGATGCGGCGCTCAGCCTGGCGACGCTGGTCGGCCGTGGTCACGCCGAGCGCATATTCGGCGGCGTCCTGGTCCGGGGTTGAGGCAGTGGGTTGAATGTCGGTCATCCGCCGAGACAAGCCTTCAGCTTGATCAGGGAGCGGCGGATCCAGCTCTTCATCGTGCCGGTGGGCACGCCGAACAGGGTCGCCACGTCCTCATAGGTGCGGCCGTCGAAGAAGGCGGTCTTGAGCGCCTTCTGCTGCTGGTCCTCCAGCTCGGCGATACAGCCGTCCAGCCGGCTGGAGGTTTCGGAGCGCAGGAGGGAGTCGAGGCCGGTCTCGCCCTCGTCGGCGACCTCCCCCGCGTCCTCGATCGGACGGCTGATCCGGCGGCCCACCTGACGCTGACGGTCGATGGCGCGGTTGCGCGCCATGGCGGCCAGCCAGGTGATCGGGCTGGCGCGACTTTCGTCGAACTGGCCCGCCTTGGTCCATACCGAGATGTAGACTTCCTGCAGCACGTCTTCCGCCTCGCTTCGATCATTCAAGATACGAAGCACCACCCCGAATAGTTTCGATGAGGTGGCGTCATACACGGCCTGCAGGGCGCCCCTGTCTCCACCGGCCACCAGCCTGAGGTTTGCGTTCAGGGCCTGTCGGCTGAGGTCGGCGTCCATGCGTCGGCTTTTACACTGCTTTCAAGACGATGCATCGGTCGCACGGCATCGCCCGCACCGCAAGACGCGGGATGAAAGACAGCCGGGATCACTTCACCAGAAGGCGCGATCCGTAATAGCCGGCCGTGGCCGCAGTCAGGCTCAGCACCGTGCCCCAGGCCATGTCGGCCAGGGTGATGGTGGTGCTCCACCGCGTCAGGGTCGCCTGGTTGGTGAGGTCATAGGTCGCATAGGCGACGAAGCCGAAGACCGCGCCGTTGACCACCGCCCGGACGACCGAGGCCTCGCGCAGGGCCGGCACGGTCGCCAGAAAGGTCAGGCCGGCCAGATAGATGAAATAGAAGGCGACGGCGGCCGGCAGGTTGACCGTCTTGGCCATGAAGTCGCCGAGCACCGGGCGGTAGAGCTTGTCGCCCATGACCGTTAGCCAGACCCCGTCCATGACCAGAACCACCAGCGCCGAGCAGCCGTAGGCAGCGAGGTATTTCAGCATGCTCAGGCCCTCTTCAGACGATAGTGGCTGACGCCCCAGACCTGACCGTCGCTGTCGCCGAACAGGCCGGCGGTGGCCATGAAGAACCGGCGCCAGCGCCGCATCCACAGGGGGGCGTTGGCGGCCCCATAGACCGACGCCATCAGGCCTCTGATCTCTTCCTCGTGCATGTCGAAATTGTCGAGCCAGTCGTCGGCGGTGCGCTGATAGTGGGTCCCCGACCAGCGCCATTCATCCTCGACCGTCAGCAGGTCGCCGTACTGGCGCATCAGGCCGTGGCTGGGCATGACGCCGCCGGTGAAGAAATGCTGGGCGATGAAGTCGCTCTGGTCCGAGACCTCGAAGCGATACGGCGCGTCGATGTGGCTGAAGACGTGGATGAACATCCGGCCGTCGGCCTTGAGCCAGCCGCGCGCCTTGCCCAGCAGGGCCCGCCAGTTGGCCATATGCTCGAACATCTCCACCGAGACGATCCGGTCGAAGGTCCGGTCGATCGTGAAGATATTCATGTCGGCCGTGATGATCGTGAGATTGGTCAGGCCACGCCGCCGGGCCGTCTCGTCGATCGCGGCCTTCTGGCTGTGCGAGTTGGAGACGGCGGTGATGTTGGCGTTCGGATAGCGTTCGGCCATCCACAGCGACAGCGAACCCCAGCCGCAGCCGAGTTCGAGAATGTTCTGGCCGTCCTGGATGTCGGCGTGCTCGCAGGTGATCCGCAGCGCGCTGGCCTCGGCCTCGTTGAGGGACGCGTCCTCGCTTTCGTAGAAGCAGCTGGAATATTTGCGATGCTTGCCGAGGCACAGTTCGAAGAACCGGGCGGGCAGTTCGTAGTGCTGCTGGTTGGCGGCGTCGGTGAACTCGGCAACCGGACGTTCGGCCATCTCGCGGGCGAAGGTCGCCTCGGCGTCGGCCGGGGGAGTCTTCAGCGCCTTGCGCGCATTGGCGACCAGAAGGGCGATGGCCGGCCGGGTGAGGAAGTCCGGGAAGGGCGCGTCCTGCAGTTTGTTGACGCTGTTCGAGATCAGGCTCACCGGGTCGCTCCTGCGGATGTCGGGGATTTGCGCGCGGGTCGGGGGAAGAAGGCCCCGACGCGGTTCTGGTAGTCGACGAAGGCTTGGCCCCGGGACTTGAGCATCGCCTTCTCAAGCGGCGGGACGCCGGTCAGCCGGGTCAGGATCAGGTACATGACGACGGGCGCGATCAGGCTGATCCAGCCCAAGGGCCAGGATCCCGGCCATCCGCCCGACAGGTCGATGGCGATCACCGGGTATGCGACCCAGCCCAGCCATTCGAAGACATAGTTGGGATGGCGCGACAGGCCCCACAGGCCCTTGTCCATGATCTTGCCGTGGTTCGCCTTGTCGGCCTTGAAGGCCTTCATCTGGCTGTCGGCCCGGCCCTCGCCGAGGATGGCGATCAGCAGGATGGCGGCGCCGATGAAATCCTCAGCCATCAGCCCGGCGCCGGGCCTGAGCGCGGCGGCGGCGATGGAGGCGCACAGCAGGGTGGTCGCCGGAGCCTGGACGACGGCGAGGCCGAACAGATTGGCCTGGAAGCGACCGCCCCACTCCTCCTTCATCATCACATAGCGGGCGTCCTCGGCGCTGCGCGCGACGCGGCCGGCGATGTAGGACCCCAGCCGGATCGACCAGATGGCCACCAGAACGGCGACGAGGATCTGGCGTTCGGACGGCGCTCCGGCCCAGGGCGTCAGGGCGACCACGACGCCGGTCACGCCCGTGCCGAAGGTCCAGAAGACGTCGATCCAGCCTGTATTGTCTGTCTTCAACGAGACGGCCCAGGCCGTCACCATGACGACGACCATGAAATGGAAGGCGAAGAGGAGCGCGATAACCACGGTCAGCGGCCCGAGGGTTCGAGCTGACGGGTCGGCAGACCCAACTGCCCCATCCGCGCCGTCAGCCGGGTCTGTTCGGCCGCCGACATCGTCGCGCTGCGCGACAGCAGGGCCGGGAACTGGCCGTCGGCCGTGGTGGCGATCATCCAGCTGTAGTCGGGCGCCACCTCGATGACCCAGTAGCGCTGGCGGATCAGCCCCCCGAAGAAGCTGGCCTCGAACTTGGCGTTGGTCGTGGCGTCCAGAACCCGGGCGCTGGTGTTGACCGTCGAGGTCCGGCCCGTGCGCGAGCCCTGATGGCAGGTCTGGGCGATGGTGAAGCGGTCCGCGCCGCGCCGGGACCAGACCTGACTGGCCGCCCAGCAGTTGCGCTGGTGGTCGTTGGGGGTGCGCAGGATTTCGTACCACCGTCCCATGAAGCGATCGAGATCGACATGGCTGCGCGGCTGGGGCGCCTCGGCCGAGGCGACCGCGGGGATGGCGACGGCCGGGATCGCGGAGGCAAGCGCGAGGGCCATGATGGCGGTGCGAAGGTTCAACATGGTCTTCAGCTTCCTTGTGTCGCCGGTGTCGGGTGGCCGACCGTGACGGGTGTCGCCGGCACGCGACCGGAACGCAGGCGAAGACCCTTGAGGATCAACAGGATGGCCTCCCAGTGGATGCCGGCGATGACCTTCAACGTGAGCAAAGGATGGGTGATCCACGCCCGCATCAGATTGCGGTCGGTCAGCGGCGCCCGTTCCCCGAAGAAGCTTGTCAGCAGCATCGGCCCCTCCCCGTCCTCGACGGTGATGGAGACGCCCGCGATCTCCTCATCGGCGCCGGTCGGCGGAACCACCGAGAAGCGGTAGGTCAGGTCCATGTCCATGAAGGGCGAGACGTGGAATTGCTTGGCGACCGACTGGCGTACGGCCCCGTCCGTCGTGACCACCGGCATCAGATAGGAATGGCGCTGGCCGAAGGTGTTGGACACCTCGTACAGGATGGCGCTCAGCCGCCCCTCGCGGTCGTGGCAGAAGAAGACGCTGAGCGGGTTGAAGCCATAGCCGAGGATGCGCGGCATGGTCAGCAGCCGGATCGGCCCGCCGCCCTGGATGTTCGCCTCGGCCAGGCTGCGTTCGATCTGGTCACGCAGCGGCGTCTGCGACCGGTCGCCAAAGTCCGACAGGTTCAGCGAAATCAGGCCAAACTTGCCGCGCGCCAGCCACTTCAGACGCCCGGTCAGACTGGCCGCCTCGTCGAGGTCGATCAGCAGCATGAAGATGCGGTACTTCAGCGAATGCGCGCGCGGGCGCAGACGGCAATGCGCGACCTTGCCGGTGTAGATTCCCGATGCGATCGCGTCCGTCGTCATGCGGGAGCCGCCTCCGAGCCGGTCGTGATTGCAGCGGCCGTCAGCGGAATGCGGCCGCTCTCGTTCGCAACGTTCCAGGGACGGCGCACGCCTCCGATGGCCTCGGCGACCGCCAGACCGGCCTGCAGCCCATCCTCATGGAAGCCCGAGCCGAACCAGGCGCCTGCGAACCAGGTGTCGTTGACGCCTTGCAACGACCAGAGCTCTTTTTGCGCAGCCAGGGCGGCAGCGTTGAAGATGGGATGATCGAAATCGTGGTCGGCGATGACGGTCGCAGGATCGAGCTCGATCTCGGGGTTCAGGGTCACGAAGACCGGATCGCCGGGCAGACCCTGCAGGAGGTTCATCCAGTAGGTGACGCTGGGGTGGCTCTCGCCACGCCGCGAGGCCTTGCCGCCGACGTAGTTCCACGCCGCCCAGGCCGCGCGCCGCTTGGGCATCAGCTGCGGGTCGCGGTGCATGACGACGCGGTTGCTGCTGTAGCGAATAGCGCCGAGCAGCCGGGTCTCTTCCGCCGTCGGCTGGTCCAGCAGGGCCAGGGCCTGATCGGAATGGGTAGCCAGGACGACGGCGTCATAGACCTCCTGCTTGCCGGACGTCGTATGCACGATCGTCCGCCCGGGACGACGCACGATGCGGGTGACCGGATCGCCGACCGAAAGTCCGCCACGGAACTCGCGGGCCAGGGCGTCGATATAGGCGCGGCTGCCCGTGTCGACCGTCTTCCAGTTGGGCTTGAGGTCGACCTCGAGCAGACGGTGGTTCCGGTAGAAGCGGATGAAGGCCGCGGCCGGATAGTCGGCCATCTGGCATGAGGACGACGACCAGATCGCCGCCGCCTGGGGCAGCAGATGCCGGTCGCGGAAGGCCGCGCCGTATCCGCCCTTGTCCAGATAATCGCCGAGCGAACACAGGGAGACGTCGAGATCGCCGAGGTCGGCCTCGGCGGTCCGGTGGAAGCGCTTGAGGTCGATCAGCATGCGCCAGAAGGCGGGGCTGAACAGATTGCGCTTCTGGGCGAACAGGCCCTTGGCCCCATGGCTGGAATATTCGAACCGGCCCTCTTCTATCGACACCGCGAACGACATGTGCGCGGCCTTCGACGGCACATCCAGATAGTCGAGCAAGGCCGTGAAGTTCGGGTAGTTGGGCTCGTTGAAGACGATGAAGCCGGTGTCTACCGGCATCACGCCATCCCCCGTCGGCACATCGATCGTGCAGGCGTGGCCGCCGAGCCGGTCGCCGGACTCATAGAGCGTCACGTCATGCGCCTGCGACAGCAGCCAGGCCGCGGACAGGCCGGACACGCCTGAGCCGACGACGGCGACACGACGCCGTGATTTCGAGGGTTCTTGAACGGGCGAAGGTCGATCGTACATGACAGCTCACGAGCAGACCGGCGTTTGGCCGGACGAAGTCAGCTACGAAGCTGCACGGCGTCTGGATGTTCCAAAAAGAGGCGCATCCTTTCCGGGCTCAGTCCGTAGCTTCACCAGTCCGACCGGACGCGTGAACGCGCGGAGATCTTCATGACGGCCCCTTCGATCAACGACAGCCTCGACGTCCGCGCCATCGATGCGCCGAAGCCCGGCAGGCTGCTGCTCTGGGTGCTGGGCAAGGTTGGTCAGGACTGGCGCGGGCGGGGGCTGGCGATCCAGACGCCCGACCGTCAGGAATACCGCTTCGGCCCGCCCTCCCCCGACCCCGCGCGCCTGATCGTCCACGACTGGAAGACGATGGGCCGGGCGCTGGCCGGCGGCGATATCGGCTTGGCCGAGGGCTTTATGGCGGGCGAATGGGAGACACCCGACCTGGCCGCCCTGCTGGCCGTGTTCGCCGACAATTTCGAGCGTCTTGACCAGTTCGCCAGCGGCAATGTCGTCGGGCGCGGCGTCAACTGGGTCGTCCACCGCCTCGGCAAGCTGAACACCCGGCGTGGATCGAAGAAGAACATCATCGCCCACTACGATCTGGGCAACGCCTTCTACGAGCGCTGGCTGGATCCCAGCATGACCTATTCGTCCGCCCTGTGGGCCCGGCCGGAGCAGACGCTGGAAGACGCCCAGCGCGAGAAGTACGCCGCCCTGGCCGCCAGCATCGGCCTGAGGCCCGAGCACACGGTGCTGGAGATCGGCTGCGGCTGGGGCGGGTTCGCCGAATACGCCGCGGGCGAGATCGGCTGTTCCGTCACCGGCCTGACCCTGTCGCCGTCCCAGCACGATTTCGCCGTCGAGCGGATGGCGAAGGCGGGCCTGTCGGACAAGGTCGATATCCGCCTGCAGGACTATCGCGACGTCACCGAGACCTTCGACCGCGTCGTCTCCATCGAGATGTTCGAGGCCGTCGGCGAAAAGTGGTGGCCGACCTATTTCGACGTCGTCCGAAACCGGCTGAAGCCCGGTGGCCGGGCGGGGCTGCAGATCATCACCATCCGCGACGACCTGTTCGCCGGCTATCGCGGCCGGGTGGACTTCATCCAGAAATACGTCTTCCCCGGCGGCATGTTGCCCTCGGAGGCGGTGCTCAAGGACGTCATCGAACCCCACGGCCTGACGATCGGGGCCACGACCCGCTTCGGCCAGGACTACGCCCGCACCCTGCACCTGTGGGCCAGGCGGTTCCGCGAGGCGGACAGCGGCATGAACACCGTCTTCGACCGCCAGTGGTTGTTCTACCTGGCCTATTGCGAGGCCGGGTTCGCGACCGGGCGAACCAATGTGGTGCAGTTGAGCCTGTCGGCGGACTGAAACCGGCCCTCGCCGTCACGGCTCGACGAAGGCTCCCGCAGGTGTAGTCTGCGGCGCCATGACAGACGCCTCTAACCCCTCCGAACTGATCGATGGCCGCATCGCGGCGCTGGGCGACTGGCGTGGCGAGACCCTCGCCCGCTGCCGCGCCCTGATCCGCGAGGCCGATCCCGAGGTCACCGAGGACTGGAAATGGCGCGGTGTTCCCGTCTGGTATCGCGACGGCATGATCTGCACCGGCGAGACCTACAAGGCCGTCGTCAAACTGACTTTCGCCAAGGGCGCCGCCCTGCCCGACCCGACCGGCCTTTTCAACTCCAGCCTCGACGGCAACGTCCGCCGCGCCATCGATATCCCCGAGGGCGCGGTCATCGACGGCGAAGCGTTGAAGGCGCTGGTCCGGGCAGCGATCGCGCTGAACCAGACGAAGCCGGCGAAGAAGAAATAGTCACCGCTCGAACGGCGGCCGCTCGTCCCGGTGCAGCGCCAGCACATTGCAGAAATCCACCGGCGGCGCCGCGATCTCGCCGAACGCGCCGTCCTTCAGGCGGAAGAAGCGGTAGTCCGCCTCGGCCAGCATGTCCCAGGTCTCGCCGGCCGCGCCTCCGCCCCCGCCGGCGTTGATGTGCGCATTGCATTCGAAGATCACCGCCGGCCGCAGCCGGCTCAGCGTCCGCGTTGCGCCGGCGATGACCATGGCCTCGGCGCCCTCGACGTCGATCCTGATCAGGTCGATGCGCCACAGGTTCTCGCAGGCGACCAGACTGTCCAGCGTCCGGGTCCGCACGGCCTCGCCGTCGGTCGTCGCCGCGTTGGCGATCAGGGAAAAGGCCTGGGGGTCATCGCCCAGCGGCACATGGTGCAGCACCGCCTCCCCGTCCCGGTCCGAGGCCGCCAGCTTGAGCGCCTTCGCCCAGGGATAGGCGTTCATCGCCAGATTGGATGTCAAGCGCCCGAACGCCGCCTCCCCCGGCTCCAGCGCCAGCACCCGCCCCGTCGGTCCGACCAGCCGCGCCGCCTTAAGGGCGTAGAGGCCGATATTGGCGCCCACATCGATGAAAACGTCGCCGGGCCGCAGCAGCCGGTCCAGTTCGCGCAACTCCGGCTCGACCCAGTCGCGCAGAAGGAAGGCGGTGATGGAAGCGTACTTCAGGTCGGCCGGGGTGCGCATCCGCTCCCCGCCCTGACGGGTCAGGTCGAAGGCGGCGCCTCGCCCCATGGCCACCGAGGCCGCCAGCATCCCCGCTCGCGCCAGCACCCGGGCCGGTTCGGCGCGGAATGCGGGCTGGGACGTCAGTTTCCGCACGCGTCGCATCAGGTTCATCGGACACTCTCCCATGTGGGTAGGGTCGTCGGCGCCGTCGCGGCTCCCGGCGCCATCGCAAGCGCGGCCTGCACCCCGGCCAGCCGCCGGGGGGTCGTGCAGCGGGCCGAACGTCGAACGCGACCAATGGTAGAATCGGTTCCTGGCCTCCCCCAGCCCCGGAAACCAGTTCTGCGTTGTCCTGACGGCCTTTCGATACATGACGCCTCCGTGATGGAGCGACCGTACAGGCGAAAGTTTAACTATAGGTTGTATGGAGAGGCATGATCGTTGTTCTCACCATTGCGGAGCGATGGGGAGGTGGCATGGCGCGTCTTCGCGCCATGACGGAGGGGGCTCTTGCTTGCCTTGGAGGATCGGAGCCCGGTTCAAGGGAGAACCCCCTCCACCACGACCCAAGCGGGTCGCGGTCCCCCTCCCCACGCTTCGCGTGGTGAGGATATCAGCCGGCCTCAGCCAGCTCCGGGACGCGGACGACTTCGCGCCAGCTCTGCGGATTGGCCAGCAGGGCGCGGACCAGCAGGTTGTTGACCGCGTGACCGGCCTTGTAGCCTTCATAACGGCCCAGCAGGGGCGCGCCGAGGACATAGAGGTCGCCGATGGCGTCCAGGGCCTTATGACGGACGAACTCGCGTTCCATCCGCAGGCCGCCGGGGTTCAGGATCTCGTCGCCGTCGATGACGACCGCGTTTTCCAGCGAACCGCCGCGCGCCAGACCGGCCTTGCGCAGGGCCTCGACCTCATGGGCGAAGCCGAAAGTGCGGGCTGCCATGATCTCGGTGCGGAAGGTCTCCTCGTCGACGACGAAATCCACGACCTGGTTGCCGATGACGGCGTTGTCGAAGTCGATCTCGAACCGCATCTCGTAGCGATCGCAGGGCAGCAGGGCCGCCGTCTTGTCGCCGTCCGTGACGCGGATCGGCTCCAGAATCTCGATGTAGCGGACCGGAGTCGACTGGCGGCGGAAGCCTGCGCGGTCCAGCAACTGAACGAACTGCAGCGCGGAACCGTCCATGATCGGCAACTCGGGACCATCGACCTCGATCACGGCATTGGAGATGCCGAGCGCAGCGAAGGCGGCCATCAGGTGTTCAATCGTCGACAGGCGCACGCCCTCGGTGTTTTCGATCATGGTGTTAAGGCGGGCGTCGATGACGGCGTCGCCCGACACCGGGATCCGGTTGTCGCGGTCGGTGATGTCGGTGCGGACGAAGACGATGCCCACGCCCGGCGCGGCCGGACGGATGGCCAGACGCACGCGCTCACCGGTGTGAACGCCGACGCCCGCAATAATGGCAGGCGCGACGATCGTCCGTTCGCGATGATCATGGCGTGGCGGCAAAGGCGGTGTCTCGTTTCAGAAAGCCCCAGACCTGGACGCAAGACGGTCCGGGTCATCGATCTGTCTAACGGACGTCTCGCAAGCGTTAAACGAAACTCGGGTTTCGGATTGTTTCCGTGGTTAACAGAACGTCGAAATGCAGAACGCCCCGGGCTGGCCCGGGGCGTTCCTTCATCTCAGTCGCTTTTGGGGGCGGCTTTTCAGTTGGCCAGACGGCGCAGGAAGGACGGGATTTCAAGGTCGTCCTCCGCGGGAGCTTGCGGCTCGGGCATCGGCTGGGCCGAGGCGTTCGAGCGCATCTGCGGGGCTGGCTGCTGCACATAGGTCGGCTGCGGACGGGCCGGCTTCTTGGAGCCGAACAGGCTCCAGCCGCTCTTGCGGTGATCGCGGTCGTCATAGGCCGGCTCAGCATATTCCGGCTCAGGAGCGGGCTGCGAGCGGTCCATGTAGAGGTCGCCCTGATCGGCCGGCGTGGCGGCGGCCGGACGGCGGCCGCGGTCGGATTCGAACTCCTCGACCCAGGGATCGACGATCGGCGCCAGGGTGCGCTCCTCGGCGACGTGATGGATCACCGGCTCCGGGGCGCGGACGACGGGCGCGGGCTCAGGCGCGCGCATGGCGGCGGTCTGGGCGACGGTCGGGGCTACGGCCGAAGCCGCCGACTGAAAGCTGGGAACGACGGGGGCGGGCTCGGGCGCGCGCGGGGCCTCGGCCCTGACCGGCTCGTGACGGACCGGCTCGGCGCGGCTGGCGGCGTAGGGAGCGGCCGGGCGGCGGGTGTCGGCGAAGGTCGGGGCGGCGGCCGGGTCGACGCGGGCGACGACGCCCTCGTCCATGCCGGTGGCCACGACCGAGACGCGGATTTTGCCGTCCAGAGCCGGATCGAAGGCCGCGCCGAAGATGATGTTGGCGTCCCCGTCCACCTCGGCCGAGATGGCGTTGGCGGCCTCGTCGACTTCCAGCAGGGTCATGTCCAGACCGCCGGTGATGTTGACCAGGACGGCCTTGGCGCCCTTCAGGCTGGTCTCGTCCAGCAGGGGGTTGGCGATGGCGTTCTGGGCGGCCAGCAGGGCGCGGTCGTCGCCGGTGGCCTCGCCCGTACCCATCATCGCCTTGCCCATTTCGGACATGACGGCGCGGACGTCGGCGAAGTCGAGGTTGATCAGACCCGGCAGGATCATGAGGTCGGTGATCGAGCGCACGCCCGAGTGCAGGACCTGGTCGGCCATGCCGAAGGCGTCGGCGAAGGTGGTCCGCTCATTGGCGACGCGGAACAGGTTCTGGTTCGGGATGACGATCAGGGTGTCGACGTAGCGTTGCAGCTCGGCGATGCCCGCATCGGCCAGACGCATGCGGTGACGGCCTTCGAAGGTGAAGGGCTTGGTCACGACGCCGACGGTCAGGATGCCGCGGTCGCGGGCGCATTTGGCGATGATCGGCGCGGCGCCGGTGCCGGTGCCGCCGCCCATGCCGGCGGTGATGAAGACCATGTGCGCGCCGTCCAGATGCGCGTGGATCTCGTCGGCGCTCTCCTCGGCGGCGTTCATGCCGACTTCGGGGTGGGCGCCGGCGCCCAGACCCTGGGTGATGGTCTCGCCCAGCTGGATCCGGCGGTCGGTCTTGGCGAAGGACAGGTGTTGGGCGTCGGTATTCGCGACGACGAACTCGACCCCTTCAAGGCCGGCGTCGATCATGTTGTTGACCGCGTTGCCGCCTGCGCCGCCGACGCCGAAGACGACGATCCGGGGCTTCAATTCCGTGGCCTGCGGCCGCACCAGCGAGAGAGTAGACATGTGTTTCGTTCCGACCTTCCGACCCTTGCCCCCTCACGGCCACTACGAAATCCCCGCCGATTCGTAGTGGTTAACGGGCGCGTTAAGGAAACACCCGTCACCGTTAAGAGAAGGTTACCGACTAGCGTGAGTCGGGTGGCCGTCGAACGATTTCGTTAACCTGAGCAGCAGGAAGGGCGGGGATAATCGTCATTTCTCGCCCGTCAGGCGAGCTTCGCCGCCCGCGCCGCATCGCGCCCGCCACGCCCCTGAAAACAAAAAAGGGCGGCTCTCGCGAGCCGCCCTTTCCTGTCGTGTCCGTGGAAATCTTACCAGGGACGGAAGTTGACGCCGACGTTGAAGCGACGGCCGTAGGGGTCGAAGTTGCTGTACAGCGTGCCACCCAGCCACTCCGCCTGTTCGGCGTCGAAGATGTTGGTGACGCCGGCGGTCAGCGTGACGTCGTCGCGCACCTTGTAACGGACCGTCAGGTCGTTACGGGCGAAGTTGCCGGTGTTGGTGTACTTCGAGTCATAGGTGTCGGCGTTACGCACGTAGTCGCGCAGGAAGGCGATGTCCTGGGCGGTTTGCCAGTCGGTCGTCCAGGTCGCGCTCAGCCATTCGGTCGGAGCCCAGGTCACCTGCGAGGTCATACGAACGCGCGGGTAGAAGAGGGTCGAAGCCGATTCCGTGAAGTCAGCCGCGTTGGCGATGTTGTTGAAGTTCTTCTGCTCGATCAGCCAGGAGCCGCGCAGCGAGAAGTTCAGCGAACCCCAGTCGTGACCGATCATCTCGGCGGTGTCGAAGGTGTAGCGAGCCGTGAAGTCCAGGCCGCGGGTCTGGCTCTTCGCGTAGTTGAAGCTGCGCTGCAGGAAGGTCTGGACCAGGAAGCTTGAGCCCGAGCGGGTGACCGAGTCGCAGAACTGCTGGTTCAGGCTGTTGTTCACGCCGTTGGCCGGACCGTTGACGCAGAGGTTGCTGGCGGTCTGGGCGCTGACGCTTGCGATGACGTCGTCGATGGTGATCTCGTAGTAGTCGAGGACCAGCGAGAAGTTCGGGATGAAGCGCGGCTGCAGACCCACGGTGAAGGTGAAGCTGTTCGATTGCTCGGGCTTCAGGTTCGGGTTGCCGGCGTTCAGACCGGCGATCGAACCACCACCGTACGAACCGCTGTCGTTCGGCAGATACCGGACGGTGCCATCGGCATCGTTGGTGTCGGCGAAGTCGAAGGTCAGGCCATTGATGCCATACTGCGCGGCCAGGGCCTTACAGTTGACGATGCGCTGGTTGGCGATGACGCGGTCGGTCAGGTTGCTGATCGTGCGCGAGTCGCAGGGATCGCTATAGCCGTTGGCGAAAGTCTGGGTCCGGCCCGCGCCGATGTTCGACAGGGTCGGGATCCGGAACGAGGTGTTGTAGCTGGTCTTGAACGTGATGTCCGGGATCGGACGGTAGACCAGGTTCACGCCGTATACGTCCGACGTCCCGAAGGTGGAGTAGTCCGAGAAGCGGTACGAGCCCGACAGTTCGGCGTATTCACCCAGCCAGCTGTCGCGGAACAGCGGGATCGAGAGTTCGGCGAAGGCTTCCTTCGACTCGTAGGCGCGCGGCAGGAAATCCTCGCCGGTGTTCAGGAACAGCCAGCGGCCAGCGGTGTCGGCGTCGCGGCCGATACCTTGCGACTCTTCCCGGCGCCATTCGCCGCCCAGGGCGACGCCGATGCCGCCGGCGCCGAAGAAGTCCCACAGACGACCCGAAACCGAGCCGACCAGGTCTTGCTGCTTGTTCTCTTCATGCACGGTGACCGCGGCGAAGGTGTAGGCCTTGGCGGCTGCCGACTGCTGGCCGGCGCCGTAGACGTTCAGCGGCTGACAGCCCGACACGGCGGTCGGATCGGTGGTGCGCAGGTCCTGGGTGTAGGCCAGGGTGTTCAGGTTCTGGGCGGACGGACGGTAGTCGATGACCGGACGGCCTTGAGCGGCCAGCAGGCGCGCACGGCAGACGATCTGACCCGGGGTGCCGTTCACGATACCGGCGGTGTCGACCACGGCGTCTTGCGCCAGGCCGAAGCGCAGGATGTCGGTGCCTTCCTCGCGGTTGGCATTGGTCATCTTGCCGTAGGTGTAGGCCAGATCCCAGGACGTGTCCTTGACGAAGCCGATGTCGCCGAAGGTGCCGTTGCCGCCCAGGACGTAACGTTGCACTTCACGCTCGTTGAACTGCTTGCGGTCGTCCGAGAAGAAGCGGTGACGGGCGAAGGGCGAAGCGACGCCGGTCGCGGTGGGGGCGCCCGGCGCGTTCGCGGTCGGGTTGCCGTAGGTGGTGCGGGTGTTGGCCAGGATGGCGGCGCGCAGGGCGGCCGGCAGATAGGCGTTGTCCAGACGGGTCGTGAAGGTCTGGTTGTTGAAGATCGGCTGCGATTCCAGCGCCGTGATGGTGCGGTAGCCGATCGCGCCGCCCGGAGCGGCGCGGGTGCCGACTTCGGGGCTGTCGGTGATGATGATGTCGCCGAACACCGGCTGGGTGATCAGGTCGGTGTCTTCGGTGACGTACTTGGCTTCACCGAAGATCGTGATGTCAGGCGTCAGCTTCAGGTTGAAGCCGGTCTGATAGCGCTGCGATTCCGAACGCGGGGTCGTGGTGTCGCCGCTGAAGTCGGTGTTCGGGTTTTCACCGTCGCCGCCGATGTTCAGGGTGCGGTTCAGACCCGTTTGCGAGATGCGCGTGCCGAAGTTGGCCAGGCGCGGCACGCCGTTGTCGAAGACGTAGGTCTGGCCGGGCTGCAGGTTGAAGCAGTTCGAACCCGGAGCGACGAAGGTCGCGTTCGAGAACTGGTCGGCGTAGCCCGAGCGGTTGGCGCAGGTGCCGACCGGAACGTCAGGGTCGTTGGTGGCGCTGGGCTGCTGGACGTTGCCCAGGACGGTGACGCCCCAGTGCGGACGCGACAGGGTGCGGACCTGGCTGTACAGGATGTTGTCGATCGTGTCGTCGATCGGGTTGGCCGTGGTGTCGGCGTCGTTGCCGGTCAGGGTCCAGGCGTCACGCAGCCAGTCGATGTCGGCCGGACGGATGCGGTCGATCTTTTCCCACTCGCCGAACGCATAGACGTTCAGACGGTCGTCGAAGAAGTTGTGGCCGATCAAGGCGGCGACGTCGGTGCCGCCCTGGTGGTCCTGGTTCACTTCGCGGTAGCGGGCGTCGATTTCGAGGCCTTCGAAGTCCTTGCGCAGGACGAAGTTCAGCACGCCGGAGACGGCGTCGGCGCCGTAGACCGACGAGGCGCCGCCGGTGATGATTTCGACGTTCTCGATCAGCAGACGCGGGATGGTGTCGACGTCGACGGCCAGCGTGCCGCCGGCCGAACCGACGTGACGGCGACCGTCAACGAGGGTCAGGGTGCGGCCGGCGCCCAGGGTGCGCAGGTTGGCCAGCGACAGACCGCCGTTGTTCAGCGAGCCGGTGGTGTCCGACGGAACCTGCGAGTTCGACAGGGCGGGGATGGTGGCCAGATAGTCGATGACGGTCGACAGGCCGGTGTCGAGCAGTTGCTCGCGCTGAACCACGATCAGCGGGGTCGCCGAGCTGGTCGGGTCGCGACGGATGCGCGAACCGGTGACGACGACTTCTTCGACCTGCTGGGCGACGTCAACGTCGGCGACGGGGGTCGCCTGGGTCGTCTGAGCGAAGGCCGGAGCCGCGGTGGCGGCGATCATGCCCGCCAGGATCGTAGTCCCGAGATACTTGTGCTTGAGCAGCATTTTTTAGGCCCCAACCATTTTGAACAGAGGTCGCCACCCGAGGAGAGTCGGATGGCGCGCTATGGTCCGGCTTAGAGGAAAACGTCGCTCTCGCAAGCATTGCGACCGCAATACGGCCACTGTGCTTAACTTCTGTTACAGTGGAGACACAGTCTTGCCACGAGACTGCGACGCTTCCGCCACTGAATAATAAGGGTTTTTTGCGCGGACACGCCACCGGTGTCACAAAGCGGAGACGTCCGGGAGCTTAACGGCGCCATGTTCGCGTTAGGCGAACGGCGAACTGGCCACAATCTCGCCGCGTGAGCGGCAGGCCTGAAATCCGCCTTTACGGACGCTAGAGGTTCTCGCGCAGCCAGCCCGCGGCCCGGGCGACGACATTGCCGCGATGGACCTTGGGGGCGTCGGCGGCGGTGATCTGGCGCGACATCAGCTTGCGGGCCGAGACCGCTTCACGCGGACCATAGGCGGCGCGCAGCAGGACGCCGGCCGAGGAACAGAAGGCCGGACCCGAGGCGGCGTCGGCCAGGTGGGGCGCGCGCTGGGGCCGGCCCAGACGCACCGGACGGTCGAACACGCGAATCGCCAGTTCCCGCACGCCGTTCAGCTGGCTGGCGCCGCCGGTCAGGACGATGCTGGCGCCGGGATCGAGCGCGACGCCGGCATTGCGGAGGCGATCGCGCAGCAGCTCCAGCGTCTCTTCCACGCGCGGGGCGATGACGGTCTTGAGCATGGCGCGGGGCACGATGACCGGACCGGCGGCCGGATCCTCGCCGCGCGGCGGGGCCTCCAGCATCTCGCGGTCCTCGTTGGCCGAGGCCATGGCCGAGCCGTGCAGGGTCTTGAGCCGTTCGGCGCCCGCCTTGGACGTCGACAGGCCGCGCGCGATGTCGGCGGTGACGTGATCGCCGCCGACGTTGACCGATTCGATATGCAGCAGCGAACGGCCGCTCCAGACGGCGGCGCTGGTCGAGCCGCCGCCCATGTCGATGCAGACGCAGCCCAGATCCATCTCGTCCTCCTCGAGGGCGGCGAGGGATGACACGACCGGCGCAGCGGCGACGCCCTGCAGGTCGAGGTGAGCCAGTTCCAGACAATGGCTCAGCGAGGCGAAGGCGCTCTCGGCCATGGACACGACCAGCAGGTCGAGGCCCAGCGAGCCGCCGCGCATCGAGCGCGGATCATGGACGCCACGCGCCCCGTCCACCGACCAGGCGATGGGCAGGACGTGGATCGGGCGACGGTTGGGCAGGCGGATCTGGGCGAGCGCCATGCCGATGGCGCGGGCCAGGTCGGCGTCGCCGATCGGATGGGCGCCGACGGACACCCGGGCCTGGACGCGGTGGCTGGCCATCTGGCCGATGGCGGTCGAGACGATGACGCCGGACACGGGGGCGCCCGAGGCGCGCTCGGCGCGCTCGACCGCATGGCCGATGGCCTGGGCCGCCTCGTCCATATTGACGATGGAGCCGCCCTTCACGCCGCGCGACTGGACGTGGCTGGCGCCGGCGACGCGGATGGTGCGGTCAGCGTGGCGAACGCCGTCGGCCTTCATGATGAAGCAGGCGACCTTGGACTGGCCCAGGTCCAGCGCGGCCACGACCGGCGCGCGGTTGGCCTTGGCGGCGTCAGCCACAGCGTCGTTCTTGCGTCCGGTCATCGTCCCTGCCCTACTCTAACTCAGACGTCGTCTTCGGCCGGAGCCGTCGTTTGCACAGCGGCGACGGCACGGCCCGGACGCACGGCGACCGAATCCTCGGCGCGCAGGTCCACGCGCGAGAAGCCGAGGTCCAGCAGCCGCTCGCGCTGATCCAGCGCGTCCAGGCGGATCAGGGCCGAATCCAGCCCCATCGCCGGAAGCATGATCAGGCTGCCGTCCTTGAGTCTCAGGTCCCAGCGGCGCTCGTCGACGCGGACCAGGGCGTCGATCCGCCCCATCAGGCGCGGGCGCTGGGCCAGCAGCGGCAGAAGTTCGGCGGCAGCGGCGTCCGCGCCCTTGCCCACCACCAGCGGCAACTGGGGATAGCGGCCGGCGTCGGCGCCGGGGATGGTCTTGCCGTGGCTGTCGATGACGTAGTTCTGGCCGCCGGTCTGCCAGACGGCCAGACGGTCGTGCTCCTTGACCTCGATGATCAGGGTGTCGGGCAGCAGGCGGACGACGCGCGCCTCCTCGACCCAGCCCACGCCCTGCACCCGGTCGCGCATCGCGGCCAGATCCAGGCTGGTGATCGGCTGGCCGGCGTGAACATCCAGCGCCGCGCGGATGGCGGGCGTGGCCTCGGCCGACGCGCCGGTGATGTGGACGCGACGCAGCGACAAACCCATCCCGGTCGTCAGGGAGTCCATGCCATGGCTCATCGAGGCGCCGATGCGCTCGGCGCGGGCGCCCGTGGCCAGCACCGCGCCCAGGACGCAGACACCGGCGACGATGGAGATGACGACTGCGCGGGGCGACAGATCCAGCTTGCCGACGGCGGCGAACTTGCCGGGGACGACGGGAGCGTTACGGGCCCCACGCTGAGCGCCCTTCTTTGCAGAAGAAGACGCGCCGCGCTTCGGAGCCGAATTCGAAATCTGTCGCCGACCGCCGCGTACTACCGCGGGCATGAGGCGTCCTCCACGATCCACCGGACAAGGTCTTGATAGGACATCCCGACGTAGGCGGCCTGCTCCGGAACCAGAGAGGTCGGCGTCATGCCGGGCTGCGTATTGACCTCCAGAAAGACCAATTCGTCCTTAACATCGTCATAACGGAAGTCGGATCGCGACACGCCGCGGCAGCCCATGGCGACGTGGGCCAGCTCCGCCTGACGCAGGGCTTTCTCGAACACATGGGCCGGCAAGACTGCCGGCAGCTCATGCACAGAGCCGCCCGGGGCGTATTTGGCTTCGTAGTCGTAGAAGCCTTTTTTCGGCGTGATGTCGGTTACGGTCAGGGCGCGCGGGCCAGACTTGTCCCCAACTACGGCGACGCAGAGCTCCTTGCCGGGAATGTAGGGCTCGACCATCACCGTCTCGCCATAGGTCCAGCTGTCTTCGCCGACCTCGGCGACCGGGCGGTTGGCACCCTCGCGCACGAGGAAGACTCCGACGGAGGAGCCCTCGGCGTTCGGCTTGATCACATAGGGGGGCGGGATGACGTGTTCGCGCGCCACCTCGTGACGGTCGTAAAGGCCGCCGCCGGGCACGGCGACGCCCGCGGCCTTGAGCACCGCCTTGGACTTGTTCTTGTCCATCGCCAGGGCCGAGGCCAGAACGCCGGAATGGGTATAGGGAATGCCCAGGGTTTCCAGCACGCCCTGGACGCAACCGTCCTCGCCCCAGGCGCCATGCAGGGCGTTGAAGACGACGTCGGGCTTGAGCGCGGTCAGGACGGCGGCCAGATCACGGCCCGCATCGACACGGCTGACCTTGGCCACCTGCCCTTCCAGAGCGTCGGCGCAGCCCTTGCCAGAGACCAGCGACACCTCGCGCTCGGCCGACAGCCCGCCCAGAAGGACGGCGACATGCAATTCGGAGAAGGGCTTGGACGACGGCATGGGGAGCTCCGGGACGTCAGAACTCAATGCGCGAACGTCCTTAACACCTCGTCAATGAAGACGACGCGAAGGAGGCCAAAGGCCAAAAGTTAGGCGTCGGCGCCGTAACCCACCGCCGTCATCCTCGGGCTTATCCCGAGGACCCACGGTTCGACAAAATCGGAAAGCGACGGGGGACGCCGAAGCGTCACCACATGCAATCAATGGCCCGAGCTGACACATGGGTCCTCGGGACAAGCCCGAGGATGACGGTATCAGGCAGACCACCGCGCCCCGGAATGCCCCGGCGAGCGGACCTGCCTGGTGTCAGCTATGGGTGGTTAGCGGAAATTATTTTCAGCCACGGTTGGCGCGGTCGATGAAGGAAGCGATCTAGCAAACGTTCAAAAAGGCGATTGAACAGGGCGAAGACGATCAGCCACACGATCACTGCGATCACTTCAAGAACCCGAAATTCCCGCAGTTCGATCCCTCGAAATAGCTGCCGGAACTCGTCGTCCGGTAGCCGCAACAGCCAAATGAGAGGGACCGAAGGGATACCCATCGCGACGAGAGACGCCGCAAAGTTCAAAAGCCCATTTAATGAGATCTGCGGCGTCATCGCCAGACGCTATCGCCCCGGAGCAGATGTCCGCAACGGGTCGGAAGCGGACGCGCCTCAATCAGGGGTTTAGCGAGTGATGTGCGATCGGCCTGCCGATCCGAGCGTAGCGGCGACTGTCACTAACAAGGCGCCCGCCAACAGGTAGGCCGCAGTAATATCTGCGCGAGACAAAGCCGAAGTCGCCACGAACGCCACAGCGAGCAGGATGGCGGGAAGAAACCTGAAACGCCTCCACACGAGCGCAGCGATGGCCGCCAGCGAGCAAGCCGCGAAGATCAAACGAAGCATCAAAATCCGGTCCCCATTGAACGGCCAGATGTTCTGCAACTCGAACACAAACGCGCCGACTGCGATTAGAGCGAAGGACGCGATGAGGCGGAGCCAATGAGCCATGGCCCACATTTGCGCGTCGAGGTGATGTCCGCAACGGGTCGTAAGCCGACGTTGCCGTCTCGCGGACTTCAGCCGTCAGCCTCCGTCGCAAACAGGTTCCGGGCCCGTCGCTAACCCCGGGGATTGCAGGATCAGGCCGGGCGCCCGATCCGCTTGATCTCCCAGTCCAGCTGGACGCCGGTGTTGGCCAGGACGTCGGCGCGCACGGCCTCGCCCAGACCCTCGATGTCGGCGGCGGTGGCCTCGCCGGGGTTGATCATGAAGTTGGAGTGCAGGTCCGAGAACATGGCCCCGCCGCCCGTCACGGCGTGCAGCTTGCCGCGCCAGCCCGCCTCGTCGACCAGCTTCCACGACGAATGGCCGGGCGGGTTCTTGAAGGTCGAGCCGCCGGTCTTCTCGCGGATCGGCTGGGTGGTCTCGCGCCGCGAAGTGATCTCGGTGATGCGGGCCGAGACGGCCTCGGGCGCATCCGGCGCGCCGCGATAGACGGCCTCGATCCAGATGATCTCGGCGGGCGCCTCGGAGTGGCGGTAGGTGTAGCCGAAGTCGGCGAGCGAATAATCGACCCGCTCTCCGGCCCGCGTCAGGCCCCAGGCGGAGACGAGGATGTCCTTGGTTTCGGAGCCATAGCAGCCGGCGTTCATGGTCAGGGCGCCGCCGATGGTCCCCGGAATGCCTGCATAGAACTCCAGCCCGGCCAGCCCGGCCTTGGCCGAGGCCTTGGCGACCATGGCGTCCAGCGCGCCCGCACCGGCAGTGATGGTCTCGCCCTCGGTCGTGACGCCCGCGAACGGACGCCCCGCCAGACGGATGACCACGCCCTCGACCCCGCCGTCGCGCACGATGACGTTGGAGCCGACGCCTAGCACCATCACCGGCACGGCGGCGTCGAGCCCCTTCAGGAAGTCGGCCAGATCGTCGGCGTCGGCCGGGATGAACAGGACCTCCGCCGCCCCACCGACCCGGAACCAGGTGAAGGGCCCCAGCGGCTCGTCGCGCAGCAGCTTGCCGCGCACGGAAGGAAGGGTGTCTCGCCAGTCGCTCATCGGCCTGCGATGCCCGCTCATACGCGGCAAGGCAAGAGGGCCAGGCGATCCATGCGCGACGGCTGAGGAGCAGAGATGCCCGGGCCTAGGTCTTGCTGGCGGCTGCGAAGCGATCGGCCACGGCCCAGAAGCCGCCGGCCTCTTCTTCCAGATGCTCCGAAAACCGGTTCTCGATGTCGACCGGCACGGTCACCGGCTCCCGCAGCCCGCGATCACGCGGATAGTCCTCGCCGAACAGCTTTATCGCCTCGACCAGGGTCTCGGCGGTTTGCGGCATCCCGATAGCGCGGAACCCTTGCACCGCCTCGGGCGCGAGAATGCCGGTGAAGTTCGAAAAGAACTGGCCGAGCCCGCCGTTCTGGACCTCGCTTTGGGCCCAGTGCGTCGCGAACAGATGCCGCGAGGCGACCGGCAACCTTTCAAACTCCCGGCCGAAGGTCTCCGCGCCTTCGTGAAGCGGCACGGCGTTCCAATAGGGCTCAACGAGTTTCCAATAGCTCATCTTCAATCCTTGCCGCCGTCATCCGCCGGATAGGGCCCGCGACGCTCGAACTCGGCCCGGGTCGCCGACAGCAGGTCGAGGTCCAGCGAGACGAAGATCAGCCCGCCGCCCACCTTGTCCGGCCATTGCGACGACAGGATCAGTTCGCACTCCTGTCGGCTGACCTGAACGATCAGCCGTCCGCCTTCCTCGTCGTAGCGCCAGTCCTCGCGAAACCCGAGCTGGCCCCGGTAGAAGGCCACCGACCGCTCGATGTCCGCAACGAACAGGACCGGGCGGGAGTACCAGTCGGTCATCAAATTCTCCGCTCATCCCCGCGAAGGCGGGGACCCAGCGCTTTGGGCGACAGGTTTGGAAGGGTGTCTCGCTCCGTATCCACCGCCATGCCTTTTCAAAGAACGGGGCCTCGCGAAAGAACTGGGTCCCCGCCTTCGCGGGGATGAGCGGAGGGTTATGCGGACAGCGCTTCCAGCTGCGCAGGCAAGGCGTAGGCCCAGCTGGTGATGTCGCCGGCGCCCAGCAGGACGACGACGTCGCCCGCCGAGGTGGCCTCGGCGACGATGCGCGGCAGGGCGGTGACGCTGTCCAGCGCCGAGACCTGGCGGTGGCCGTAGCGGCGCACACCGTCGACCAGGGCGTTCTTGTCCACGCCCTCGATCGGCGCCTCGCCCGCCGGATAGACGTCGGCGATCAGGACCACATCGGCGTCCGAGAAGCTGGTCGAGAACTCTTCCATCAGGTCGCGCAGCCGGGTGTAGCGGTGCGGCTGCATGACGGCGACGACCTTGCCCTCGGTGACCTGACGCGCGGCCTTCAGGACGGCGGCGATCTCGACCGGGTGGTGGCCATAGTCATCGACGATGCGCACGCCGCCGACCACGCCGGTGGTGGTGAAGCGGCGCTTAACCCCGCCGAAGCCGGCCAGCCCCGACTTGATCGCCTCGTCCGAGACGTCCAGCTCGCGCGCGACGGCGATGGCCGCCAGGGCGTTGGAGACATTGTGCCAGCCCGCCATGGGCAGGTGCAGGCCGTCGATCCGGGTCGGCTCGACCGACGGATCGCCCGACTGGAAGACCACGTCGAAGCGGCAGCCGTCGGGGCCCATCTGGCAGTTCTCGGCCCGCACCATCGCCTGCGGGTTCAGCCCGTAGGTGACCAGACGCCGGTTATCGATCGAGGCCACAAGCCGCTGCACCTCGGGGTGGTCGAGGCAGACGGCCGCAAAGCCGTAGAAGGGGATGTTTTCGACGAAGTCGACGAAGGCGGCCCGCACCTTGTCGAAGTCGCCGTAGTGATCGAGATGTTCGGGATCGATGTTGGTGACGATGGCCACCGTCGACTTCAGGCGCAGGAAGCTGCCGTCCGACTCATCCGCCTCGACCACGATCCAGTCGCCGTCGCCGACCTTGGCGTTGGTGCCGTAGGCGTTGATGATCCCGCCGTTGACGACGGTCGGATCGAAGCCCGCCGCGTCCAGCAGGGCCGCGACCATCGAGGTCGTGGTCGTCTTGCCGTGGGTGCCGCCGACCGCGATCGAGAACTGCAGCCGCATCAGCTCGGCCAGCATCTCGGCCCGGCGAACCAGCGGGATGCGGCGCTCGCGGGCCGTCATCATCTCGGGATTGGTCGCCTTGACCGCCGTCGAATAGACCACGGCGGAGACGCCCTCGCTCACATGGGCGGCGTCATGGCCGATGAAGATCTTCGCGCCCAGCTTTTCCAGCCGTTCGGTGTTGGCGCTGGCCTTGGCGTCCGAGCCCTGAACCGAATAGCCGATCTTGAGCATGATCTCGGCGATGCCGCTCATGCCGATGCCGCCGATGCCGACGAAGTGGACGGGACCGAGGTCGAACGGGACGGGGCGAAGGCGAGCGATCATCCCAGCGGATTAGCAAGGGTCAGCGCCGAATGCACCTCCCTCCCCTTCGAGAACTGTGCACCACGAAAAAGCCCGCCGGAGCGAACTCCGACGGGCTGATCGTTTTCGCGGAAAGCCGCAGCCTAGTGGGCGACGTTCTTCCAGATGCGGCGGTAGCTGACGTAGGTCACGCCGGCGAACAGGGCCAGGAAGGCCAGCACGCCCAGACCCGCCTGCTTGCGCTCGACCGCATGGGGCTCGGAAGCCCAGGCGATATAGGCGGACACGTCCTTGGCCATCTGGTCCTTGGTGGCGCGGGTGCCGTCGTCGTAGGTGACCAGACCGTCCTGGGCCAGCGGCGGCGGCATGGCGATGAAACCGCCCGGAGGGGTCGCCGCGCCTTCCGGCATGAAGGGCTTCAGGTCGCCCGACATATAGGCGTTGTAGTGCTGGGTGTTGGTCATCTTCAGACCCGCCGGCGGCGTGTGATAGCCGGTCAGGATCGAATAGATGTAGTCAGCGCCGCCGTGACGGGCCTTGGCCATCACCGACAGGTCGGGCGGAGCCGCCCCGCCGTTGGCCGCCGCGGCCGCCGTGTGGTTCGGATAGGGCGAGGGGAAGGCGTCGGCGGCGATGCCCGGACGCTGGATCGGTTCGCCCGTCTCATTATCGATGTCCGCGACCTGGACCTCGGCCGCCAGCGCCTTGACGTAGCGGTTCTCGGCCGGGTTGGCGGCGTGCGGGTCGTAGAAGGGCCCGCCCTTCTCGCCCAGGGTTCGGAAATGCATCAGGCTCATCGAGTGGCAGGCCGAGCAGACCTCCCGATAGACCTTGTAGCCGCGCTGCAGCTGGCCCTGGTCGAAGGTGCCGAACGGACCCTCGAACGAGAAGCCGCCGTCGCGCAGGTGGTGGCCGCCTTCGGCCGAGGCCGGGGCTGCGATCACAGCCAGGCCGGCAACAGCAGCCACCGCCATGAGGGTTTTACGGATGGAAATCGTCATCGCGATCAGCCCTTCTTCTCGGCCTGGGCCGGAGCCGCAGGGGTCATGGCGTCCGAACCGCCCAGCACGGGCTCGGAGATGGAGGCCGGGATCGGCAGCGGCGTCTCCTTCAGTCCCACCAGCGGCAGGATGATGAAGAAGAAGGCGAAGTAGTAGGCCGTCAGCAGGCGCGTCAGCCACAGGTAGGAGTTCAGGTCGCCGTCGACGAGGTTGAACGTGACCAGGTTCGGGATGACATGGGCGTCGGGCAGCTGCCCGCCGCACCAGCCAAGACCCAGGCCGACCAGGCAGAAGACCACGAAGAAGGTCCGCATCGTCGGGCGATAGCGCATCGAGCGCACCTTGGACGTATCCAGCCAGGGCAGGATGAACAGCACGCCGATCGAGCCGAACATCGCCACCACGCCGCCGAACTTGTCCGGGATGGCGCGCAGGATCGCGTAGAAGGGCAGCATGTACCACTCGGGCACGATGTGCGCCGGGGTCTGCAGCGGGTTGGCCGGGATGTAGTTGTCGGCGTGGCCGAGGCTGTCGGGCATGAAGAAGACGAACAGCGAGAACAGCATCAGGAACAGGATCAGGGCGAAGCCGTCCTTGACCGTGTAATACGGGTGGAACGGGATCATGTCCTTCTTTTCCCGGTCCTTGGGGATCAGGATGCCGACCGGGTTGTTCTGGCCCGAGGTGTGCAGCGCCCACAGGTGCAGCACCACCACGCCGAAGATCACGAACGGCAGCAGATAGTGCAGCGAGAAGAAGCGGTTCAGCGTCGCGTTATCGATGCCCGGACCGCCGCGCAGCCAGATCAGGATCGGCTCGCCGATCAGCGGGATCGCCCCGATCAGGTTGGTGATGACCTCGGCGCCCCAGTAGGACATCTGGCCCCACGGCAGGACGTAACCCAGGAAGGCCGTGGCGATCATCAGGAAGAAGATCACGCAGCCCAGGATCCAGATCATCTCCCGCGGCGCCTTGTACGATCCATAATAGAGACCGCGCAGCATGTGGATGTAGACCGCCATGAAGAACATCGACGCGCCGTTGGCGTGGATGAAGCGGATCAGCCAGCCGCCGTTCACATCGCGCATGATGCGCTCGACCGAGGCGAAGGCCAGGGCGGTGTTGGGGGTGTAGTGCATGGCCAGGACGATGCCGGTGATGATCTGGATCATCAGGCAGACCGTCAGGATGCCGCCGAAGGTGTACCAGTAGTTCAGGTTCTTCGGGGTGGGCAGCGACAGATAGTCGGCGCCGAAACGGACGATCGGCAGGCGGGCGTCGAGCCACTTCTCGATGCCGGTCTTGGGGACGTAGGTGGATTCGTGATCGCTCATGGTCTGGTCTGGCCTCAACCGATCTTGATGCGGGTGTCAGTCAGGAAGGCGTAGTCCGGAACCACCAGGTTCTTCGGCGCCGGTCCCTTACGAATGCGGCCCGAGGTGTCGTACACCGAGCCGTGGCACGGGCAGAACCAGCCGCCGTACTCGCCCGAACCGAAGGTCGGGATACAGCCCAGGTGGGTGCACGAGCCGATGACCACCAGATATTTCGAATGGCCGGGCTTCACCCGCGCCGAGTCCGGCTCCGGATCCTTCAGCGAGCCGGTCGGATTGGCGGCCTCGTTGATTTCCTTGGCCGTGCGATAGCGCACGAAGACGGGCTTGCCCTGCCAGGTGATGACGACCTGCTGGCCTTCCTGGACCTTGGACACGTCGAACTCGATGGTCGAAAGCGCCAGCGTATCCGCAGCGGGATTCATCTGGTTGATCAGCGGCCAGGCCACCATCGCCCCCGCGCCGACGGCCATGGCCCCGGCTGCGATATGGATGAAGTCACGGCGGGTGGCGTCAGACTCGACGCCCTCTGTAACGACCGGTTCGGCCAACGTTTCACCCTCTTATTGGCCGTCGTCCCCGGACACCCGAAAGTGGAGCCGTCACGTCGGCAGTCTGTCGCTTGCGAAGTCACGCGGGTTAACCCGGCCCGTCCCACGGTCATTGCCCGCAAGCTGCTGATGCTTCTTGCGAAACAGTCGCAAATTGGACCGCGACAAGCCCCCAGGCCACGCGTATTAGGGGCTTAGAATGCGTCTCGCCCTTTTTCAACCAGACATCCCGCAGAATGTCGGCGCCTGCATCCGGCTGGGCGCCTGTTTCGGCGTCGAACTGCACGTAATCGAGCCCGTCGGGTTCAATTTCGACGACCGCGCGATGAAGCGCGCCGCCCTCGATTACGGCCCTCTGGGCCATATGACGCGGCATTCCGGCTGGAACGCCTTCCAGCGCGACCGCGCCCCCGGCCGCCTCGTCCTGTTCACGACCCGGGGCGCGACCAGCCTGTCGAACTTCGTTTTCGAACCCGACGACGTGTTGCTGTTCGGTCGCGAGACGGTCGGCTCTCCCGACTATGTCCACGCCGCCGCCGACGCCCGCGTCTTCATTCCGATTCGGCCGGAGACCCGGTCGCTGAACCTGTCGGTCAGCGCGGGGATCGGCCTTTGGGAAGGCCTCAGGCAGACGCGCTGACCAAACGTCGCTCGCCAACCCCCCTCGTGTGACCCGCCCCGATCTGTCACGGTCCCCTCGCACACGTCTGCAAGGGGGAGCGACGGCGATGGGTCTATTCGATTTTCTGACCGGCGGATCAAAGCCGGCCCCCGTCGGCGATCGCGCGACGACCCCCGCCCTGCGCAAGGCCCTGCTGGCCGTCAATCGCGACGACGCGCCGTTCCAGATCCGCAGCGGCAAGCGCGAAGGCGTCGACCTCGTCGCCGAATGGAAGATCGTCGACGCCGCCTGGTACGAGGTCTTCGCCAAGGCCGGGATCAAACGCGTCTTCAAGATCCTCATGAAGTTCGACGAGGCCTCGGGCCAGGTCCGCTCGGTCGATCAGGAATTCGACGTCGAATGGCGCGTGGGAGTTCCCCACCTGACCGCCACGGCCAGCGCCTTCCGCGGCCAGAAATGGGAAAACAGCTACGAGGCCGTCTACGCCTTCGACAAGGACGACCTGCACTGGGGCAAGGTCTATTCCTACCGGTTCAAGAGCGACGAGATGAAGAAGCCGCTCGAGGCCGCGGCCCGCGAAGCCGGCTGGGGCTGGCGCGGCGTGGCGTTCGGGAAGCTTTAGGAGCCCTGCGATCCGTTATCCCCGGCTTGTCCCGAGACCCGCTCTTTCCGCTCGACCTGCAGAAGCCGGAGCCCGCAGTCGCCTTCCAGATGACGTGGATTCAGCCGGCCGAGGGCGCCGTGGGGATGGCGCCGGGCGGCAGCGGATCCGGAGCGGGCTGCCCCGGATCGCCCGGTAACGACTTGATATAGCGATAGATTGCACGCTTGTCGTAGTCCGACATGCTGCGGACGCTCGGCCATGGCATCGGAGGGAGGCTCGCGCCCGTGCCGAGAAGCGTCACCCACTCGTCCTCCGAATGGCTGGCGGCGGTGAGACGCAGATTCTTGCCGTAGCTCGTGCCCCAGGGGCCGGTATGAGGCTCGGGGCTGCCCTTCAGCCATTCCGCTTCCGCCGGCTGAGCCCCGCCGGTACGGGCATACATCGGGGTGTGACAATCGTTGCACCCGCTGGTCGCGACGATATACCGGCCGGCCTCGATATCAGAGGCGGCCACGACGCGCGGCCCGCCTGTCAGATCCACCTCCGTCAGCCTGGAGGGGCTGCCAGGTTGGCAGGCGGACAAAAGCGTAATCGCGCCCAGACAGAGTGCGGCGGTGTTCGCTTTGATCATCTGGCATTTCTCCGTTCACCGAAGGAGGCGCTATCCGCGGCCCGGGGTCAAGCGGACAAACCCGCAGCCCGCTTGCCCTATCGTTCCGGCTCTCCGCCGGAAGTCCCCGAAAAGCGAACCATCAGGGCCGTCCCCCGCCGCGGCGCCGGGAGAGTGAAGGTCGACGCCGATCCCGCCTTGCCCTGCCAGGATATGCGGCCTTCCTCAGCCACGTCGCTTCGCCTCAGCCCCATCGCGGCCAGATGGGGGTCAGCGGCCTCGAAGACGGATTGCGGCGTGGACTGGGCCAGGGAGAGCGCACACCAGGCCCCCTCCCCGTCCACCAGAAGAAGGAGATCTTCTGAATGCCGCCCCCGCATGGCCACGAAACGGTCCGCGGGGTCGCCTCCATCCCCGAGCGGACTCTGGTCGATGATCCTGTAGTGAAAGGCCTCCGCCTGCGCGGTCGCTGCATCGATGCCGCTCTGCTGCATCGCCGGACAGATCGACGCGGTGACATCTGTCACGATGCGCCACACGGGGACGATCTGGGCGGCGACAGGCGCGGCGAGCAGGCTGACAATCACAGCGCAAAACAGAGTTCTCATGAACCCGGTTTTACCGCGCCCGCCGCTGCGAGACCGCTCACCATTCCTGACGGCCGACGCAGCAGCGGGGCGCCGGAAGCGCCCCTCGTCAGATTATGGAAGTATACGGCGGCTCCTGGCCGGATCACCGTGCACACATGAGCCGATCGCATCACCTCGCCGTCCTGATCGCCGCGCTTCTCGCGAGCGCCTTCGGCGTCGCCCGCCCGGCGATGGCTCAGGTCCCCACAGCGGCCGCCGAGCCCGGCGACGCCGCGCGAGACGATATGTGGCGTCAGGCGATCGAGCGGCAGCGGGCGGGTCGCCCCGGCGAGGCGGCGGCCCTTCTGCGTGATCTGCTGGCTCTCGAACGCCGCGACCATCCGCTGACGCCAGGGACCTTCAGAATCCAGGCCCGACTGATTTCCATTCTGATAAACCTCGGCGCATGGGCGGAAGCCCTGCCCCTCGCGCAGGAGGGGTACACGAGCGCTCGCGCCGCTCTTGGTCCGGACGACGCTGCAACGGGTGATCTTCGCCTCGCCCTGTCCCGTCTGCTGGCCATGACCGGCGCCTACGACCAGGCGGAGCCATTTCTGAGTCAGGATCTCGACGCCGAACTGGCTGCGGGGCGCCTCGAGGACGCGCGCTCGACCGGCTATATTCTGGCGCGGGTCTACGACGGCATGAACCGCACCGCCGACGCCGACGCCGTGCGCCTCAGGATCGCCGGGGGGGACCTGGGCGATCCCGACGAACTTGAGCGCCGCATCGACCTGTTGATCGCGAGCGATGACAAGACGACGGCCGAACCCCTGGCGCGTCGGCTCGTCGCCCTCCGGCAGGCCGGCGGCGGGCGGCCGCTTGACCTGAGAATGGCGAGGGTCCGTCTGGCGCGCACCCTGTTCCACTCCACGGACGACGTCGCCGGGGATCCTCGCATCGTCGAGGCCGAAGCGATCTACCGCAGCCTGTACGCCGAGGAACGCGTCGCCGGAGCCACCATAACTCCGGTCGTCACCGCACAGCTGGGAGAGCTCCTGATCAAGACGGCCGAAGCGGACACGCCCCGTCAGGATGAGGGCCTGCGGATCAATGAGGAGGCGCTCGACCTGATGAGCGCGACTTTGGGACCAGATCACCCCGAAACCCTGGCATGGTTGAGTCAGGTCGCCGTCTATCAGTTCGGCATGATGCAGTTCGACCGCGCGGAGACCAGCTTGGCGCGGTTTCAGCATGCGCGAGACGACGGCGTGGCCGTATCGTTCACCTCGGCGGCCAACGCCTTGACCGTCAGCGCGGGCCTCGCATTGCAGGGAGACGATCTGATGACGGCGCACCGGATCCTGTCCCGCGAGAGCCGCCGCATTCACGACGATCTGATCTCGGCCAGCCGCCGGGACAGCGCCCGCGCCCTTCAGGCGCAGACCGCCTACATCGACCGGCTCAGTGTTTCGGTCGCATGGCGCGCGGCGGAGCAGGTCCAGACTTCACCGCCACAGTGAACGGGCGGCGTAGTCCGCGAGTCCGGTCTGCAGCGCCGGGTCACCACTGGATGCGACGAGGAATGGATAAGAATTTATTCTTATCCTGCCTTGCGCGGTCGCACTTCGCCTCCCACCTCCACGGCGGTCTTTGACATTCCGCCCCGTCCCGAACCGCCCTCAGGTTTGGCGTCCGAATTTCGCATGATCTGGCGGTCCGCCAGACCTCGAAAATTCTAACCCTCTGATATCGCGCAGTATCATTGGCAGGGTTTGGCACTGTGGCACTCTTTTTTCAGAGGCGCCGCGCCACTTCATCCCGCCGTATTGGTCGCCATCCCCGGCCGCTCGTCCGCCTTGGTCCGGGCCACGGCCTCCACCGCCCGCATGACCCGCAGCATGTTTTCGCCGGCCAGTTTGCGGATGTCCGCCTCGGTCCAGCCGGCGGCCATCAGGGCGGCGAGGATTTCCGGATAGGCGTCGACCCCGGTGATGCCGTCGGGCAGGCTCTCGACCCCGTCGAAGTCCCCGCCAAGGCCGACATGGTCGATGCCCGCGACCTCACGCACATGCTGGATATGGGCCACGACGTCGGCGACGGTGGCATGGGGCCGCGGATGGGCCTCGGCCCAGGCCTTGAGCCCCGGATCCAGCGGTTCGGCCGACGGGTCGGCGTTCAGGCGGGTGGCTTCCTCGCCCATCTGACGATTCCAGTCGGCGATGGCCGCGCTGACGAAGCCGGGTACGAAGGTGACCATGACGATGCCGCCGTTCGCGGGCATCAGCCTCAGGACATTGTCCGGCACATTGCGCCGGTTGCCCGTCACCGCCCGCGCCGAGGAGTGGGAGAAGATCACCGGCGCTTCCGACACGCGGATGGCGTCCAGCATCGTCTCTTCCGACACATGGGACAGGTCGACCATCATGCCGATGCGGTTCATCTCGCGGACCACCGCCTCGCCGAACGGATTGAGCCCGCCCCATTTCGGCGCGTCGGTCGCGCTGTCGGCCCAGGACGTAGTCTTCGAATGCGTCAGCGTCATGTAGCGCGCGCCGGCGGCCTGGAACTCGCGCAGCAAACCCAGCGAGTCGTCGATCGAATAGCCGCCCTCCATGCCGATCAGGCTGGCGATCTTGCCCGACCGGTGAATGCGTTCGATATCGTCGGCCGTCGTGGCCAGTTCGAACACATCCGGATGGGCGGCGACGATGCGGCGCACCGTGTCGATCTGTTCGAAGGTCTCCTTGACCGCCTCGGCAGGCGTGATGTCGGCCGGGACATAAACCGACCACAGCTGGGCCCCGACCCCGCCAGCGCGAAGCCGGGGGATGTCGGTGTGCAGCCCCGTCGCCGTGAGGTCGGTGCTCAGATCGACGGCGTAAGGATCATTGCCGTGCTTCTCGCGCAGGGCCCAGGGCAGGTCGTTGTGCCCGTCGATCAGGGGCGTCGTCCTGAGTATCTCCAGCACCCTCGCCTCCCCGGGTCCGGCGGGCGTGGTCTGGGCGGCGACGCCCGAGGCCATGAGCAGAGCGGAAGCGGCGACGAGGCCGAAGGTGCGGATCATGAAGGCCTCGAACAAGCGGTGGTTGTTCGAACCGTCCGACGAACGCCGTCCGGCCTCAAGTGAAATCCGCGTAAGACGGCGAACGGCGGGGCCGCCTCGCAGCAGCCCCGCCGTCGTCAGGCGTCAGATCGTCGCTTAACGGATGTCGTAGACGCCCGTGATGTCGATCTTCACCGACAGCTCGCCGGCCGAGACCGGGGTCGAGTCGGCGCCCGCGGACTGCATCCGGGCCATGGCGAAGACCGGCATCGGCGGCTGGGGCGCATAGCCGCCGCCCTCGTTCAGCGAGCGGATGCCGCCCAGCTGAACGCCGAGCGCCTCGGCATAGAGCCGCGCCTTGGCCTGCAGGGCCTGGACGGCCAGACGGCGGGCCTGATCCTCGGCCGTCTTCGGATCCTTCAGGCCGAAGGAGATGCCGTCGATCTGGTTGACCCCGGCGGCGACCACGGCGTCGGCGGTCGTGCCCACCTTGGTCAGGTCGTTGATGTTGACCGTGACCCGGTTGGTGGCCTGATAGCCGCGCAGCTTGGGCGGTTCGTTCTGGACGTAGTCGTACTGGGCCTGAAGGTTCAGGCCCGAGGTCTGGATGTCGCGCTCGGCGATCCCGGCCCTGCGCAGGGCGGCGGCGACCCGGGTCATCTGGGTCGCGTTCAGAGCCATGGCCTCCTGGGCCGTCGCGGCCTCGGTGACCACGCCGAAAGTGATCGTCGCCATGTCGGGCGCGACCTTGACCTCGCCCGTCGCCGACAGGTTCAGCGACGGCTGGGTCTGGATCATCTGGATGGTGCTCGAGACCGGCGCATTACCCACCGATTGGGCGAAGGCGGCCGGAGCCGTCAGGGCGGTCGCGGCCATCAGGGCGCCGCCGACGGCCAGGGTACGGAGTTTGAGGGTCATCTGGGGGTCTCCTGGGAACGAACCTTCAACGGTCCGCGTGAATGCGTGACCGCCATGAGCGTTCCTTTGGAGCATTGTGCCTGAACGACGACGTCAGCTTTGCGGTCAGGCTTCGTTCATCGGCATGAAATCGAAGACAGACAGCCGGCGGCTTTGCAGCGGCTCCATCCCCTGCTAGGCCGACCGCTCGACCTTGGGGGCCTGTAGCTCAATGGTTAGAGCCGACCGCTCATAACGGTCTGGTTGGGGGTTCGAGTCCCTCCAGGCCTACCAGTCGCCCCCCCCGGGCGACATCAGCGCGGATCGCGATGATGCCTCCGGTCGCGATGCCGGCCGTAGAGGCGGTCGTGGATGATCAGGGTGTCGCGGATCGTCGGCAGGATGAAGCAGGCGACGACGACAGGCGCGATAACGGACATCAGAATCAGCATTTTTTTAGTCCTCCCGACGCCTACCTGCCCACAAGCTGAGCCATTGCGGAACAGGGTTAATCGCAGCCCATACCAAAGTTATAAGAACCCCAACGGGTATCCAGAGGCTTGTATCGGAAGGGTTTCACGGGCTTCGTTCGACCCATGCTCTTCCATCCCGTCTTCCAGAACATGCCGGTGACCGTCTTCGAGACCATGTCGGGTCTGGCGCGGGCCCATGGGGCGATTAACCTGGGTCAAGGGTTCCCCGATGCGCCGGGACCGGAAGAGCTGAGGCTGGCGGCGGCGCAGGCGGTGATCCACGGCTCCAACCAGTACGCCCCGTCGCGCGGCCTGCCCGAGCTGCGGGCCGCCGTGGTCGAGCACTATGGGCGGCTGCAGGGCGTCCCCCTGACCCCTGAGGGCGTGCTGATCACCTCGGGCGCGACCGAGGCCATCGCCGCCTCGGTGCTGGCCTTGGTCCGGCCCGGCGATGAGGTGGTGGTCTTCGAGCCCGTCTATGACGCCTATGTCCCGCTGATCGAGCGGGCGGGCGGGGTCGCGGTGCGGGTCCGGCTGAGCCCGCCCGAGTGGCGCATCACCGAGGACCTGCTGGCGAACGTCGCGGGACCGAAGACGCGGGCCCTGATGTTCAACAACCCGTTGAACCCCGCCGGACGGGCCTTTGATGCGGATGAGGTGGCGACCGTCGCCCGCTTCTGCGTCCAGCACGACCTGATCGCCATCAGCGACGAGGTCTGGGAGCATGTCCTGTTCGATGGCCGCGCCCACCGGTCGCTGCTGGCCGAACCGGGGATGGCGGGGCGCACCCTGAAGATCGGTTCGGCGGGCAAGATGTTCGGCCTGACCGGCTGGAAGATCGGCTTCCTCTGCGGCGCGCCCGAGGTCGTCGATCCGGTCGCCAAGGCGCACCAGTTCCTGACCTTCTCCACCGCCCCCAACCTGCAGACCGCGGTCGCCCAGGGCCTGGCCTGGCCCGAGGATCGGTTCACAGCCATGCGGGCGGAGCTACAGCAGTCGCGCGACCGGCTGGCTGCGGGGCTGGCCGCTCAGGGCTATGTCACGACCGCCAGCGAGGGGACCTACTTCCTGTGCGTAGACCTGAAGGCCTCGGGCATCGATCTGGACGACGAGACAGTCTGCCGGCGGCTGGTGACCGAGTTCGGGGTCGCGGCCATTCCGGTCTCGGCCTTCATGACGGGCGAGGATCGGCCGACGGGTATCGTGCGCCTGTGCTTCGCCAAGGCCGACGCCGTGCTGGACGAGGCGATCATCAGGCTGGGCCGGGCGCGGGAAGCGCTCGCCCGCTAGATCAGTAGCCCGGCCCCGGGCCGTCCGGTCCGCGCGGGCCGGGGCCCGGCGAGGCGGCGAAGCGGCAGGAGTCCTCGCGCAGCCGCTCCTGCTGACGGATCCAGCTGCGGTCGTAGCGGGGGTCGGCGGCATAGGGCAGCGGCGGATTGCGGCGGCCCCAGCGGACCTCGCCAAAGTAGCGGGGCTCGTCGATGAAGCCGCCGTCACGGCTGTACCAGCCGCAGCCAGCGTTGAACCGCGCCAGACCCGGCAGGGTGTAGGCGTCATTGACGTAGGGCAGCCCCAGCGCCCCCTCCTCCTCGGCCCACCACTGCTGCGGATAGGGCCGGGTCATGCAGGTGAAGCGGTCGTCGCGACGGCGGCCGTTCCAGTCGGGGCTGTAGCGGCCGCGGTATTCGTCGCGGAAGTCGGGCGCGCAGATGTCGCCGCGCGACCAGACCCGGTTGCGGTTGGCGTCGATGTCGCCACGCGGCCCGGCGAAGAAGGGCTGGTCCACGCCCGAGAAGATGCTGGAGGTCACCACCGCCCGGCCGGCATCGGCATAGACGCCGACATAGCGGGCGCGGACGCGGGAATCGTCCAGCTTGGCTTCGCCGCCGTAGACGACCAGACCCTTGTCGGCGAGGCATATCTTGGAGCCCTGGACGCTGACACGCGTGCCGTCGACGGCGACGCCTTCGTTGTAACCGCAGATGCGGCTGTTCACGATGTTCAGCTCGCCGATCTCGCGGCGCGAGCGGACGTTCACCCCGATGGAGCGCGGGCCGAAGTTGGACGGATTGTGCTCGCCGGTCAGATAGACGGAGCTGATCAGCGAGGGCCCGCCAGAGCCGGGTGAGACCTCGATGCCCGACTGGGCGTTCAGCACATTGACGCTGACGGCGGTCAGGGTGCCGTCCTCGACGAGGATGGCCGGCGACATCGTCTTGGCGTCGATCGAGGCGTTACGGATGTCCAGCGCCCCGCCCCGGATCAGGAACGGCGATTCATTGCCGACATAGCGCAGTGAGACCCGGTCCAGCACCACCGTCGCCTCGTCGCCCGCCACGCAGGGGGCGTCCCCGGCGGAGGGTGCGGCCATGGCCAGGTCCTGGATCACGACGCGCACGCCGGGCGCCACGGTGATGCAGGGCAGGCCCTCCGGCGCCTGAAGGGTGATCTGTCCGGCATAGCCGCCCGAGCCGCGCACGGTCATCGGCTTGTCGATGTTCAGCCAGCCGACGCAGGCGCCGCCGGTGGAGCGGATGGTCAGGGTGCCGCCCACCGGGACGCGCCGCACCGCATTCTCGATGGCGCCGCTGCCGGGATTGCCGCCGCACTGGACGATGACCTCGTTCGGACCCGTCCCCGGGCCATAGCCGGGGCCCCAGCCACCGTCGGGACCGGGACGCCAGTCCGGGCGATAGTCCGGACGGTGGTCGCGATAGTTATAGCGGCGGTGGTTGCGGTTCCGGGTCCCGGCCGAGGGGCTGAGCAGCAGGCCGAAGTTCGGACGGGTCTGGGCCTCTACGCGTGCGGCCGTCTGGGCGGCGGCCGGAACGGCGTCGAAGGCGGTGAAGACCACGGCCGTCGCGGCGGCGGCCAGGGTCAGGAGACGGAATGCGGAAGCCGGCGGCGTCTTCATCGGAAAGTCGCCTCCTAACGGCGCGGTGAGCGGGAGACCTGGGCCAGGACGGCTTGCAGGCGCGAGGCCGAGGGGCCGAAGCCCGCCAGCGCGGAATCGATGCGGTAGGCGACGGCCTCGGCCTTGTCCTGATCCGCCACCCCGGCGACGCCGAGGGCGAAGAAGGTCGACATGGCGAACTTGGCCTCCGGGTTCCCCTGCTTGTCGGCCAGGGAATACCAGTGGAAGGCGCGGGCGTAGTCGGCGGGGACGCCGATGCCTTCGGAGTACATGACCGCCAGCACCAGCTGGGCCTCGGACGAGCCGTTCATGGCCGCCAGCTGGATGGCGCGCACCTTCTCCAGCGGCGACAGGAAGGAATCCATCGGATGGCCCAGCATGGCCTCGAAGGATTCGATCTCGTGCTTGGTCAGGCGGTTCGGTTCGGTTGGAACGACCGAGACGACGCCCAGATATTTGAGCGCCCGCCCGACATGGACGAAGGGCATCTCCGTCTGCATCCGCGACAGGGCGTAGTCCCAGGCGTCGCCGCGCGGACGGCTCTCGTCCGAGAAGGGCACGCCCGAGGCCGGGGCGTCGTTGGGATAGAATTCGAACGGCGGCACCCACTGGCGCGCCTTGGCCTCGACGAAGGCGCCCGAGGCTGCGCGGCTGGGCGAGGAGCGTTCGAAGTCCTTGAGCAGGACATAGGCGCCGACATCGCCGGTCTGAACCGCGAGGTAGTTGTACAGATAGGCGTCGACGTCGTTGCGCTGGAACAGATTGACCGCCGAATAGCGGGTTCCGCGCCATTGTTCGTCGCGGCTGGCCCCGTCCTTGCGGCCATAGGCCTCGCGTCCCTGGGGATTGTCCTCGGGCTCGCCGAAGGGGCCGAACAGGGAATCGTGCAGCCGGGCCAGGGTGCGGAAGCCCTGCGCGTCCTGGGTCGACAGGATGTAGATCATCCGGTCGCGGACCTCTTCCTGCTCGTCGCGCGACATGCGCGACAGCTGGCCGTCCAGACGGTTGTAGGCCTCGTGCCGTTCCCAGGCGCGGCAGTCGTCATAGCGCGACAGGGAGCGCAGGCCGCCGAACATGCCCCGGCGCTCGGCGCGGTTGATCGGCGAATAGCCCTGGTCGTTGGCCAGAGCCATCCCGGTCCAGACCGAGCTTTCGATCGGGTCTTCGATATTCTTGTCGGTGGCGCGCACGGCGGCATAGCGCTGGCCGAGCTCGAGCTGGGCGAAGAAGTCGCCGCGGAAGGCCGCACGGCGCAGGGCGCGCAGGCCCGCCTCCTGGGCGTTGAACTCGGATCCGGTCAGGGAGGCAGGGCGCGGACAGGCGTTGGCGTTGGCGCCGCCGCCCTGACGCCAGAAGGTCGGACCGTGATCGCCGCAGCTGGCGACGGTTCCAGCCACCACGGCCAGGGCAAGGACGGCGGCGACAGCCGTCAGCGGCCCGCGCATGTTGCGCGAGCCCCGCTCAGAGCTGTGACCAGCTCGGCGGCCGGCCCGATGATTGTCGTCCCCCTCGCTCATCCCCGTCCCCGAATCCCCATGCGCCACGCGACCTTAGCCAAACTAGCGGTGTTAACCATTCCGCAAACCGGCGTTCGGGTCTAGTGACTTTGCAGTATGGTTAACGCGCTTTTCCAACAAAGCGTTGCCGCATAACGACCAAAATGCGGCTTTCAGTGAGTTGTCACCTGTTTTCAATGACTTGCCACGCTCGCCTGACAGGCGAGTGCGTCAAGACGCGCACAGGTCGCGGAGCGCTGCGAAGAGGCCTATATGCGCCCCTCACGCCCCTTTTCGACGCCCGCGAGCCTCCCGATGTCCTATGTCGCCCGATCCGACCGCCCCGCCGACAAGGCCCAGGCCTATGCCGAGGTCGAGGCCGAAATCCTGGCGGTTCTGGACGGGGAGACGAATCGAACGGCCCGGATGGCGACCGTCGCCTCCATGCTGGCCGACGCCTTCGACGCCTATTTCTGGACTGGCTTCTATGTGGTTGACGCCGAGAAGCCGCGCGAACTGGTGGTCGGCCCCTATCAGGGCACTCTCGGCTGTCTGAGGATCGCCTTTGGGCGCGGCGTCTGCGGCGCGGCGGCCGAGACGGGCCAGACCCAGCTGGTTGAAGACGTCCACGCCTTCCCCGGCCATATTGCCTGTGACAGTCGGTCGGAGAGTGAGATCGTGGTTCCGGTGTTCGACGCCTCGGGCGCCCTGATCGCCGTCTTCGACGTGGACGCCACCGAAAATGCCGCCTTCGACGCGGTTGACGCCGAGGCGCTGGAGCGTTTGCTCAAGGCCGTCTTCGCCGCCTAGGCTCCGCAGGCGGGAGGAAGACCGAATGACCACCGAACTCTGGAGAAGCCTTCTCTATCTGCCGGCGTCGAACGCCCGGGCGATCGAGAAGGCGCGGACGCTCGATTGCGACGTCGCCGTGCTGGACCTCGAGGACGCCGTCGCCCCGGAGATGAAGGCCGAAGCCCGCGCCGCCGCCGTCGAGGCCTTACGGTCGGGCGGCTTCGGGCCCCGACTGGGCGTGCGGATCAACGGGCTGGACACCGAATGGGGCGCCGAGGACCTGAAGGCGCTTTCCACGACGAACGTCAGCCTGATCGTCGCGCCCAAGGTCGAGAGCGCGGAGGCCGTGGGCGCCCTGAACGCCGCCCTGCCAGCCTCGGCCGCCCTGATCGCCATGATCGAGACCCCCGCAGCCCTGATGCGGCTGGAGAGCATCGCCGGAGCCGGCGGCGCGCTGATGGGGCTGATGCTGGGCGTCAACGATCTGGCGGCGACGCTGGGGACCGCCCCTTCGCCGGACCGCGAGCCGCTGAAGCCCTGGCTGGCGGCGACGGTGGCGGCGGCGCGGATGCATGGGCTGATCGCTCTGGACGGGGTGTTCAACCGCATCGAGGACGCCGAGGGACTGACCGCCGAATGCGCTCAAGGCAGGCTCTTCGGCTTCGACGGCAAGAGCCTGATCCATCCGTCCCAGATCGCCGCCGCCAACGCCGCCTTCGCCCCCTCCGCCGCCGAAGTCGCACAGGCCGAGGCCATCGTCGCCGCCTTCGCCGACCCGGCTTCGGACGGCAAGGGCGCGATCCGCGTCAACGGCGCCATGGTCGAACGCCTTCATCTGGCTTCGGCGAAGCGTTTGCTGGAGCGGCATCGGATCGCCTCAGGGGGCTGACGAAGCAGAGAAGCGGTTTCGCGGATCACGGCGACGCTCTAGACACGACCAGTGACTGCTTCGCCCCTTTCATCGCCGACGAAAATCCCCGCCTGGGTCTGCGCGCCCGGCGTGCTCAAGGTCCCGTTCCTTGCGGAGTTCCTGCCCGACTACGCACTCGGGGCCCTGCCGGGGCCGGATGTGAAGGCCGTGCTCGGCTGGGGCATGAAGCCGACGGCGGCGGCGGGACGGCGGCTCGCCGAGAAGCGCGGCCTCCCCTATGTCGCGCTGGAGGACGGCTTCCTGCGCTCGGTAGGTCTGGGCGAGAGCGGGGCGACCTCGCTGAGCCTGATCGTCGACGATCTCGGCGTCTATTACGACGCGACCCGGCCCTCGCGGCTGGAAGACCTGATCCGCACGGCGCCCGACTGGTGCGACGCCGACCTGACCGCCCGGGCGCGCGGCCTGATCGACAGGATCGTGGCCTCGGGCGTGTCCAAGACCAATATGGGCGGCCCTCTGGATGAGACGCTGCTCAAGCCCGGCCGCCGCATCCTGATCGTCGACCAGACCCTGGGCGACGCCTCGATCGGATACGGCCTCGCCTCGACCCAGTCGTTCAGCGACATGATCGCCGCCGCGCGCCGTGACGAGCCGGAGGCCCAGTTGATCGTCAAACGCCACCCGGCGGTGGCGGCGGGACGGAAGCAGGGCTGTATCGCCACGGCCGACCTGACTGGCGTCACCCTGATCGACACAGACGTGCGGCCCGTCGACCTGCTGGCCCATGTGGACGCCGTCTATGTCGTGACCTCGGCGCTGGGGTTCGAGGCCCTGCTGCGCGGCCTGCCCGTGCGCTGCTTCGGCGCGCCCTTCTATTCCGGATGGGGCCTGACCACGGACGCCGTGGACACCCGCCGCCGGGGCCAGGCGCGGTCGATCGAACAGGTCAGCGCCGCCGCCCTGATCCGCTACACCCGCTATGTCGATCCGATCACCGGCACGCGCTGCGAGGCCGAGCGGGCGCTGGACCGGCTGATCCGGCTGCGCGATCGGGCGCAGAGGCTGGAAGGCTTCTGGGCCGCCGCCGGTTTCGCCCCCGCCAAGCGCCCGCCGATCCGCAAACTGCTCAACTCTCCGCGCGGCGAAGTCCGTTATCACTGGTTCGCGAAGAACGCCGCCAGGGCCGCCGCAGAGCGCCGGGGCAAGCTGATCTGGTGGGCCGGCAAAGAGAGTCCGCCGATCCTTGAGGCCGCCGCCGCAACCACGGCCCCGACGGTGCGGATGGAGGACGGCTTCATTCGGTCGCGCGGACTGGGCTCGGACTTCTTCGGCGCCCTGTCGGTCGTGCTGGATGATCTGGGGGTCTATTACGACGCCACCGGGCCGAGCCGTCTGGAGACCCTGATCGGGACAGGCGATCTGGACGCCACGGCCCTGACCCGCGCCGCTGCCTTGCGCGACCGGATCGTCGAGGCAGGGCTGTCGAAATACAATCTCAAGGGCGAACCGCCCGCCGGCTGGCCCACCGATCGCGAGCGGCTGCTGGTGGTCGGGCAGGTGGAGAATGACCGCTCCATCCGGCTCGGCTGTACCGACATCCGCACCAACTCGGGGCTGGTCGAGGCGGCACGGCGGAACTTTCCGGACGCCTTCCTGATCTATCGCAACCACCCCGACGTCACCGCCGGCAACCGGCCCGGACTGCTCGATGCGGGAGCGATGGATGCGGTGGATGCGGTCGCTGACGATCTGGACATCATCGACTGCCTGAACGCCTGCGACCGGCTGGTCACCCTGACGTCCCTATCGGGGTTCGAGGCCCTGATGCGCGGCAAGGCGGTGACGACCTATGGTCGGCCCTTCTATGCCGGATGGGGCCTGACCGACGACCGCACCGGGCCCTTCGAGCGCCGGGGCCGCAAGGTGTCGCTGGAAGCCCTGATGCACGCGACCCTGATCGACTATCCGCTCTACGTCACGCCCACAGGCTGGCCTTGCGAGGCCGAGGACCTGGTCGAGGCCCTGATCGCGGCGCGCGACACGCCCCTGCCCGCCCCGCCGCGCGGCCGGATTAATCGGTGGTGGAGAGGGATCAGAGCCTCTCTCGACCAGACGCCTCCACCGGCCTATTAGACGGGTCCAGAAAAAGAACGGACCGCCCCCTCGTGCGAGGAGCGCCGCCCGCCGAGCGTCAGGGTAGAGTAGACATGATCCCATCCGTCATCGCCGCCACGGGCCTTTTCACGCCCGAGCAGTCCGTCTCCAACGAAGAGCTGGTCGAGGCCTACAACGCCTGGGCCGACCAGTGGAACGCGGATCACGCGATGGAAATCGCCGAGGGCGACGTCGCGGCCCTGACCCCGTCGTCGGTGGCGTTCATCGAGAAGGCTTCCGGCATCAAGTCGCGCTTCGTGCTCGACAAGGCCGGGATCATTGACCCGAAACGGATGGCCCCGAACATCCCCGAACGCGGCAATGACGAGCTGTCGATCATGGCCGAGATGGCCGTCGCCGCCGCGAAACAGGCCATCGAGGCCTGGGGCAAGCCGGTGTCGGAGATCGGCGCCGTGCTGTGCGCCGCGTCGAACATGCCCCGCCCCTATCCGGCCCTGGCCGTCGAGATCCAGCAGGCGCTGGGCATCGAGGGCTTCGGCTTCGACATGAACGTCGCCTGCTCCTCGGCGACCTTCGGCATCAAGACAGCCGCCGACTTCATCGGCTCGGGCTCGGTCAAGGCCGTGCTGATGGTCAACCCCGAGGTCTGTTCGGCCCACCTGAACTTCAAGGACCGCGACAGCCACTTCATCTTCGGCGACGTCTGCACCGCCGTGATCGTCGAGGCCGAGGATCAGGCCGGACCGGGCGGCTGGGACATCCTCGGCACGCGGCTGAAGACCGTCTTCTCGAACAATATCCGGAATAATTTCGGCTTCCTGAACAACGCCGCGCCGGAAGGCATCGGCAAGCCGGACAAGCTGTTCATCCAGCAGGGCCGCAAGGTGTTCAAGGACGTGGTGCCGATGGTCTCGGACATGATCGTCGACCACGCCGGCGAGCTGGGCCTCGACCCGCATGCGCTCAAGCGCCTGTGGCTGCACCAGGCCAACATCAACATGAACGAGTTCATCGGCCGCAAGGTGCTGGGCCGCGACCCGACGCCGGAAGAGAACGTCATCGTCCTGGACGAATACGCCAACACCTCCTCGGCCGGTTCGATCATCGCCTTCCACCTGCGTCACGACGGTTTCGAGCCCGGCGACACCGGCCTGATCTGCAGCTTCGGCGCGGGCTATTCGGCCGGCACGGTGTTCGTTCGCAAGCGCGCCTGATGGTGGACCGCAGCGACATCGGCGCCGTCGTCGACGCCATGTACGCCTGCATCTCGGGCCCGGCCGGTCCCCGCGACTGGGCGACCCAGCGCGAGATCTTCCACCCCGACAGCCGTCAGGCCCGCACGGGTCTGGACGCCGACGGTCGGCCGACCATGATCGTGATGGGCCGCGAAGAGTATGAGGCGAACGTCACGCCCTTCTTCGACGCCAACGGCTTCTTCGAAGTCGAGATCGAGCGACGCGTCGATGTGTTCGGCAACATGGCCCAGGTCTGGAGCGTCTATGAGGCCCGCACCGCGCCGACGGACATTGAGCCCGAGCGGCGCGGCGTCAACTCGATCCAGCTGGCCCGCGGGCAGGACGGACTCTGGTCCATCCTGCACATGATCTGGGACAACGAACGCCCCGGCCTCACCGTCCCGAAACAGGCGCGTTAGACGCCGGCGGCCCCGCCGGGTGCGTCGCCTTCCATTCCATGGCGGCGTGGATGCGGTTTCCGACGCTGGGGTGGTCGTAGAACAGGATCTCCTCCAGCTTGCCCGGCGAGGGCGCGCGGTATTCGGCGGTCTTGATCAGGGCCTTGGACAGGCCGTCCGGCTCATTGGCGTGGACCATGGAGAAGTGGTCAGCGTCCGCCTCTGTGACGCGGGTCAGGGTGTTCATCAACGGCGTGCCGATGAAGCCGAGGAAGGCCAGCACCGCCATGACGATCGGCAGGCCCGCCGGGTCGCGGATGTCGCCGACCTTGTTGGCGCCCAGCAGCTTGCGCGCCACCGGATAGAGACGGTCGGTCAGCCAGAAGGCCAGGGCGACCAGAACGATCATGACGCCGACGATCCAGAGAATGTGGCCGCGAACATAGTGGCCCATCTCGTGACCCACGACGCCCTTCACCTCGGCGAGGTCGGCGCCCTTGGCGAACATGACGTCGCTCATCGCCACCCGGGCTGAGCCGAACAGACCCGAGACATTGGCGGTGTAGCGGTCCGACTGTTTGGAGCCGTTGTAGATATAGATCTTGTCCGACGGGGTGCCGGTCTCTTTCGCCAGGGCGACGACGGCGTCGCGGACCGGGCCGTTCGGCGCCGGCGTATAGGTGTTGAACAGGGGCTCGATCAGGATCGGCGAGAGCACCAGTCCGATGACGATGACCACCGCCATCAGGGCCGCGCCCCAAGCCCACCAGAGCTTCCGCGCCCGCCGGATCAGGGCGTAGAGCCCGACCAGCACCAGCGACATGACAACGGTCGAGATGGCCGCGCTGATCAGTCCTTCGGTGAACCAGCCCATGAAGGGCTGCTGGGTCAGGCCGTACTGCCCCTCGCGATACCAGCTCGTGTAGATGGCCCAGGGCAGGTTCAACACCCAGCTGAAGACCAGATAGACGAGGCCGACGAGGAAGGAGGCCAGCACCGGCCGGGCCTTGCGCTTCTCGATCCCCTCGCGGATCCGTCCCAGCAGATTGGTGCGCACGATGATCCAGGCGACCACTATGGAGACCACGAAGCCCCACAGGATCAGCCAGTGTCCGCCGTGGGTATAGGCCACCGCCTTGGCCGTTTCCTCCGGCGAAAGCGTCGCCAGCCAAGCAGCGGTCGCCGCGTTCGGATCGAATGTCGTCATGTCTGAGCCCCCTCGTTTCGGAGAGCAGAGGACGCCGGGTCGCGGGGTTTGTCAGCTAAATTCGAAGAAAGGCGGCGGTCGAAAGGCGGGCCGCTTCACAAACATTCTACCGGGAAACCCGCAGCCCCGCTTGCACGCAGGGGGCGAGTTTGCGAGGAAGGCGCATATCGAGACTGTGTACACGTGGGGTGACCTGACCGATGAGCCAGAACCAGAAGAATTCTGCAGCGCCGAACGAAAAACTTTCGTTCCTGGAATCCCTCGCCCGCGACGTGGCGCAGGTGCTCAAGAGTCTGGGTGGTTCCGCTCATCAGAACGTCGTCATCGACTGCGTCGCCGCCATGAAGCGCAACCGCGGCGAGGCTGTCGCGCCTGACCTGCGCAACGCTGTCGTCGAAGCTTTCGAACGCTATTCCCAGTGGTTCGCCCGCCCCTTCGGCGAGGGCTCCATGCGCTGGGCGCTGATCGCCGAACCCGGCTGACGAGGTCGACATCCGGATACGCAAAAGGGGCGGCCTGCGAAGGCCGCCCCTTTGTCGTTTCCGACCTACGCGATCAGAACTTGCGGACGAAGCTTAGTGCGTAGGTGTCGGCGCCGCCCTGGTCGTGCTGGAAGTCACGATAGGTGTAGTCGGCGCGGATGCCGTTTTGGGCGTCCAGATTGTAGGTCGCGCCGGCGCCGTAGTTCCAGCTGGTCAGGTGGTCGCTGGCGGCAATGCCGGCGGCCGAGGCCTTGACCTCGGTCACGCCGTAACCGGCGCGGGCGAACAGGTCGATGTTGGAGGTCACCGGCAGGCTGGCGACGGCATAGCCGGCGACGTCATAGCGATGTTCGACCTTGCCGCTGACAACGCCGACGTTGACGTCGTCATGGCCCACGCCGAACGAGGTTTCGGCTTCAACGCCGAAGTTCGGGTGCAGCTTGGCGCCCACGCGACCGGTCACCGCGCCGAGATCGGCGTTGTCGGTATCCAGTTGAGTGTAGCCCAGCGTGCCGTAATAGGTCGGCGAAGTCACAGTCTGCGCCATGGCAGGAACAGCAAACAGCGAGAGAGCAGCGGTAGCGAGAATAATGTTACGCATTGTTTCTTATTAACTCCTAGATGTGATGACTTGCGAGGTCATCAGCCCCATCCAGCGAGTTGTTAAATGGGCATGCGGCTTGGCCGTTCCAAGGCCAAACCATTACAGTCCGGTAAGTGTGCGCCAACTGGCACAGACCGCGTTCGCAGAGGGCCGTTACATAACCGTTGTAGAGATTAGAGGCCGGACTGCCATCCGACGGCGGCCAGCAAGGTCGAGACCATGGCGTTGGCGGGGGTCTCGATGCCGTGCGCCTTGCCCAGACGGACGATGACGCCGTTGCGCGCATCCCGCTCCATCGGCCGCCCCGCCAGCCGGTCGCCGAGGATGGAGTTGACCGAGTCCGCCGGCGAGGTCATTGCCCGCTCCACGACCCAGTCGGGGATGTGATCGCCCAGATCGGCCCCGACCGCCCGGCCGACGCGCACGCATTCCCACACCAGCTGACGGGTCAGGTCGGCGATACCCTCGGCCCGCACCACCCCGCCCGGCTCGCCGGTCAGGGCGTTGATCGCCCCGGCGCAGTTCAGCGACAGCTTGGTCCAGGCGGCGGTCAGGAAGTCCGTCGTAGTCGAGGCCTCGATGACGCTTTCGGCGAACAGGGTGACGAAGGCCTCGCCCGCCTCCCCGGCCGGGACAGTGACCGTGCCGTTGCGACGATGCTGGATCCGGCCCGGCGCCGTCCGCTCGGCGGGGACATCGACGATCACCGGCACGATGCGATCGGCGGGCAGGAAGGGCGTGAAGCGCTCGACGTGCTCGACCCCGTTCTGGAGCACCGCAACGCGGGTCTGCGGACCGAGAAGCGGCTTCAGCCAGGCGGCGGCCGCAGCGACGTCATAGGCCTTGGTGGCGACCAGCACCCAGTCGACCGGCGCTGTGATCTGGCCGGGATCGGTGACCACGCGCGGATCGGCCTCGATGATCGCCCCATCGGGCGCCTCGACCACCAGCCGGTCCAGCGGCGATCGGGCGCACAGGGTGAGGTCGCCGACCAGAGGGCTGCGTGAAATCCAGGCGGCGATCGTCCCCCCGACGGCCCCGGGACCGACGACGGCGACGGACAGTTTGGATGCGGTCATGACGGGGCTCCGGCTGCGCCGTCCAGCTAACGACACCGGTGGACATTCACAACACCGGGCACAACACCGGGCACAACACCGGGCACAGCCGCCGGGCCGCCCCGCGTCGGAAGAACGCCGCTATGGCTTCTCGCAGCCTTCGGGATTAGCGTAACCCTTCAAGGCGTTCGGGGGAGACCTGCCGTGAAGACCATTCTGATCCTGTCGTCCATGGCTGCGGCCCTGTCGCTGCAAGCCTGCTCCGATCAGGCGAAGGAGAAGGCCGTCGCGCCGGCCCCGGCGGCGAGCCCGACCGCGCCGGCCGCGCCCAGCCCGCAGACTATTCCGATCGTCGTGTCCGGGGCGGCCCTCACCATCGGCAAGGCCATCTTCCCCATCGGAGCCCCCAAGGCCTTGGTGCTCGCCGCCGCGACCGAGGCTGGGGGCGCGCCGAAATCCGCCGGGCCGTTCGAGGAATGCGGCGCCGGACCGATGGATCACGCCGATTGGGACAATGGCCTTCAGCTCCTGTTCCAAGAGGACAAGCTGGCCGGTTGGCAGACGCAGACGCCCGCGCTCTCGACCGACAAGGGGATCCACGTCGGCTCGCCCCTGACCGAACTACAGGCCGCCTATCCCCGGGCCGTAATCGAAGAGAGCACGCTTGGCTGGACCTTCGCTTCAGGCGAGCTGATGGGCCTGCTGGGCGAGGACAAGGCCGCCGTCAAGCGCATCAACGTCGGGGTGACCTGCGACTTCACCTGACTGCGGCCCGCCCTCCCGAGAGGGTCAGCGGTCCTTTTCGCGCGCCTCGCCGCCGCGGCTGACCAGCGCCGCCTGGGCCGCGGCAAGACGGGCGATCGGCACGCGATACGGCGAGCAACTGACATAGGTCAGGCCGACTTCCTCGCAGAAGGCGATCGAGGATGGATCGCCGCCGTGCTCGCCACAGATGCCCATCTTGATGTCAGGGCGCACGGTCTTGCCGCGCTCGGCCGCGATGCGGATCAGGTCGCCGACACCTTCCTGGTCCAGACGCACGAAGGGATCCGTCTCGAAGATGCCCTTGTCCATATAGGCCTGCAGGAACCGGCCGGAGTCGTCTCTGGAGATGCCGAACGTCGTCTGCGTCAGGTCGTTGGTGCCGAACGAGAAGAACTCGGCGTGCTCGGCCAGATCGGCGGCGCGCAGGGCGGCGCGCGGCAGTTCGATCATGGTGCCGACCAGGTAGTCGACGGTGTCGCCGGCTTCGGTGAAGACGGCTTTGGCGGTCCGGTCGGTCAGTTCGCGCAGGAACTTCATCTCCAGACCCATGGCGACCAGCGGGTGCATGATCTCGGGAATGGGCGCCTCAGCGGCGGTCTGCTTCACCTCAAGCGCGGCTTCCAGGATGGCCCGGACCTGCATCTCGTAGATTTCCGGATAGGCGACGCCGAGGCGGGCGCCCCGGTGGCCCAGCATCGGGTTGGTCTCATTCAGCTCACGCGCCCGGCGCTTCAGCTTGGCGGCGTCGATACCCGAGGTCTCGGCCAGGGCGTCGATGTCCTCGTCCGTGTGCGGGATGAACTCGTGCAGCGGCGGGTCGAGCAGACGGATGGTGACCGGCAGGCCGGCCATGATGGTGAACAGCTCGACGAAGTCCGACTTCTGGAACGGCGCGATCTTGGCCAGGGCCACACGGCGGCCGGCCTCGTCATCGGCCAGGATCATCTCGCGCACGGCGGCGATCCGTTCCTCGTCGAAGAACATATGCTCTGTGCGGCACAGGCCAATGCCCTCGGCGCCGAAGCCGCGCGCCGTCTTGGCGTCCAGGGGGGTCTCGGCGTTGGCGCGGACCTTCAGGCGGCGGACCTTGTCGGCCCAGGCCATCAGGGTCTGGAAGTCGCCGGTCAGTTCGGGCTCGATCATGGCCACGGCGCCGTCCAGCACCTCGCCCTTGGAGCCGTCGATGGTGATCACCTCACCCGCCTTGAAGGTCCGGCCACGCGCCGTGAAGGTCTGGGCCGCCTCGTCGATGTGGATCTCGCCGGCGCCGGAGACGCAGGGACGCCCCATGCCGCGCGCCACGACCGCGGCGTGGCTGGTCATGCCGCCGCGCGCCGTGACGATGCCGCGCGCCGCATGCATGCCGTGGATGTCCTCGGGGCTGGTTTCCTCACGCACCAGAATGACGGCGTCGCCCAGTTGGCTGGCCTTCTCGGCGGCGTCGGCATCGAAGACGATCCGGCCGGTCGCGGCGCCCGGAGACGCGGGCAGACCGGCGGCGACGACCTTGCGCTCGGCTCGGGGGTCCAGAGTCGGGTGCAGCAGTTGGTCCAGCGCGGCGGGCTCGACGCGGCTGATGGCTTCTTCTTCCGAGATCACGCCCTCGGCGGCCAGATCGACAGCGACCTTGAGCGCCGACTTGGCGGTGCGCTTGCCGTTGCGGGTCTGCAGCATCCACAGGCGGCCCTGTTCGACCGTGAACTCGATGTCCTGCATGTCGCGGTAGTGGCTTTCCAGCCGCCCGACGACGTCGACGAACTCGGCGAACACCACCGGCATGGCCTCTTCCATCGAGGGGGCGGTCTCGCCCATCTCCTCGCGGCCGACCCTGGTCAGGGACTGCGGCGTGCGGATGCCCGCGACGACGTCCTCGCCCTGGGCGTTGATCAGGAACTCGCCGTAGAGGCGCGCCTCACCGGTCGAGGGGTTGCGGGTGAAGGCCACGCCCGTCGCCGAGGTCTCGCCCATATTGCCGAACACCATCGACTGGACGTTGACCGCCGTGCCCCAGCTCTCGGGGATGTCGTGCATGCGGCGATAGAACTTTGCTCTATCATTCATCCAGCTGGCGAAGACCGCCGAGACGGCGCCCCAGAGCTGATCCTGCGGGTCCTGAGGGAAGGGCTGGCCCAGCTGACGCTCGACCACGGCCTTGTATTCGGCGACGACCTTCTCCCAGTCGGCGGCCGACAGGTCGGTGTCGACGGTGACGCCCAGACGATCCTTGTGATCGTCCAGAACCTCTTCGAAGTCGTCGTGGCTGAGGCCCAGGACCACGTTGGAATACATGGTGATGAAGCGGCGATAGCTGTCGAAGGCGAAGCGGCGGTCGCCTGACAGCTTCGCCAGACCTTCGACCGTCTGGTCGTTGAGGCCCAGGTTCAGGACGGTGTCCATCATCCCCGGCATCGAGGCCCGGGCGCCAGAGCGCACCGAGACCAGCAGCGGGTTGGCGGCGTCTCCGAAGGTCTTGCCGACAATGCCCTCGACGGTCTTCAGCCCGGCCGCGACCTGGGCGGCAAGGTCGGCGGGGTAGGCATTGCCGTTCGAGAAGTAGTGAACGCACGCTTCAGTGGTGATCGAGAACCCTGGAGGAACGGGCAGACCCAGCTTGGCCATCTCGGCCAGGTTTGCGCCCTTGCCGCCGAGAAGGTTCTTCATCGACGCGTCGCCGTCGGCGGACCCGCCGCCGAAGCCGTACACCCACTGAGTCATTCGTAGCCCCTGAGTTCGGTATTGTAATCGGCGGGTTGCCCCCGCTCCTGCTCGCCTGACTACATTGCTGCGACTGCGAAGGCGAGCCCGGGCTGTAACAAAGCGTGAGGAAAATGGCGGTTCCCGTAACAATTTATGGGCTGCGTCGCTCTTCGGGGCCAATCAATTCCCTGCACCGCAACGGTAATTTCGCGCGCTCGACGCTCACGTCCCCCATGCGAGACAATGCGTCACCTTGTCATCGGGCGCTTCAGGCCCCAACTGAAAGCTTCACCACAATCAGACCCACGAGCCCCCCCAAGGAGCGCCGATGCCGCATGCCGACAGCCTGATCCTCACCCTGGTCGGGGGCTTTGTCCTCGCCTTCGTGTTCGGCATGCTGGCGAACCGGCTGAAGCTGTCGCCTCTGGTCGGTTATCTGGTGGCGGGCGTGATCGTCGGGCCGCATACGGCCGGATTCGTCGCTGATACGGAGCTGGCGCCCCAGCTGGCCGAGATCGGCGTCATCCTGCTGATGTTCGGGGTGGGCCTGCATTTCTCCCCCGCCGACCTGATGAAGGTCCGCAAGGTCGCCGTGCCCGGGGCCCTGGTCCAGATCGGCGTCGCGACGGCGCTCGGCTGGGCGCTGGGCCGGCTGCTCGGCATGGGCGATCTGGAGGCAGCGCTGATGGGCTTCGCCCTGTCGGTGGCCTCGACCGTGGTCCTGCTGCGGGCGCTGGAGGAGCGGCGGCAGGTCAAGGGCGAGATCGGCGGCATCGCCGTCGGCTGGCTGATCGTCGAGGATCTGGTCATCGTCATCGCCCTGGTCATGCTGCCCCTGCTGATCGTCCAGCCCGGTCAGGCGCTGGGCGCCGCCGAACTGGCGAAGTCGATCGGCTGGACGCTGGGCAAGGTGGCGGTCTTCGTCGGCGCCATGCTGTTCATCGGCCCGCGCGTCCTGCCCTGGGTGCTGGTGCGGATCGCCCATACGAAGTCGCGCGAACTGTTCACCCTCGGCGTCCTGGCCATCGCGCTCGGCATCGCCTGGGTGGCCTATGCGATGTTCCACTCCTTTGCCCTGGGGGCCTTCCTCGCCGGGCTGGTGCTCAACTCCTCGCCGTTGGGGCACAACGCGGCCGAGCGGTCCCTGCCCCTTCGCGACGCCTTCGCGGTGCTGTTCTTCGTCTCGGTGGGGATGCTGTTCGACCCGTCGATCCTCGTGCGCGAACCCCTGACCGTGCTCGGCATCCTCGGCATCGTCATCGTCGGCAAGGCTTTGGCGGCGCTGGCCATCACCTTCGCCTTCAAGCTCGACAAGGCCACCAGCTTGACCATCGCCGCCAGCCTGGCCCAGATCGGGGAGTTCAGCTTCATCCTCGCCGCGCTCGGCGTCTCTCTCGGTGCGCTCAGCCAGCAGACCCACGACCTGATCCTGGCCGCCGCCCTGCTGTCGATCTCGCTGAACCCCTTCGTCTTCGCCCTGACAGACCGACTGGGAGGAAGGCCGCCGAAATCGCCGCCTGCCCCGCCTGTCGCGGAGAAGCTCAAGCTGGTCGACGTGGTCTAGACAGCAAAAGGGCGCACCTCCCTCGGGAAGCGCGCCCTCGTTGTTTCAGCCTCCGTCCGGCGTCAGAGGACGCCGATCATGCTCGCAACCAGCGGGTGGCGGACGATATCGCCTTCGGCCAGGCGCACCACCGAGATTTCCGGCACCGCTTCCAGACGCTGGGCGATATCGGCCAGGCCGGAGAGCGAAGGCAGCAGGTCGGTCTGGCCCGGGTCACCGGTGACGACCATGGTCGAGTGCCAGCCCAACCGCGTCAGCAGCATCTTCAGCTGGACATAGGTGCAGTTCTGGGCCTCGTCGATGACGATGAAGGCGTTGTTCAGGGTACGGCCGCGCATGTACCCCACCGGGGCGATCTCGATCAGACCCTCGGCCATCAGGGCGCCGACCCGCTTCATCGACAGCCGGTCCGACAGGGCGTCGTAGAGAGGCCTCAGATAGGGGGCCAGCTTGTCCTCCATGGCGCCGGGCAGGAAGCCGATCGATTCCCCGGCCTCGACCGCGGGGCGGCTCAGCACGATACGGCCGACCTTGCCGGCCTCCAGCGCCTCGACCGCCTTGGCCACGGCCAGATAGGTCTTGCCGGTGCCTGCCGGGCCGAGCGCCACGCACAGGTTGGAGGTGTCGATGGCGTTCAGCAGGGCGGCCTGACCTTCGGACTTGGGCTTCAGCGTCTTCAGATAGGCCTGATCGCGATCGTCGTTGGAGGGGTTCGGCGACCAGCCGCCATGACTGTTGTTGTGCGAATGCGGCGTCGGCAGCCGGCGGACTTTGGAGTCCTCGGTGAACGAACGGGAATCGAACACGCCTTCACGAGTTTGGCGCTTCATGGCTGCACGCTTGGTCATGGTTGCCTCCAGGGCATGAAAAAAGGCGATGCTGCAAAAGCATCGCCTCGAACGACGGTGGGGAGGAGAAGGGAAGCGGCGATACGCCGTCCGGGGTCGGATGAGAGGCCAATCTCCGGCGAGGATTCTCGCCGCCGAACCGAACGCGTCACTCACGTTCCCCTGGGCTATACCGGACCGGGCTTGATCCGGTTTCGGATCCGGGGCCAGAACAGAGCGGCCTCGAATCGCATCAACAGTTTGATGCTAACGTGGTTTACGAGACCTTAAAGCGCTCATTTCTCCTAGATATGACGGTGTTGTGATGACTGTGTATTCACTCGGCGACAAGAAACCGCAGCTTCCGCCGGAGGGGGAATACTGGATAGCGCCCAATGCTGTCGTTGCAGGGGACGTGATTCTGAAACCGGGCGCCAGTGTCTGGTTCGGTTCGGTGCTCCGTGGCGATACGGATACCCTGACGGTGGGTGAAAACAGCAACATCCAGGACCTCAGCGTCCTGCATGCCGACGCAGGCGTGCCGCTGGTCATCGGCCGCAACGTGACAGTGGGCCACAAGGTCATGCTTCATGGCTGCACCATCGGCGACAATACCCTGATCGGCATCGGAGCCGTGGTGCTGAACGGGGCGGTGATCGGGAAGAACTGCCTGATCGGCGCCAACGCCCTGATTACCGAGGGCAAGGTCATTCCCGACGGCTCCATGGTGGTGGGCCAGCCGGGCAAGGTGGTGAAGGCGCTGAACGAGGGCCAGATCGCCGCGCTCGAGATGTCCGCGCAGCACTATGTCCAGAACTGGAAACGGTTCGCGGCGGAGCTGAAGCCGCTCTGACTACTGCGTCCGGGCGGCCAGCGGATAGGCGACGATCAGGACCAAGGGCTCGTCGCCGACCTGTTTGATGCCGACGTCGGCGCCTTCATAGAGATAGGCGGCGGTCTCCGGCCCCATGGCCTCGGTGCGGCCGTCCGACGCCACCTCCCCCTGCCCGCTCACGACATAATAGATTTCGTCGTGGGTCAGGACGTGCAGGCCGATGGTCGCGCCCGGATGCAGGATGCGCTTCCTGAACTCGAAATTCCGGCCCGGGGCGGCGTCCGACAGGCGGAAGGCGGTGCTGCGCCCCACGCCGTTGTGCGGCGGCGGCGACTGCTCGACCTGCACATCGACTTCCTTGACCACGACCATGGGGCGCGGCGCGGCCGGTTCGGCGGCTTGGGCGATCAGGGCGGCGGCGAACAGTCCGGCGAGGATCATGGCGGGTCTCCAGGGTCGATGCCCCAGACTAGCCCTCAATGACACCGGTGGACAGTGCGACCGGTCGCCCTACTGGCCGGCTGCAGGCGGCGGCGTGACTTCATAGGCGGAGACGTGGTTCAGAGCGATGACCCAGCGGCCGTCGATCTTGCGGAACAGTCGGGTGTTGATCCCCTCCATCGGCCGCTCGGGCCGGTCCAGCCGGTAGTGGCCGATCAGCTGGGCCGCGTCGGGGGCCAGGAACTCCACCGTCATGTCGTAGAAGGTCAGGGTGCCGCGCGACTCCGGCGTCGGACCGTAGTTGCGGATGTAGTCGTCCAGCGCGCCCTGCCAGCCGTTCTTGATCTTGCCGCCCGAGACGAAGACCACGTCCGGATTCTTGAAGCCCTGCATGTATCCCCGGTAGTCGCCCCGGTTCCACGCGGCCTGCATGTCCGAGACGACGCCGAAGATGGCGGCTCGCTCGGTGGTTTCGTCGAAGGCCGCCTGCGCGCGCAAGGGAGAGGCGACGGCCAGACACAGGGCCATGGCGGCGAGAAGGGTTCGGATCATGGGGCGGGCCTCATCCGGGTCTTCAGCCACCGGGCGGCGGCGGCGGGGGACTGTTTGTTCGTATCGCCGTCGACCTGCTGGTTCGCCTGCCGCATGGCCTCGACCGACACGGCGCCGATCATGGGCTGAAGGGCGGCGCGAAGGCGGGCATCGTCGGCCCGCTTCGGCGCAATCAGGATCAGGGCGTCATAGGGCGGAATGGCGCCCTTCGGATCGGCCAGCACGACCAGATCGTCCGCCGCGATCCGTCCATCGCTGGAGAAGGCCGAGATGACGTCAACGTCGCCATCGACCACCGCCCGGTACATGAAGGTCGACTGGTACTGCTTCTGCTGGCGGAAGTTCAGGCCGTAGCCGGTCTTCAGCGCCGTCCATTCAGGCCGGGAGAAGAACTCATAGTCGGCGCCGATGCTCAGGCTTCCCGACCGGGCGCCGAGATCGTCGAGGGTGCGGATGTTCAGCGCCGCCGCCCGGTCGCGACGCATGGCCAGGGCATAGGCGTTCTCGAACCCGAGGCCGCCCAGCACGGTGATCCCATGCTTGTCCTTTAGCCACCGGGTGACCTGCCGGGTGACCTCTTCACGGCCCGGGTTGTCGGTATGGCCCATGGACGTGCCCCAGACGGTGCCGGAATATTCCACATAGACGTCAATGTCGTTCTGGCTCAGGGCGCGCAGGACGACGGTCGAGCCGAGGCCGCTGCGCTCGGACGCATTGAGGCCTTTCGCCTTCAGCTCATCGGCCATCAGAGCCGAGAGGATGAATTGTTCCGAGAAGGTCTTGGACCCGATGACATAGGTCGCGGGCCTGGGGATCAGGGTCGGGGCCACCGCGACCGCCAGACCGGCCAGCAGGATCAGGGCGCCGGCGATGACGCGGGGCCGGCTGCGCTTCGCCAGCCCGCTCTCGATGAGGCCCAGCAACTGGTCGACCACCAGCGCCAGTCCGGCAGAGGCCAGACAGCCGAACAGGACGAACACCCAGTTCTCGGTCTGCAGCCCGGTGAAGATGTAGTTGCCCAGGCTCGTCTGGCCGATCGGCGTCGAGAGGGTCGCCGTGCCGATGACCCAGACGCCGCTGGTCCTCACCCCCGCCAGGATGACCGGCGCGGCCAGCGGCAGCTCGACCCGCCACAGGGACTGTCGCTTCGTCATGCCGACTCCGCGCGCCGCCTCCAGCACCGCTGGATCCAGCCCGGTCAGGCCCGCCACAGTATTCCGCACCATCGGCAGCATCGAATAGAGGGTCAGGGCCAGAAGCGCCGGCAGGAAGCCCAGCGCCGAGAAGCCGACACCGAACGCACTCTTCGTCAGGCCCGACAGCCCCAGCAGCAGCGGATAGAAAAGCGCCAGCAAGGCGAGGCTCGGGATAGTCTGGATCAGGCCCGATCCCGTCATCAGCGGCCAGCGCAGGGCGGCCCGGCGGCTGGCCAGCACCGCCAGCGGCAGGCTGATCGCCGCGCCGAGCAGCAGGGCCAGCGCACTCAGGATCACATGCTGGCCCAGATAGTCGGGCAGTCGCGCCCAGGCCGCAGCGACGGGGCTATCCATTCGCGCCCCCGAATTTGGAGGCGATCCGCGCCGCCTGCCGACGCGGGGCTTCCAGCAGATCGTGGACGTAGGCATCGACGTCCTTCCCCAGCAGGTCGGCGGGCGGACCCGAGGCGACCAACCGCCCCTCGCGCATGACGCCCAGCCGGTCGGCCATCAGCAGGGCCTCGTTGACGTCATGGGTGACCATGACCGTGGTCAGGTTCAGGCTGTCGTGCAGCCGGCGATAGGCCTCGGCGATCCCGTCCCTCGAAATGGCGTCCAGCGCTCCGAACGGCTCGTCCAGCAACACCAGCGACGGCCGCGCCGCCAGGGCCCGGGCAAAGGCGACGCGCTGTCGCTGACCGCCGGAGAGACTGGCCGGCGACCGATCGCCCCACACGCCGACAGGCAGTTCGACCAGTTCCATCAGCTCGGCGACCCGCGCCGCGATCTCGGCCTCGGACCAGCCCAGCAGGCGGGGCGTCACCGCCACATTTTCGGCCAGCGTCATATGCGGGAACAGGCCCGCGCCCTGGAAGACATAGCCGATGCCCCGCCGCAGCTCGGGCGCGGGCGTAGCCGTATTCAGCGCCCCGTCGATCCGGACCTCGCCCGCATCCGGCTCGATCAGCCGGTTGATCATCTTCAGCAGGGTCGTCTTGCCTGAGCCCGAACCGCCGATCAGGGCCAGGAACTCACCCTTCGCCACCTCCAGCGACAGGTCCTGCACGGCCCACGTCTGACCGCCGTCGAACGACTTGCCGAGGCCGGACAGGATCAGGGCTGACGTCATCGGCGGCCTTTGCAGGAGGAGGCTTCACAGTGGGCGAGGATTGAGCCGAAAGCGAGAGTTGTCGGATCGGGTCTGTCGTGGTGAATGGCGGCATGCGTCTTTCGTTGCTGCCCCCCCGCCTGTTGCCCGGCGCCCTGTTGTGTCTGGTTCTCGCCGGCTGCTCGGCCGCTCACGATGTCCAGCACGGGTTCGGCGACGCGATCACCGCCCCCCTCGTCGATCTGAACGTCCGCCGCGACCAGATCCCCACGGTCCTGCTGCAGGCCCAGGCCAATCCCTATGACCAGCGCAATCTGAACCAGTGTTCGACCGTCGGCGCCGAGGTCGCGCGACTGGATGAAGCCCTGGGGCCCGACCGCGACGAACCGCCGGCGCCCAACGGCTCAACCCTGAACGAACAGGCCCAGGATGCGCTGGCCAAGGCCGCACTGGACGCCATCAAGAACGCCGCCACCGACTTCATCCCCTACCGCAACTGGGTTCGCATGCTGTCCGGCGCACAGGCGCGTTCGAAAACGGTTCAGGACGCCGTCGAGGCCGGCCGCCTCCGCCGCGCTTTCCTCAAGGGGCTGGGCATGCAGCTCAACTGCGCCCCGCCGGCGTCACCGGCGTGGTTCAGGCCGAGGGGCGGTAGCCAGCGCTAACGACGCCGGCCGGTCTCGCTGCGGTCGCCCCGCATTTCGCGCGTGCCGTCCTTGGCGAAGGCCTCGAAGGATCGCTTCTCGATATTCCTGAACTCGCCGGTCCTGTCCCAGTCCCAGTCGAATGAGATCTTCTCGCCCTTGTGCGCGAACTTGCCGGACCAGTGGGCGAAGAAGGAATATTTGTCGCCGCCGATGATGATGACGTGCCGGTGCAGCGCCCTCTCGTTTCCGTCCGGCCGGGGCGCCTCTTCGAGGTAGGTGTTGTAGGCGTGGAAGCCTGACTTCTCGATGCGCATGATCAGTTCGACGTATGCCGCGCGTGGAAGTCGCGCCTGAACTGTTCGAAGCGGCCGTGGGCGATGGCCTCGCGCATGGCGGCGGTCAGGGCCTGGAAGAAGGCGATGTTGTGCCAGCTCAGCAGCACCTTGCCGAGGATTTCGTCGGCCCGGACCAGATGGTGCAGATAGGCCTTGGAATACTGTGACGACGGCCCTTCGATGGTCGGGTCCAGCGGGTCCTGATCCTCGGCGAAGCGGGCGTTCTTGAGGTTGATCGGCCCGTCCCAGGTCCAGGCCTGACCGTGCCGTCCGGCCCGGGTCGGCAGGACGCAGTCGAACATGTCGACGCCGCGATACACAGCCTCGACGAGATCGATCGGTTTGCCCACTCCCATCAGATAGCGGGGCCGGTCGGCGGGCAGCATCTCTGGCGCATAGTCCAGCACCTCGCACATGGCCTGATGGCCCTCACCCACGGCCAGACCACCGATGGCATAGCCGTCGAAGCCGATCTCCTGCAGCTGTTCCGACGACTGGCGGCGCAGATCCTCGAAGGTCGAGCCCTGCTGGATGCCGAACAGGCCCTGCGTCTCGCGCACGCCGAAGGCCGCCTTGGAGCGCGCGCCCCAACGGATCGACAGCTCCATCGCCTTGCGCGCGGCGTCCTTCTCGGCCGGGTAAGCCACGCACTGGTCCAGTTGCATCGAAATGTCGGCGCCGATGCGGTCGGCCTGAATCTCGATCGACCGTTCCGGCGACAGAACGTGTTTGGACCCATCGATATGGCTGGAGAAGGTCACCGCCTCCTCCTTCACCTTCGAAATCCCCGCCAGCGACATGACCTGAAAGCCGCCGCTGTCGGTCAGGATCGGCTTGTCCCAGCCCATGAATTTGTGCAGCCCGCCCAGACGCTCCATCCGCTCGGGTCCGGGGCGCAGCATCAGGTGGTAGGTGTTGCCCAGGATGATGTCGGCGCCGGTCGCCTTGACCTGATCCACCGTCATCGCCTTGACCGTGGCCACGGTGCCGACCGGCATGAAGGCGGGGGTGCGGATGTCGCCGCGCGCGGTCTTCAGAACGCCGGTGCGGGCGCGGCCTTCGGTGGCGGAGATGTCGAACGGAAAGGGCAAGTCGGGATCCGGGCGTCTTCAGAGATCGGGCGTCATACAGGATCGCGTGGGGCGAAACTGTGAAAAAGCGACGCAAGCGCCCCGGGGCGCCTTCAGCAGGCCTAGGCGATGATGTCCGGCAGGATCCGGCTCTCGATCTTCACGATCTCGTCGCGCAGCTGCAGTTTCTTGCGCTTCAGCCGGGCGATGCGGAGCTGGTCCGGGATCGGCATATGACCCAGGGCCTCGATGGCGGCGTCCAGGTCGGCGTGCTCCTGCCGCAGATGCTTGACCTCGTCGTGCAGCGCCTGCTCATCGTCGGTCAGAAAGGGTTGGTCGTCGTTCATGAATCAGTCCTGCCCTTCCCCCGGAACGGCTGCTGCATTTTATACCTGACCGGCGCTCAGGCCGGAAGGCGTTCCGAGAGCACGACCAGCGCCGGACGCGGGATGACTCGAGCCCAGAGGCGCGCCGTATCGACCAGGCCCTCGATGGCGCGGCGCGGCGGACCGGACGGCGCCGGGGCCAGCGCCTCCAGCGCCTCCAGCAGCTTGCGCTCGGCCAGAAGCTCCACCGCCTTGATCTGTTCACGCACGGCCTCGCGCGCCGCATCGTCCATGTCCGGGATCGGGGCCTTGAGGGTGCGGCGGATGGCGCGCAGCGGGCTGACGGCGCTCCCCGCCCAGGCCCGGGCCGTGTCGCAGGCGGCTTCGATGTCGTCCTCGTCCGGATGGCGTCCGGTCTCGGCGACCCAGGCGGCCCACAGCAGCAGGGGTACATTCTGTTCGGCGGCGTCCTGAAGATGCAGGCAGGCGTCGGCCACGCCCGGCGCCGCATAGGCTTTCAGCGCCCATTGCCAGAGGCTGTCGCTCATTCCTCGACGGGACCCTTGAGCCCGTCCCAGCGCTTTACCGGCGACCAGTCGAGGCCGAACAGGTCGAGCGCCCGCCCGACCGATTGGTCGACCATCTCGGCGATGGAGGAAGGCCTGGCGTAGAAGGCCGGCAGCGGCGGGGCGATGGTCGCGCCCATCTCGGCCAAGGCGGTCATCGTGCGCAGATGGCCCAGATGCAGCGGCGTCTCGCGCACCATCAGCACCAGCGGCCGTCGCTCCTTGAGCACCACATCGGCCGCGCGGGTCAGCAGCGACGAGGTCACCCCGGTGGCGATCTCGCTCATGGTCCGCACCGAACAGGGCGCGACGATCATGCCCAGCGTCCGGAACGATCCCGAGGCGATGGAGGCGCCGACGTCGTTCAGCCGGTGCGTCACATCGGCGCGACCGGTCAGGTCGTCGGGCGTCAGATCGGTCTCCTGCGACAGGGTCAGCAGGGCCGCGCGGGTCACCACCAGATGGCTTTCGACGTCCAGCTCCCTGAGCGCGTCCAGCACACGAACGCCATGGATCACGCCTGAAGCGCCTGAAACGCCCACCACCAACCGGGGGCGTCCAGAGGTCGCAGGGTTCCGTACAGCTCCGTTCACATCAGGGTCCATTTTGGGGGTCAGACTCACCGGGTCCGGAGCAGTTTCAAGGCCTTGGCGACGTCACTCAACCGTGATTTCACAGACCGCTGATCCGGGCGCTCACTGTGTGGTCCCTTAGACATGGAGGCGCAAGCCATGACCATCGAAGCTCGTATCCGCGAACTGGGAAATCGTCACCGCCAGCTGGACGAATCGATCCAGCGGGAGGTCGGCCACCCGGCGACGGATCCGCTGCAGGTCAGGGAGCTCAAGCGAAGGAAGCTCCGATTGAAGGAGGAGATTACCAGTCTCGAGGCCCGGGCGGGATAGCCCGGGGTTACCAGTAGACGAGTGCGAAATTGGAAAGGCCCCGGGAGCAATCCCGGGGCCTTTTTACTGTCTCGCTGGGGAAAGCCTTAGTCCTTGGTGCCGAAGACCGAGGCGGCGGTCGGTTCGGCGGTGCGGCGCTCGGCGGCCTCGGGGACGAACTCTTCTTCCACCGGCTCGGCCTCGACCGGCTGAAGGACGCCGCCGCCCTTCTTGAGGTCGTCCTTATTCTTCTTGGCCGCGGCCTTGGAGATCAGATCGTCGAGAACCAGCTGGCCGACCAGACCCAGGGTCACCGGATCGACCGGCTTGATGTTGGGGCTGTTCCAGTGGGTGCGGTTGCGCACGCTCTCGATCGTGGACTTGGTGGTGCCCAGCAGCTTGGCGATCTGGGCGTCGGTGACCTCGGGGTGGTTGCGCACGAACCAGGCGATGGCGTCCGGGCGGTCTTGGCGACGCGACACCGGGGTGTATTTCGGAGCCGGCTTGTTGGACTTGAGCAGTTCGGCGTGACGGCTGACGACCGCCTGCATGCGGTATTCGGGGTTCTCCTGGGCCTTGTCGAGCTCTTCGCGCGTCAGCTGGCCGCCGGTGATCGGGTCAACGCCGCGGATGTCGCGGGCCACGTCGCCGTCGGCGATGCCGCGCACTTCCAGCGGGTGCAGGCCGCAGAAATCGGCGATCTGCTCGAAGGTCAGAGAGGTGTTATCCACCATCCAGACCGCAGTGGCCTTGGGCATGAGGATGTCGGTCATGGGCGTAAGTCCCGGAAGGTTCGACCCGGTTTGACGGGTTCTGGATACAACGGCGCCCGACCTTTCGGCCGGGCGCGATGGTCGGGATATAGGCCGTTTCGCTGCAAAAGAAAACGTTGCGTGACAAGAACTGTCATCGTCGTACAGCTACGGTTCAGGTTGAGTAGACGAGCGTGAGGATCAAGGCGGCTCCGGCCGCGCTGTCGTTCTGGAGGGAACACCATGTCGATCAAGACCACCGTTTCACTGTCCGCCGCGGCCCTGGCCGCCCTCACCCTGCTGACCCCGATGTCGGCCAGCGCCCAGCGCGGCAATGGCGGCGGCCAACCGGGCGGCAGCTATGCCCAGAGCTGCTCCGACATCCGCGTCGACGGCGGCCGTCTCTACGCCGAATGCCGCACCAGCACCCGCAGTTCGCGTTACAGCTCGATCGAATACGGCCGCTGCGTCGGCGAGATCGCCAACAACGAGGGCATGCTGATCTGCAACGGCGCCCAGGGCCGGTTTGAAACCGGCAACGGCGGCGGCAACACTGGTGGTGGAAACAACGGCGGCGGCTGGGGCGGCGGAAACAACGGCGGCGGACGCCAGCCGACCGGCAGCTTCACCCAGAGCTGCAACAACATCCGCACCGAGGGCGGACGCCTTTACGCCCAGTGCCAGGATACGCGCGGAAATCGCAATCTGAGCTCGATCGAATACGGTCGCTGCAACGGCGGCATCAACAACATCAACGGTCTGTTGAGCTGCAACGGCGCGACCGGCCGGTTCGAGAATGACGGACGTCCCGGCAACGGCGGCGGCAATAACGGCGGCGGCTGGGGAGGCGGCAACGGCCCGGGGAACGGCAACGGCGGACCCGGTGGGGGCTGGGGCGGCCGCAACTCCATCACCGTCTATGAGGATTCCAACTTCCGCGGCGGCTCGGCGACCTTCAACGGCGAGATGCCCAACCTCGGCCGTCGCCAGCTGAACGACAACATCTCGTCCATGCAGATGAACGGAACCTGGGAAGCCTGTTCGGATCCCTATTTCCGCGGCACCTGCCAGACCTTCACCGGCGACGTCCGCAACCTGAACAACACCCTGATCAACGACCGGATCTCGTCGCTGCGCCCGGTTCGCGGCTGGTAAGCCCTAAAGGGTCAGGACCACCTTGCCGATGTGATGGCCCGCCTCCAGCCGGAGGTGGGCCTGATCGGCCTGTTCCAGCGGGAAGGTCGCCTCGACCGGCGGCCGGACCGCCCCAGACGCCACCCACGGCCAGACGGTCGCCTCGACCGCCGCCGCCAGCCGCGCCTTCTCGTCGGCGGGTCGCGCTCTCAGCGTCGACCCGGTCAGGACGATGCGCTTCATCATCAGTTCCGACAGATTGACCTCGGCCTTCGCGCCCGAGAGCGTGGCGATCACCACCCAGCGGCCGAAGGGCTTGAGCGCCTTCAGGTTCAGGGCGGCGTAGTCGGCGCCCACCATGTCCAGCACCACATCGACACCGCCGGCCTCGGCCAAGGCCGCCGCCAGGTCGTCGGCTTTCGCATCCAGGCTGATGTCGGCGCCCAGCGCCTTCGCCGCCGCCGTCTTCTCCGGACCCCGCGAGGTGGCGATGACGCGCGCGCCCGCCGCTTTCGCCATCTGGATGGCCGTGACCCCGATGCCGCTGGTCGCGCCGTGGATCAACAGGGTCTCGCCCGCCTTCAGTCCGCCGCCCTCGAAGACATTGGTGAAGACGGTGAAGACCGTCTCCGGCAGGGCCGCAGCCTGAACGAAGTCGAGTCCCTCCGGAATCGGCAGGGCGTGCCGGGCGTCCACCACCGCATATTCGGCATAACCCCCGCCGCCCAGCAGGGCGCAGACCAGGTCGCCGGTCTTCCAGCGCGTGACGCCCTCCCCGACCTGATCGACCTCGCCCGCAACTTCGAGGCCCAGAATGTCGGGCGCGCCGGGCGGGGCGGGATAATAGCCGAGGCGCTGCAGCAGGTCGGGCCGGTTGACGCCGGCGGCCTTGACCCGGATGCGGATCTGTCCGGGACCGGCCTGCGGATCGGGACGTTCGCCCGGCTTCAAGGCCTCGGCGGGACCGGCGCCGCCGGTGATCTCGATCGTCCGCATTCGGGGCAAACCTTGCAATCAGGATGAGGTGAGCGCTCAGATAGTCGCCCTGACCGGTCCTGGCCATGGAGGCGACAATGACGTTTGAAGATCTGGAGCCCCGTTCGGGACGAGGCGCGACCCTGACCGCCCTGGCCCGCGAAGACCTCGACCTCTATTCGGTGGAAGAGCTGAACGAGCGGATCGAGGCCCTGCAGGCCGAGATCGACCGCGCCAAGGCCGCCATCGAGGGCAAACAGGCCAAGAAGAACGCCGCCGACGCCCTGTTCAACTTCGGCTCGTAATCAGGACACAGATGACGGCTTTGGTGGGGATGGACGTCCCGGAATGGTTTGCTCGCGTCCCTGTTCATGGCATGGCGGTTGCACACCCGATCATGGCGGCGCCGTTGTGCGCTGAAAACGAGACGGACGCGCACGATTTCCATGAGTATGATTGAGTTGATGGCCAGCGACGATTCCCAGTCCGGCGACCCGACCCGCGCGCGCAGCCGTGCGGCGGAGATCCATGATTTCGCTCGTTCGGAGCTGTTCGAGCGCACGTTCCGCGAAGGCATGGAGCTGGTCGAGGACACCGCCTCCTATCTGGACGGCGACGGCCGTCGCGAATCCAAGCTGCTGTCGCGCGCCGCAGCCCTGGCCTATGCCGCCGAGAGCATGAAGCTGACGACCCGGCTGATGCAGGTCGCCTCCTGGCTCCTGGTCCAGCGCGCCGTCCGGGAAGGCGACATGGAGCCCGAGGCCGCTTGCGACCCCCGCTATCGCCTGACAGCCCGCGCCCTTGAGGTGGAGCCGAGCCATTCCGAATTGCCCATCGCTCTGATCGAATATGTGGTCCGGGCCGAGAAGCTGCATGACCGGGTCCTGTATCTGGACCGCCGCATGTATCTGGACGTCCCCGCCGAGGCCGAGGCCAACCCGGTTCTCAGCCAGATGGGCATGCTGGAAGCCGCCTTCAGAAGCTGACTGCGTGGTGCGCGCGGGCGATCCGCGCTAACCTCGACTCATGGTCAAACCTCCCCGCCGCCCGTCCGGTCCCTCGACCGGCGGCCTTCCCGACAAGGAAACCCTGCTGCGCTATCTGCGCGAGGCGGGTGAAGCCGACAAATCCGATCTGGCCCAGGCTTTCGGTCTGAAGGGCGCCGAACGCCGCGCGCTGCGCGAGATGCTGCGCGAGCTGGAAGCCGAAGGAAAGCTGGGCAAGCGCGGCAAGAAGGGCTTTTCCGAAGCCGGCGCCCTGCCCCCCGTCGGCGTGGTCGATGTGGTCGAGAAGGATATCGACGGCGAACTCTATGTCCGCCTCGTCGAGGCCGCCGCTGACGCTCCGCGCGCGATCCTGATCCCCGACAAGTCCGGCAAAACAGGGCCTGCCCCCGGCATGGGCGACCGGCTGCTGGTCAAGTTCGAGCGCGGGAATGAGGGCTGGGAAGCCCGGCTGGTCAAGAAGCTGGACGCCGGAACCAACCGGGTGCTGGGCGTCATCCGCAAATCCAACCGCGAGACCCGGGTCGAGCCCGTAGACCGGCGGTCGAAGGACGTCCTCATCATCCCGCAACTGCTGGCCGAGGACCTGCGCGACGGCGATCTGGTGCTGGCCTCGATCGAGAAGTCGGAGCAGCGCTATGGGCCCAAGCGCGGCAAGATCCTCGAGGTCATCGGCAAGGAGGACGATCCCCGCGCCGCCTCCCTGATCGCCATCCACGCCCACGGCGTCCCGACCGGCTTCTCCGACGCGGTCGAGAAGGAGGCCGAAAACCAGGACCTGCCGACGCTGAAAGGTCGCGACGACCTGCGCGACATTCCCTTCGTCACCATCGACCCGGCAGACGCGCGGGACCACGACGACGCCGTCTTCGCCCAGCGCGACGAGGACGAGAAGAACCCCGGCGGCTGGATCGTCTGGGTCGCCATCGCCGATGTCGCCGCCTACGTCCGGCCCAACACCGCCCTGGACCGCGAGGCCCGGGCCAAGGGCAACTCCACCTACTTCCCCGA
>Ga0247739_10000036_pt1 | contig 78753 bp, 63 predicted proteins | sample UWRJL058202B2_FD_180943 | JGI IMG/M metagenome (GOLD analysis project Ga0247739, IMG submission 180943) | Plant litter microbial communities from Arlington Agricultural Research Station in Wisconsin, United States - UWRJ-L058-202B-2 | ecosystem: Environmental > Terrestrial > Plant litter >...
CGGCAGGACACAACTTTCAATTTCAACTTTTGTTAGGTTTGCATACTTGCAGTACATGGGCCTGGATCTATTGGTGGTACAATAAATTTATGGATTCCTGTACTGCTTGTTTTGTTTAAACCAGTTCGTGCTTAGCCCGTGTTCATTACCAATCAATTAAATGTTTCTTCAAGGCTTGGAGAAAATGACTTCCGTATGCTTGGAGATGTTCTTCTTTAAGGCTTGAACAAGATGTTTAAGCCGCTTGGAAACTTTCTTCGAGCTACTAGGAAGGTTTATGCAAGCCTTTAGGAAACTTTGACTAAGCAGCTTGGAGAACAGCTTTAAAGCATTAGGATTTATAGGTTTCAAGGTCTTTGTCATCACAATGTTAACTTTCCCATTCCGTAAGCCATTTTCCCGATTACAGTTTTTTGTATCGTTTGCAATCCTGCATATTTGCAGTTCAAGAGCAGGCAACCTATAAAAAACACTAAGCCCGGGTTAAACTTATTTCAATTACCCTATGCAGTTGGTACTGATTGTAAGGAGTGCCCGGCACCAATTCATGCAAATCCTGATGCACAACATCGGGATTTGTTGTTTAAGGCATCTTTACCGTCAACATAACCTATCTTTTCCAGCAACTTAAGGCATGTTCTTGGAAATAGTAGGCTAACTTCTTCAAAAAGATAGGTTACGCTGTTAAGTAACTTAACCGAAGTAGTACTACAACTTAAGCCAATCTAAGGAGTAAGATGCGTTAAGGTACTCAGTACTTTAAGCTAAGTTGTTCTTTTGTCTCAACCTATGTTTTTGTTGAACCTTCATTGGCTACCATTCTATTGGATGGCTTTTTTGTTCCTGCAAAAAAGCATTTCAGTATTTTCATTGCTCAAACACTGCTATGCAATCCAAACAGCAACTTGGCCTCTTTTCCCTCACCATGATTGTAATAAGCCTAGTGATAGGTATGGGCATCTTCAAGACGCCTGCTACCATTGCAGCCAAATCCGGAACGGAAACCATCTTTTTTGCTGCTTGGTTAATTGGTGGTTTTGTGGCATTGTGCGGTGCACTCACTTATGCAGAAATTGGCTTGCGTTTGCCTGTTGTTGGTGGTTACTACAAAGTGTTTGCACATGCTTACCATCCAAGTATTGGCTTTACAGTGAATGCCCTGATATTGATTAGCAATGCAGCATCCTTGGCTGTGGTTGCATTGATTGGTGCAGACTATGCCAGTGACTTATTGTTTGGGAAGCCATCTGGCGTACTGTTCAATGTGTTAATTGCGATTATTCCCATAGGCCTGTTTTACTTGGTTAATTTATTGGGATTGAAGACGAGCAGCACTACACAGAATGTGCTGACCATCATTAAAATTTCTTTGGTGGTTCTATTGATTACTTCCCTGTTTAAAGGGATGGTAGTGGAGCCACATGGTTACAATACGGACCCCGTGTATAAATACAACGGCAGCAATGCAGGCTTGCTATTGATGCTAAGCCTAGTGGCTGTTTCCTTTACGTATGGGGGCTACCAGCAAACCATCAACTTTGGTGGCGAAATAAAGAATGCCAAAACCATGCAGCGTGGTATTGTGATTGGCATTTTCATTGTCATATTCCTTTACCTCAGCATCAGCTATGCATATGTGCAAGTGATTGGTTTTGACAAAATGAAGAATGCCACAGCCATTGGTGCATTGCTTTGTGAAACATGGTTTGGGAAGGCGGGAGGCAAAGTGTTCGATGCCTGTATGTTCCTAAGTGTAATGGCTTATGTAAACGTGCTGTTGATGGCCAACCCAAGAGTAATGTTTGCCATGAGCGAAGACAAGGTATTCCCCAAAATATTCTCCTACAAGCACCCAAAAACAGATGTACTGATTCCTGGGTTGACACTGTTTGCCATGATTGCCATGGTTGTTGCCTTCTTTGGAAAGGGGGTGGATGATGTATTGAGTTTTAGCATTTTCCTGGATTGCTTTGGCATGAGCTTATCTGCTGCTACCTTATTGATTCTCAGGAAAAGGAAACAGGGAGAAGAAAATGTTTCACCGGGATTCTCCAAGAATATAACACCGATACTTTGTGTACTATTTGTGATTGCCTATGGTTTTGTGGCAACGGCTGTGGTGATTGACAAGCCTAAAGCTGCATTAACAGGTATTGTATTGATGGCACTGTTCATGGTTATCTACTTTGTATTTTACCACAAGAAAAAACAAACCTATGTTCAATAAACTAAGAACCGTTGTCTATCATGTAAATGATTTGCAGCAGGCCAAGGAATGGTACACAAAAGCCATAGGTATTGAGCCCTATTTTGATGAACCCTTTTATATGGGCTTTGATATCAATGGCTTTGAATTGGGTCTTGACCCTGATATGAATGGTGTTGAAAAAGGCAACCACCATGTTGCTTATTGGCAGGTGGATGATATACATGCAGCAGTGGAGAAACTGGTTTCATTAAAAGGAACTATCGTTTCTCCCATCAACAATGTTGGCGGAACGATTGAAGTGGCAACTGTTGCAGACCCCTTTGGGAATCATATCGGTTTGATTACTGGGGCATGATGATTGGATTATCTTTACACAAATGATAGGAGAAATAGAAATATTATCGGCTCAATATAAAGCGTTGAACTTATCTGCAACAATAGACCACGATAAGTTTAATCAATATGCCATTACCCACCATTCTACCACTATTGAAGGTTCTACTTTAACAGAGGTGGAGACAAGGCTTTTGTTGGAAGAAGGGATTACGCCGAAAGGCAAGCCATTGCTTCATAGTCTTATGGTGCAGGATCATTACCAAGCGTTAATTTTTGTAATAGAATCTGCTAGGCAAAAACAACCTATTACATTCCAATTCATTCAGCAAATCAATGCCAAGGTGATGAGGCAAACAGGCGGTCTGTACCAAACAGTGTTTGGTGAAATTGATGCAGCAAAAGGGATGTTCAGAAAAGGCAATGTTAGGGCGGGCAACAGTTATTTTGTAAATTTTGATAAGGTAGAAGGCTTAATGCAAAAACTGGCTATAAAGATTAATGAAGCATTGAAACAAGCTCATTCATTGGAGGCAGAACTTAATTTGGCATTTGATGCCCATTTTGATTTGGTTTCTATCCATCCATTTTATGACGGCAATGGAAGGACATCAAGATTGCTAATGAATTATTTGCAACTGCTTTTTGATTTACCTATGGCTATTGTTTTTAAAGAAGATAAGGCTGACTATTTTGAAGCTTTGGATGCAACTAGGAAACAAGAAGATATAGCGGTATTTAGAAGTTTCATGTATAGTCAATATGCCAAAATGCTCACTAATGAAATTGATGCCTACCAAGCCATGCAAAAAGGGAATGATAAAAAGGGGAAAGGATTTTCTTTTGTGTTTTAATGTTTGAGCAATCTGCTCCATAGTTTCTTTGGCCATTGCCTATCCATGCATGGCTTTTCAATTAGCAAATAGAACACTGTACTTATCAATAAAATGATGGGCAATACAATGATGCCTTGCAGCAGTAAGTCTTTGTAATAATTGTATGTCAACCACCTTGCAGTTACATGGTCTATCAAGAAAAACAAGATGGCATAGTGCAGTAAATAAATGCTGTAACACATGCCGCCAATCAGTATAATCCAATTTTTTGTAAAGATTTTATTTGAGAATATTCCTTTGAATGCACCAATAAAGAGCATTGGATAGCCCATGTATTCCAACAATTGCATGTAAAACCTTGTATCGCCATTGCAGTAAATGATGAGTACAAAGCCAGTAATAAAAGCTGCATCCCAAACGAATGAGGTTTGTCTTAATAGGTGTTGGTAAGCTAAATACAAGTCAGCGAGCAAGAATCCAATTAAGAACACTGGGAGGTAAGTAAACACCGAATATTGTAAATGTGCATGAATAAAAAAGTTGTCAAGTCTTGCATACAGATAGCCACTTGCAATGGCTAGAATCAGCATCAGGCATCTTCTAATAACAACTCTTTTAATCAAAAATATTTTCACCAACAGTGGCAACAACAAATAAAACTGTATTTCAATTTCCAAAGTCCAAGCCACAGGATTAATGGTGCTCCTTCTGCCATAAACAATATTGTGGCTGTAAAAGAAGCTGCTGATATAGTGCGGCAAGCTTTCCCTGAAACTTTCACTCATTAATAATATCTGAAACAAAAACAGAGCAGTTAATACCAATAGGTAAGGAGCTTCCAATCTGGTTAACCGCCGCAAATAGTATTGCTTCAATTCCACTGCAGGTTTGTTGTACAGGTACTGCTCAATGAATGGAATGGATAAAATAAACGCACTAATGCAAAAGAAAATACTCACCCCATTGCCACACAGTTCCAAAAACCTAGAAACAGGTTGGGAATACAAAAACGTTTCGTCCAATCCTGAAGCTTTGGTTAGGTGAAGATTGAAATGACTAAACAGTACAGCAAGAATGGCTAGTCCACGCAGCCCGTCAATTTCCTTTATGACGGGCCTTCCATTTGTTTTTCGTAATAATTTGGTAAACATTGCTCTCATGGGCAGGATAAAAATAACCATACCGACTGATTTCCCTACTTTCATTTACGTTGTCGCTGTTCATATAAAACATGTCACCAGAAAGTCATCCTTGAAGCCTTTCCTTTATTTTTGTTAAGCTATGAAGAAATTATTGACCCTGCTCACCTGTATCATCGCCATCGCATCATCTGCACAGGATTCCTCTAAATGGGACCTGCGTAGGTTGGTTGACTACGCCATGAAAAACAATATTTCCGTGAAGCAGGCAGAAGTCCAGGCAAGGATTGCTGCCATTCAGGCCAAGCAAATGGAAATGTACAAATATCCAACAGCTACTTTTAGTACAAACTTGGGCCCCCAGTTTGGTAGGAGCATCGACCCAACAACCAACACTTATACTAACAGTGAACTATTTGCTCAAAATTATGGTTTGCAGGGCGGCATACAAGTATATAACTGGGGCAGGATAAGAAACAGTGCGGCCTCTTCCAAATTTAATGCACAGGCAGCCTTGGCTGACGTGGAAAGGGCAGCCAATGATGTGGCTTTAAATGTGTCCACCTATTACTTGCAAATTTTGGCTTCCAATGAAAACATCAAAATAAGCAGGTTCCTCATTCAGCAAACATTGGCACGCATTGATGACACCAAGAAAAAGGTAGAAGCAGGATCCTTACCTGAATTGAGCCTGCTGGAACTGCAATCGCAATTGGCAACGGATAGTACGAACCTCATTACCAATATGGCCAGCTTTGACCAGAATGTTCTTGCGATGAAGGGGCTGCTGAATATTGATGCTGGCAAGCCCTTTACTGTGGAAACACCCACTATAGACAAGATTCCAGTGGATAATATTGCAGACCTAATGCCTGAATCGGTTTTCGCATTGGCCATGAGTAACCAACCAATACAAAAGTTCAATGAGTTTAAAATAAAAGCCGCAGAAAAGAGTATTGCGGCATATAGGTCTGAGCTTTATCCAACTATCACTGCTGGCTATTCACTAGGTTCTACCTACAATAGCAAAGCAGTTAATTTCTTCAATGGCAATAAGGTTGAATATTTTGATCAAGTCAACCAGAATTTCAGGCAAGGGCTAAACCTAGGTTTGCAGGTACCGATTTTTAACAATGGAATAAGCAGGAGCAACTATAAGCAATCCAAGGAAAACCTAAAAGGGCTGGAGTTGCAAAAAGAACTGGCCGACCAAACTTTGAAGAACAATATTTACACTGCGTATACCAATGCTGTTGCTTCCATGCAGAAGTTTTATGCAGGTAAGCGTTTAGTGGAAAGTGCACAGAAAGTGTATGACTTTTCAGTAAAGAGGTTTGATGTTGGCTTGTTGGGTTCGCTTGATTTGCTGGTTAACAAGAACAACTTGGAGAGGGCATTGGTGCAGCAGTTGAGCAACCAATATGATTATGTGTTCAGAATGAAATTGTTGGAGTTTTATAAAGGGCAAGGACTGAAACTATAAGGACTGAACAGCATTCAATTATATACATGTGCGACGTGGTGGAATGAATTGATTCCTTCGAGCCGTCACCAAAAGAAATACTTTATTATGAACAAGAAACTAATTTGGATAATTGTGGCACTGCTTGTGATTGTTGTGGCACTTGTTGCATTGAAGAAAAATGGCGTTATTGGAAAGGAGGAGGGCATAAAAGTAACGGCTGAAAAGGTTGCCAAACGCAGCATCACAGAAATTGTAACTGCCAGTGGAAAGGTTTCACCTGAGGTGGAAGTAAAAGTAAGCCCAGACATTAGTGGTGAAATAGTGGAACTGAATGTAAATGAAGGTGACAGTGTTACAAGGGGCCAAGTAGTAGCTAGAATTTATGCAGATATCTATGCATCTACCCGTGACCAGGCAGCAGCAGGTGTGGCACAATCAGAAGCGTCTGTAGCCAATGCACAAGCACAAATTGGCTCATTGGAAGCTGCCTTGCAACAAGCAAAATACACTTATGAACGCCAGAAGAAACTATATGAAGAAAAAGTAATTTCAAAGAGTGAGTTTGAACAGGCAGAGCAGGCACTTAAAACAGCACAGGCTAATTATAATGCTGCCAAAGAAGGCATTAAGGGAAGCCAGGCTGCTATACAAAGTGCAAAAGCCAATTTGAACAAAGCAAGTAAGGATATGAACAGGGCAACAATAACTGCACCCATGAGTGGCGTAGTGAGTTTGTTGAATGTGAAGAAAGGTGAACGTGTGGCTGGTAACAGCTTAAGCATTGGTACAGAGATGATGCGTATTGCAGATTTGGGCAGCATCGTGGCACAAGTGGATGTTGGTGAGAACGATATTCCTAAAGTGAAATTTGGTGATACCGCAATAGTTACAGTGGATGCTTTTGGTGCAAGAAAATTTAAGGCAGTCGTTTTTAAAATTGCCAATCCAAGCAGCACTTCCTCAAGTGCAACAACAACATCTACAGACGTGACTAATTACAAAGTGCATGTGCGTTTATTGCCAGAGAGCTATAAGGATTTAATTGTCAAAGGAAGACCTTTCCCTTTCCGCCCCAATATGAGTGCCACAGCAGATATTCAGACAAGAACTGTGAAAGATGCAATCTCTGTGCCTTTGGCCGCAGTGACAACAAGGGACAAAAAAGGTGATGTTGTTAGTGCAAAAAAGGATGAAACAAAACCTGCCGAAAACACAACAGAAGCACCAAAAACAACTAGTGCAGAAGATGGTATTGACGAAGTGGTTTTTGTGTTGCAAGCTGATGGCATTAATGTGAAGCAGGTAAAAGTTAAAACGGAAATTCAAGACCTTAACTATATACAAGTGGTTAGTGGCCTAAAGGAAGGAGAAACCGTCATTACCGGACCTTATAATCTGCTTAGTAAAACGCTGAAAGAAGGAAACAAGGTAAAGGTGGTAGAGAAGGATAAGTTGTATGAAGAGAAGAAAAAGAATTAATAAAAAAGAGAAGCGAAAGCTTCTCTTTTTTGTTTACTCTTATTGAGCAACCGTTCGCTAACATCTATTAGCTAGGCATTAAAGTCTATCTTCTCTTTCGTATGTTTGCCCACTAACTAATACAGCCTGCCATGCAATTTGGAATGATAGGAAGCGGAAGTTGGGCAACTGCCCTTGCAAAAATTCTCACGGATAACGGTAATACTATTCATTGGTGGGTACGCAATACAGAGACCATTAATTACATGGAGAAACGCAGGCACAATCCACATTATTTAAGTGCTGCCTATTTTAACCAACAGCAATTGCAATTGGATTGCGACATCAATGAAGTGGTTGGGAAGTCCGATGTGCTGGTAATAGCCGTTCCCTCTGCCTACATTGAAAATGCTTTACAGGAGCTGGATAGGGATGCCTTAAAAGGAAAGAAAATTATCTCTGCAATCAAAGGGATACTTCCTTCATGCAACCAATTGCTGAATGATTATCTAGGTGAACATTTCAATTTCCCGATAGAAGATTATTTCACGGTACTTGGGCCTTGCCATGCAGAAGAAGTAGCAGCAGAAAAGTTGTCTTACCTCACCTTTTCGGGCTTGGAAGAAATAGAGGCAGGCAAGCTAGCTGCCTATTTCAAAACAGATTATTTGAATACGGTTACCAATCATGATGTAATGGGTGTGCAGTATGCAGCAGTGCTAAAAAATATCTATGCCTTGGGTGCAGGTATTGCCCATGGTTTGGAATATGGCGACAACTTTCAAAGTGTGTACATAGCCAATGCAGCAGATGAAATGGTGAAGTTTTCACGCAAAGTCATTAAGGATTTTTCTCTGGAAAATCAAAGCATCAATTATGCTTCTTCCGTTTACTTAGGTGACTTATTGGTTACCTGTTATTCGCTCTATTCGAGGAACAGGACTTTTGGTAACATGATTGGCAAAGGTTACAGTGTTAAGTCTGCCCAATTGGAACTGAACATGGTAGCAGAGGGTTACAATGCCAGCAAGTGTATTTTTATTACCAACAAGACTGTTCAGGCTGAAATACCCATTGCCACTACCATCTACCAAATATTATGGGAACATGTACCAGCAAGCGAAGGGTTCAAAAAAATTGAGGAATTGTTGAGGTAATTGTTTACTAACTTTATGCAATGCCAGTTTCATTTACTTTATTCACTCCGTTTGAGATAATCGTTTTGATCGGTGTTATAATGTTGGTGAATGTCTTAAAGAGGCTGCGTTCTAAGCACCATCACTAAACAAATCTGCAGCAATGCCATCTGCCATAAACTTTCCTTTTGCTGTTAATTGTAAGTAATCATTTTGAAGGATAATATGTTGGGATGAAATCCATTGATTGGCTTCTTTTAAAAGGGGGGCTATTTTTTCTTCTCCAAAACTTGATTTTACTATTTCCAATGACAATCCTTCCATTGTTCTAAGGCTGGTCATGATATATTCATTTAATTGCTGTGTAACAGTTAAAGTTTCTATTTCAAAAGGAACCATGTTTTGCTCAATGCTCTTTAAGTACAGGGCATTATTGGCAACATTCCATTGCCTTGATGGTCCATTAAATGAATGGGCTGATGGGCCAAGTCCCAAGTATTGCATCCCTTGCCAGTAACTGCTATTGTGCTTGCTCCTGAATCCGGGCTTCGCAAAATTGCTTATTTCATAATGTTCAAAGCCTGCCTGTTGCAACCGCTCAACCAGTACTTCAAAATGCCTTGCCTGTTTATCTGCATCCACATTGTCCAATTGTTTTTTCTCAATCAACTTTTCCAATGCCGTCTTTGGTTCTACCGTCAATGCATAACACGAGAGGTGCGGAATGTTCAATGCCAAAGCCGTTTCAATATTCTGCCCCCATTGTTCATCACTTAAAGTTGGTGTTCCATAAATCAAATCAATGGTTATATTGTCGAAATGTTTCCTTGCCAATTGCAAGCAGTTCAATGCATGGGATGCATTATGGGCCCTATTCATCCATTTCAAATCCTCTTCCACAAAGCTTTGCACACCAATACTTAAACGGTTAATGCCTGCCGCCTTCCAAGCAAGGAGTTTCTCTTCTGTAATATCATCTGGGTTGGCTTCTAGGGTTATTTCGGCAGCCCCATCTATTTCAAAAATGCCTTTCAACTTATCAAGCATGAACTGCAAGTCTTGAATGGTAAGCAAGGAGGGTGTACCCCCACCAAAATAAATGGTACCCACCTCTTCATTGATATAATCCTTCCTTAACTCGGCTTCCCCAACGATTGCCTGAACCATGTCTGGCAATAACTTTTGCTGAGTGGAGAAATGGAAATTACAGTAATGGCAGGCCTGCTTGCAAAAAGGAATATGAATATAAATACCTGCCATCTTGGGGTTAATTAGTTTATTGGTTAATTCCTTTATTGGTTATTTGTATTTGATAGAAAACAAAGTTTTCTCCTTTGTGTCTTAGTGCTTTGTGGTAAAAAAATAATGCTTTGATTGTTCAATTGTTAAAGCAACCAAATTCTACTTAAGTTTCATTAATCTTGTTTCTGAATGAGGGCAAAAGTAACACCATATATTTTCCTGTTGGTTGCAATGTTATTTGTTGCAGTGGATATGCTTGCTCAAAGTGTTTCTTTAAGTATTCATGCAGTTGATAAAGATGAAGCCTTTATTCAGAAAGCAATTAAACCACAAACAAGTTTCAATACGGCTGCTGCTTGTTATGCCTATATCAATCAATTGCCAACGAACTTGCAGGCCAAGGGTTTCATTGCTGCTTCGGTTGATAGTATGTACAAAGATTCATCCACCATTCATATCCATCTTTTTTTGGGTGAGCAATACACATGGAGCAACTTAAAAATTGAAGAAAAGGATTGGCCATTACTCAATGCAGCAGGCATCAAGAAAAATAATTTCACCGCCCAAACTTTCAATCATTTGCAAGTTGTTCAACTGCAAGAAAAAGTATTGGACTACTGTGAAAACAATGGCTACCCATTTGTCAAACTACAGTTTGATAGTGTGCAAATAACCATCCAGGAAGTAACAGCTAAACTGTTAATCGATAAAGGCATTCTTTATAAAATGGATAGCATCCGTGTATATGGCAATGCAAAAATCAACAAGCGTTTTTTATACCATTACCTCAATCTTCCTGAACATAGCTTATACAGCACAGAGAAATTCCAGGCAATCAATCAACGTTTGCTTGAACTGCCCTATATCCAACAGGCACAGCCTTGGCGTTTAAATATGCTCGGTGGTTCTTACTTGCTTGATTTATTCCTGCAGCCTAAAAGAAGCAACCAAGTAGATGCTATTATAGGCTTCCTTCCGGCCAATCAGCAATTGGGTGGAAAACTGCTATTTACTGTTGATGCAAAACTCAACCTGCAGAATGCTTTTGCCACTGGTGAAACCATTGCACTCAATTGGCAGCAGATACAGCCCAAGTCACCAAGATTGGATTTGATTTTTCAACGCCCCTATATTTTCAACTCCCAATTTGGACTCGATTTTGCTTTTGACTTATACAAGAAGGATTCTGCTTTCCTTAACATCAATACCAATATTGGGGTACAGTATGCATTAAGTGGCAAGCAAAAGATTAAAGTATTACTGCAATCTTTCAGAACGAATCTGTTGGACGTGGATACCCTTGCCATCAAGTCTTCCAGACGTTTACCGGATATCATTGATGCAAGTGTCACCAGTCTTGCATTGGAGTATGAACTGGCTAACACCAACTACCGCCTCAATCCACGCAAAGGCAATGAAATAAGATTGAGCTTTGCTGGTGGCAATAAGAAAACAAGACAGAACAATGCCATTACGCAAATAAAAGATGGTTTATTCAACTATTCAACACTCTACGATACCATCAAAGCAAGTTCTTACCAGTTAAAGGTGAAGCTGAGTGCCGCACAATATTTCCCTTTGGGCAAAGCTTCTGTTTTTAAAACTGCCATCAATGGTGGATTGTTGCAAAGCCCACAAATCTTCCGCAATGAAATGTTCCAAATTGGTGGTTACAGATTGCTGCGTGGCTTTGATGAGGAAAGCATTTTTACCAACCGTTATATCGTTGGCACATTGGAATACCGTTACCTCATTGACCTTAATTCCTACTTCGCTGTTTTCTCTGATATTGGTAATGCCAGCAATAGTATCATGAACACAAACTACAGCTACATTGGTGGGGGTTTTGGTTTTGCGTTTCAAACAAAGCAGGGCATCTTCAACATCAGCTATGCCGCGGGCAAGCGGAACGATTTGCCGTTCAATCTTCGTGAATCAAAGATTCATTTGGGTTTTGTGAGTTTGTTTTAAGTGGAAGAATTGTTTACTAATAATAAGAGAGATGTTTTTGTGCCAAACACGCTCTTCATATTGACTTGACTAGGACACACCAGTTGCGGTTCAATTAAGCTTTTATTGAAGTAGACCTGCTTAAAATCCCTGAATAATTGCCTCTAATTCTTTTGTTGAAATTGCATTGTTAAATCCTTGCCTTGTTAAGGCTCTTTTTAGTTTATTGTCACTGTCCAAAACAATGCATCTAATGCAATACTAAAAGCTACATAAATGGTATCTTTTTTATCTACATGTTTTGTTAATACGAGTGCTTTTGCTAAACAAGCATCATCAATCATTTCATCCGAGAAAATGAACAAGTTTTGTTTAATAGAATTCAGCAAGGAATTAAAAGCCGAGTTGGAAATATCTGCCGCTGCAATTATTTTGGACTTATGCAACTCAATCTCTTCTATAATGAAAGAAGGGACAACGAATTCAATTTTATCGTTGGAGTTAAAAAGTAAGAATGGAATAATACCTTTTGGGTTGATGATAGCACTAATAACAATATTTGCATCAACAATAACAGTCATTATGCTGCTTTTTTCTTACGCATTTTTAACCAGGCTGCTGTAGAAATATCTTTAGCAATGCTACTGATTTCTTTTTGAGACACGTTTTTTTTGGATGTAGAGCCCATCTCCAAAAACTCAATATAATTCTTTATGCGTTTAATTCCTGTCGCTCCAACATTAGGCGAAAAGGAAACCGTGATTTTGTTTTTTTCTTTAGTCTCAATAATCATACAACCAATTTGAAAAATGAATTTACTAAAAAATTAGCAACAAGCATTCGCCAACCTTTCTACCCCTTATTCGCCAACTGCCCACAGGCAGCATCAATATCTTTCCCCCTGCTTCTCCTTAAACGGGCATTTACCTTATTGCTTTCCAGATAAGCCATGAAATTATCTGTAGTCTCCTCATCAGGCTTGGTAAAGCGGAATTCGGAAATAGGGTTGTATTCAATGATATTGATTAAATCCGCAGGCACCTGCCTATAAATCTTTATCAAATCATCCGCATCTTTCTGGCTATCATTCAGGTTCTTGAAGAGAATATATTCAAAGGTTATTTCATTGCCTGTTTGCTTATAGAAATAGTTCAATGCCTCAATCAGCACCTTGATATTATTGGTTTCATTGATAGGCATAATCTGCCCACGTTTTGCATCTGTTGGGGCATGAAGGCTCAATGCCAACTTGAACTTAACCTTATCATCTCCCAACTGCTTTATCTGCTTGGCCACACCAGCCGTGGAAACGGTAATACGGGTAGGGCTCATAAACAATCCGTCTTCTGCACTAATCCTTTCAATGGATTTTAGCACGTTCCTATAGTTCAATAAAGGTTCACCCATGCCCATAAAAACAATATTCGTCAGCTTCTGGTTATAAGTGGCTTCGCTTTGTTTGTTCAGCAGTACCACTTCATCATAAATCTCATCATAAGTAAGGTTACGTTTCCTTTCCATATAGCCGGTAGCACAGAACTTGCAACTTAAACTGCAACCAATCTGCGAGGAAACACAGGCTGTTTTTCTTTTTTCTGTAGGAATCAGCACACCTTCCACCAAATGCCCATCAAAAGTCTTGAACCTGCTTTTCAGTGTACCGTCATCACTGTGCTGTGTCGTTTCAACAGTCAAAGCTGGCAACATGAATTCCTGTTGGAGCTTGCTACGCAAATCCTTGCTGAGGTTCGTCATATCGTCAAAACTGTGGGCCTGCTTTTGCCAAATCCATTCCCAAACCTGTTTTGCACGGAATTTTTTTTCGCCCATTTTCAGGAAATATTCATCCAGTTCTGACGCACTTAAATGGCGGATATTTTGTGTTGACATGCCGCAAAGATAAGATTTGGTAGGGTGGGAGAAGCCGATTTCACATATTGATGGCTTTTGTTTTCCTTTGCTGCCATTGCTTGTACACAAAAATAAACACATGAACACCTGTTATATCATTGATGCAGTTAGAACGCCCATTGGAAAATATGGAGGCAAATTAGCCAATACACGCCCAGATGATTTGCTCGCACACGTCATCAAAGCATTGGTGCAGCGTAACCCCAATATTGATGTAAATCAGATAGAGGATGTAATTGCCGGTGCTGCCAACCAAGCTGGTGAGGACAACCGTGATGTGGCCCGCATGGCCGCATTATTGGCTGGGTTGCCTGTAACGGTGGGTGGCAATACCGTAAACCGTTTGTGTGCCAGTGGGCTGCAGAGCATTATGGATGCAAGCCGTGCCATCATGTGCAATGAAGGCATGCTATATATAGCTGGTGGTGTGGAAAGCATGACAAGGGCACCCTTCGTTACTGCAAAGAATGATGCTGCTTGGGGAAGAAAGGTGGAAACCTTTGATACAACCTTAGGTTGGCGTTTTATCAACAAGAAACTCGCTGAAATGTACTACCCCTACAGCATGGGGGAGACTGCCGAGAATGTCGCCAAGCAGTGGAATGTTAGCAGGGAAGAGCAGGATGCTTTTGCCTTTGCCTCCCAGGAAAAATATTTTACTGCACTGAATGCAGGTAAATGGAACGATGAAATAGTACCAGTTGAAATAATAGAAAACAAGCAAGCCTCCTTATTTGCTGCTGATGAACACCCACGCCAAACATCATTGGAAAAGTTGGCAGCTTTAAAGCCAGCTTTCATTAAAGATGGTTCTGTAACTGCTGGTAATGCTGCGGGTATCAATGATGGGGCTGCAGCCTTATTATTGGCTAGTGAAGAAGCGGTAAAACTGTTTAACCTGCAACCAATGGCAAGGGTAGTAAGCATTGGCATTGCTGGTGTTGACCCAAGCATCATGGGCGTTGGTCCAATCCCCGCAAGCCGTAAAGCTTTGCAACGGGCAGGTTTAAAGACAAGTGATTTCGATTTGATAGAACTGAATGAAGCCTTTGCATCACAATCCATTGCATGTGTCCGTGACCTTGAACTAGACAGCAATAAAGTAAACGTAAATGGTGGGGCCATCGCCATTGGTCATCCATTGGGTTGCAGCGGAAGCCGGATTTCAGGAACACTATTACATGAACTCAAGAGAACCAAAGGCAAGTATGGGTTGGCTACAATGTGCATTGGTGTTGGGCAAGGTGCTGCTGTAGTATATGAAAGTTTGTAAGGATTACAACTAACAAAACTTAAAACCATCCTAACCCTGTCAGCGGCTAAAAACCCTGACAGCGGTTGCAGTGGTTATCCAACTATTTATAATATACTTCATCCAAATAAAACAGGCCATCGCTTTTCTTCCAGTACCAGAACTTCTTCTTGTAAACACAGTAATCCCCCTTCAATGAAGTCTTGGTATACTCCTTTGGAACATATAAAACCCGTGGCGGAATCATCTTATGCCTTGCCATTAAGTTGGCTTTCTGTTCAGGCGTAAAAGACCGTTCCAATTGCGTGTAATCAGCCTTGATGCCCTCATCAGTCGGGAGGTTGGCCTTGGATGTTATTACACGTCCCAATCCATCAATTACCACTAATGGTGTTCTTGTTACCTTTACTTCTGTTTTGGTAGGAACCGTTTTTTTATGGCAGGATGAAACTAGGAATGCCAGCAATAGGAACACAGCAAAGTTTTTCATGTTTAGTGTTTGAAGCTTTGCAATTGAAAAGATTATGCCAGAAAACCTAGAATGAATGATTGATTAATTGTTGCTGTGGCAGGCTTATTTGTTCACCAGTCTTCAGGTTCTTCAACATGCAGGTACCTTCTTCCATTTCCTTGGTGCCGATAATAACAGCATGTTCAACGCCCTTTTTATCGGCATACTTAAACTGCTTGTCAAATTTTGCCTGTTCATGGTAAATTTCGCACCGCACATTGCTTGCCCTTAATTGCTGCATCAAACCAAAAGCAGTTTTACTTTCCGCTTCACCAAGATTGAAGAAAAGTACCTGCGTTCCAATCTCCACATTTTGGGGAAACAATTTAAGCTCTTCCATCACGTCATAAATCCTGTCAACACCAAAAGAAATACCCATACCTGGAATATTAGGAATACCAAATGTGCCAGTCAAATCATCATAGCGTCCCCCGCCGCCTATACTGCCCATTTGAACACCTTTTGCTTTTATTTCAAAGATGATTCCAGTGTAGTAATTTAATCCACGAGCAAGTGTGAAGTCAGGAATGATTGGTGATTTCTGATTTGAGATTTCTGATTTATTGTAATTCAAAACATACTCTATTTCTTCAATGCCAGTTTTGCCAATTGTCATGAATCCAATCAAGTCTTTTAATTGTGCTAATTTTTCTTCACTGCTTCCTTCGATACTTAAATACTTTTCTATAGTAGCAATTTGTGCTTCTTCCAAACCTCTTTGTGTTAATTCTTCTTTTACCTTTTCTAAACCTATTTTATCCAGCTTATCAATGGCAATAGTGATGTCTATCATCTTGTCTGCACCACCACATATCTCTGCAAGAGCAGCCAATATCTTCCTGCTATTAATCCTTATCTCCACATCAATGCCCAGCTTCTCAAAAACGGTTGCATACATATTGGTGAGTTCCACTTCATTCAACAAAGACTTGCTACCAACCACATCTGCATCACATTGGTAAAACTCCCTATAACGCCCACGTTGAGGCCTGTCAGCACGCCAAACTGGTTGTATCTGGTAACGTTTAAAGGGCATGGTTAATTGACCATGGTTCATGGCTACATAACGTGCAAAGGGAATGGTTAAATCATAACGTAAGGCTCGTTCCGTAATGGCTGCATTATTCTTGCCTTCCAGTACCTTTTCAAATTCCGTTCTTGCCTTTTCGCTTTTGTCTGCCAAGCCATTATTCAGAATTTTAAAAATCAGCTTATCACCTTCATCCCCATACTTGCCCATCAAAGTGTCCAGGTTTTCCATGGCTGGTGTTTCCAATGGCTGAAAGCCATACAGTTCAAACACGTTCCTGATGGTATTGAATATATAGTTTCGTTTGCGTACTACGTCTGCACTAAAATCTCTTGTTCCTTGCGGTAAACTTGGCTTTGCCATTATATTAATATGCTATTGAGTCAGTAATAATTTTCTACTTTGAATATTGCCCGTTGGACATAGGCCCTAAACTTTTGTACTAATTTTTTGCCATTGCATCAACGGTATAATGTTCAATTATTTTGTCGCATGCCTTATCAATCATCTCATACACCTTATGGTAGCCATCTTCTTCCCCATACCAAGGGTCGGGAACATTCTTGTTCTGGTTGGGATAGAGTTCATTCAACAATAAATCCACTTTATTTTCATCCCACAAATCAGCACTGATTCGTCGAACATCATTATAGTTGCTGCTGTCCATCACATAAATCTTGTCAAAACGTTGCATGTCCTCCTTCACAAACTGCCTGCATTGCTGTTGGCAAATATCAATGCTGTTTATTTTGGCGACCTTTTGTGATAGTTTGTGTGGGGCCTCACCTACATGGTAGCCTGCAGTGCCTGCACTGTCCACTTCCCAATCCAAACCTGCTTTATTGACCTTGTGCTGCATGATGCCTTCTGCCAATGGGCTCCTGCAAATATTGCCAAGGCAAACCATTAAAATTTTCATCGGGCAAAGATAATTGGTTCAGGGGTTGGGGTGTAGTGTTTCCTTTAGGGTTTGTTTAGGTATATCTATGCGAACATCGTTATTGAATCTATTTGCTTCTCTATCAACTATCCATTCTTACCACAATCTTGCAAACGTATAAATCCACTATAGCTAATTGTAAATCTGGTGTGTTCATGAAAAACTAGTTTCATAATCAAATAGAACATAAAAGTCAACATCATCTAAGTTATCCACTAATTGAACCCTTACTTACCTGAACCTACCCAATGGAAAACACATGCTAATACTGTTGCGGATTTGGCGGCGGAGAACATCAACGATAAACTTTGATAAGCCAGTTCAACAGGATTACAGAACTCTCCGAGGAGAACAAGGTGGCGGTTTCAAAACTAATCGATGCCTTCCTCTTCCAGCAGGAGATGAGGCAGAAGCTTGCCCAATAAAAAAAGCCACCCGATTGTTTCGAGTCGCTTAATGTTTTATGAAACTGTTGTTACAAATTTATTCAGCAAACCATTTTGTAATTTTGGATACATACACATCATTTTTTTTGCACTCAAATGATATGTATAGTATTACATCTGAATTACCTACTTCCCTAGGAATTTTATACGGGTTGAAATAATAATAAACATATTCCACATCAGAAGCCGATTCCCTAATAGCATTAGGTTTGCCTAGTTTGTTCAAAAGAAAGTTTACGCTAATTGTATCCAATTTCGATTCTAATATCTTACTAACTGTAGCTGCCCTAAATCCATTTGAGCCGACTGAATCAAGTCCCCAGAAATAAGATACTTCATTGATTACTGTAGAACAAAGCATTTCTTTATTTTTCTGCATATTCTTCTGACAACAGCCGCAAACCGATAGAACCAATCCTGCAAAAAGAAGAGCTTTCATTGCTTGAAAATTTTATTAGTTAACGGATAGCAACTAAAAAACTAATGCAGGAACACAATTTGCTATAAATCAAAGGACCACTTTATTATTTTTCTTATCATCTTTTCATGCTTATTTCGAATGAACCCTATATAAAAGATTGCATTAGGTGCTTCAAAACTTGAAGGCATTTTAGTTGGGTTTAAATAAAAATAAATATAAGTAACATCTTTTGTGGACTCCAATACCTCATTAGGATTACCAAACTTATTTATCAATACGCTAGGTTTTAAAGTATCCAACTTTGAATTCAAGACTTTCTCGTATGTATATAATCTAAACCCATTTGTACCTAGAGAATCTATTTTCCAGAAATAAGACAATTCACTTATAATATCTGAACTACGAGATTGCTTTCCTTTCTTTTGAGCATAAGTATTCAAAGTAAAAAATAAGAATAACAGCAATAACAAACTTTTCATTGCTTGAAAATTTTATTGGTTAACGGATTTGGATGATAATAAACATACTTCCCATTGGGCAGTTTCAATGATGTGGAAGTAACACCAAGTCCTTGTCCAGAATTCAACCTGCCAGCTTCTGCATAGTTAACCCTACGTTGAGTATTTTGGTCTTCATTTTTGAGAGGCCTCGCCATAATAAAATTTCCCTCTGTAGACCTGTTCGCATGGTTTTCATCATCTTCTTTAATAAAAGGACCACTTTTAGGAGAGTTATAGCCCAATAAATGTCCAAATTCGTGAGCTGCGGATGTTGAACCCCTATTATTCAACTGGCTAATCAAATAATAACCAGAATTACCTCCTTCGGGAACACTTGAAGAAGCACCATACTTAAATCCACTAAAATCCTCATTTACCAAAGCCATAAAATTTACAGAGATGTCTTTATTGTCCTTAGCCAACTCCTCTGCCTTTTCAGGTGTAACAGCTTCTACTGAAACATCAAACACCACCTTCATCGCCTTGTCATTATATGAACCTGTGCTTCCAACCTCGTCACCTTCATCATTAACGGCATGATTCCATTGGGACGTAATCACTCTGTATTTTCTTAGCATAGTCGCCAACACAGCTTTGGTCTAAAACACTACTATAAACATAGATTTTTGCTGATACTTTCAAATATGGATTGCCATCCTTATCTCTTTCAATGGTTATCTCCCCTCCCATACCTGTAGGGTCATCCCTGCTGAAAGGCTTTTGCTAAGGAAAAACTTGATAATTGACCGGTTACTTATTATTATACCTGAATCTTTCAGGCACAGCAAACCTAAAGGTCCATATCACCTTCTCTAATTGATAAAAGATATTTTCCGTATTCATCAAATTGAAAACTAATGTACCAACAGGCATTAGGGGCTTCGAAATCTCTAGGCATTGCTCTTTTATCAAAATAATAGTAATAGTATTCAGTGCCTTTATTGGTTTTTTGTGTTTGGTTGGGTTTGCCAAGTTTTCCAAATAACAAAGCCCTATCGACTTTGTCTACTTTGCAATTCAAAAGTTTATCATAAGTGTAAAGCCTAAATCCATTGTTAGCCAAAGAGTCAAGTTTCCAATAGTAAGAAAGATCTTTTATGACCTTCGAACAATTAAGCAACGTGTCAGATAGGTGTAGCTGGGCATATAGCCTAACATGAATAAATAACACAAAAGCTATAAAGAGTACTTTTTTCATTACTTATAAAGTGTATTGGTTATTGGTTGGTCAGGATGCACTATTAATACTGGAGTTCTCGAATTTTTTATCGTTAGTCCCTTCCCTCCATTTAGTCTACCATATTCAATTGGATCAACCCTTCTTTTACTTGCGTCTACAGTGAATGACCTGCTCATAATATAATATGGTTCGGATTGCCTCCAAGCATGGTGGTCGTTATCATTTTGATTTATCGCTATCCCATCCTTAGTGCCATCCTTATTTAAGTTACCCTTTTTGACATCATAGCCTAACATATGTCCAAATTCATGTGCAGCAGTAGTTGAGCCACGGTTATCCAACTCTTTTACATTCATTATTGCAGAGTTGTTACCATCCATGACTTCTGAAACCCTGTCGTCGTTAACCAATCCTACAAAATTTACGGATGCACTTTTATTGTCTTTAGCCAATGCCTCTGCCTGATCTGTCGTTACTGCTTCAACGCTAACATCAAAAACAACATTAAGCATGCTCCCATTATTATTTCCCCCTGCTTTTGCACTTTCATCAAGAGGCTTACCATTTTCATCGGTTTCTGTAGGGTTGCCCCATTGGGATACTATATCACTTTTTATTTTTGCAGCATATTTATCTACACTTTTTTTATCCATTTGGTAACTATATACATAGATTTTAGCTGTTACTTTTAGATACAATTTCCCATTCTCATCTGTTTCCACTGTAAGCTCTCCTCCTTTACCAGTTGGGTCATTAAATATTATAGGATTATTGTTCATGCCATTGTATGGACTTTGTCTTTCGTACTTTTCTGCCCAAGGGTCAATCGTCATCCATTTCCCTATCTGGTTGTCATACATCCTTGCCCCGAAATCAGTCCACTCCAGTCCACTTCCATCACTGAACTCTTCTGATTGAAGCTCTTTGTCGTTGTATTTGTATTTCTGTGCAGGTGTGTTCGTTGCAGCTTTCGAACTTATCCCACTCATGGTCAACCCGAACGGATAGTAATGTGTCTCCTCCACCAAAGCCCCCTTCACATGCTCCACCCTCAAGTCGTCAAAGAACATCGGCCTGCCCGTGCTGCTGTTGCTCACGAACACGTAAATGTAGCCATTCTTCTTTATTTCTATGCCGTCGCCGCTGTTGGCCTCCAGCAGTTCCTTTTCGCCGCTGATGGAACGCGGCACTTCCTCGAAGCCGCTGCTGCCAGCCACGGGCTTGAAAAGTTCCTCGTCAAGCTCTATCCAGTTCAGGTAGCCGCTGATGCTCTCGTAATTGTCCTGGGTGGTCAGGAAGTCCTGTATGCCCGGCAGCAGCAGGCTGCTGCCCATGGTGCCCGGCAGGGCCTTGGTGGCAGTCCCGACCACCCCATTGCTGAACAGGGCGGCTATCAACTGGTCAAGTGCGGGCTGCGGCATGGAACCTGGGTCCTCGGTAATGGTGCTGCTGTGCCATGCATGGACCCTTGCCTTTACCCTGTCGCCTGCCATCACCTTCAGCACGATGCCCTCACCTATGACACCCCAGGTGCCGGGGCCTGCCCTTGAACCGCCAGGAACAAAACCGACACGGTGCACTTTTGCATTGCCGCCGTCACTGTCAAAGCCATCCGGTTTGTCCACCGTTGCATACTTATTGAACAACTGCTCCTCTGTACCTGCATTTGCCATTTCGTTGGTCGCTTGGTAAGTGTCCGTTTTTTGCCCGTCGGTCAGCACCATCCTCACATTGCCCAAGTGGTCCTTGATGAAGTAGTCGTACAGGAAGGATGTATCCTTTAAACGTATCCTGCCCTCCTCATGGCCAAGGGACTGCAGGGTATCGTTTTCATAAACAAGGTTTGCCATGTAATCCGTTCTCATAATTTTAGTTGGGTGAACCGTCGTGTCGGTAACAATCTTTTCTAGCTTGTTGCCTGCCGCATCGTAGATGTACCTGACGGTACCCTTCCCCTGCATTTTGATGGTATCGCAAAGGTTCAAGTGGTTATAGCCGATGCCACTGATATGCTTGTTGCTGTCGATGCGGAGGTTGCCGTTCACATCATAGTCATAGTCGTCATTTGTGTTGGTGCCGTCAGTGAAGTCGCCCAATTTATTATTGGCGGTAATGCCGTCACTGACCTTTGCCAACTTGTTGCTGTTGGCAAGGTACGTGTAGTTGAGACTGTCAATGGTGCCACTGGTGGTCAGTAACAATCCTTTCTGCCACATGGTTTTTATGTTGCCATTTTGGTCATAGGCCGTTGCATGGTCAAGGCCGTTGCCCATTCTCATACTGAAATCGATACCTGCACTCTTGTCCCAGTTGCTGCCTGCATGCTGGGTGAAGTCGCCATACAGCAGCCTGTTGGCATTGTCGTAGCCAAAGCCGTAGGCCCTGCGTTCGCCGTCACCTTTGCTACGCCACTTCATGCCGGCAACATTGCCATTGAACTGGTTATGGTCGAAGCCCGCATCGTAATCCAGCTCCATGCCAAACCACCTGCCGTCCGTTCCATTGTTGAAATCCCTGTTGATGCCTTTCAGCCAGCCACGCACATTGTAGTCATGGGTGAGCGTGTCCAGTGCGTCGGCAGTGAGCGTGCCATTGTCGTCTTTCTTCTGCCCAAGCAATTTGTCCTTCAACTGCCCAAGCATATTGTATCCGTTCCTTGCGATTATCCTTGTAGTGGCAGCGTTGTCGTTGATGGTCTTCTTCGTTTCCAGCAGCCTGCCAGCATGATCGTAGAGCATGTTGGTCTTCTGCCTTACCGTAATATTGGCTGCTGGGTTACTGTGGACGGCATACACAGTGAGCGGCTTGCCCGTAAAGTCGTAACGGGTGCTTGTAACATTGCTGCCGCCCTTGTGGTTGTCGGCCAGTGACTGTACGGGTCTGCCCTTGTCGTCGTACCAGGTGACCGTTTCCAGCCAAGTGCCCTGTGACAGGTCGGCCGTGTTTTCAATTGTCCTGACCTTGGTGCCTGTCACCATGCCCTTCGTAAGCGTTGACTTTGCCGATGGCTGGGTTTCCGCAAAGTTGTTGCCCCCTGCGTCCAGCTTGCCGTTGTTGGCAGTGCTGTATATTTTGTTGGTGAATGCATAACCGTCGTAATAGGTGATAGTAAGTGCAATGAAGTTGCTGCCCGGTGGTAGCGGACGGTCATGCACTTCCACATTTTCCGTACTGCTGGCAGTGTCAATCCATGCCTCGTAGTAGGCATTTGTTTCGCTTTCGAAGCCCGGCTGGAAAACAATGCTCTGCCCTGCGGTGTACGCTGTCCTGCCAGTGTCCCTTGCATTGATGTAGAGGTCCGCAATGGGGGGCAGGTGGACGGCCACGCCGCCCGCTGCATAGCTGGCCGCATTGAAGTTCCGGTCAGTGTATGCCTGCAGGCTGTCCCTGCAGCCAGCATAGGTAACCATGCCCGTTACCCTCGGCCTGTTGAGCACGTCGTAGAGTGTCGTAAGCCACTGGTTGGCCAGACGCATTTTTGCATCCTGCGTGAAGCACAACCTGTCCCGCCTGTCGTTCACCATGTACACCCAGCCTGAGCCCGGAACTTTCTTTGCGGTAATCCTGCCCCTTTCATCGTAACGGTAGCGGAAGCAGAGTTCACTAGTCACATCGCTATTGAACACCCAGCTGTTTGCCTTCAAATAATCGGTGGCCTTTGGCGGGATGACAAAACGCAACTGGGCAAGGGCGTCGTACACATAGTAGGTGCAGAGCCAGCCCGTATGGCCAGTATATGGTGATGCATCTATCTGCACCTTCTTCAAAATAACCTTCCCTTCCTTGTCCCTGTACTCGACAACCTTGCTGCCGTGCTCGTCAATGGTGACGCTCTCGTATAGCTGCCCCGCTGCGTATGCCGCAACTGTCGTTGGCACTGCCATGCCCGCATCGCCGCTGCCGCAGTAAACACTGTCCCCTGCTATCTCCCATATCCTTACAGAATCGTACATGTCGTTGATGCGGTATTCCATGCTGACAGCATGTTCCGTGCCGCTGCCCTCACTGCCCGCCCAGCTGTTGCCGGGGGCAAAGGCTTTTAGCGGCCTGTTGAGGGGCGAAGCCTCATACACCGTCTTGCCGTAGAAGATGCTTTCGCCATTCATGCCGGGCAGTCCCGCATTGCCCGTGTAGAAGCCCGACTGCACGCTGAAGGGGTCGAGCTTGAAGCGGCCGTCATCCATATTGGCCACGCCGCTGCCCGACTGCACATAGGGCATGTATTTATAGGTTTCCCTGCCGAAGGCATCGTACACGATGGGCGATACCATATCCTTGGGGCTGCTGCCCGGCGTGGCCTGCCTGGCAACACTCTGCAGTGGCCTGCCGAGGCCGTCGAGGTACTGCGTTTCCTCCTTCACCTGGGTATAGTCCCCTGCATTGAAGGTGTCGAGATTGGTGATGGGGGCATTGGCAGTCCTCGTGCGGATATAGTTCAATTTGATGCTGCCGCTATAAGCCGACGGCACCGCCACTGCAGTGGCAGAGCTGGTGGAACCATTGGGCTTGTTCGTCTGGGAAAAAACATGAATTGCAAGGAACAGCAGAAGTATTGCAAGGATAGTTTTTTGCATCAGGTGAGGATTGTTTGCGGTCTCTAGGGTATGCAACTATTTAATGTGCGGCTGCGTGGAACTACGTAATTTTTTACCGTGTAAACAACGGTCGTTACCTGAATGCTCATGCCCCCAATCCCTGCAACTAAAAGCATCGTCAGCATCCAATGTGTATCTCATTGATAGTAGGGCTGATTTCATTTAGCCACCTAGTATAATCGAGGAAATTCGAAGCAATCCACTACGTTTCCTTCGGGCCCTGTTCGCCCCTTCTTCGCTTCTCCTTCGGGTGCACCCGAAGCCAACCCGAACAAGGGGCGAAGCGGGAGCGAAGGAGAAGCGAAGAAGGTGCATGTTTTATACCGAGAAATTTAACAGCAGTTCGGACGGCAAGGCTCCAAGCTTCACAAGTCAAAAAAGATGTCCAAGTCAGGTTCGACCGAACTATAAAATCCAAAGGGAATAATGATAAAAAAAGAATAAAAAAGTATAACATTTTTTATGGAATAATGTCCATTACTGCATCTTATTATTAACTCGGCCGGGTTAACATTCCATCACCATAAAACCATGTAAAATGAAACCCGAAAAAATTATGGAAAGCGATGTCCTTGACATCATTTTTGAAAACAGGAACAAGGAGTACGGTGCCTATGAGCTCCGCAGGAATTACAATACAAGGATTGGTAAGGCTTTGGGCATTACAGCCATGGTGGTTGTTGCCTTTGGTTTGATGCAAAGCTTTAAAGTGCCAGTTAAGAAAGGCAAGATAACGGATTTGATTATTGAGGCAGATGTGCGAATTGCAGATGTGAAGCCGGAAGAAGAGAAGAAACCTAAAGAGGAACATAAAACAAAAACGATTGACCAGCCTGTGCAGTACAAGCAATTCCAATATACTGCTCCGTTAATAACGGAAAATCCACCTATGCCTGTAGCAACAAACGATGATTTGGAACATGCCATGATTGGTAAATCAACAAGTGACGGACAAGATACTGGCGAGGAACTGCCAACACCACCTTCAAATGGGAATAGCCTTACTGGAGAAACCAAAGTCGTTGAAGCAGTTCCCGAAGTGCCCATTACCATCGCTGAAGTCATGCCTCAATATCCTGGTGGCCGTGATGCCCTTATTAAGTTCATGCAGAAAAACTTACGCCAGCCTGATGATTTTGAAGAAGGCCAGAAGATGACAGTGGTTGCAAAGTTTGTAGTGGATGCAGAAGGCAATATTGTGGACATAGACATTACGAAAAATGGACGCAAAGATTTGGATGCCGAAGTAATAAGAGTGATAAAAAAAATGCCGAATTGGGTACCGGGCATGCAAAATGGGCGGAAAGTGGCCGTTTACTTTCAAGTGCCTGTAACATTTGTTGCAGCTGAATAAAATTATTCCCTAATTTGCCCATCCCCAATTTTAATTAATAGTTAAATGGAAAACAGTTCGAGGGATAGGAGCCAGAAAAGCTATACTTTGATGCGTAGAACATACGACCTCACCATGTCTGCCCTTATTTTGGGGCTGGGCGTGGTAGTGGCGTTTGCGGACTATTGGCATATACAAAGTATCATGGATAGGGATGTTGTTTTGCGGTACCTCTTTGTGGGCATTTGCTTACTTTATGGGGGCTTTAGATTGTACAGGGGCATTAAGGCAGAATATTAAATGAAAGAAAAAATTTGCATAATTATATTGGCTGCGTTTTTTATTGCATCGTGCAACAATTCAGCACCTACTAAGCCATTGCCTACCGATACACCAAGGAGCGGCACTATTTATATTAGTGTGGACGAAAGTTTCAAGCCTGTGATTGAGGAAGAAATTAAGGTGTATGAATCATCTTATCCAGATGCACATATTGTTGCCTCCTACAAAGCAGAAGTGGACTGCTTCAGGGACTTTCAGAAAGACAGCACCAGAATGATTATTGTGGCAAGGGGACTTACAAAGAATGAGCGTTCACATTATGAAGGCGAGCTCTTGTTTAAGCCACAATTTGCAGAACTGGCTTATGATGCGGTTGCAGTGATTATTAACACAAAAAATAGCGACAGTGTTTTTACCATGAAACATTTGCAGGATATTTTAAGTGGCACTGTAAACACTACAGCGGTGATGGATGGGAACAATGCCACCAGTACTGTTAAATTTATCCAGGATTCTGTGTTGCGTGGAAAAAGTTTTGGCAAAAATGTAGTAGCTGTAAATGGCAGTGAAGCGGTGGTGGAAGCGATTTCCAAAAATGAACAGGCAATTGGTTTTGTTGGGCTGAGTTGGGTGGGCAACAATAATGACCCGAAGCAGGCAGCCAGGTTAAAGGAAATAAAATTGGCTTTGGTGGAATGCGTGAAGTGCGATGAGATAGGGGTTTTTGCCAAACCAAGCCAAGCAACTATAACATTTGCACAGTACCCTTTGGCACGTCCCTTGTTTTATATACTGAAAGAAGTCAGTGTAGGCCTTGGAACCGGATTCGCAACATTTATGGGTCAAGAAAGGGGACAGTTGGTATTTAGGAGGGCCACCTTAGCTCCTGCGAAAATGAATTTCAGGGTAAGAAAAGGGAACCTTTAATAATTTTTTTCAGACATAACAACAACATAAAAAAGAACACATGAAGAAAACAGTCTCACTTGTAGTGGCAGCATTATTAACAGTTGTTTTTGTATCAGCTCAAAGTGTTGCTGATGGCATCAAATACATCACCTATGGAAAGGACAGGAGTGCATTAGAAACCCTGCAAAAAGCATATAATTCAAATTCAAAAGATCCTTCAACCATATATTGGTACGGACAGGCAATGCTTGCTGCTGAAACACCGGATATTAAAGGTGCAAAGGCTTTGTATCAAAAAGCGTTACAGGATGGCGTAAACGACCCATGGATTTGGGTAGGTATGGGGCATGTGGAATTGTGGGAAGGTGCCGATATGAATGCAGCTAAGCAAAAATTTGAGCAGGCTATCACTGCTACCACTGAAACCAAAGGAAAAAACAAGGGTAAAGCCAATGCGGATATCTTAAATGCAATTGGCCGTGCAAATGCTGATGGAAGCAGCAAATTGGGTGATCCCAATTATGCCATTGATAAATTAAAACAAGCTGGTCAAATAAATACGACCAATGCCGAGATTTATGTAAATATGGGTATCCTTTACCAAAAGTTGGGTGGTGAAATGGGTGGTGAAGCCGTAAAAGCTTACACGGAAGCGACTACCCGTGACCCTAAGAGTGCAGATGCTTTTTGGCATATAGGGATGATTTATGGCAGCCAGAACAATAGGGAATTAATGGAGCAGTTTTTTAGCAGTGCAGTAGCTGCTGACCCTGCATATCCTGCTACTTATTTAAGCTGGTTCAATTACTATCAAAATAGGGACATTAATAGGGCAAAAGAGTATTTGGATAAATATATTCAGTATGCGGATAAGGATTGCAAAACGGAATATTTCTATGCAAATTACTTGTTTAAGGCGGGTAGATACCAAGAGTCTTTGGATAAAACAAAGGCAATGGATGCAGGTGAGTGCAAAACTTATGTGATGGTACCTATTCTGTTTGCTTTTAACTATGACAGGCTTGGTGACAGCATTCAAGCAAAGTCTTATTTGGAAAAATTCTTTGCTTCGGTGCCGCTTGAAAAAACAGAGCCTATCCATTATGAGTTGGCAGTAAAAGTATTTAGCAAGTTTCCGGGAAGCGAAGCGGTAACGGCCAGTTATCTGCAGAAAGCCATTGACAATGATACCAGCAAGGAGAACAAGGTTAAATACTTCAAGCAAGGTGCAGATATGTATGGTAAGGCAAAAATGTACAAAGAGCAGGTTGAATGGTTGAGTAAATACAATGAACTAAAAGGCAACTTGACAGAGTTTGACCATTATTCCATAACTACTGCTGCGTATAATGCAATGGATTATGTGTTAACCATGACATTAGCCAAGAATTATATTGCTGCATTTCCTGATAAACCTAATGGGTATATCGCTAATGTGAGGGCTGCAAAAGCTTTGGACACTACCAGTAGCCCCGGTATCGCCATAGATGCTTTGGAACAACAAAACGAGTATTTAATGAAGGATACTGCGAAGAATAAGAACCTAATCATTAGGAACTATGTGTATGCCATGACCTACTATTATTCAAAAGTGAAGGACTATGCAAAAGCATTGGAATATTGTGATAAGATGCTTGCACTTATTCCTGGTGACCCAGATGTACTTGGATACAAGAAAACAATTGAGGATGCCATGAACAAAAAGGGTAAGTCCCCGGCAACAAAGCCCACTCCACCCGCCCCACCCGCTAAGCCGGCAACAGGTGGTGGAACACACTAATAAATGGATTCAAGCAATAAAACCAGAAATAACTCTCCCTTAATCGGAGAGTTATTCTTTTGTATTATCCACAGGCTTATTTTTGCTACTTATCATCTAAGCTTATGAATTGGTTCACTTTTTTATTGGATACCACTTCTGTAAATAATGCTGGCAACTATTTTCCCATTGGCATTCAACTCATTTTTGCAGCAGGTTTTGTAGGTACCATGTTGGCCCTATCGGCACTGGTTGGCCCCAAAAGAAAAACAAAGGACAAGTTGGCGACTTTTACCAGTGGTATTGAAAGCCATGGTGATGCACGTCAGCCCATGGCCATTAAGTACTTTCTGGTAGCTATCCTGTTTGTGCTGTTTGATGTGGAGGTAATTTTCTTTTATCCCTATGCGGTTAATTTTAAAGCATTAGGCTGGGCAGGTTTTGGAGCAGTATTGATGTTTGTGGCCTTTTTCTTGGTGGGTTTTATATACATCATCAAGAAAGGTGCGTTAAAGTGGGAAGACTAATTATTTTAAATGTTGAATTTTAAATGTTGAATGGGTGCATTTAAAATTTAAAATTCATAATTCAACATATTCTATGCGTCCAGTAAGATTTAATATAAATGCCAAGGAAGCAAAGCTGGAAGACAGTTTGGCACAGGCAGAATTGCCTGAGGGCCATATGGGCGAAGGTTTTTTTGCTACGAGTTTGGACAAAGTGGTGGGTTTGGCAAGGAAGAATTCCATTTGGCCCCTGCCTTTTGCTACCAGTTGCTGTGGCATTGAATTTATGGCCACCATGGGTAGTCATTATGATTTGGCAAGATTTGGTAGTGAGCGTGTGGGCTTCTCCCCACGCCAGTGCGATTTGTTAATGGTAATGGGTACCATTTCAAAGAAAATGGGTCCTGTTCTCCGTCAGGTTTACCTGCAAATGGCAGAGCCACGTTGGGTGATAGCTGTTGGTGCCTGTGCCAGTAGCGGTGGCATTTTTGATACATACAGTGTATTGCAGGGCATTGACCAAGTGATTCCTGTGGATGTATATGTGCCGGGTTGCCCCCCAAGACCAGAAGCTATCATTGATGGGGTGATGCAGATACAAAACTTGGTGCACAATGAAAGTTTGAGAAGAAGGGGCAGTGACAAATACAAGGAATTAATGAACAGTTACGGAATTGAATAAAACGTTAGCCGTTATCGGTTAGCAGTTAGCATAAATCTGCCTTAGCAAAAAGCTGAGGGCCAAAAGCTACAAGCTACATGAGTTTGACCAACGAAATAATTAAAGCAAGACTGGTTGAAAAATTTGGTGAGCAATTAACCGAATGGGCAGAACCCTATGGTATGCTCAGTTTTACTGCTCCCAAGGATACGAACCTGAAGGTGATGCAGTTTTTGTTTGATGATGAAACTTTGCAATTCAGGTTCTTGACAGATTTGACAGCAGTTCATTATCCTGAAAGAATAGGTGAGGAGTTAGCTGTCGTTTACCACTTGCACAATCTTGCGGACAATATTCGCTTGCGTTTCAAGGTATTTGCCAATATTCAGCAACCAGATGTTTTTACAACATCCAAGCTCTATGAATCGGCTAACTGGATGGAAAGGGAAACCTATGATTTCTTTGGTATAAACTTTATTGGGCATCCAAACTTGATAAGGATCCTGAATGTGGATGAAATGGATTATTTCCCCATGAGGAAGGAATTTCCATTGGAAGACCAGACAAGGATTGATAAGGATGATGAAATGTTTGGTAGGGGTGGCACTTTTGGATATGGTATAGAAAAGGAACTGGTAGGCGGTACTTTGGCAGAAGACCAAAAGCATAATGAGGGAAGCGAAATCCTATAATCGAATAGCATAAGCTGGTAACATAATTTATAACAAAAGAGAATGGTCCCCCTTTAGGGGATTGGGGTAAAATGTCAGAGTTATTACATCCACATATTAAACTGCCCGAAGGCTCAATAGAAAAGCAGACCACTACGCTTAACTTAGGCCCTACGCACCCTGCTACGCATGGTGTAATGCAGAATATCATTGAACTTGATGGTGAACGCATCGTAAGCACTGAACAGACTATTGGCTATATACACAGGGCTTTTGAGAAGCTGTCGGAACGTAGGCCTTTGTATCAAATTACAACGCTGACGGACAGGTTGAACTACTGTTCTTCGCCCATTAACAATATGGGCTGGCATATTACCTGCGAAAAGTTGCTGGGTGTCAAAACACCTAAGCGTGTGGACTATTTGCGTGTGGTGATTATGGAATTGGCGAGGATTAGTGACCACTTGATTTGCAACTCAATTGTTGGTGTGGACAGCGGTGCATACACAGGTTTCCTGTACGTGATGCAGCAACGTGAACTGATTTATGAAATTTACGAAGAGATATGTGGCAGCCGATTAACAACCAATATTGGACGTATCGGTGGCTTTGAAAGGAATTTCAACAATACTGCCTTTGAAAAACTGGATAAGTTCCTGAAGGAGTTTCCAAAGGTTTGGAAGGAATTTGAAGACCTATTTACCCGTAACAGGATTTTTATGGACAGGTTGAAGGGCACAGGAGCCATCAGTGCCGAAAGGGCATTGAGCTATGGCTTTACGGGTCCTAACTTGAGGGCGACTGGTGTGGATTATGATGTTCGTGTGCATACTCCTTACAGCAGTTACGAAGACTTTGATTTTACCGTTCCCGTTGGCAATACGGGTGATAATTATGACAGGTTCCTGGTTCGTGGGGAAGAAGTTTGGCAGAGCCTGCATATCATTGAGCAAGCAAAAAGGAAACTGGATGAATTCAAGGGAGCAGATGCAGAGGTTTACCATGCAGATGCACCTGCCTATTATTTGCCCGAGAAGAAGGATGTATATACTAAGATGGAAGCATTGATTTGGCACTTCAAGATTGTGATGGGCGAAACAGATATTCCTAAGGGTGAGGTTTATCAAAGTGTGGAAGGTGCCAATGGTGAATTGGGTTTCTACTTGATTAGTGATGGAGGGAGAACGCCTTACCGCTTGCATTTCAGGAGACCCTGCTTTATCTATTACCAAGCATATCCTGAATTGACGAAGGGAGCGATGTTGAGTGACGCCATTATGACGATGAGTAGCTTGAACTTGATTGCAGGGGAGATGGATGCGTAGAAAGTTATGTTGAATGTTTAAATGTTGAATTTTGGATGGTCATAATTCAAAATTTATAATTCAAAATTTAAAATAGTGTTTGTGGTGAAATTTAATGACATACAGTTGCAGGAATTTACAAGGTTGGTCAACCGTTATCCGGAAGGCAAGCAGAAAAGTGCTTTGCTGCCGGTGCTGCATTTGGCACAGGACAGTTTTGGAGGCTGGCTAAGCAGTGAAACAATGGATTATGTGGCTGAACTGTTGCAGATTGAACCAATTGAGGTTTATGAGGTGGCCACTTTTTATAGCATGTACAATTTGAAACCTGTAGGCAAGTTCCTTTTTGAGGTTTGCCAAACAGGGCCATGTATGGTTAATGGAAGTGATGGTATCATTGATTATATCAAGGAGAAACTGAACATTAAGGCTGGTGAAACAACTGCTGATGGCATGTTTACTTTGAAGACAGTGGAATGTTTGGGTGCTTGCGGTTATGCTCCTATGATGCAGATGGGCAAGACATATCGGGAGCATTTGACGAAGGAAAAGGTGGATGCTATTATTGAAGAATGCAGGAAGAACGCTGCCATAAATAATTAAACATGAAAAAAATCATTTTGCTTCAAGGGTTACTACTATTTGCTTTTATTTCTTTTTCACAAACAAAAGAGGAACAGCAAGTAATAGATAATGTAAAGCTGTTGCACGGTACCATCTTTGGCACCAAGGATAGTTTGACATTGGAAAAGTTGTCTGCCAAGGAGGTAACATACGGTCATTCACATGGCAATTTGCAGGATAGGAAGACCTTTATCACAAGTGTAAGTGGCAATAAGTCTGTTTACACCAATATCGAAGCCAATAATATCACGGTAATTATTAATGGAAAAACTGCGGTGAGCCGTTACTTATTAACTGGAACTGAAACCAACAGCAAAGGAAAAGTAACAGAACTAAAGTTGAATATTCTGCAGGTTTGGGTAAAGGAAAAGAAGGAATGGAAGATGATGGCAAGACAGGCGGTTATGGTTGATGCAAAATAATTTGAATTATGGACTATTCATTTTCATTGGAGTTCTTTGTGTATGCACAGCCTGATGAAGTGATGGAATTGTTAACCAATCCAGATTTTATAAGGGATTGGGGTGGTGGGGAGTCTTTGATAGAAAAATTTGAAGGTGGCAAATTCGTGATGTTTGATGGATGGGTAGAAGGAAAGGTTTTGAAGATAACAAAGGATGAATTGGCCTATACATGGAAAACGACTGATTGGAATGAAACCGCAGCAGCATCTGAAGTTCATTATAGGTTGGTAGGTGTGGGACACGGAACGGAAGTTTATTTGGAACATAAGAACCTGCCCAGTAAAGAGGCGATGGAAAGCCATAAGGAAGGATGGGATAAGGAGTTCTTTAGATTGATTGGTGAATATGTAGCCAACAGGAACCATTAATGAAGTACCTGTTTTATATATCGTTGCTCTTTGTAAATAATAACCTGTTTGCCCAGGATACAACTGGGTTGAAGCAGGCAATGGAATCGCTTAATCAGGCATTGTTGAGCAATGATTCCAGTGGGGTGAAGTTGCTGGTTGTGAAAGAAATTGCTTATGGCCATAGCAATGGTTGGATGCAATCAAAGCAGGAGATGGTTAACGATATGTTCAATGGTAAGCTTCAGTACAAAAAGATTGAAGTGAGCGAGGAAAGTTTCACCATAAACAAGGAAGCTATTGCTGTAACAAGTAAGACAATAGTAGATGGTGTTTTAAACAAAACGATAAACTTTAGCTTGAATTTGAGGGTGATGCAGGTTTGGAAGAAGGTGAAAAACGGATGGGTATTGATTGCGAGGCAGAGTGTGAAGGTTGGTTGATTGAACAAAAACATTAAACTAAAAATGTAATAATGAGCAGGAAAATACATTTACCCATTATCGTGGAACAGGACGAAGACAAGGTATATATTGTTTCTTGCCCTCAGTTTAAAGGATGCCATTCGTATGGAGCAAGCATAGATGAAGCCATGAAGAATTTAAATGAGGTAATTGAAATGTGCTTGCAAGAGGAAGGTGTTGAGAGTATAAATGCTTTTATAGGTTTTAGGGAAGTGGAAATGGAAGTTGCTTAAACCTATTATGAGTAACAAGCAAATCGTTCTTGCAGGAAAAGAAATGATTAAGTTGTTGGAGAGACTTGGTTTTGTTGTAGTTAGGATTAATGGTTCTCATCATCGAATGAAACATGAAGATGGAAGGGTTACAACAATACCTGTTCATAAAAACGATGATTTGCCAAAAGGCTTAATGAGGAAATAATCAGGGAGGATTTGGATATGACTTTGGAAGAATTTGAGAAAAAATCAGAAGAGTTATTATAGTTGATTTTGCTTAATAAGGTCCAATTATCTTAAGAGTAACCTTAGATGCAAAGGACCGGAAGCTGAAACATAAAACATGAGCAAGTTAGCAGATTGGCTAATTAGCAAATTAGAAATATGGGTAGAAAATTATTATTAGAAAAAGCTCACGTTGAGAACATCAGGTTGTATGATGTTTACCGTCGTGAAGGTGGCTACCGCAGTGTGGAGAAAGCTTTGAAAACAATGAACCCAGAGTCCATTGTGGAAGAGGTGAAGAAAAGTGGCTTGCGTGGACGTGGCGGTGCTGGTTTTCCTGCAGGCATGAAATGGAGTTTTATTGCCAAGCCCGAAGGCGTACCCCGCCATTTGGTGGTGAATGCAGATGAAAGTGAGCCTGGAACTTTTAAGGATAGGTATTTAATGGAGTTCATTCCCCACCTACTGCTTGAAGGAATGATTGTAAGCTCTTTTGCTTTGGGCAGCAATGTTTCCTATATCTACATACGTGGTGAATATGCTTGGATTACGGATATTTTGGAACAAGCCATTGAAGAAGCGAAACATAATGGTTGGTTGGGCAAGAATATTTTGGGTAGCGGGTTTGATTGCGAAATATATGTGCAGCGTGGGGCAGGTGCCTATATATGCGGTGAGGAGACTGCCTTGATAGAAAGTTTGGAAGGCAAACGTGGCAATCCAAGGATTAAGCCCCCATTCCCTGCGGTGCAGGGTTTATGGAAAAGGCCAACGGTGGTGAACAATGTGGAGACGATTGCTGCGGTTGTGCCTATTATTAATGAAGGTGGCGATGAATATGCGAAGATTGGTGTTGGAAAAAGTACAGGCACAAAACTGATTTCTGCTTGTGGCAATATCAATAAGCCGGGTGTGTACGAGATTGATATGACGATTAGCGTGGAGGAATTTATTTATAGCGATGAATGGTGTGGTGGTATTCCCAATGGAAGGAAGTTAAAAGCCTGTATTCCGGGTGGTTCATCAGTCCCTATCCTTCCTGCCAACCTATTGCTGAAAACAGCTAAGGGCGAACAAAGGATGATGAACTATGAAAGCCTTGCAGATGGGGGTTTTGCTACAGGTTCCATGATGGGCTCAGGTGGTTTTATTGTACTGGATGATGCACAGTGTGTGGTTAGGAATACGTATTCGTTGGCAAGGTTCTACCGCCATGAAAGTTGTGGACAGTGTTCACCTTGCCGTGAAGGAACTGGCTGGATGGAGAAAATCCTTTGGAGCCTGGAAACAGGTAAGGGCAAGATGAGCGATATTGATTTGTTGTGGGACATTCAACGGAAGATTGAAGGCAATACAATTTGTCCTTTGGGTGATGCTGCAGCTTGGCCTGTAGCAGCAGCCATTAGGCATTTCAGGGATGAGTTTGAATGGCATGTAACGAATGCTTCGGAAGCACAGGCAAGGAATTTTGGATTGGCACATTATGCAGATGAGATTCATGTGCCGGCAACAACAGCGTAAAAGAGTATATGCACCTAAATAAAGTAGTGATTGCACATAGTTGGAACGATGTAAGTGTCAATATCCAAACTAAGGCGGTTGCTGCTTCGTTAGCTGAGAATTGTAAGGTGGTATTTGTGACGCAGGCTAGGATAACAACAACACCCCTGCCCACAAACAGCAATTTGGAGGTAAGGGAATGGCCCAATAAAAGGCCCAATACGTTAAAAGATCTTTGGTTTATTTATAAGTTATTGAGGAAGGAGAAACCACAGGTGGCCATAGTACATTTTGGTGCCACCAATTTGATGCTGTTGGGTTCATGGTTGGCGAGGGTTCCGAATAGGATTGCCTGGATGCATACGTTGAGTGGACAGTATTTTTTGGACATCAAATCTGAAAAGAAGGCAAGGTTAGCCATCCTGATAAGGACGTTGGTGTACAAGCTGGCAACAAAGATTGTGGTGCTGAATGAGTTTGCCAGAAGGGATGCTATCAACAATTATAAGGTGGCACCCAATAAGGTCTTTAAAATATTTAATGGCACCAAGGATTTATTGATTAAGAATACAAATGACGGTGCTGATTTTAGTATCCGTTATGCAGGAAGGATAGATCATAGTAAGGGCATTGATTTGTTGATTGATGCATTTGCGAGTATTGCTTCCCAGTTCCCCAATGCAAGATTGGAGATGGTTGGGAAAGGGGCTGAGAAGGAGGCTTATGAGCGAAAGGTGGAGCAATTAGGATTGGGGAGGCAGATAGTTTTTCTTGGCGGGATTCCTTACGAGCAGATGTACGAGTTTATGAGCAAGGCGTATTGTTTGGTGGTGCCAAGTAGGTTGGACAATTTCCCAGCGGTTGTTTTGGAGGCCATGGCTACGGGTACACCACTAATTGGTTCCAAAGCAGGGGGCCTGCCTGAAATGATTGCAGATGGAGAAACAGGGCTTTTGTTTGATACAGGAAATGTGGATGATTTAGCAGATAAGTTGCAAGTCCTGTTGAGTAATGTCCGATTGAGAAATGAGTTGGGCAAGGCTGCAAGAACAAAATTTGAAAAGGAATTTTTGATTGATATACACGTTAGGAACGTGACTGATTTTTTGAAACAATTATAAACAACTAATCAATGAGCGAAACCGCACCATTGTTTAAGGTAACCATAGACAATATTACTGTAGAGGTACCAGCAGGTACCACTATATTAAATGCTGCACGCCAAATTGGGGGTGATGTGGCCCCACCAGCCATGTGCTATTACAGCAAGCTGGAAGGCAGTGGCGGCAAGTGCCGTACTTGTTTGGTAGAAGTAAGCAAGGGTTCTGAGAAAGACCCAAGACCCATGCCTAAATTGGTTGCTTCGTGCAGGACAACGGTAATGGATGGTATGGAGGTAAAAAATATCACTTCCCCCAAGGTAATAGATGCAAGAGCTGGGGTAGTGGAATTTTTGTTGATTAACCACCCATTGGACTGTCCTGTTTGCGACCAAGCTGGAGAATGTGATTTGCAGAATTTGAGTTATGAACATGGAAAGGAAGGTACCCGTTATGAATTCCAAAGAAGGACTTTCCATAAGGTTGATTTAGGTGACAAGATTCAGTTGCACATGACCCGTTGCATTATGTGTTTCAGGTGTGTGTTTACTGCTGACCAATTGACTGATAAAAGGGAGCATGGTATTTTGGACAGGGGTGACCATGCACAAATTGCTACTTTCATCCAGAAGAATTTGCAGAATGAATTTATAGGGAATGTGATTGATGTTTGTCCGGTTGGTGCTTTAACGGATAAGACTTTCCGTTTCAAGAACCGTGTGTGGTTTACTAAGCCAGTAGATGCCCATCGGAATTGTGAAAATCCAAAATGCTGCGGTGAAGTGCAGTTATGGATGAGGGGCGATGAAGTGTTCCGAGTTACTGCAAGAAAAGATGAATGGGGCGAGGTGAAGGAAGCAAGCAATGGCAAAACAGGCTGGATTTGCAATGTTTGCCGTTTTGACAAGAAGGAGATGAAGGACTGGGTTATTGAAGGTCCAACAAAGGTGAACAGGCATTCTGTTATTTCACAAGGGCATTATGTGGGGGTGATAAAACCTCAGGAAACATTGCCACAGGTGTTGAGTGGAAGGCAACCCAAATTGTTGATGGATATTCATGAGGTAAGTGAGGTGAATAAACCAACTATTGAATTGAGCTTGTTGGAAAGACCTGCCCATTCAACTGATTTCGAATAATAACTAACTGTAGATAATAATGACCTTATTAACGCTTGATCCACATTGGCTTTTATTGATTGAAAAGCTTGCATTGATTGTCATAATCATTTTTGCAAGTTTGGGCATTGCATTGTACACCACGTTTGCAGAACGTAAGGTAGCAGCCATTTTGCAGGATAGGCCGGGTCCAAGCCGTGCGGGGCCATTTGGCTTATTGCAACCTTTGGCAGATGGTGTGAAGATGTTTACCAAGGAAGATATTATTCCCAATTCGGCCAGTAAATGGTTGTTTATTTTGGGTCCTGGCTTGGCAATGACTGCATCTTTAATGACTTGTGCAGTGATTCCTTGGGGCGGAACGATTGAGTTGTTTGACAGGAAAATCAATTTGCAGATTGCTGATATCAATATTGGCATCCTCTACATTTTTGCTGTGGTGAGCATGGGGGTTTATGGAATCATGATTGGTGGCTGGGCAAGTAACAATAAGTTCTCTTTGATGGCTTCACTTCGTGCAGCATCACAGGCGATTAGCTATGAGTTGCCCATGGGATTGAGCTTGTTGGCATTGTTGTGCTTAACGGGTACCTTGTCTTTGGGCGAAATTGTACAGCAGCAGCAAGGGCATTGGTGGAATGTGGTTTACCAGCCATTGGGCTTCTTGATATTTTTTATCTGTGCTTTGGCGGAATGTAACAGAACGCCCTTCGATTTGCCTGAAGCAGAAAATGAATTGAACTTTGGTTACCATCAAGAGTATTCATCCATGAAATTGGGCTTTTACCTGTTTGCGGAGTATATCAATATGATTATGAGCAGTGCGGTTATGGCCTGTATTTATTTTGGTGGTTATGATATTCCTTTTGTGGATGATGCACAGCTGTATGCAAGTATTGGCAACTGGGCTGCATTGATACAGGTGGGTATGCTGCTTACCAAGATCATTATTTTCATTTTTGTTTTCATGTGGATACGTTGGACGATTCCACGTTTCCGTTATGACCAATTGATGAACCTTGGTTGGAAGAATTTGATACCATTGGCTTTGTTCAATTTGATTGCAACAGCAGCATTTATGTTGTACAGAACTTATGGTTCGCCATTTTAAGCCTGTACAGTATTAACTTTTGGAAATGAACTTTAAGGGCATACGAAATGATATGGAAGTGAAGCCCATTTGGAGAAATGGGATGAATGTGGTTTGGTATGCAATGATGCTCTTGTTTATATTGAGGCTTTTGGTTAGCATGAGGGATAGGGCAAATGGTCAAGGATATAGTAGCTTATTGATTTCTTTGAACTGGATTTTGCTAGTTGGGTTTAGCATTTACTTGATACCAGCTATCATGTATTTGATTAAACCAAGCTTGTTCAGGATGAATAAGGAGCAAGGCGTACAAGGGATTGATGAAACCCGATAGTACCGGGTAGAGCCGAATAGAATTGTTTAGTTGGTCACAAAAAATATATTTGCAAACATTTCAGAAAATGCAGGCATTAACAAATAGAGCAAAAGCAGTTGACCGTAAGCCCATGACTTTACTGGAAAGGATATACCTATGGAATATCCTGAAGGGAATGTTGATTACGTTTAGCCACATTTTTAAGAAGAAGCCTACGATTAGGTTCCCTGAACAAACTAGGAAGTTCAGTCCAGTTTTTCGTGGACTGCATGTGCTGAATAGGGATGAGGAAGGCCGTGAACGCTGTACTGCCTGTGGGCTGTGTGCGGTAGCCTGTCCCGCAGAAGCCATTACGATGGAAGCTGCAGAACGCCTGCCGGGTGAAGAGGAACTGTACCGTGAGGAAAAGTATGCGGCCAAGTATGAAATCAATATGCTGCGCTGCATATTCTGTGGACTTTGTGAGGAGGCTTGTCCGAAAGATGCGATTTATTTAAGCGAAACATTTACGCCATCCAATTTTACAAGGGAAAGCTTTATTTATGGTAAGGATAATTTGTTGATTCCAAATCCAAAAACAGCAACTGGTGATTTGGCAAAGGCAAAGGGACTGAACTAGACAATGTGCTGATTAGCTAATGTGCTGATTAGCCAATGCATGATAACTATAATTTCAAAAATTAGCACATTAGCTTGTTGGCTAATTAGCAAATTGAAAAAATGGACACGACACAAATACTTTTCTGGTTTCTAAGTGGGCTGGCTTTGGTAAGTGCCTTGATGGTGCTGCTTAGCAAGAATCCTATCCATAGCATCCTTTGGTTGATACTTGTTTTCTTCGCTATTTCCGGACATTATGTTTTATTGAACGCACAGTTCCTGGCAATCGTTAACCTGATTGTATATGCTGGTGCTATTATGGTATTGTTCCTTTTTGTGGTGATGTTGATGAACTTGAGCAAGGAGAAGGAAGACCAGAAGAATGTTTGGATGAAACTGTCAGGCATTATTGCTGGAGGATGTTTCTTAATAAGTACCTGCAATGTTATTTTCAACGCCCAATCAACTTCTAAGGAACTGGTTGGTAAGGTTGCTTTGTTGAAGGAAGGGAATATTGGTTTGATTGGTCCTTTGGGCAAAGCACTATTTAGTGATTATGTGGTGCCTTTTGAAATAAGCAGCGTATTGTTTTTAAGTGCGATGGTTGGCGCTGTGGTGATTGGGAAGAAAGATTAATTTTTAAGAAACAAGGAACAGGCGGCAAGCTACAAGTTGATACAACTTGAAACTTGAAACTTGAAACTTGAAACTTGGTTTACTATGCCTATACAATATTATATCTACTTAGCATTGGCACTCTTCAGTATTGGGGTGATTGGTGTGCTGGTACGCAAGAATGCCATTATTGTTTTTATGTGCATTGAGTTGATGCTGAATGCTGTGAACCTTTTATTGGTAGCATTTTCGAAAATGCACCATGGGGTTGCGTTTGCAGCAGACAAAACAAGCACGGCTGGTATTGACGGGCAGTTATTTGTATTCTTTATTATGGTGGTGGCAGCAGCGGAGGTGAGTGTGGGTTTGGCCATCATTGTTATGTTGTACAGGAATACGCATTCGGTGGATGTGAACTTTTTAAACAGGTTGAAAAATTAACCCATATCCCTAAGAGGGAATGGTGAAAAATATTGAATTAACTAACTAAATTAAAGTCCCTTTTGGGATTTAGGGTTTATGAGCAAATTGGTTTACCTCATTCCGCTGTTTCCTTTGATAGGCTTTCTTATCAATGGCTTGGGGCGTAAGTCATTGTCCAAATCGGCAATTGGCGTTATAGGCAGCGGTGCAATATTGGCATCATTTGTAACTAGCCTTGTTTTGTTTTTTGAGGTGAAGAACCATGGAGCAATCCCTGTTCAGCAACTGTTCACTTTTATAGATGTACAGACTTTGAAGATTGCTTTTGCTTTTCAGGTTGACCAATTATCTTCTCTCTTTTTATTGATTATTACAGGCATTGGTTTCCTTATCCATCTGTATTCCACTGCTTACATGCATGAGGAGGAGCCACAGCATTTCGGTCGCTACTTTGCTTACTTGAATTTGTTTGTATTCTCTATGTTGCTGCTTGTTTTGGGAGCCAACTATGTAATTATGTTCATTGGATGGGAAGGGGTTGGTTTATGTTCTTACTTGTTAATTGGCTATTGGTTCAAGAACGATAATTACAACTATGCAGCCAAGAAGGCATTTGTGATGAACCGCATTGGCGACCTTGGTTTTTTGTTGGCTGTGTTCTGGCTGATAGTAAGATTGGGAACAGTAAACTATGCAGATGTTTTTGCTGCAGCCAATCATCTCAGTTCGTTTGATATAACTGCGATTACTATTTTACTGTTTGTTGGTGCAATGGGCAAATCTGCACAGATTCCTTTATATACTTGGTTGCCCGATGCGATGGCTGGTCCAACACCTGTATCTGCCTTGATACATGCTGCTACGATGGTTACTGCTGGTATCTATATGATTGCCCGTAGCAATGTATTGTACAGTATGAGCCATGTTACGATGAATTTGGTCGCCATCATTGGATTGGTAACAGCTTTGTTTGCTGCCACTATTGCCATCAAGCAAAATGATATTAAGAAGGTATTGGCTTACTCCACAGTTAGTCAGTTGGGGTATATGTTCCTTGGCTTGGGTGTTGGGGCTTACACAGGGTCCGTGTTCCATGTGATGACGCATGCTTTCTTTAAGGCATTGTTGTTCTTGGGTGCGGGATCTGTTATCCATGCGATGCATCATGAACAGGACATCAGGAATATGGGCGGCTTGAAAAAGAAATTGCCTATTACGCATATTACGTTTTTGATTGGCTGTATTGCCATTTCGGGTATTCCTCCATTCAGTGGGTTCTTCTCCAAAGATGAAATATTGGCTGCTGCTTATGCCCATTCACCTATCTATTGGGGTGTTGGTGTAGCAACTGCTGGATTGACTGCTTTTTATATGTTCCGTTTATACGCAACCACTTTCTTGGGGACATTCAGGGGCACGCATGACCAGGAGCATCATTTGCATGAATCCCCTTCGGCAATGACCATTCCTTTAATTGTGCTGGCTGCATTGAGTGTATTGGGTGGGTTGATAGGTGTTCCTGAAATTCTTGGTGGGCATCATGAACTGCACCATTTCCTTTCACCTGTGTTAACAACAGAGCAGCACCACGAGATAGAGCATGGCACTGAGTTTATGTTGATGGGCATATCTGTTGCTTTGGCTGCTATCGCCATTGCGGTTGCCATCTTAAGATACAGCAAGAAACCTGAAATGGCTGATGCAACAGGTTTCGGGAAGGTACTGGCCAACAAGTGGTATGTTGATGAACTCTATGATGCGATTGTGGTGAAACCATTGAATGCCATGGCTGTGTTCTTCAAGAATATTATTGAGAAGAGCGGGATTGATGGTGTGGTAAATGGTGTGGGCAAATTTGTGAGTTATGGTTCAAGGCAAATGAGGCTGTTGCAAAGTGGGCAGGTAAATGCTTATGTACTGATGATGGTTTTGGCCATGGTAGTCATGTTATTGATATGGTTGCAGGAAGGTTTCATTGTGAAAACCTTTGTCAAACTTTTTAATTAAGAAATAGGTAAACAATTATATGGTTCCTCTATTACTCATATTACTTCCTTTAATCAGTGGATTGGTTTCCTTTTTCATGAAAGGACAAAATGCTGCTAAGGCTTGGGCATTGCTTTCATCCATACTTACTTTAGGAGTGGCAGTAGTTGGCGTTTGTTGCTGCACACCAAAGGGCTACCTGAATTATGATGTAGCTTGGTTGCCTTCTTTGGGTAGCAGATTCACTATTGGTTTGGACGGTATGAGCAAGATGCTTGCGTTATTAACTGCTGTTTCCTTTCCTATAATATTTGGCGCTGCCTATAAGAATAATTACAAAAATGCTGGCAGTTTTTATGCGTTGATGCTGTTGACTCAAGCTGGATTGATGGGCGTGTTCCTTGCATTGGATGGATTGTTATTTTACTTCTTTTGGGAGTTGGCTTTGATACCAGTTTATTTCCTTTGCTCCACATGGGGTGGCGAAAAGAGGATTGCGGTAACCTTCAAGTTCTTTATCTACACATTCATAGGTTCATTGTTAATGTTGGTTGGTATTCTATATCTCTACTTCCAAACACCTGAACATAGTTTTGCCATTAAGGATTTCTATGCTTTGCATTTGGTGGGCAAAGAGCAACATTTGATTTTCTGGTTGTTCTTCATAGCTTTTGCCATCAAGATGCCAATCTTCCCATTCCATACATGGCAACCTGATGCTTACGAGCAGTCACCCACTGCCGTAACGATGGTGTTAAGCGGTATCATGGTTAAGATGGGGATTTTTGCAGTGATACGTTGGTTGGTGCCTGTCTTCCCAGAAGCAACAAAATATTATAGTCATATTATTATCATCCTATCAGTAATAGGAATGATTTACGCATCACTGATTGCTATTAAGCAAGATGATGTAAAACGATTGATAGCTTATTCATCCATTGCCCATATTGGTTTGATGTGTGCAGCCATTTTTGCGGGCAATGCCATTGGGTTGAAAGGCGTGATGGTGCAGATGTTCAACCACGGTATCAATGTGATTGGGTTGTGGATTGTAGCTGATGCCATAGAACAAAAACTAAGTACAAGAAAGTTTAGTGAATTGGGAGGTCTTGCACAGAAGGCCCCGACATTGGCTATCTTATTAGTGGTAATGGCGTTTGCCAACATCGCCTTGCCATTAACCAATGCGTTTGTGGGAGAATTCCTCATGTTCAATGGATTGTTTCAATACAATGTTTATATGGGTGCTATTGCAGGTATCAGCATTATTTTAGGAGCAGTTTATACATTGAATATGGTACAGAAAATATTTTATGGCAATACTGTTCCTGCAACTGACAATGCAACTGAAGTAAGTGGCAATGTTAAATGGAGCCTGATACTATTAACTGTAATGATTATTGCGTTGGGTGTATACCCACAACCTTTAATCAACTTGACAAACGATACAGTGAATGCCATCATCGGCAGGCACTAAAACTTAAAAACAAATTCCCCTTTGGGGGTTGGGCACAATATGAATGCAATCATTCTTTCTGCGTTATTAGGTGTGGTGATGATGTTCAGCGGCATCATCCTAAAAAACAAGGCATCCATTGTTTCAACAGCATTGGTTTGCCTGGTTGTTTTATTGATTGGCAACCTGCTTGAGACTTATGGTATTTTCAAGGTAAAAGTGGACACGCATGAAATGTTGGAGTTCAATAAGTTTGGTTATTTCTTTAATACGATTGCCATTACAGCCACATTGCTCTATGTTTTATTGAGTGGGAAGGATGTGGTTAAAGTGGGCAATTATCCTGCGGAATATTTTGCCTTGATATTTTTCATTTTGAGTGGCGTAACGATACTTTCTTCCTTCAACAATTTGTTGATGCTTTTTATAGGTATCGAAATCGTTACGATTCCTTTGTACATACTCACAGGTTCTGATAAAAAGAACTTAAAGAGCAATGAAGCTTCTTTGAAATATTTCTTGATGGGTGCATTTTCAACTGGGTTAATGTTGATGGGTATCGCCTTGATTTATGGAGCTTCTGGTTCTTTTGGAATTGAATCCATAAAACTGACTTCGCCCATACCTGGTGGGGCTTTGCCACAGGCACCTATATTGGATGTAATAGGTCTGATGTTTGTGTTTGCCTCATTACTGTTTAAGGTATCGGCTGCACCATTCCATTTCTGGACGCCGGATGTATATGATGGTGCACCAAGCGTGTTCACGTCTTTCATGAGTACTATTGTAAAAGCGGCAGCATTTATCGCATTTATCCACTTGTTTGAAAACAAGGCAGCAGAAATGGGCTCCATCTGGAAAATGTTGATGGTACTTACCATTATTGCTACTTTATTGGTAGGTAATATTACGGCTGTTTTTCAGCAAAGTGTGAAACGTATGTTGGCTTATTCCAGCATTGCACAAGCAGGTTTCATGTTGTTTGCTTTGTACAGCAGAAACGATATGGCGAAGGAAGGCATACTGCTTTATTCCGTTGCTTATTCTGTTTCAACAGTGGGCATTTTTGCTATCTTAATCAAAATGAAGGATTATACTTTTAATGGTTACAATGGACTTGCCAAGACACAGCCTTTATTGGCTGCTACCAATACCGTATTCCTTTTGTCTCTCGCTGGTATTCCTTTAACAGCGGGTTTTTTCGCCAAGTACTGGATGCTGGCTTCCGTAGTAAAAGCAGGTGGCTCATTTGCTATTTGGTTGGTAATTATTGCAGTGCTTTTTGCAGCAGTAAGCGTGTACTATTATTTTAGGGTGATACAGGCCATGTACTTCAAAGAAGGCGATGCAGAAACTACAGAAATAAGCCAAGGTTTCAAGATTGGTTTGTTGGTTATGGCTGCTATTATTATTATTGTTGGCATTATGCCAGATGCATTATTGAATTTCTTTTATTTTTAGGGAGACTAGCAGAAGGGACATTGAACTTCGTTTCATCGCACACTTAACTTGTACAGCATAACAGTGGCTAACTTCTTTTATGCTTCAATAAAAGCCCAATCCTCATCCTCCTTTTGAATGGAGCTTTTCTCGGCTAGCGTCAGGATAAACTTGCTACTGCAGCTAAATGTTTATCCTCCTGCTGGGTACTAAAAATTACATTCCTCACTTTCTTCTCCTTGCTTGCACAATCTCATTTATCTTTATTCAGCAGTTGCAGAAATTTTTGTTCATGAACTTTATTGATTCTTTTTTAATAGCATTTAGAACGGTGAGGGGCAATAAGCTCAGGACTGGAATAACCGTTGCCATCATTGCCTTTGGCATCATGGCATTGATTGGTATTATCACTGCTATTGAAGCCATGAACCAGAGCCTGAAGGAAAGCTTTTCTTCTATGGGTGCAAATGCATTCAGCATCAGGTATAAGGAATCGAATATACGAATTGGTAATGGAGGGAATAGTGTTGCAAAACTGGATAAAGGCAAGAAAATAAAGAAGGCAACGCTCAATAAGGTTATCAGAAGGGAAGATGCGGAATACTTTAAGGAAAACTATGCATTTCCTGCACAGGTGAGCATTTATTTGAGGGGCGGCGGCGGTATTGATTGCAGTTATGGCGACAAGAAAACAAATCCTGTTACCAATGTTTGGGGGGGCGATGAAAATTATTTGGCTGTAAATGGGTACAATATTCAGGAAGGCAGGAACCTCAATTCATTGGATGTACAGAGTGGGCGAAATGTTTGCCTGATTGGAAGCAATACGGCCATTAAGCTTTTTGGTACGGCCCATCCGGAAGTTTGTGTTGACAAGATAATCCGTGTATCGGGTTTGCCCTATCGTGTCATTGGTTTGCTGAAGCCAAAAGGTGCAAGCAGTTTTCTCCGTCAGGATGATGTAGTGGTAACATCCTACAACAATGCAAGAAGGTTTCCTACGGCATCAACTTCTTATTTGATAGGGGTAATGGTGGGCAATGTAGCAGAACTGGAAACGGCTATAAGCGAAGCCACATCAGTTTTTCGTGGAGTCAGGAAACTGCAGCCTGTTGATGGCGATAATTTTGTGACAGAGAAAAGCGATAAGGCTGCTGAGCTAATGATGAGCATTCTTGGCGGAATCAGTGGTAGTGCAGGTGCCATTGGTTTGATAACATTGATTAGTGCAGCCATTGCCTTGATGAATATCATGCTGGTATCAGTTAATGAACGCACTAGGGAAATTGGGTTGATAAAAGCAATAGGGGGCAAGAGTACAAGTGTCCGTCAGCAATTTTTATTTGAGAGTGTCATCATTAGTCTAATGGGTGCACTGTTTGGTATCATTCTGGGCATACTGGTAGGAAACCTTTTTGCAAGCTTTATGAATACTGGTTTTATCGTGCCTTGGGCATGGGTAATTCTTGGTATTATTATCTGCTCAGTGGTTGGTTTGGTAGCTGGTTTGTATCCTGCCATTAAAGCTTCAAAACTGAATCCAATTGTTGCTTTGCGATATGAGTAAGTAGGTGTTATTTACTTACTTACTTTATTTCTCTTCCCTCTTAAAGTAAATCTTCAATTGCTCGTTGATATAATATTCAAGATCCTCTTCTTTCGTGTGCTTTCTTAACCAATTATAATCCGGTCTTTGTTTGTGCATGAAGTTGATTAAAGAATCGCCTCTTAGCGTTGTGTACTTGCTTACCAATTGCACAGGAAAACGGTAGTTGATATACTGCTCCTTTTCCAGTTCATCAAACATATCAAATGCTTTTCGTTTCTGTTTTTCACGTTTGCTGAATCGGTCTATACTTATGCCCAAACCTGCACCACTATTGGCTGTGGAAAAGGTTGGAATTTTATTGCCACCTACTTCACTCAAAAATACCCTCCTTCTTTCTGTACTGTCATACCTATAACGGTTGGCAATGGTAGTCACTGTAACACCCTGCAAGTTTTTGTTGATGGGGTTCAGGTAAATAAAGAGTGTATCCTGTGCTAGTAATTGACTGGTAAGCATCAATGTATCAAGATAGTGATTGATGGAAGCAACAGCAATTAAGTTATTACCAGAGATTTCGATGCTGAAAAAACCAGCAGTATTGCTTGTATTGCTGGTGCCTTTATTCAGGTTCATCACTGTTGCCAACTCTACAGGTGCTTTGGTAGTGCCATCAAGTATATAGCCTAATACTTTTTTCTTTTGTGCAAAGGATGATAAGGCAATTATCGAAAACAAAATGAGTAAACAATGTTTCATGAAAATGTATTGAGCCATAAAAATACGCACAGATGCTTTAGCAGGAATGTTATAAGTTTTGGAATGAGCAGCTAAACTTTCCAATAAAAAAGTCCCGATGAATTTTCACCGGGACTTTCATTAATGAAATAGATATTATAATGCAATAGATCTTTTATTTAGGATCCAAAGCTTTCTTTATTCTTTCAGCCACATCTTGTAAATGGTATTTGGTAAGCCTGTCTATAGTAGTTGCAGCGGCTGCATTTACTTCAGCTTGTATAGCTTTTAATTGGCCCTTTGCCATAGATGCGATATCCGTGTTCTTGTAAGTTGGTATGGAAATGGTGAACCCAGGAGCAATCATAACAGGAGCCTGCACTGTAGGGTATGCAAGGTCAATCAGTTTTTCAACATGTGCCTTTTGCAAGTTCCTTCTGTAAACATCAATCGGTTTCTTAGCAACTAATTCGCTCCAAACAGCTTTTCTGGTATCCTCCATCAACTCATCAAAAGGATAAACTTTGTCAGCACCAAAACGATTGGCACTTGTAATCATCCTGTTCAACCTGGTGCCATCCAACAAATTAGTTAGTACACTGATTTGGATGGTCTGAACCCTTTCATTGGCAATTGGGTTGGCTATTTTATTGAGTATGGTTTTGTCTATTAACCAAGTTGGTGTTTGGAACAATTGAGCATTCAAGAAACTGAATGCTTCTTTTTGTGTTGCTTTTGGAACAGACTCGTACACATCACCAGTTTGGGTTGTGCTTTTATATGTTTCATATACACCACCAATATTCCTCAAAACATGGTTCATGTAACGGTTAAACTGACCAACCAATTGACCATAAACATCACTTAGGTTTTCATAATCTTCGCCTTCTTCCTTTGTCCATTCTGGAATGCCAAGAATAATGCGTTTAAGGTTCTTGATGCCATATTCACTTGCTTTCATTGCATTGTCGCTAAGGTCTTCACTTTGAGCCCTAGGATCAGCACTGTTGCCCAACTCATAAGTACCAAACCAACGTCGTGGATTTTCAGAAATGGCTTTGACAATCATCTTATCACTGTTCACCTTTTGTTCTTCCTCATCTTTTCCGGGAATGTATCCATAGCCCCATTGAATGGCCCATTCATCATAGTCGCCAATGCGGGGGAACATTCCTTTTTCAGAGATATTGTCTTCTGGTTGTGCTACATAGTTGAAACGTGCGTAGTCCATAATGGATGCAGTATGGCCATTGGCTTCAACCCAAGCTTTGTCCCTTAGTTTTTCAACAGGCGTCTTGCTGCTGCTGCCCATATTATGCAACAAACCTAAAGTATGTCCTACTTCATGGGAGGATACGAAACGTATTAACTGACCCATCAATTCATCATCAAATTTCATTTTCCTTGAACGGGGATTAATCGCTGCTGTTTGGATCATAAACCAATCATGCACCAGTCTCATTACGTTGTGGTACCAACCAATATGGCTTTCCAAAATTTCGCCGCTACGTGGATCGTGAACATTAGGACCATAAGCATTTTCAATATCAGAAGCAAAGTAGCGAAGTACAGAGTAGCGTGCATCTTCCATGCTCATGGTTGAGTCGTTTTCTGGCCAGTCCTTACCCATAATAGCGTTTTTGAAACCGGCCTTTTCGAAAGCTTTCTGCCAATCATCAACACCTGCTTTGAGGTAGGTTCTCCATTTGCGTGGAGTAGCGGGATCTATATAATAAACAATAGGTTTTATTGGTTCAACCAATTCGCCACGTTTCCATTTCTCCATGTCTTCAGGCTTTGGTTCAAGCCTCCAATGCACTGCGAAATTTTTGTCTTCCACACGTTGCTGGGCATCGGTGAATTGCACAAAATTGTCAGGAAAGTAACCTACCCTTTTGTCCCAATGCCTTTGCTGCATTGGTTTCTTTGGCAAGATAATCAAAGAGGTATTCATTTCTATGGTTACGGCTCCGGCATCACTTGCTGCAGGAAAACCACCACTGCCAAATCCTCCTAATGAAGGGGCAGTAATAAAGGTTTTAACCGTTTTTACTTCTGTATTGATAGGGTAGGTATTAATGCTTTGAACATAACTCCTATCACTTGCAAGCATGCTTAAATTAAGCCTTCTTTTTACATTGGGATTGATGCTTACAATTTGGTTGTCACCTTTAAAGAAATCCGTTACCTCAATAACACTGCTTGTAGAGTCCTTGCCCAAAGCCTTAATATCAAAAGCTGTAGCAATTGCATTCAGATATGAATTGTTTACAGCCTTGTAAATTTCCTGTGTGCTGTCAGCAACACTTATTAATGTTACTGTTCTGATGAAAATATTATTGCTTGGACCCTTTTCAAATTTCAACGTTTGTTGGTTGGCCATTTCACCACCATAAATCCCTGCTCCACCCGGCACTTTGCTGAAACGGGTGATGGCCATTATTTCCTGACCGAGTAAGGAGTCGGGAATTTCAAAATAGTACTTGTCTTCTACTTTGTGTACGGTAAACAAGCCTTTTTTAGTTACAGCTTTGTCCGTGATAATTTCTTTAAAAGGTTTAGGACCGGGTTTAGGGGCAGCGGCACCCATTCCGGGCATTCCAGTGCCAGCTCCTGGGGTAGGAGGTGTTGTTGGCGTGGTTGGCCTTGTTTGGGCTAAGGCTGCAGTGCTTGCTACAAGGGCGGCAGCTACAAAAAATCGTTTCATAAGCATTTAATAAATATTGTTTAGAATAAGGTTTTAAAGATAAGGGGACACCAACATTATTAAGCTATTTTGATTTATTTATTACACCAACGGCTCAATAAGCAATCAGCCGATAGCTATAAAAACTAATTAACGTAAGTTGCTAGATAGTCCCAGGCACTATTTCCCCATAGTAGGTAATGCACTGATTTTTTAAGGGAAGTATATAACAGGACTAGCTTGTTTTTAATCAATTTGCCAACTTTTTGGCACTTTTCGAGCAGTTTTAGGCTACTTTAAAGCCAACCTGACTTTGTTTAGCAACTTTGAGGGACCTGAAAAAAATGTAATGAAAAAAATGTAATGATTTTTTTCATTACATTTTTTCAGTAAGAAAGTTCTTGATTTTGTAGGAAGCCAATTCAATCCATACCAAGTATAAGCTGATTTCCTTGCTGGGTGAAGTAGTTATTGTTCATTGCAGTTGGCTTGTAATTGCAGATACACCTTTTGAAAAAGGTTAGAGTCCCAACTATTTTCAGTTTTTTCCTTTGGTGCTACCCTATAATACTAGCAACTTGCGTAATCAAAAGAAAAAACATAGCTAATTACAAGTTGCTTAAAGTTGTTGTAATATTGAAAAATAGGAAATAGAGTTAAAAGCAGGCTACTAGTGTAGACCATGGCTTTTTCCTAGCCGCTAGTTTAACCATCCCTGTACAGGCCCTTTTTTTGAGGGAAATCCCTTAATTTAATTAACAGTTCAACCATTTTAGTGCCACCAGATATTGCCTTGCAATAGTTTGCTTTTCCTTTTAATTGCTGTTTCAAATAAGGTATAGGCTGCTTGGCAGTTGGCTGGTCTTGTTCTGTGGCTGCAATCGTGCTTCCATAAGTAAAGGACTGGTTCTAACAGTTTCAGCAAAGCATATAAATGGTTCATTAACAGCAATTGCCGTAGAAAAATCCAGTTCCCCATTTTTCGTAACGGCTCGGGATGCAACTTTTCATGGGGCAATATTGTTGTCATCAGTAAGCTGTCATCAAAAAAATAATTGACAATACAAGTGATGATACCATTACAAACAGTTTACGCACATTTAGCCATGTGTACATGAAGGGCTTTGTTTTTCAGGAAGCTACACTGGTACCCACTAAGTTATTTTCATTATTGCCGCCATTCGTGAAAGTTTGGGTTATTGGTGGAAAAACTGGCATAAGTAGTACTAAAGCTGGATGCCAAAGACATCGTACAAATTGAGTGGAGTCATTTTTATTCAACTTCTTAGAGGAAAATACTCCTCATGTTTTTATTTTTTGACAAAATTGAAATCAGAATTTAAGGTCACGAAAGTCATATTTGAAGTTTTAAGAACTATTTTTAAAGAAAGGTAACTTAATACATATAGCACAATTATCCACTTGTCTATTTTGGACGTGTTTTTGTAGTATGCTGCAACGTGCAAACAGTTATTTTTGGTAGCAGGATAATAGGGCTTGTTCCCTAACTTGCTGCCTTGTTAAACAAGTAATAATTTGCAAGTGGTTATTTTTTTGTAAAGGGATACAACTAATTGTATTTGCTATTATCTTACGCTCCATTTTTAAATTTATATAATGCTGCCAATGGAAACTTCCTATTTGCTGCGTTCAATAAATCGCTAATTTGTAAGTTCTTTATAAATCACTGGAAATATGTTTTGGCATTTCAAAACATTTTTCAGTAGAATTGCGAATCAAAATTTTACAATAACAACTGTAATTTCAAAACTAAAAATCAATTGAATCATGGCTGACATTAAACCAACCGCAACTGTAGCAAAATCAATCACTTCAGTTCAACCAAAGAAAACAAGCAATGCCATTGCATGGATTGCACCGCTGGCATGTATTATTTTGGGTTACATCATTTGGCGTTTTATTATCGGCAGCCCAAATAACTTCTTGGAAGGAAAAGGAAATGGCGGGTTTTGGCCAGATAGGGATAAGCCAACAAATGGTATTGCAAGGATGTATTTAGGTGGTATCATCGTTCCTATCTTGATCGGTTGCTTTTTAACAGTATTGACTTTCGTAATTGAAAGGTTATTGACCGTAGCAAAGGCTTCTGGCACTGGAAACATTGCTGAATTTATCCGTAAAGTACAGTTTAACCTTGCCAATAAAGAAGTAGACAAAGCTTTAGCTGAATGCGATAGGCAAAAAGGTGCAGTAGGTAACGTAATGAAAGGTGGTCTTCGCAAGTATAAAGAAATGATCAGCAATACAGAACTGTCAACAGAGCAAAAAGTGTTGAACATTCAAAAAGAAGTAGAAGAAGCTACAGCACTTGAATTGCCAATGTTGGAAAAGAACTTGGTATTCCTTTCTACTATTGCCTCTGTTGCCACCCTATTGGGTCTATTGGGAACGGTACTTGGTATGATTAAGTCATTTGCTTCATTGGGTGATGCTGGTGGTGCAGATGCTTCTGCAAAATTGTCCCAAGGTATCTCTGAAGCCCTTTACAATACAGCTCTAGGTATCGGTACGTCTGCTATTGCCATTATCATGTACAATGTATTCACCACCAAAATTGACGGAATCACTTACGGTATTGACGAGTCAGGTTTCACATTAACTCAAAGTTTTGCTTCTAACTACAAATAATATTGTGGAAAAGCTGCATTCTTGAATCTCAATTGTGAAATACTAAATAATTAATAATGGCAAGACCTAAGATACCTCGAAAGAGTACGGCGATTGACATGACTGCCATGTGCGATGTGGCATTCCTGCTGTTATCATTTTTTATCCTTACAGCAAAGCCAAAATCCAATGAAGCTGTTAATGTAACACCACCAAGTTCCGTTGCCGAGAAGAAAGCACCGGAAAAGGATGTGGTGTTGATTAGCATTGACAAGGATGGCAAGGTTTTTTTGTCAATGGATGATGAGGAACAGAAATCACGCGTAGCCGAGACACTGAACAATACAAAGAACCTTGGTATAGACGTTAAAAAATTTGCTAAGACAGAATTTATTGGAGCTCCCTTTAGTGGTGTTGCTAAAGTTATCACTTTGCCAAGTGAGCAGCAAACGGACCAATTTTTGCCGGGCATTCCTACTGATACAACCAAAGGAGCCAATGAGTTAATAGAATGGATGAAAGTAATTAAAGACGTTTATGCTGGTAAAAAGCTGAATCTTTTATTAAAAGGGGACAATGTTTCCAAATACCCTTCTTTTAAAGGTGTTATTACAGCATTTAAACGCAATGACTTTTTGAAATTCCAAATTGTAACAAATCCTGAATCAGTTCCAACAGGTACGGATTTATGGAGAACAAGCCAAAAAGGTGCTGTAGCAAAGGAATAAGCACATGAGCAACATTATTTAACTAATTAAAATTATACGTTATGGCAGAAATGGATACCTCGGGTGGTGGTGGCCATAAGAAAGGTTCGGGCGTTAAAAAAGCCAAAAAGCTTTCTACAAGGGTTGACCTCACCCCAATGGTGGACCTTGGTTTCCTGCTGATTACTTTCTTCATCTTCACAACAACGTTGAGTCAGCCTACTGGGCTTAAAATCAACTTGCCAAAAGATGTTGACAAGCCAGAAGACCAAACCAAGTCCAAAGAGTCCGGTACTATTACCTTCCTCTTAGGAAAGGATAACCACGTTTTTTATTACGAAGGGCAGTTAAAAGTAGATGGTGGTGGAAACAACTTCAAATCAAGTTCCTTTAATGGTGAAAACAGCATTCGGGACTTGTTGATTAAAAAGAAAAGGGAAGTAATGTCAAGCCATGTACATGATTCAAACTGTGAAAAAATAAGGGCCGAGTTTGCAAAATCCAATAGAACTGCAAGCCAACAGGACATAGCTAATTCTTGCTTGGACAGGGACTTGGTTGTTGTTATCAAGCCCAATGAAGAAAGCACGTATAAGAACCTGGTTGATGTTCTTGATGAGATGCAGATCAATATGATATCACGTTATGCATTGGTGGATATTTTGGAAGATGAAAACAAACTCATCAAAGCAACTGAAGGCACTCAACCAAAATAAAATGCATGTTTATTTGTGTAATAGCATCTAACACTGCATCTTATTAAAAAATCATTGAATTATGGAAACAAATAAAATTTTATCAGCCGACATCCTCGATATCATTTTCGAGGGAAGAAACAAAGAGTACGGTGCTTATGATTTACGTAAGACTTACCGCAAGCGTATTACCATTGCCCTCCTTGTTACTTTTGGTATCTGTATTTTGCTTTTCTTATTTTCCTTAGCAAACACGGGAAAAAAGAAAACTGAATTGATTGTTGTTGCAGATGCTTCTTTGGAAAACATGAAGCAGGAAGAGAAGAAACCTGAACCACCACCACCACCGCCGCCACCAAAAGTGGAGCCGCCGAAAGTGGAAATGGCTAAGTTCACCCCTCCAAAAATTGTGAAGGATGAGGAAGTAAAAGAACCACCTCCAGCACAAGTGGAACTGGAAGACAAACAAATCAATGTTAAGAGCCAAGAAGGCGTAAAAGACGAAGGATTTGTTGCACCAGTGGAAGAAAAAGGTACAGGTAAGGTTGAGGCACCAAAAGAAGAAGAGGATTACAACAAAGTATTTAACGTGGTGCAGATACCAGCAGAATACCCAGGTGGTTTTCCAGCATGGATTAAATATTTGGAACGTAACCTTAACGCCAACTTACCAGCTGAAAACGGGGCACCAGCAGGAAAGCACACAGTGGTATTGTCTTTTATAGTTGATAAAAGTGGTAACATTAGCGATATCGTTGCAGAAAATGACCCTGGTTTTGGTACAAAAGAAGAAGCCATCCGCGTATTGAAAAAAGGCGGTGGATGGAAACCAGCAGTACAAAATGGTAGAAACGTAATTTACCGTCACAGACAAAGTATTACGTTCCAAGTTTCTGAAGAATAAGTATATTTTTTGAATAATAAAAATGTCCCCCGATTATATCGGGGGACATTTTTATTTGTGCAAACTTGTTGCTTTACTTTCGCATGAATAATTAATAGATAAATGGCAAAGCTTTCAGGGTGGGATGATACGATAGTGGCACTGGCTACACCACAAGGTATTGGTGCCATTGGTGTAATTAGGGTTAGTGGAAACAGCGCCATTGGCGTAATAAATAATTTGTTCCCTTCAAAAAATCTGCATCAACAACAAACACATACCCTACATGTTGGTATAATGAAGACAGAGGATGAAGTGCTGGATGAAGTGGTACTGTCAATCTACAAATCGCCCAAGTCCTATACTGGTGAGGATGTAATAGAAATAAGTTGCCATGGCTCGCCATTCATTCAGGAAAAAATCATTCAGGCCATTACTTCAAAAGGCTGCAGGATGGCAAAAGCTGGCGAGTTTACCCAGCGGGCATTCCTTAATGGCAAACTAGATTTAACGCAAGCAGAAGCTGTGGCAGACTTAATTGCCAGCAACACAGAGGCCAGCCGCAAAACGGCTATCAAAAACATTAGGGGGGGCTTCTCCAATGCATTGTCAGCGTTAAGGGAGCAATTAATTAAATTTTCTGCATTAATAGAACTGGAACTTGATTTTTCGCAGGAGGACGTGGAGTTTGCCGATAGGAAATTGCTGAACAGTTTGATGGGGGAACTAACAAAATCAACCAATCAATTGTTGCAGTCCTTTGCCTTGGGCAATGTAATCAAGAACGGGGTGCAGGTTGCCATTATTGGAAAGCCGAATGCTGGCAAGTCAACCTTACTAAACACATTATTGAACGAGAATAGGGCCATTGTTAGTGAAGTGGCTGGCACCACAAGGGATACCATCGAAGAAATTTTAAATATTGATGGTGTACTGTTCAGGTTAATAGATACAGCTGGCATACGCTCACATACCGGAGATGCAATTGAAAGCATGGGGATTGAACGCAGCCTTCAAAAAATGAAACAGGCCGATGTGGTCATCTATCTTTTTGATGTGAACGAAATTGATGCAACTGAATTAAAAAAGATAGTAGATGATTTCAACAATGAATCCTTGCAATACCTGCTTGTTGGAAATAAAATAGACAACGGTTCAACATTTGACCAAGAACAATTTCAATCAATCCCCAATATCGTTTTCATCTCAGCGAAGAATAACTTAAACATTAATTCACTTAAGAATAATTTAATGAAGATAGCCGTGCAAGGTGACGTAAATACAGAAGCTACCATCGTTACCAATGCAAGGCATTACGATGCCCTTAAAAAGCTGTCTGAATCGTTGCAGGATGTGGTAAACGGTATTGCAGAAAATATTCAAAGTGATTTACTGGCCTTGGATATTCGCCAATGTCTTTATTATCTAGGTGAGATAACTGGTGAGATTACCAATGAAGATCAATTGGATTTCATTTTTAGTAAGTTTTGTATAGGGAAATAACCATCATACGATAGATGCAGCGGGTTACATTCGAATCACTAGTTGCAATCTGTATTATTTTTTTAGAATGGACTAATATGGAATCCGAATCTCTATTGTGCAGCCATTTCCTGGCGAGCTTTTTATATCTATCTCTCCGTCAAAAATGCCAATCCTGGTAATTATGTTTGAAATGCCAATCCCAGCTCTCTTCTTTTCAGTATCAAAACCTTTCCCATCATCTTGTATGATAATGTTAATGCTTACGCTTTCTTGAACAATAGAAATCATTACACTTTTGGCTTCAGCGTGCTTTAAAATGTTGTTTACCTGTTCCTGAAGAATTCTGTAAATATTCAATTTGAGCTCATCGGATAATAAATGAGTATTAACTGAATAGTTAAATTCAGTTTTAATCATAGTGTTGTGCTGGAGGCTGGCAATTAGACCATGGACGATATCCCTTAGATTGATATTCTTAACAGGTGTTACCATATTGGAACAGAGCAAACGAATTTCCTCAATCGAACTATCAATCAATTCTATTGGATACTTTATAAGTTCCGTCAGGGCCTTATTTTTTTTAATAGCTGAACTCAGGTATAGTTTTGATCCTATCAAAATTTGATTGATGTTGTCGTGAAGTTCCTGGCCTATATGATTTCTTTCTTTCTCGAGAGCCTTAATAATAGCTCTTGCGGTTTTCTTCTGTTCCTGAAATTTCTGCTCCAGCATTTCCTGCTCAAGTAGCTTTAAGTTTTCCTCTGTTTTTTTTCGTTCAGTGATATCCCGGGAAAAGCATGCTGTTCCTATTACTTCATCCCCTTTTTGGATAGGGTAAAATGAAATTTCTGACCAAAAATCAATAGGTCCTTCATTATGTAAAACTTCGGTAAAGCTTTCACCATTGAATGCCCTTTTATAGTACTTGCGGAAACGTGTTATTTGTTCTTCGGTAAAATCATTTCCCAGTAAACTGGTGCCCTTTTCAATTTTGTGACCAGACATTAATTCTACAACTTTATTAAAGGCTTCATTGGACGTAATTAAATTAAAATCCGTATCAACACTCCACATTAAATCATCAGTATTGTTTATCAAGGCCTTTAAATTATTGCTATCAAATTCTTTCTGCTGTTCTGCCTTTTTATATTCTGTAATGTCCTTAAAAAAAATGGAAAGGCCTTCTCTGGATGGATAAATATGGTTTTCATACCACTTGTCAAACGGTTCATAGTATTCTTCCAAATAAACATACTGCTGGTATTGCATTGCTTTTGTACAAGCTGTGTAAATGGGATTATTCCTGCTTTCAGGAAATTCGGTCCATATGTTTTTTCCCAATAATTCCTTTTGGTTCTTTTGCAGAAGCTTACCTGCGGTTTTGTTTATATAGGAATAGCACCAGTTATTATCAATTGCTACAAAAGCGTCAGTCACTCTTTCCATGATTGTGCGGTAATGCTCTTCACTTTCTATCAATTTTTTTTCCGCAATATTTTTTTCTTTTTCAGAAAGACGTTGTTTCAATGCCGCATCAATTGCCCCTGCCAATCTGGATAACCTGTCCTTTAAAATATAATCATCGGCTCCAGATTTTATGATGTTTACTGCAAATTCTTCAGATACAGTTCCTGTAACGAGTATAAAGGGAACATGGGGACATTTATCCTTTGATATTTGCAGGGCTTCAATAGAATCAAATTGAAGAAGCTGGTGGTCACTTAAAATAATAGCAGGGCAAAATGAATCCAGTGCTTGTATAAATCCTGCTTTATCCGAAACGAGCCTAATGTCAAAAAGGGTCCCTGCTCTTTTTAGTGTTGCCTGTATCAACAATGCATCATCTGCATTGTCCTCGAGCATTAACAATTTTATAGCATCTGTTTCCATAGAAAGAATTGTTTAATGAATCCATCAATTATGCAGGATAGGCAATACAATAGTGAAATCAGTGCCTTTGTTTACCTCACTTTCAATGGCAATTGTTCCTTCCAGTGCCTCTACTTGTGTTTTTACCATAAAAAGCCCCAGCCCTTTGCCATCTACATGGCTATGGAAGCGGTTGTAAAGGCGGAAAACTTTATCATGGTTCCTTGTCATATCTATACCAAGGCCATTATCACTGAATGATAATTTCACCATGCCTTCCAGTTTTGATGATTTGATAAGGATATGTAAAGGCATTTCTTGTTGCCTATACTTAATGCTATTAGTAATCAAATTATAGAAAATGCTATAGAGAAAAGCCTTACGTGAAACAAGCATATCAACTGCAGAAAAATCTATATCGAAGGCAATTTGTTTCTGATCAATGATATGATTGAGGCTTACCATAATATCATTAACAAGAGAGGAAAAAATTACTTTTTGATTTACCTCATTTAGGTCATTCCTTGTATTCAGTATATTGTTTAAATCCATTACCACTTCATCCATACGGTTAGCAGAAACTGAAAGCATGTTGATGAAATCCATATTTTCAGGACAGTCGGGCTTGTTCTTTTCAAGTATATAGGTCAGTCCTTTAATGTTGGCCAATGGTGCCCTAAGGTTATGTGATACTATATAAGTAAACTGTTCAAGGTCTTTGTTACGTTGCAGCAAGTCAGAAGCTATTTTACGACGTTCAATTTCTATATGCTTGCGTTCGGTAATATTGCGTGAAAAGCAAGCTGTGCCGATAACTTCCTGTTTATTGAAAATGGGATAAAAAGAAATTTCTGACCAAAAATCAATAGGCTCCTCATTGTGTATTACTTCGGTGAAAGTTTCGCCGGCAAAAGCCCTTTTATAATGTTTACGGAAATAATTAATCTGTTCTTCTGTGAACTGGTTAATTAATAGATTTTCACCTTTAGCAATTCTTTTCCCGGACATTAATTCCACCGTCTTGTCAAAAGCATCATTAAAAGCTATTAGGTTAAAGTCCGTATCTACACTCCACATAAGGTCTTTCGTATTGTTGATTAATGCCCTGAGGTTATTACTGTCAAACTCTTTCTGCTGTTCTGCTTTTTTACTGGCAGTAATATTCCTGAAGAAGATGGATAGCCCATTTTCTGAAGGATAAATATGGTTCTCCAACCAAACATCAAATGGTGGGTAATACTCTTCCAAGTGAATGTGTTGCTGTGTTTCTATTGCTTGATAGTAAGCTTTGTGGAAAGGTTTTCCAATGCCATCTGGAAATTCTGCCCAAATATTCTTTCCAATTAGATCAGCTGGCTGCCTATGCATAATTTCACCTGCTTTTTTGTTGACATAAGTGTAGCACCAATTTTTGTCTATGGATACAAATGCGTCAGAAACACGTTCCATAATGATACGGTATTGTTCTTCGCTTTCCCTTCGTTTATTTTCTGCTTCTTCCTTATCCCTTTCGGCCCAACGCTTTTTTAAGGCAGCATCAATGGCTGCTGGTAACCTCATTAACCTGTCTTTTAAAATATAGTCATCTGCACCTGCTTTTATAATGCTTGCTGCAAACTCTTCTGATACGGTACCTGTAACCAGTATAAAAGGTATTGGCGGTATTTTGTCTTGTGTAATTTGCAAGGCTTCCACCGAATTGAATTGAGCCAGTTGATGGTCACTAAGCACAATGTCTGGGCAGAAATTATTTAAGGCATTAATAAAACTGTTTTTATCATCTACTAATTGTATGTCAAAATTTAACTCGGAACGGTTAAGTATAGCTTTTATTAAATGGGCATCATCATTATTGTCCTCAAGCATTAACAGTTTTATCGGATTGTTTTTCATACACGCACTATTTTTTCATCTGTCACTTTAAGGTTAGCTTATTTTGATTTATTTACCAACTACTGGCGGCACATTCAGCATCATCCAGTACATGCCAAGTTCTACTACTGCTTTGGAAAATGCATCAAAATTCACGGGCTTTACTATGTAGCTGTTTGCTCCTAACTTGTAGCAGGCGGCAATGTCTGGTTCCTCCTTAGAAGAGGTAAGGACAATTATAGGGATGATTTTAGTATGCTCATTTTCTTTAACAGCCTTTAATATTTCAATACCACTTACTTTGGGAAGTTTGAGGTCCAGCAGTATGAGTTTTGGCAGGTTTTCTATCTGCCTATTGGCATATTTGTTACGGCAGAAAATAAAATCCAATGCTTCTTCCCCATCATTTATATGGAGCAACCCATTGGCAAGATTGCTTTTTTTGAAACTGCGTATGGTTAATAGGGCCTCATCTGCATTGTCTTCAACCAGAAGGATGTCAATGTTTTGGTTCTCGTTCATACTGATGTGTTTTAGATTAACAGTTGTTATTGATAGTTAGGATAAATTAAAATAAAAAGTAGCTCCCTCTTTTTCCTTTGCCTCAGCCCATATTTTGCCTCCATGCCTAAGAATAATGCGTTGTACCAATGCAAGGCCAACACCCGTACCTGTAAATTCTTCTGCCTTGTGCAACCGTTGGAAAACACCAAAAAGTTTATCGGCATATTTCATGTTGAACCCTGCCCCATTATCCTTAATGTAATAAGTATTACTGCCCGCTAGCATGCCTATTTCCATAATAGGTTCCTGTTTGTTGGCTGAATATTTAATGGCATTGGAAATAAGGTTTTCCCAAACCTGCTTTATTAAACTGTTATCACCATTTGCTTTGACCAATTTATTAATGGTTAGCTTTTGGGGGATGCGAATACCACTTGATTCCAACTGCTGTATTACTTCTTCAACCAGGAGATTCATGTTGATAGTTGCAATAACCATTTCAGCTCTTCCAAGCTTTGAGAAATTGAGCAGGTCATCAATCAGTTGCCCCATTTTTCTGGCATTCCTAACAATTACTTGGATGTTTTGTTGCCCATCTTCATCTATCTTATCCATGTAATCTTCCAGTAGTATTTTACTGAAACCGTCTATGATTCTCAATGGTGCCCTAAGGTCATGGGAGACAGAATAGGAGAAACTTTCAAGCTCTTTGTTAACTGCCTCAAGCTGTGCTGTGCGTTGAGCTATTTTTTCTTCGAGGCCACGATTGAGTTCCTGAATGTCTTTTTGTGCTTTCTTAAGCTGTGTTACATCAATTGCTACAGACATAATTGCATACACTGAACCCTTTTCATTTTTTAGCGGGATATACCTCGAAATAATATCGAAACCATTTATTGTTACCTCCCTAGAAACAATTTTTCCTTCGAAGACTTTTTTGAAGGAATCCAGAAGGCTTGCAAAAACTTCAGGTTGCAAAACTTCAGAAGCCTTATTGCCGAACAACTTTTTTCTTGAATAGCCCAACTTTTCCAGCATGTCACCCTCAATTAAAAAGTACCTGTACTCATCATCCAACAAACAAATAACAGACCCAGGAATACTGGAAGCAATGGTTTTATAGATATGTTCGCTTTTGATTATTTTTTCTTCTGCTTCTTTTTGAAAAGTAATATCCCTTGCAATTTTTGAAGCTCCAACAATGTTTCCTTCATTATCTTTTATTGGTGAGATGGTAAGGGAAACTTTAACAATTTTGCCTTCTTTTGTTATCCGCTCGGTTTCAAAATGCTCAACAAACTCTCCTTTGGAAATTTTCTCAATAATTTCATTTTCTTCACTTTGCAAATGAAGAGGAATAATTGTTCCAATAGGCCTACCAACAATCTCATCTGCTTTATAGCCAAAAACTTTCTCTGCTCCATGATTCCAACTGGTAACGGTTCCATCAAGGTTTTTACTGAGAATAGCATCATCCGAAGAATTAATTATGGATGCAGATAGTTTTTGCTGCTCTTCGACCTTCTTGCGTTCAGTTATATCTGTACTTATGGTAACATACTGGTAAGGCTTTCCTTCATCATCCAGAAAAGGAACAATCGTTTTGTTCACCCAGTAAATTGCACCATCTTTTGCCTTGCCCTTTAGTTCCCCCTTCCATATTTTTCCACTGGAAATTGTTACCCATAAATCTTTGATGAAAGCCATAGTGTGATGGCTGGGATTGATAATCCTGTGGCCTTGGCTTATCAATTCATCAATTGTATATTTTGAAATATTGCAAAAATTTACATTGGCATGTTTAATAATTCCTTTTTGGTCAGTAACAGATACAATGGAAGATTCGTCCAGGGCAAATTTGTAATCTGCAATTTCCTTCAAACTGCTGAGGAGGCTTTGTTCAATGAGTTTCCTTTCCGTAATATCGGCACGAATGGCCACATATTGATAAGGTTTGCCGTTTTCATCCAAGAAGGGAACAATGGTGGTGTCCACCCAGTAAATGCTTCCATCCTTTGCCTTGTTCTTCAGTTCGCCTTTCCATATTTTTCCATTGGCTATGGTTACCCATAAACCCTTAATGAATTCTTTGGGATGATGTCCAGCATTGATAATCCTATGGTCTTGGCCAATCAGTTCATTAATAGTGTATTTTGAAATTTTGCAGAAGTTTCCATTGGCATGTGTAATAATCCCTTTATGGTCAGTTACTGCTACTATCGACGATTCGTCAAGGGCAAATTTGTAGTCTTCAATTTCCTTCAAGCTTTTCGATAACTGCTGTTCTGCTTTTTTGCTATCGGTAATATTCTTGTAAAAAATGGTCAGCCCATCACCAGAAGGATATACCTTAACAGAAAACCATGTGTCCATAGGGGCATAGTAGCTTTCTATTTCGGTTACCTTCTTTGTATCCATGGCTTCATGGTACCTGTCCCAAAAAATAGTGCCTTTCATTTGTGGGTGCACATCCCATATCACTTTTCCAATAGTTTCCTTCTTGCTATAAGGATGTGTAGTTAAGGCCGCATCATTTAAGAAAACATAACGCCAGTCATTGTCAAGGGATACAACTCCATCGTTGATACGGTTGAGCACTGTTTCCATTTCTTGCTCCTTGCTTTTTCTTTTTGACCGTTGAACAAACAGGTTAGTAGTTGTGAAAAGTAGTAGTAATACAGACAATGCTGCAAATGCAATCATCCATAACCTTACATAGCCAATATGCTTATTTAATTGATTGGTGCGGTACCCAATTAAAAAATTGGTCCGGTTGGTACCTTGATTAATAAGTGCATTTATTTGCAGGAAGGCCGAAATATGCTCTGTTGAATTGTGATGTATGATTGAATCAGGAACATTGCTATTGAGTATCCATGAGAGTTCTTTGTGCATGGCAGCATCCAATTCTTTTGCAAGCCCTATATTAATAGAGTCCTTTACAAGGGATGCCAATAATTCCAATTGCTTCGCTATTTCCAAACTGTCCGTAAAAAAGGGATTTGTTTTTTTATTAAGAATGCCTGCTTCAGTAAAATCCGGATTTAATACTGCGGCATTGTTTACCTGCTTGGATAGGGTTTGGAAGCTGCTAAGAACAGCATTATGCCTATTGGCCAGATTGGCATGGATGGACATTTCATTGTAGGCCCTGTTGAAAAACAATATGGTGGTTAGCAGCAATGCAAAAGAAACAATATAGGCAAGTATATTTTTAGGCATAGAGCATGTGGCAAACATTCAAAATGCTATATGCCACTTTTAGGTTAGCGTTTGATATTATGTGTGTAAGGTACATATTTGTTATTTGCAATAAAGAAAATGTTTTATTTTTAAGCAAAAACTAATAGTTTGTTTTTTGGGTAATAATTATTTTCAATGCAAAATAAAAACATGCGAATCCTTATAGCAGATGACCATACAATTGTAAGAAGAGGTCTTTTATCTATTTTGGCCATTGAGTTTCCCAATGCTGTAATTGCAGAAGCAAAAGATGCTGTAGAACTATTGGAAAAAGCCGCCACTAATAAGTGGGATATTATCATTTCAGATATTTCCATGCCTGGCGGCAGGTCAGGAATTGAAGTATTAACTGATTTGAAACAAATAGCACCCAAAACACCTGTTCTTTTTTTGAGTTCCTATACCGTTGAACAATATGCAGTCCGCACTATCAAAGCTGGGGCTGCTGGCTATCTTACAAAGCAAGAAGCCCCCGAAGAACTGGTAAAAGCAGTTCGTCAAGTATTGAATGGCAAGAAATATATAACAATGGACATTGCAGAATTGCTTGCGGTGAGCTATGATGATGATAAGCCCATCCATGAAAGTTTATCTGACCGTGAGTTTGAAATATTGAAGCTGATTGCCGCAAGCAAAACAGTTTCCGAAATTGCCGAGTTACTTTCTGTTAGCGTAAATACTGTTGCCACCTACCGTTCAAGGATATTGGATAAGATGAACATGACATCAAATGCTCAATTGGTACATTATACCATTACAAACAAACTTTTCTAAAAAAACTAGATTGTTTCTTGTAGTACCAACAGCTACAATCCCTTTTTTGCACTACTTTTTTTTCATACTTTCAACTATTTCATAGGTTATGGTTGTGGTATTGTTTTGCATATCATCTAGAAACGTGCAATAGCTAGCAATGTGCTTGTATTAACAAATTTACCCTTTTCTCCATCATTCCAGTTCAATTCCAGTACCTATGAAAACCACTTTTACCTACACATCAAATTGCAAAAGAATACTAATCGGCTTGCTGCTGATTGTTACGAACTTGCAGTTGAATGCCCAAGCGATTTCCAACTACCCGTTTACCTATACATCTGGAACGTTTACTGCTTTAGCGGGTGCTACCAACCCAATCCTTACTGGCGCAACAGATGAGGGCTATTATAACAGCATACCCATTGGCTTTGATTTCTGGTATATGGGGTCACGTTATACAAGTATTTCTGCAAGTAGCAATGGCTGGTTGGCATTGGGTGCAAATATTACCGATGCAACTCCCATAAACAACCTTACCAGTGCTGGTGCTCCAAGGCCCGTCATTGCAGCCCTTTGGGATGACTTGGACCTGCAAATTGCCACCAATGTTTCCTATTCAAAAACAGGTGCAATTGGGAGCCAGGTTTTTACTGTTCAATACCTGAATGTAAAATGGCAGAAGGCAGCAAGTGGAAGCTCTATTTCATTCCAAACCAAATTGTACGAATCTACGGGCAAAATAGAATTTATATATAGGGCTGAAGCCACAGCAGCAAATAGCCCCACTGCATCCATTGGCATTGCTGCAACGGCAATAGGTCCTGGCAATTTCCTTGCTGTGAGCAATGCAGGCACCAGTGCCAGTAACAGCTTTGAAGCAAGCATTACCACAAGGCCGGGTACTGGAAAGACCTATGCTTTTACACCCGTAGCAACCACTGCACCGAGTAGCTTAACCTTTCCTGTTGTGGGCAGCACATCCATGACATTAAACTGGGTGGACAATGCTAGTACCGAATCCAGTTTTGCTATTTACCGTTCAACAGATGGGGTGAACTATACTTATGTTTCGCAAGTAGCAGCCAATGCAACGGCATCTTCACAAACGGGTTTGTCGGTGGGTACTGTGTATTACTGGAAAGTATATGCAGTGGCACAGGGAGCATTGGGCACAGCATTGAGCGGAAGCCAGTCAACTGTTTGTGCAGATGCACCTATTATTACTTTAACATCCACAGAAACCTGTGTGGGAGGCAGCACTGCAACAATAACAGCAGTACCAACAGGAGGTACTGGTCCATTTACTTATAATATCAATGGAAGCAGCTACCAATCGGCAGCAAGCTTTACAGGATTGGCAGTTGGCAGTTATATCATCAATGCAAAAAGTGCTTCAACTTGCACTACTTCAAGTTCCATAACGGTTGTCCAGTATGGAAACTCGGCAGATAACCAAAATTTGGCAGGAACCAATTCATGGATTGGCCATGTATACGACGGAATAAGTTTCAACAATTATATTGGGAGCTATAATGAAACTGAAAATTTCAACCAATCCTTTGGAGGTAGTACAAACTGCTTCAGCATTGTTTCCAATGCATTGTCAAGGTCCATCTATACAGAAACGTATTCGATAAAGTACAGGATGAACTCCACCAAGAAGGGGCTGTATATAGTGGATCTTGGTTCGGATGACGGGACCCGTTTAACCATTGATGGAGCGATGCCCTACAGTAATTGGGGCCTCCAGTCCTTTTCCCTTAGACCAAAGGTCCTGATAAGCTTAACAGGAACCAGTTCCTTGCTATATGAATATTATGAGAACAATGGAATTAACCAGGCGGTGTTCCAGAACCTTAGCTTAGTGCTTGTCAATACCATTTCAACCAATACCACGCAAAGCATCTGTGAGGGAAATATAGGTTCTTCCATTAGTGGGGATGTATTTGGAGCATTGCCTACAGGTATCACCCTTTCGGGAACAGGCTACCAATGGAGCTACAGTACCACTATTGGTGGTACAAGAACAGATATAGTAGGTGCTACTGCTGCAAGTTTTACACCCAATACTGCTTCAATACCTTTTAATATCCCTGGCACTTATTATGTGTACAGGAATGCAGTACTCAGTAGTGTGAACAATGTTTCCCCTAACCCATATATTGCTACGAATGAATCCAACGCGGCCACCATCACCATCAATGCAGCAGGTTTATGGTCTGGGAATGTAAGTACCAATTGGAGCGACGCTGGCAACTGGTGCACGGGCACTGTGCCAACAGCCACAACCAATGTGGTTATCTTTTCCACTGCTACCAGGATGCCCATTATCAGCAGCAGCGTAGCTTGTAATAATTTAACCATTAATAGTGGAGCCACATTAACCACTACAGTTGCAGGCACATTGAATATTGCAGGAACATTAACCAATACTGGCACCATCACCAATACTGGAACAACCAATTTCAATGGTACTACAGGACAGCAAACATTCAGTGGCGTTTCATCATTTTACAATTTAACGCTTACCAATAACAATGGCTTACTGTTATCTAATGCAATTACGGTTGATAACAATTTAACCATAGCGTCAGGAACATTGACTGCCAACAATTTCAACATTGCAGTAAAGGGCAACTGGACAAACAATGTTTCCACAACAGCTTTTGCAGCAGGAACAGCCACTGTATCTTTTAATGGTACCACTGCACAAATAATTGCTGGAACATTTGCCAGCACTTTCAATAACCTTATCGTTGCAAATACTGCCAGTTCAGTTACGTTAAATGTAAATGCAAGCATTGCTGGCAACCTGTCCATTACCAATGGCATATTTGACCTTTCTACTTTTACAGCCAACCGTGCAAGTGCTGGTGGTGTATTGACTTTGGCCAATAATGCCACACTAAAGATTGGAGGAACCAATACTTACCCAACCAACTATGCAACCAACACATTAGTTGTTGCAAGCACTGTTGAATATTCAGGCACTAATCAAGCCATCTCCAGTCAAACTTATGGTAATTTAACATTGAGCAGTTCAAGTGCTGCTGCTGTAAAAATATTTCCTGCAACTGCATTAACCATTGTAGGAAACTTGAGCAGCAATATTGGTGCAGGAACTTCTGTAAACTTTACTGCTGCTGCAAATATTACAGTGAATGGGAATGTTTCTATTGGAGCATCCACCACATTTGATGGTGGAAATTACGTTCACAGCATTGGTGGCAACTGGACAAACAATGGATCATTTACTGGCAGCACAAGCACCATTGTTTTTGCAGGTGCTGGCTCTACAGTTGGTGGAAGTGGCACACAGCATTTCAATCATCTTACTGTTACTGGTTCATCGGTTTCTTTCTTATCAGGCAATATTGATATCAATGGCAATTTGGCTACAACAGGTTCAGGCTCATTTGTTCAAGCTACTTCTGTTACAACTACAATGACAGGAGCAGGAACAACCATCAGCGGTTCATCCATTTCATTGAATAACCTTACTGTTAGTGGTTCTGTTAGCACAGTTGCATCCATTGAAATTGCAGGCAACCTATCAGTCAATGGAAGCTTTGCAGCAAGTGCTGGAACCATTAGCATGAGTGGAAGTTCAAAGACTATGGCTGGTGCAGGAACCATCAATTTTAGTTCACTGTCCATAACAGGTTCCATTGTTACAGGTGTGGATTTTGCCATTTCATTTGCCCTAAACGTTAGTGGGAGCATCACTGCAACAGCAGGCACAGCAACCTTTACAGGCATATCATCTTTAAGCGGAACGGCCAATCTTTTTAATGCTACCATCAACGGCACATTCTTACAATTGTCTGCCAATTCCAATTTAGGCATAGCTAATTTAATGACTATAATAGCAGGAGCTTTGAACGTGAATTCTTCTCCTAACACCGTAAATTTCAATAGCTCGGGAGCACAAAATATCAATGCAATAACCTATGATAACCTTATGCTTTCCAATGGAAGCAATAAGTCAGCAATTGGGAGCATAACCATTAACAACAGTATTACCATTACCTCAGGCACTACATTTATTGGAGGGGCATTTACGCACTACATTTATAAGAACTGGACAAACAATGGCAGTTTCGCAGCAGGTGCAGGCTCCATAGAATTTCTAGGCAACCAGACCGCAACTATTACTGGTGCTACCACATTCAATATCCTGAACATCAATAACAGCAATGCCACTACTGGCGTTGTGCTAAACAGCAGTATCTCTGTTGGCACCATCAATATGGTATTGGGTGAATTATTAACTGGTACGGAGACGCTTAGCATCACCAATACAAGAACAGGCAATGCAAGCATATTGGGAAATATAAAAAGAAGCCATGCTTTCACAACAGGCATTGATTATGCTTTTGAAAGTGCAAATAATACCATTAATTTTTCTGCTGTTTCATTGGTTAACAGTATCACTGTTTCTGTGGTAAAGGAATCGGTTGCCGATTTCACTTTTGCAAGTGCCGTAAACAGAAGATATACCGTAGATATTCCCTCAGGAACCTATACTGCAACGCTAAGATTGCATTATGAAGATGCTGAACTGAACGGCAATGATGAATCCACCATGGGATTATGGAACTACAATGGAACGCTATGGATTCCTGTAAGCAAAACAGCCAATAGCACCAGTGACAATTATTTAGAACTGAGTGGCTTAACAAACATCGGCAACCGCTGGACCTTTGGGACTACGCCCAATGCTGCATTGTGGACAGGGGCTGTAAGTTCAAACTGGAACGATGCTGGTAATTGGGTGGGTGTTTTAGGTTCCACTTCAATCCCACCATCAGTAAATGATGTGGCTGTTATAGGGTTTGCTGCTTTTGGCAATCAACCAACCATTGGCACACCAGTTACAGTAAAAAATCTGGTCTTTGGTACTGCACAGGCTGTTACACTGTCAATGGCCAGCGGAGGTTCGCTAACCTCGGGTGATATACTGACTATTTGGGACAGTAGTGCCATCCATACCATTAATGTAAATAACCAAACCATAACGGTAAATGGTGACTTGACCTTGAGTGATGGCACAAGTGGCCATCAAACAAATATTAACATTGGTTCGGGAACCCTAAGCGTAACTGATATGCTTACACAATCAGGAAGTTCCAGTATTGCGTTCAGCGGAGCAGGCAACTTGAATATTGGTGGCGATTACAACTATGTTAATGGAACATTTACTTCCAGCACAGGTACTGTTACCTACAATGGTGCAAACAATCAAGTGGTGGGTGCCGTGGCTTACAATAACCTCGCTTTTAATAAATCTGCTGCTGAAGCTTTCATCAATAACCCAACAACTATTGCTGGTAATCTTACCATAAATGCTGGGGACATTGACAATAATTCCATCACAACTATTTTGGGCAATGTGTCCATTGCTCCTGGGGGCATACTGGAGAATTTCAACATCCTGCATATTGGTGGAAACTGGACCAATAATGGAACTTATACTGGATCTGGCATCAATACCATTTTTGATGGTGCAGGTACGCAAACCATTTCTGCAACCACTTTCGATAATTTGGAATTCAATAAACCTGTTGGTTCATTGGCTGTACTTACGGGTGATGTAACACTGAAAGGAAACCTTGTTGGCACTTCTGGAACATTGGATATTAAATCTTTCTTTTTCAACAGGGATGTTGCAGGTGGCTCTGCTACCATTGGTGATTCGGCTACTTTCCTTATTGCAGCAGACAATGCACCCAACAGGTTTGCCAATTACTATTTGGCCCTCCATAGCACGGTTGTTTTCAATGGTACAGGCACACAGCATTTATTGCTGCCTGGAGTGGTGTATGGCAATATCAGTTTCAGGAATTCGGGCACCAAAATATTGTACACACCCATAACCGTAAACGGAAATTTAACCATTGAAAGCAGTGCCATTTTTGATGCAGGGGCCAATACCATTACACTCAATGGCAACTGGATAAACAGTGGAACGTTTGTACCATCCACCAGCACTGTTGTATGCAATGGTTCTGGCAAAACAGTAACAGGCAATACCAGTTTCAATAAAGCCAATATCACGGGTTCCTATACCTTATTGAATGATGTTTCATTCAATGGATTATTGACCATTACCAGTGCAGGGGCTTTTTATGCAGGTCCTTCCATCACTGTTACCATGAACAGCGATTTGATTAACAGCGGCATTTTATATACCCTTGGAACAACAATTTTTACAGGCAATGTTCAACAAACCTTGAGCTTGATAAATGCTGTGCAAACAGTGGCCATCACTGTGAATTTCAATGGTTCTGTTTCACCAATTTTGAATTCCACTTCTGCACCGCAATATGGCTTCCTCAATATCAACAACACAGGTGGCGTAAATCCAAGTGTTGGCTGGACGATTGCTTATGAATTAACTGTAGGCAGTGGAGCATTATTCAATGCTGGGGCTTCATCACATATCATAGCTGGTTACCTCACCAACAATGGAACGATTACGAGTAACGGTACGCTGACATTTGTTCCTTCATCTGCAACTACCATAAATCTTGGCAGCAATTTTACCAGCACGGGCAATGTAAATTTTGCAGGAGCAGGAGCAATGACCATTGCAGGCTCACCTATTTCCTTCAACAATGTAAGTGTAAGCAATGCAAATGCAGCAGGAGTTGCCCCTTCATCTGATTGGGCAATCACCAATAAGCTTACAGTGTCCAATAGTTCCATATTCAATGCAGGAAACCATACTTATTTTATAGGTGGAAATATCCTGAACAATGGAACCATCAACAGTGGCACGTCCACTTTCACCATGAATGGAAATAGTGCACAGGATATTTATTCAGCCTCAGCTTTCAATAACCTTACTATCAACAAGGCTACAGGTATAACTACTTTGTCTTCCAATACAACGGTTAATACAATATTGAATTTTGTTGCAGGAAAAATACAAACAGGCATTTATAATTTAATACAACCTTCATCAGGAACAGTTATTGGTGCTGCACAAAACACAGGATGGGTAAATGGCAAACTGCAAAAAAACATTGCCGCTGGAAATAGCACTAAAGCTTTTGAAATTGGCGACAGTGCAAGCTATACGCCTGTAGCGATTGTTTTTTCAAGTGTTAGTGCTGCTGGTGATATTACAGCATCTACCACTATTGGAGACCATATGAATATTGAAGGTTCCAAAATAAATTCAATAGCAACCGTAAACAGAACATGGACACTTAAAAATGAGGGTACAGCATTTTCTAATTATGATGCCACTTTCCATTTTGTAACAACTGATATGGATAGTGCTGCAACAGCAGCTAGTTTCATTGTAGCAAAATATGGAGCAACATCCTGGGCATATCCATCCATTGGTCTATTGACTGATACAAGCTTAGTAGCTAAAAGCCTTTCATCATTTGGTGATTTTCAAATAGGCAATCCAAAGACAAATATCCCTTTGCCCAATTTGGGCACAACAGCCAATTTTGCTTTGTTTACCACTGCAGGTGCAGTAGGCAATACAGGAACATCTTTTGTTAATGGGAATATAGGAACACATCTTGGTGCAGTTACTGGTTTTGGAACTTCTACAGTAAATGGTTCTGTTTATATAGCTGATGCAGTTACTGGACAATGTGCTACAGATTTGTTGGCACTCTATACAGGATTGAACGCAATACCAGCAACACACAGCAACCATGCACCAGCTTTTGGTGGTGGCGAAACATTGTACAAAGGAGTATATGCTATTGGGGGTGCAGGATCAGTGGGTGCAGTACTAAATCTGGATGCACAAGGGGATCCGGATGCAGTTTTTATTTTTAAAATAGCAGGTGCATTTACCACAGGTGCGTCAACTACTGTAAACCTATTAAATGAGGCAACGTCTTGCCATGTATTCTGGATAGCAGAAGGAGCCATTGCTATGGCTGCATCCACCAATATGAAGGGAACATTGATTGCCAATAATGGGGCCATATCAATGGCTGCTGGTGGCGTATTGGATGGAAGAATGTTTTCAACGTCAGGTGCCGTGGCCATTGATGGTGCCAACACATCAAAACCTTCCTGCTACGCAAGTGCAGTTTGGTCGGGCATTAGCAACAATAACTGGGATTCATCAAGCAATTGGCAAAGCAAACTTGTTCCTGTTTTAGGAGACGATATCATTATACCTTTTGGCACTCCCTATTCTCCTTTAATAAGTGCAAACAGTTTTCAGGCATCCAGTTTATTTATTGAGCCAGAAGCCATACTTGATATAAGCAGCGGGCTTTCATTGAATGTTTCTACACAGTTAACCAACTATGGCACTACGCAGGGAACTGGAATGATTCAACTCAATGGAACTTCTGCCCAAATAATTATAGGAACAGGAACGGTTTCCAATTTGGAACTTAAGAACAGCAATGGTGCAACTATTGAAGCATCAAATACACAAAGCATTACAGGAACATTAACGCTAACTGCTGGTACATTGACTACCAATAACGAACTGGTATTAAAAAGTACGGCTTCAGGAACGGCAATGGTAGCACCAATTACAAGTGGTGGAGTTACGGGCAACGTAACAGTTGAACGTTATATCTCTGCATTGAACAATAGGGCATATAGATTGGTTGGGTCCTCTGTAAACACAAGCACAAGCATCAATGCCAACTGGCAAGAAGGGCAGGCAAACCCCAATACATCAACCAACATGCCATCCGCCAAAGCGGCTTATGGCACACATATTACAGGTGCTGGTGGAAGTTCCAATGGCTTTGATGCAACAGTTACCAATCAGGCATCGCTGTTTGTTTACAACCCTGCAAACCCTTCATGGGATGCTGTAACCAATACGCAAGGAACATTGAATGCAAACACTGGTTACTTACTTTTTATTAGGGGCAACAGGGACAATTTGAATGTGCTGCAATCATCCACACCAAGCAGCAATACCACTTTAAGAACAACTGGAACATTACAGCAGGGTACTATCCTTTTCAATGGATTGTCAAGTAATACCAATTTTAGTATAGTGACTAACCCTTATGCTGCCCCAATTTTATGGGACAATACAACCGGTATTTATGCTACAGGAAGCAATGACACAAACTTTGAAAACTATATTACTATCTGGGACCCAAATGTAGGTACAAGAGGAGGCTTTGTTACGGTTACCACAAGTAATATCACAGCAGGTGGTACAACTAATCTGACCAATGAAATACAAAGTGGGCAGGCGTTTTTTGTACAGGCAAAAGCAGGCATTACTGCTCCTTCATTAAGTATTCAGGAAACAAATAAATCCACCAACAATAACCTGAATGTTTTTAGAAGTGGAACACAAATAGAAACACTGAAAACCTTTCTGTTCTTCAATAATACAACTGGAAGGCACACAGCAGATGGCGTTACATCCATGTTCAACAATAATTATACTACGGCAGTTGATGGTAATGATGCCATACAAATTGATAACTGGGATGAAGATATTGCCATAAGCAGAAACGGAAAATCATTGAGTATTGAGCAACGTCCATTAATTGATAATAATGATACCATACAATTAGCTATTGCCCGTTTAAAAGTCCAGGCTTATGAATGGGAATTTCAGCCAAGCTATTTCAATGCACCTGGATTGCAGGCCTTTTTGCAGGACAATTTTACCAATACCAATACAGCCATCAACTTAAACAGCACTTCTACTATTCCATTCACTGTAACCAATAATGCAGCCAGCGCTGCTGCCAATAGGTTCAGGATTGTGTTCAGGCTCCAAGGTGCTTTGCCAGTAACATTTACATCGGTTAAGGCCAATCAAAAAAATCAGGGAATCCAAGTTGATTGGGCGGTTCAGAACGAAGTGAACGTGGATTATTATGAAGTCGAAAAATCCAATGATGGCATCCAATTTATAAAGGTTGCAGTCGAACTATCTACCAATAATACTGGTAGCAAGAATTATACATGGTTTGATGCGAACCCTGTTAATGGCATCAATCATTACCGCATCAAATCAATGGATAAATCAGGCAAGCAAAGCTATAGCCAAGTGGTGAAAGTAAGCATTGGCAAGGCTCCTACTAGTATCAACGTTTATCCAAATCCTGTTCAAGGAAATAGTATTAACCTTCAACTCAATAATCTTCCAAGAGGAAATTATACGATAGTTCTTACCAACAATATTGGCCAGCAGCTTTTTAGAAAACCCATAAACCATAATGGCGGTTCGGCAATACAAGCAATAGAACTGAACAACAAATTGTCCATTGGTACTTACCAATTGGAAATAGTTGGTGATGAAATGAAATTACAGTTAAGATTGATTAAACAATAACCTAGAAAACCATCCTATGAAAGCCACCATAAGTCAAAAGAAAGCACTCTTTCTTTTAATCACCTGTTTGCCATTCGCTCTCTTGGGGCAGTCGAATAGTTCAATTTGGGGAGACAACAATACCCTTCAGCAGCCAGTTAATAATGACCCAATTTGGAATAGCCAACAGGCTTCGGCAGGAAGTGTCAATGCAGATTCAGATGGTATAGCACCACCCCCGGAAGACCCCATAGATGTACCAATAGATGGTGGGGTAGGAATCTTATTGATGATAGGTATAGGTATTGGATATAAGAATAGCAAAAAGAGGAGGAATGAACAAGATTCAAACGTTTATAATGATTATGGGAAAATTCAAGCTCTATTGGTTGAGAATAATAAATTTTTAATAAATAAACGTTCAGTAAGATTATTGTTCAGCCTTACAAAAACGAGCGTAAGGGATGTATACTATGTAGTAGTAACTACTATCGTGTGATTGTTTTACTACTTTTTTTTATTGATTGCACTACTTCTTTTTATAACGGCAATAACTCTCTTTACATTGTAATTAACTAGGCTAACCAACAATAATCCTGCATCGTCTTATTCGGCACTTATTTTACCCTTTAACCACTAATTATGAAAACAACCATCACTAGTCAACTAAAGCAGTATGCTTGCTTGCACATTTTTGTATTACTTTTTTTGTATGGCACCGAAACAGACGCACAAACAAGGAAGATTGGCATAATTGGTTCCAACGCAGCCCCAATGCTTGGAACAATTATGTTGGACAGTGACTGTATAACAGAATCTGCTAAAGCAACTTCCGCAACAAACTTTACCAATCGCTTTAGAACTACTACTTTATCAAAAATGTATGTCAATTTGATGAAGCAGGTTGGAACAACCAATTATAATATGGATGGGATTGGCATCGCTTTCTCCAATGATTTCAGCAATGCAATTGGGCCTGAAGATGGTGGAAAGATGAACAATCCAACAGATAATCTAGCAATAAATAACAATGGACAAATGCTAAGTGTTGAGGGGCGGAAGTTGCCAACACTGAATGATACCATTACACTTAAAGCATGGATGCTTACAGTGGGGCTCAACTATCAATTGAAGCTAAACCTTACATATTTTGAAGCCAACAATCTGCAGCCAATATTGCTGGACAGGTTTGCACATACGCAAACAATACTTATGTTAAACACAACCACTACTTATCCTTTTACAATAACAACAGACACCGGTTCGTTCAATAACCGTTTCAGGATTGCATTTGCAAGTGTTGCATTGCCTATTAGTTTCAGTTCCATAAAGGCATACCCAAAAAATAGTGATGCTTTAATTGAATGGACATGCCAAGAAAACAACGCTGCTTACTATGAAGTGGAACATTCATTAACAGCATCCAATTTTGCAAAGCTTGCTACAATTACAGCATCTGCAAATAACACTGTTTTTACTTATACTTGGCAGCATTGTATGACTCCTGCTGGTACCAACTACTACAGGATAAAATCCGTTGATAAGGCCGGCACTATCAAATACAGCAATATAGCAAGCTTGAACATTAAAAAGGAAGCTACTGTTACTGTTTATCCAAACCCAATAAATGGGAGCAATTTTACTGTTCAATTCAAAAGCTTTGACATAGTGAACTGTTCCGTTGCAATATATAGTTCAACAGGCCGGCAAATATTCAGTGAACTTATTGCACTAACTGGTTCACTCACTCATACCATTGCTTTAAAAAGTAAACCGCCATCTGGGAATTACCCGCTAGTAATTACAACAAATGATGGAAAGAAAATAACTACAGCACTTATTATTCGATAAAAGCCAATCCTTAAAATCAATCCCTTAAAAACAATCGTGCAGCCGCCACGATTGTTTTTTTGTTTACAAGTTATGATGTCTTTGCATCTAAACATAGTTATGTGAACAACAGCTTTCAAAAAGCTTACATTAAAATCAGAGATTAAACTTACCTATTGTAATCTTTTTCGCCCTTTGGTGCCAATTCCTAATTTGACCTTGTGACAAAATTTTAATGACAATGACATTATTGCGTTTTCATTGTCACAAATTTGTGACTATATTTAGGTAACTATATCATTGTCACATATTAGTTGTCACGCACCTAATTAATTAATATGCCTAGAACAAGCCGCTATTTTAAAAACACATCGGTAAGAACCCAATTAGGCATTACACAGGAAAATTATGTTTCTTATTTGATGGGCAACAGAAGTATGTTGGCCATGTACGAAAACAACAAACGTTCACTTCCGCATGAAGCCTTTATGCGGAATGGTGCTGTTGAGCTTAGCCTTGCCAGACCAGAAACAGCAGTGGCTACGGAAGCAGCGGAACAGGAACAACGAGCAGCAGCCATTCAGGTACTGACCCGAAGGCGTGCAATTTGCTCGGCAACAATCACCAAGCTTCAGATTCAATTGACCAAGATGAAGGAAAAATATCAACACTGCTTGAACTTGGTACGGGTAGGCATCACGGCACCTACTATATTGCTGGAAATTTATCCCCAAAATGACCGGTATGAAAAAGATAAGGCAAATCTGGAAAACTTTGGTCGTTGCGGAAAGGACGATATGGAATATTGCGGCATTGGCCAACAGCAGCTCCTGCAACTGAAAATAGAGGCACTGCAATTTGAAGTGGACAGGATAGGGGACATGATAAAGGGATAATGAAGTTACTATATTTAAAGAACAATCTTGGTTTATCAACCATGTTCGACTGGTCTCAAAACGGTAGGCCCGAGCTATGCACTTTAGTGCAAGGCTTTAGCTTCTACAAATCTAATAAGTTTGTAGGATGGAAAATTTGCGAAAGGGTTCCCATAGTGTCCACCAGTTGCA
>Ga0247739_10000037_pt1 | contig 78673 bp, 73 predicted proteins | sample UWRJL058202B2_FD_180943 | JGI IMG/M metagenome (GOLD analysis project Ga0247739, IMG submission 180943) | Plant litter microbial communities from Arlington Agricultural Research Station in Wisconsin, United States - UWRJ-L058-202B-2 | ecosystem: Environmental > Terrestrial > Plant litter >...
TTGAGTATGGCGAGTGTGAGTGGAAAGTGCGCAAACACGGCTGGGAAAAGCGCCGCACATGGCGTAAGATCCATCTTGGGGTGGATGAAAAGAATATAGAAATTACTGCTCAAATACTGTCGGACAGCAAAACAGACGATGCGGCCGTGTTGAACCAATTGGTGGGCGACACATTTGCCCAGGGAATATACTCAACAAAGTCGGAACAGATGGCGCCTATGATCGTTATGACTGCTGGGATATGCTGGTGTAAGTCGAAATTGAGCCGATTATACGGCCCCGTGAAAACACCATGTTCCAACTTGGCGACAAACTAAAAATATAAAGTGGAGACCAGAACTTACTAAAAAAACGAGTAAATAAAGTTCGCAACAAGAAAAATCACAGCAGCCAACATGGGGTTTTGTGCAAGCAGAGCTGGACGTAGAAACTTCGGCTGTTTACATCGCTGTACTTTGGTTCGGGCTGGACGGAATTCTGCTGGGCTTTTAGGTTGTTAACTTGTACTTTTATTTCTTTATTGGGCTTCCGTATGCTACTGAAATCGGTTGACAGTTTAGACGATCCTATCCTCATGCTTTTTTAGCATAATAACTTGCATTACTCAGATTCATATCCGCAGTATTCATTATAAAGCGTGTTATACGACGCCAAATTTATTATTAAAGAAAAAGAGGATATAATGTACTAGCTGTTATCTCATCAATTTTTACCCGCTTAACTAGTCGTCTCCAAACCATGCTTGACCGGTTCCTGTTCTTATACCTGTTACTTTCGGCTCGCCTCCATTATCTGTGAAAATATAATACTGCATTCCAATTTATCGTTCTATGACCACACGACATATCGTGTTAAGTGACCTAATGATGGAGAATAAAAATACTGACAAAAAGAACTATAATTATACGTCTATTCAACTTTTTGTTGAATTGCAATTGAAATGTACTTGCCATCCTTAATTTGCTCATCTATCGAAACGTAGCTACCTGGCGGAAACTCCCATTCTTCATCCTTAGGATCATAAATTTCCAATCCGCTTACTCTGAATAAATTAATCCCAACTTGCAAAGCAGGCACTGGCCGATATGCAATAGATCCTTCACTTAATAATTGAATATATATTATTTTTTCCATCATTTTACCAAATTAATAATTATTCGTTTCTTTGCTTGCCAATAGCTTCCTGCATCCATTAGCCCCTTCTTAATAGCTCTTTGGTCAGCATCGGAATCCACAGTCCATGTTCGATTATAAAATACCAAGTCCAGATAAAAATGTCTTTCGCTAAAAGTAATTCGTTTCTGTCGGGCAACGAAGGTGAATCCTTTTCCCAGCTCTAACAGGAAATATTCTAATTTATTTATTAAAGCGCTTTCCCAATCATTTTCCGAATATTGTTGCCTCTCAAATCCAGGAATTCTAATATATAAGGATCTTTTATCGCGTCGGAAGGACTTTCTAATATATGCCCTTTGTCTGAAAGTTTTCTTACTCCTTCTTTATCAGTACTTGAGGTCAGGCGCATAAAGAGTCCGGAATTATATTGTCGTTTTAATTCCCTCAGGCTCCAGTTATTTTCAATTGACTCAATTTCATAAAATCTTCTTTCATCCATGTTTTTGATTGAAGTCAACATTAAATAATGTGACCAGCTTAAATGGAATTCAGGCGCTTGTGATTTCCGAGACTGTGTCTCGGAAATTAAGGATTCTAATGCAGCTTTGTTTCCGGATCGGGTTCAACGGCCGCATAATTGATGTAAAACCTTCTCATATTTTCCAGATTGTCCACTGAAAACCCTTTTCCAAACTCAGATTGGAGTGTTTTAGAAAGCTTTTGCATTAGTGCTTTTCCATAAACCGCACGGCTCTGTCCTTGCTGATCATCTTTCACAATACGTTTGCCAATAAGCCAATAGGCAGTTACCATCGCAATATTCCTTTTTGAGACAGATTAGTGAGGATTACCTATCAACTATTTATCCTGTTGCTTTTAAAAAACAAAGAAATCATTCCCAAACGCCAATCAGTATTAGGCTCAAAGGTAAAAAAACTCCTACTAGCATGATTATCTGAAAGAGGAAAAAAGCTATAAAGAAGAATTTATATTTCCAATTATGACTTACTTTTTCCGAAATAATGTGCACAAAAAGATTAACAAAAATTAAAACAAAAAGTACTACAAATACAGATATAAACGAATTCAAGTAACTATATAACACCGTTTCTTTATACATCCAAGCAACACCGAGGACTGATCCGAAAAAATCTAGTACCAGGCCGCCCAAAACAATATAAATACTATTATCGATCTTAAACCTTTGGAGGATATTAAACATGATAAGCATTACTTGCTATTAGATTTATAGTATTTCGGTTGTTTCATCGTTTTTTGAGACGGTTTGTTAAATCAAAGCTAAACTTGCTAACCGAACTACTGTTTTGTAGATAATTTTGAACCGCACCAAGGACAATAATTTATCACAATGTAAGAATTTCCTCCATCATGTATTGGTAATCCAAAATCATCCCTACTTTTGGTTACAACAGAGTCGTAATTTATTTCTTTTTGGTTTTTAGATTTTTTATCTTCAATCAGATAATATGCCATTTCAACACAGCAATATTTTTTATAGCTTAAACCAGCCTCTTTAATTCTTTGCTTCAAATACCAGTCTGCACATTCCTTATCAACATTCATTGCCTCCAAATAAGAATCGTATTCTGCCGTCTGCCAAACTTGTTTGGATAAAGGTCCTGAATATACTTTACAAAGCTTTTTAAATAACTTTAAATCCATTTTGTAACTGAGGTATTAAATTTCTAAGCTCTAAGAATCCATTTCTAAGGAATTGAATTTATTTTTATCTCAGACAGGATATCGCTTGTAAGGTTCATTTTAAAAATCGTATTGAACTCACCATGTTTTGAGAAAAATACCAATTTTTCATCAGCAAATTTTATATTTTGAATGTGTGAGTCAGATTCATACATTACTTTGGCGATCATACTGTCCAGATGCATCGTGTATATTTCATAAGGTGCTACCAAAACGAGGGATTTTGAATTGGAATTATACGAAGAGTTGTAATAAATGCCATCCCGCGGATCATTTTTAGGCCGAATTCGACGTAAACTGTTTTTTTGATTCATAGAAAACATATATACTCCACTATCCTCCATGCTCCCTTCTATGTGTATCAACAAATGTGAGCTGTCTTTCCTGGCTAACTGGTTGAGTCCGAAAGCATCCAGTTTACTTAATTTTACAATAGACTTGTTAGTAACATTCAAAGCATACAGATCAAAGCCATGTGCATCCTTATTGGCAAGAGGTGAATAACTGTCATATTCATTTGCCAGACAAAATACAATCCTACTGTCTGTAAGAAAAACAGCTTCTGTAATCAGTCCGGGCTGTTTAATCAACGTTTGCCTGCTTTTCCCATTTAAGTCAGCCATAGACAGCAATCCTGACCAAATTCCCTTTTTATGCTTTATATAGATTATCCGGTTGCCATCAGGACTAAAAGCAGGATTGACAAACGAACTGTCTGTTTGCGATAACAGGAGCCTCACGTTTGAGCCATCAATGTTAGCCGTGTAGATAGAGGAAATACCTTTTTTGTAATAGGAAAATACAATCGTTTTAACATCCGGCGATATATCAAAATTACCCAGTTTGTCTTCTTCAATTTCTGCCGTCTGGCAGCCCATTACTATGCATGTCATGCACAAAATCTTGAAAATAGCACTCTTCATATAGCCCACATATTATTGCTGTTTTACTTTATTGATCCGTGCAAGCGCAGAAACTGTTGACAGCTAAAAGGAACATACCTTGCTCCGCCCACATCTATCAGTTTATATTTAATGATGATGTTACGAATCTGCTCTACCTGATATGCCTTAGCTTTTGAACCTAACGGCTGAATATGGATAATTTCATTCATATTGGGATGAGCATAAATATGGTGATTAACCTTGATTCTGCCCTTTTTACTCCAGTAAATGATTACCTCATATTGTTTATAGTTTTGAAAATTTATGGCCTCAACCGTTCTTTGGTTTCTTCTTTTTTATTTTTTGGTACCCAAAATATTGAGTATTGTAGTTTCTTTTCCATAATCAGAAAATTTCCTGCTACTGGTCGTGTTCCTCCCCTTGCCTGCTCTTCCCTTATGGATTTTTCTTTCCCCATGGTGCGGGTATCGCTCGTTTTCTGAGACAAATCTATCAACTTTATTCAAGCTCAAATCTTATAAGCAGTTCTGCTTTAGACTTTACCTTTTTTCCACATTTTGTAGCCGGGATCCATCTTGGCATGAGTTCTACCAGCCTTATAGCCTCCTTTCCAAAGGCTTCCCAAAAATTTGATTGGCAGATTGACGATGAAAGTATTTTTCCTTGTTTATTCACAACAAAACAAACCAAGACACTACCTTTTCCCCAAACTCGGTTATCCACCCATTTCATGTTTTTACTAATAAAATTGCGCAAACTATCTTCTCCAAATGGAAACACTGCTTTCTGCTCTACTTCTTTTTGATAATAATATGTTTTTGTGCACAAGCGATGTTACAAAAGAGAAATAACCAAAGCAACTGCATCTTGATTTTATTTCTTTTTTTTGTTTTTTGCATCATAGATCGTTTTTAAATTCATTCTAATTGTAATTGATCCGGGACTTGTAGTGAGGTCATTTTAATCTTATACTCCTCTCTGTTTAAAGGGCCATATACTTTTCGGTTTTGATGGGAAATGATCCAGTAATTCTCTTTGGCGGAAAAGATCTTTTTGTACATGTAATTGTATTTTAGAATACTATCAGCCGCCACTTGTGACCTTGCAATGTCCTGCGAGGAATGCTGAGGATATCTTTTCAAATCGCCCAGTAACATGGATGACAGCATACTTTTATGGTCTGCATATTCGGGCAATTGTCTGGCGAGGATAAATTCATCATCAAAATTGTAGCTAATCACTTTACCATAAATATTACCCTGACCAGGAATATGTGATAATATGCCGTCACCATCACCACCTCTGAAAAAATAATTACCACTTAACTCCTGATAGTTATCTGGCGACCCACAACAAAAAAACGTTAATGTGATCAACAATAGAGCGAAATAGATGGTAGATTTAAAAAATGAGATAGACATTACAGAGTTTATTAGCAGCTTTAAATTAGATCGTTAAGGTACATTAATTTACCTGCTATGGTAACTTAGTTGAGACTAGGAATGTAGTTGGATGTATTGTTACTCCATATATTATTAGATGTGATACCATTTTTTCATTTCAAAAATTTCCCATTGAAATCTTTTTTATATTGTGTTTAATTAAAGTCAGTCAACTTAATGAAGCCTAAGTCTCTTTTAAACTCAACTTGCCTGTCTATATTGATAAAAATGTTAGCTCTGCCGAATTGCCATTTTAAAAAGTAAAAATATTCAATTTACATCTTGCAGTCATTATGTAATGCTGTATCGTATTCTTTCCGAATGGGTTTCCCTCCCAGTTTTTTACATATATCAAAAAATTTCAGCGCGTTTTCACAATCCTTTGCTATAAAGTAAGCGACTGATAGCTTGTAAGAAGTATTTTGATTGGTGCTATCAACGGAGTATGATTTTGAAAATAAGTCTATTGCCGAAGACAGAGAGCTTTTGTCATTATGTTCATAATATTTATCCATAAAAATAGTACCCTTGTCCGTCAGAATATTTGGATTTTCAGGGTTAAGCTTAAGCCCTTCTCCATACTGTTCCAGGGCCTTGGACATATCTCCAAACGTGAAATAAATAGCTCCCCAACCCCAAAACACGTTTTCATTCTCCGGATCAAGAAGCCATGCCTGGTTAAACCGGTACATGGCAGTTTTAATGTCGCCTTTATACAGATAAGTAAACCCAATATCAATCAGTACCTCAGAAGCTTTCCGTCTGCTCCCTTCTTGCTTGATATATGAATCAATTAATTGGTTGTCAGAATTTAACTGACCCTTTGTTTTTGGTATGTTTCCATACTTAGGGAGAAGTCTGATATCTTCCTCTGCATCTTTTTTCCAATCCTTATAACTCATATTCTGAGCGGAGCCGGCATATGAAATACAAACAAAAATGATGCAGACAATGCATCTCATTTTGGCCAACACAGTTTTCATAAAATTAAATTTATTTTAGTTTAGCCTGCACCTCCAGGCTCTTTTTCGAAAGATGCAAGCAGATGGTGTCAGGCTTTGCAGCAGCGTGCAGGACAAATGTAGGAATCTCTTCAGGAATTTAGTATAAATACCGTATTTTGAGCCAATTTCTACAAAAGATAAAATTACATTTTTTCAATAAAATTTATCAATATTGGACGCTTTCAGAATTAAAAGTTTAATGATCTCTATCGTGGGATGCTTGGTTTTGAACTATATTGCACTTCGGGCCAATTCGGGATGGTATTTCAATAGTATTCAACAACCACTCCTGACAGTTGTTTCATTTATTACTCCTATTCTGTATATGATCCTGGTTATCAATCTGGGAATTAATACATTTGATAGAAAGAATAATCCGTCAAATGATTTTGGAACTAAGTGTGTATTGGTGACTTTTCTTATCTCCCAAATTGTGCTGGTTGCACTTCATTTAGGGCTACTAACATTTATTTTTTTATAAAATAAACCATGTGAGACTAGTCAATAAGTAAATGAAATCATCGTTTTGTGAGATGAATTAAACTGTTTGTAAACCAGCTTTTATGATATGTAACCTAAGAAAATACACTTGTACACTGGCTTGTATTACAGGTGGTTAGAGTCTTATCTTTACGATAATGTATCACCCGAATAATAACCCCACTTTTGGTTTATTTTTTGAAATGATTTTTGCCACGTTTTAACTTTGTCCATATACTGGAGATCTTTAAAATAGACTGAAATTTCACCATTCCGGGTTCTAAACTCAATGGCTGTATCAAAAGATTTTGCTGACACAATTTTATGTTTAACAACAAATTCCAATAATAAGTAAATCTCATTTTCCTTGTCTTTTGAAATTTTCGGAGAATTAACCAGTTTTATTTGATGCTCCTTATTGATGGTAAAATCATCAACAAAATACACTGCTTTATCAAGGTCAAATACATAAAATACCCCTCGATAAGAAATGGAGTGCCCATCAAACTTTTTGATTTCTGCTTCATTATCCTTGATCGCTTGGTATAAAGCCAGTCCATTTTCATTTTTTTCAAAACATGAAAGCAGAAAAATTGATAATAAAAACAGGGCTATTATTTTATACATATTATGGTTTTTTGAGACAGGATAAAAGGCGTTTTGAGTGAAAGTAAATTCATTGATACTAATTCCACACAATTCAGCCTACACGCCCCGAGAATAGAAATTATGCAGCGTTTTGTAAAAGTACTATGGAGCTCACTTTTTACATTAAATTCATTATCTATAAAATCTGGAAAAGTCATTAAAATAGTTTTGTATCTTTTCACTCAACATATTACTTACTTCACTCCTGTTCAATCCTTTTGTAGTATATAATATTTCAAGAATCCCGACTCGAAGAATATTTAACACCTCTAAATTGTAGCTCTCACCGATATTATTAATATATTTAAATGAGTTTTTAACTAAATCTGAATTGGGGGTTTTCATAAATTCTTCACTCAAATGGGTAGCAAAACTATTCATAAATAAATAAATTCCATTTTCAGGTAAATCATTTTCTAAACGTTCTTGCTTATAAAAAATATTGTATTCGGGGACAATTCTTAATAGTAGTGATATTAAGATTCTACAAATTTCATTGTCAATTTCATCTAATTCTTTCATATGTAATTTGATTACTACTATTAACCGGCCAGCTTAAAATGCTCATTCATCATTGGCGTAAAAACAGCGAAGAAGGTCTCTTTCGAAATGGCCGTTGGGTCTTCATTACTGTAAAGCCTAATGCATTGACAGCTTGATGCACAGCCAGGATCAGCTCCCGATTGACATCACAATTGCTGTCCAGCAGCTAAATATCTGTCATGATATCTAACTAAAAATTGATAGGTTCTGTTTATGTTTTCATGATTTCATCGTTTATTGAGACAGAATAAAGCGTTTAACACGAATAAGACTGGCGGCCATTAAATCCTGACACAGTTCATCGTATAGTCTCTGCAATTCATTCTTCATCTCCTCTGCATACCTGACAGCGTCACTGCTATAAAAAAGCTGCCCACTAGTGCTAAATAGAAAGGATTGGCCATCTTTAAACTCTATGATGTAAATATTAAAAAAAGACCGCCAGGCTCTGATAGTCAAAAAATCGGCTTTTGGAAAAACTTTCTTTCCGAAAATATTTTGAATGACAATTTCAGTGGAATTATATAGGATCACTGATCCCAGAGACAAAAAATATAAAAGTATCAGGGTAGGCACATTTAGGCTTACTATGTCGATTAACTCTTCTCCCTTGGCAATTAATGAAGCCGTCAATGAAAGTCCCACCAAAAACACAAATCCGGCGCAAAGCCTTATAACTAACACCGAACTACGTGGGAATAAACTACGATTCAACGATTTATATTGCATTGTTTTAACTGGATTAACTCCATAATTTATCTTTTTAAAATATTAAAATTTCTGACTATCAGGGATATAGCACGGCTAAGACAGCTTAGTCATGGAAAAGTTCGAAAACCCGCTTTACATTTTGACTGTCTGACAAGTCCCAATACCACCACTTGGCTGCGGTATTTTTTTCTTCTTTAAATCTTCTAAAATAGGCTACTTTAAAAAGAGTTAGTAAGAGGTTTAAAACCTTTTCCATCTCATTATCCGGAAGATCTGCCATTTTTTGTAAGTTAAAAGTCCGAACCCCTTTCCGCAGAATAACACAAGGTGTAAAGGTCGTTTTCAGTTTGCTTTCATGTATGGCTGATTCGATGTTGTCATCCGAAGGTTTCGACTGGAGTATGAGATCAATGATGCCCTTGAGATAGATGCGCTTTTCGCCGATGTCCATCGGTAAAAATTGATCCAGGATTACTTCATTTGTTGCAATACCCTGGCCAAATTGATTGATTAAAATTTCATCCTTTAGCGTAAGCATCAATAATCGTTTTTTGAGATTGGTTCCATGTAGTATTTCGGACAACCTAGAGGTCGTCTTTTTAGACTAATCAAATAAGTCGGAGTGCGTACCCCTTCTTACCAATTCGAGTAGCATAAGTTTTTCGTTCTCGTCCCAAATCAGCAATACATCCGGTCGAACATGACATTCCCGATATCCACTATATTCACCACTTAATTTATGAGCATTATGCTTTCGATCCAACCCTTTAAACTACGTTTTTTAAGCAATTTAGCATCTTTAAGGAATTTTAATTAGTATAGTATATCAAACATAACTATACTAATTTTAAGAATTGATCAATACTCCCGACCCTATTACCTTTCCCATTTTTGAGCTCTTTCATTGCTCTAATAGTCCCCTTGTTGGGAACCCTATCTTCCGAAATAATTTTACCATTAATCTTACTTAAAAATTCCTTAAAAAAAGAAGTTTCTTCTTCCGGCAACTCAACTGTTATCGTTATCATATTTCTGTACAATCAAAAAGGCTCGTTTTTTTGAGATCTTAATTCTATGCGTACATCAATTTTCCTTTTGGCTCCGGTATTGGCCGACCAAGCTGCTTTGATGTTTCAATCCATTCATCAATAGCAATTAAAGCATTATTCACAGCTTCTACTGGATCTTTTCCATCAGCCATACAACCTGCCAGTTCCGGCACTTCAGCTAAAAAAGAATTATCCTCTTCACTCCAATAGATAATGATTTCAAAATTTTTCATTGGATAAGTTTATATTTAATGATGGATATTGCGAACCTGCTTTACCTGATATGCCTTAGCTTTTGAACCTAACGGCTGAATATTGATAATTTCATTCATATTGAGATGAGCATAAATATGGTGACTACCCTTGATTCTATACGTGAAGCCAAAATAGTCCAGGACATTCTGCAAATCCTTAAAACTTACATTTGAATCTGATGAACCTGATAATATTGCTAAAATTGTCTTTTCTACCTTACTCATGTTTTACCGCCTAAAACCAAAATTGACAACCAATATAATCCGAAAGGATTATGCAAGCTACTGAATACTAACTTTGCTTATAAATATTTTTTCTCCCAATTTTGTCACAACACTTTCAACTTCAGCAACTTTTTTAACAATCGCTCTTTATCCCTTGTTAATGATCATTGATCCTTACCTCTCGCCTTTGCCAACTCAGCGAGACTTATACTTTCAAATTAATCAGGAAGCTCTCCCATTATGCTATTTTCTTTTAATTTTCAATTGATTCAGCTCCTGATCCGAGTGTGTTTCAAGTAATTTTTTATATCTGTAAAAGTTAGCCCTGCTAATTCCTAACGAAGTATAAATTTCCTCATAATTTGAATCTCTGTTACTGATTAAAGGCCGCATTATTTTAAGCTTGCTAACGGTTTCAGCTTTTAAACCCCTGGGCCTCCCTCCTAACCTACCTCTGGCCTTGGCCGCACTCAACCCAGCATTGGTACGTTCCCTGATCAGCTCCTTTTCATACTCAGCCAAACTGGCCATAATATTTAAAAATAATCTGCCGTTACTGGTAGACGTATCCACCCCATCCGTGAGACCTTTTACTACAACCTGTTTCTGATTGAAATCCAGAACCAGATCAATAATATTTTTCAAGCTTCTTCCTAATCTGTCCAGTTTCCAGACTACAATCGTATCACCTGCCCTGAGCTGACTAATCATAGCATCCAGTTCAGGACGCTCCTTTATTGCCCCCGAAATTTTTTCTTTGAATATCTTGTCGCACCCAGCTTTTTTTAATGCCTCAATCTGCAAATCCAAATTTTGGTCTTTAGTAGATACTCTTGCATAGCCTATGATCATAATTTGTCTCAAAAACTCATGTTTCTCAAATATATAAGAATTTGATTAATGATACTAGTTTTTGAGACTTAAATAAGACAAAAAAAGAGACTGGTAATTTCAAAATGTCTCAGTCTCATCATACCTCGGATTTTGAGAGAATGGGTTATGCTCTCTTCTAGCAAGAAATCGGGGTTTCGTGAATATATTACTACTGTCAGAATGAGTCTCAGCTAATACATTAATTAATTAGCCAGTTTTTTGCCAAACCTATGTGTGTGCTGGCGTGCTTTCTTTCTATAGGTTTATTTTCGTTTATAAATTATTTCGCATTTGGCCTACCCAGACATCTCCAACTGGAAATAAATACATATTGCCTTCCGGTTTTTCAATTGTCTTTATTGAGTTTGCAATGTTTTTCTTGTGTTTTTTTTGGTCGGAATTGTATTCCTTTAAACTGTCGTAATTTTGTTTTGGAAAATTTACTTCCCAGTCACTCACATTATCTAAATCAATTTTATGTTCCCAAGTTAAGTCTTTCAACTTTTTTGATATTTTACCAAGATATAAATTATCAAAATTTTTGTCTCCATCTCCGGGTAAAAATACATCGTTTTTGTAGTATTTAATCTCTTCCTGAATTCCACAAACAACTTGACTTTGACTTAATCTTGGTAAATAAATCCAAATTGCTAAGTAATGTTCAAGTTTTAATTGGGTCAATTTAGCTCGCCAATCTACATAAACCTCTAAAAGCACCTCTATAGTTTTTTGTTTAAGTTTCCCCGAACCTATTATGTTTTCATGGAAACCATAATAGTCTTCCATCTCAAAAATAGTCTTCCATCTCAAAGTATAAACATTTATTTTCTGAAAGTTTATCAAAATCAAATTGTGAGTCCACATCACTTTTGTATTCTCCTAAATCCCTAAGAATTCTTTTATATAGAATAGTTTGTTTTTTCAAGTCCGTTTCTCAGTTACCGATTGATGTTGTCGATTAGTATTTTTTTACGCTTGCAGGCAACGGTTTAGAGCTTGGTGTTGTAGGAGAAATAGAATTCCCTCAGCCCAACTACAAAAAAAAGCCAAATTGAAAAACTAAAGATAAGGATTTGTTCGTCTGCCCCTAAAACGCCAAACCCCTGTTAGTGGCGGGGCCTTCATCCGCTTTCCAAATCCTTATCAATTGTCCAATCTGTCTTCACGTCAAATTCAACTTGTACTAAATTTTCTTTGTGCTCAAAAAATGTCAACGAACTATCATAAAGAAAACCCAAACTAAATGCGTCTGTTATTGGGGTTAAATCATATGTCGTTATTGTGTCGGGTGTCGGTGCTGAAAGACTCTTACCTTTGAATTTCCCTTTGAAATGAAACCAACCACTATAACAATGTCTTCCAAATTCGTCTTTGCAATAATGCCACACTTCACATTCTTTACGATAGTCAACTCCCAACTCTGTCAGCAGGTTTTTAATCTCCTGTGGATATATCTTTTCTCTATTGTTTGAAAAATTTTTGCAGTCGTTACAAGTGCAACTTTCTACACCGCCAATTTCAACATTTTTATAGGTCTGTTCAGTGAGTTCTTTGTCAACTGTTAATTCCCATTCTTTAAATTTTATTGTTGTCATTTTCTGTTTGGTGTATCGTCACAGCCGTGCCTTGCCACTGACTTGCCAATTGGTGTACTTTCAATACAGAACACGCATTGCGTACCTTGTCTTGTTTTAGAGGAGGCCGATTGGGAAATATACTCACGAAGTCAATTGACAGTCTTACGAAACGACGGATTTTGGTTGTCGCCAATACTACATGTAACGCTTGTTTTACATTGGGGCAACTGTCAACTAGATCCAGCCATACAAACTAATCAAACCTTCAAGCCGATAAGGTATTGACTACCAATTCTCAACTTTTCACCAGCACAGCGAGCTAAGGTCTACAGCATTTTTCTCCCCTTTTGTTATTTATTAGTGTCCGCAAAAACGGAGGTTTTGTGAGACGGAGCAGAAAGAAATATTCGTGTAAATACTCTATTCATTAATCGCTGTTTTTCCAGTCTGCCGGAAGTAATGTACCTAAACGGTCACTTGATAAATGTCCTTCTACCATTAATCCCCTGGGTTCAACGACCCAACCCTGATTGGTGACGACAACAAAATTTTGTGGAAGCTTTATTTCGGAGTATTGGTACGGCATATCAGAATAGGGAGACCGCCCATGTCGTTTTGTATAAAATACCTCTAGAATTTGGTTTGTAGATATATGCTTTTCATTGGCAGCCCGTCCAGGGCTAACAAGTTCTGCTGGATCTATTTCAATTTTATTTTCGTCCGGATCAGCTATCTTTGAACGCCTTGACGCCCCTAAAAACACAATTTTTCTTGAAAGAGTATCCCGTATTTTAAATACTCGAAAGCCCTCTGCCGCTGCGTTATTCGAGATAATACTTGTCAGTAAATGTTTTAATGATCCTTTATACGCTATTTTCCGGTTCACTATCCATCTCAGCCGTTCACTTTCACTTGATGGTTTCAGCTCTTCGAACCGAGCACTTCCGCCGAAGTACACAAAGCCATTAAAATAATCAAAATCATCAAGTTCTTGATAAATCCAATATCCCAAAGCCAGATTTTCCAATATGAGCGGATCAGATGATTTGGCGCGCAAGTGCCCTTCTTCATCATCATATATCACAATAACTTCTGGATTGGTAATGCGACACTTTTTTTTAAATTCATTATCACCTATTAGTTCTATTGAAATTATCTTCAAAATGTTGGAGCGCAACCTGTTACCTTTTGCCTTTATGATGACACTATCCAGATTGACTCCTGAGGTCATTTCGACAGAAAGTTCCATAATGTCTATTTTATCGATACTAAGTTTCCTCTTTTCGGTCCTGTAGCCGATAAAAGATATCCTTAAATCCAACTCGCCAAATGGTAAATTTTCCAGGCGATATTGTCCAGCTTCGTCAGTTTGTGCTACGAGTGTTGTTTTGTCAATGTACACGTGGGCAAAAGCTAAAGGTTCACCGGTTTTAGCATCTTTAATTTTCCCCGTTATTGTTCCTGTCAAGTCTTGACAAATTACTTTTAATGATAAAAGAATAAAAAATATACAGAATGAATTTTTCATAAGACAAATACTACTTTGTTACTTGAAAATCAATTTATACGTTATTCTTCATTATTTTCAAAAAGCTTTGTCTTAACGAGAAGTCCTTTTATGACACAGTCGCTACCTAGTACAGCTACATCTCCAGAACAAATAGGAAAAGTGCGCTCTCCTTGCACTATACCAAGAACTTTCGCAAACCGCCGCATACCCGTAATAATCAGTTAACATAACATTGGTTATTTATAATCTTATGTTCGATTTTCCCTGCAAGTCTTACCTAAACCATCGTTTCCGCGTACGTTGATCATGGTTTTTAATTTCTAAGTGGTAAATTTACTTTTCTTGAGAAGCAGTATTGGGCTGGTGAGCAATAAAATTAAACTCGCTTACAGCAGTCCCTGGCTGTTAATCGCAAATTTATCAACGCCTTACGTTCATTACATTAAAGCAAAAAATTGAAAATGAAAATTATACTATTCCTATTTTTTTCTTGTACAACTTTTATATGTCATGCACAAAATAATAATATTAAAAAGGAAAAATGGCATTGGGATAATGCTTCGAAACAGGATACAAGCGCTGGATATGTGCAAGTTATTAAAGTAGACAACATTCTGTATATTTCTGGTGCTGTGACTAAAGAAGTTACACCAGAAGGAATACGACAGGTTTATCAAGCTTTGGAAAAATCGCTAAAAAGCTTTGGAGCAACTTTTCAAAATGTAGTAAAAGAAAATTTATATACGACGGACATTGAAGCAATGAAAAAATACAACTCAATTAGGAAAGTATTTTATAATGGAGATTTTCCAGCGGCTACCTGGGTTCAAATATCAAGACTTTACATGAGTGAATCAAAACTGGAAGTTGAGTTAACTGCACATTTGCCAAAATAAAAATGGCAGTTCCAATTATAGAACGCGGAAAACCTAAAAATTAACTTCTTAATTTCGCTCTCACTTGTTCGGAGTTAAACGTTCAAGCTCCTGCTCCCTATCTTACGCATACGGTTCAATCTCGCTTCTTGATACACTCTCGCTGTAAAACAGCATTCTCACAAAAACAACGGTTTTCTTGAACTCGCATATGATTGCTTAAACCAATATGTTTATGGTCAAGGAAGTAAGCCGTTTGTCGATATTGCCAAAAGGGTAAGCGCATAAAAATGTGATGCCAAATTCTTAATTGATCCGTGTTTAACGCAATTCACAGCAAATCATTCAGAATTCACAGTCCTTCCAGAAATTATTTTTGAAATAGGTTCTTTTGTTTTTATAAATTTAAAAATATGAGAAACAAAATCTTGGTATTCCTGGTGGGAATATTCTTATTATCTTCTGCACAGGCCCAGATCAACTGGGGTGAGTATTCACATAGTTCTTTAAAGAATACGGAAGAGCCCTTGTCGGTCGGTTTAATAGTTGCTGTCAGGAAAGAGAATAATTCGTTCTGGGAAATACGCGAGCGAAGTAAGCATTTTGAGACATTGCAGAAGGATCAGAATTTTCTCCGATTACGACCAAAGGAAATGATTGCCCGGACTGTGTTTGATACTGCACGTGCACAATTTTTCCTGCAAAGCGTTGATTCTGAGAACGGGGATGCATATCAATTCAGGGTTACAGAATATCCCAGCAATAAAGCGCTGGTTCCGTGGAAGTCGATTCATTCTTTTACTGACTCAGCGCTAATACGAAATTCCGGTATACCTCAAATGGCTTATTTAGGAGGATACCGGACCAAGTTAGGCTCAATGTTAATTATAGATGTCAGAAAAGTAAATTGTGAAAGGATTATAGCAACGGCAATGGTGGCTTGGGAGGCAATAAAACCTGAAATTATGAGTATTTATACTTCCGAAACCCTGGACGCGTTTTTTCAGCAACTGCAAGCGCCCTGGCTGCCAGACAAACAATCCGCAAGTAATTTTCCGTTACGCTTCACTATGCCTTCCAGCAATACAAACCTGGTTTTCGCATTGCAAGATGGTGTATTTAATAGAAAGCAGATCCAGTATATGCTAATCCGGAATGGGCAGACGCATACGGACTGGCGAGAGAATACTTATGACAATTCTTTTATTTGGCTGAAAGATTACCCGCCTGGAAATTATACCATCAAAATTCGGTATTCCGTCCAGCCGCAGCATATTACCGAATATCAGTTTCAGGTGGATGCGGTTTGGTATGAAACAAAGTATTTTCGGCTATTGGCAGGTCTTTTATCGGTAACGTTTATAATTTTGCTGGCCCTTTTTATTCGCCAGCGGCGTAAACTCAAGCAGGGAAAAATAGATAAATCTCGCTTGCAGCTTGAATTAAAGGCTATTTATTCGCAGTTGAACCCTCATTTTGTTTTCAATGCGCTCAGCTCAATCCAGGCACTTATTAATAAGCTGGATATCAGGGGAGCCAATGCCTATCTATCTGATTTTGCGCGTTTGACACGGGATTCACTGGTGTATAGTCAAAAAGATGAAATTTCGCTGCACGAAGAGATTCAGACATTAGATACTTATTTGAAATTAGAGAAACTGCGGTTTGGTTTTAATTACAAAATCAGCATTAGTCCGGACCTAAATGGATACGAAACGAATGTACCCGCGCTGCTGCTACAGCCTTTGGTCGAGAATGCTGTAAAGCATGGCATCTCATCAAAGGTAGAAAGCGGATCAATTGAACTTTCGGTAAACCGGTCTGGTTTCGCTATGATTGTAGATCTGACAGATAATGGCCCTGGTATGGGAGAAGGAAAGTCAGTGAGCGGCTTAGGCTTGAAGCTAACCAGGGACCGGATTAAACTGTTGAACCAAATTCATCCCCAACGTCCGATCACAATGGATTTCCGCCATGCGAACCCGGCTGGGGTTCATATTACGCTTACTTTTAATCAATGGTTTGATGAAAGCATTACTGATTGACGACGAACAATCAAACCTGGATAATCTCCGGATCTTGCTAGAAACCTACTGCCCGCAAGTAAATATTTGCGGTGCTACTATGGATACCCGGTCTGCGACCGATCTGCTGTACACTCATCAACCCGATCTGGTATTTCTGGATATTCAGATGCCCCTACAAAATGGGTTCGACTGGTTGCGCAGCCTGCCGCGCACTAGTTTTGAGGTGATTTTCGTGACAGCTTATGACCAGTACGCAGTTCAGGCCATGCGGCTTTCCGCTATTGACTACTTGCTAAAACCGGTTTTGATTGAAGAACTACAGGCAGCTGTCGGGCGGGCTTACCAGCAACATTCCTTAAAGCAGGAGAATCAGCTGCTGAATAATTTGATGCATTTTTTGAAAGATACGACTCAACTTACTGAACAGCGCATCGCCTTAGCAACTTCAAAAGAAATCCGTTTTGTAAAAACAAGCGATATTATCCGGTGCGAATCGGCTAACAATTACACCACATTTCACTTAACCGGCGGAGAGAAATTACTGGTTTGCAAGCCGATCTATTTGTACGATGATTTATTGAAGCGTTACGGCTTTGTTCGCTGTCACCAATCCCACCTGGTAAATAAGGGGGCTATAATGAGCTGGAAAAGAGAATTTGGTGATTTTCTGCTGCTTATGGATGGTTCTGAGATCCCTATCTCAAGGAGTAAAAAAGAAGATATTAAACTTTTGTTGCAAGGTTAAACCAGCAAATCTTGTTGCAAAATTCCACCGTTTAAACCGACGTTTTCTGAGACTAGATCATTTGATAAAGTTACGCTTTTCGTTAACTTAATCTCTTCATTTTTCATGAGTCTTCTTATCCACTTACCAAAAGATTGTTAGCCTACTGAATTTTAGGTTTGCTGGATTTATACCTAGCTATATCAGAATGAAACTTTCAGACGAGTACAAAAATCAAAATATTTGGCGGAACTGGCCTGTATACCTGGAGAAAGTCCCAATATCTTCCGGGGATACTGTTTTAGATTTGGGATGTGGTATTGGCTATGTTACAAAACTTCTTGCAGGTGTAGCATCACAAGTAATCGGTATTGACTCAAATGTTGCGTTGCTGGAGGAGGCAAAATCGATCAACAACGCCGGCAATATCATGTATATTAATGGAGATTTACGAAGTATTAATAAGCAAGATCTTCCACTCGCTGACGGCGTCTGGACAAGTTTTACCCCAGCATATTTTCCTGACTTTGCTCCTATTCTAAGGCAATGGCTAGCTTTGTTAAAACCTACTGGGTGGATTGCCATTGTTGAAATTGATGATTTGTTTGCTCATCACCCACTTAGTAATTCTACGCGCGAAGTTTTAGCAGCATACTATGATCGTCAAAGAAAGGCAGGCTTTTACGATTTTGAAATGGGTAGCAAATTAAAGAATTTTTTCTTGGCTGAGCAGTTAGTGATAACTCACGAAGAAAATATGGTTGATAGAGAATTCTCCTTTCATGGGCCAGCGGATAACCAAATTTTGCTTGCATGGGAAACAAGGTTGAATAGATTGTTAAGTTTACAAAGTCTCTTCAAGGACACCTACCCTGAATTCAAAAATGAATTTTTGTCTTGCCTGACAGATACAGAACATATAAGCAAGACCCAGGTGAAGTTTATAGTAGCCCGGAAGAATCGTTGATTCATCGATCGAAACTATAATCTTAGATTTTGTACAAGTCATGCTAAGAGATATTCTCACAAAACGCTGGATTTCTGATACTAATTCTACAATATTTCAAATAATGGTAAAAGTTGGCTCTGTTAATTTCCGTTGATATATATTATATTCATCCCGTAGAGTACGTAGATACAATTGTCTGGTTTACCAATTAATTGCATGCGTGTTCAAGCTTTTTTTCTGTATACTATCATTGAGCCGTAACAATGGGTTTTACATGCCCTATACAATGAGATCAGCTATCGAAGGTCTGCCTGTTCTGTGGTACATATTATGATCACCGGCAAATACTCAATCTGAAATAACTGCCATGGCAAACTTTTTTGGCGGACGGCAATTATTTAATTTACCTCAACTGCACAAAGATTGCCTGTATCAATGGAAAATAAAGAGACAAGATTAAACGAAAAGGTAAAGCATATACAGGCTACTCAGGTCATTATCAGTGGAAAATGGAAACTATCTATCCTTATGGCTGTGGGGGATGGTATAAGCCGATTCCGCGATCTGCAAAGAAGCCTTCCCCCCATCACGACCCGTTCATTGTCGCAGGAATTAAAAGCGATGGAATCCAGCGGCCTTGTGCTTCGCATTGTTGAAAATTCGGATACTGCTGGCCTGGTAAATTACTGCTTGTCGGACTTTGGAATGGCATTACTCCCAATAACAGATGCATTGATCAAATGGAGCAAATTTCAAGCAGCATGACAGAAACAACCACATGGAAATACTTCTGAAACAAGCTGACAGTTTTATACCAAATGTTAGATCTTTGTTTTCTTTATGTTGATTTCAACTATTTGTACTTTCTGAAATTTCGAATAAATAGGTCCTACTAATATAAAAGGCAGATATACAACAAAATATTATTTGGCTGATCCAGATTAATAACTGTAAGGTTATTTCAGTTTAATACTTCTTATGATACCGAAAGTTCATTTACATTTATTTAGTAATATTTGTGGTACCGCTAATAATCATTGCGTTTTTTTCGCAGCCAGAATGCTGAGAGGAGAAACCCAGAGCAGAAACATAATAAATAATAAATCAAACCATGAAAACGGCGGAAATATTAACAATCTCTGAGTTAATGGCACAGTACGCCGCAACCGATTATGTCTCCAACCCAAAATATTACCAGGTTTGGTTTGAAGAGGAGCTAATAGGCTGGCAAGGCTTAGAATTATGGTTCAATACCCAGGACGCAGAAAGGGAAGTTGCAGTATTTGAGGATATTGAAAGAAAGGTCCTGTCCATTAAAAAATTAAGGCAGGGACATAGCTGACAGACCCGGAATACCTGATAATAAATCAACGCCAAAGCCTGTATTTCTTAATTCTTTCGCCACTGTCTTAGTTTACAATAAAGTTTTAGTTTTCACTAAAAGAGTAGCAACATGAACTTTCCGGCATATAAAGAAATATCAAAAGAAGAAATCTGTGCTTTTTAGAAAAAAAATTCATTTTCTCTTTTCTCTTATTGTGTTATTTAATGGCTGTGCCTAAAACTCTGTTTTTTTATATACCCGATACATAATAATAGATTAGCTAATTCAGATATTGCAAATCCATGCAATACTACTTTGGTGTAGTAAAATGGACAACCAATAATTAAAAGACGAATAAAATGGCCAACCATAAAAGTCAATTCTGGCGAACATAGATTCCGCTCTTTATCCCATTGGTTACCCTTCCAAACTTCGACATGTATTTATTCACCCACTGGACGTAATAATCATTGGCTAACCACCTTAGGAAAATCCTTGGCAATTAAAAGCCCCGACGATATTAAAAGCAAAAGATGTTGTACAGAAAAACGATCCAAAAATAGAACCAGCGATTAGGGTAACAGGCTGTAAAAAAGCTTCTCGTTGCAGGACCGAAAGATTTGGGCGGCTATTTTTGTTCCAGCAGATGCAAATCATAAAATGCCTGACAGCCGTAGTAGGCATAGGAGCAGCAGGCCTGTATGTGCCCTTTGGTAAGTTGCCGGTTGGGGTAATAGGCTATGATTTCATCAAAGTCCATGCCTCGGCTGAGCAGGTCCAAAATAAAATGCACGGCAATGCCCGTACCGGCCAAACGGGCGGTGCGGTAATTGCCCCGGGTTGTGATTTCAATGTATTGGGCCGTTAATTCAGACAGGTTACATTTCATCGCTTGTTTTTCTTTTTAAGTCTTTCGTGCTGCAAGTGCTGCAGCCAAGATTTTCTGTCCAGCTCCCACATCCAGGCCAGTTCCTCAGGTCTTGGATGGCAGCGCTGCACAATCTGCTGCACAGACAGCCCACGTTTTCTTACAAGGGCATATAGCTCGTTTTGCCGGGCAGTCAGCATTATGCCTGGGTCCGGATTGAAAGATGCTGCTACGTTCATTTGCGGGTAATTCGGGCATAGTGTCCATTACTTTGGCGCCAATTGGTTAAAAATGTTTTGCAATAATCCTGGACAAACTGGCCTGGCTGGCGCACTGGCCTGCATGCATCGCTCAGCTCCGGGTGGGTGTTCCCTAAAAAGGCAGGAGGCTGAGCAATGCGCCGGCAAATTCATGGGTTCTTCGGGTTTTGGCAGAGTCACGACTACAACCTACAACCCGGATAAACCATTCTGCCTGCACGTAAATTTACTGCATTTGTGCCGCGCTGCAAAAACAGCCATGGGCTTTGGAGTAAACATTTCCTCTGGGATTTCCCAATTTTATTTTTTCCTACTAATTTTATATCCAATCGTACCGCAAGGAATTTAGTTTAACCAAACACCTTATATTTTATGGTGCCTAAATTTTTTGTGGGCGTAGATATATCCAAGTTAACTTTGGATATCGCGGTCCTTACCGCCTTAAATGCACCCTCTACATTTAAAATACAGAATACAGAAGCTGCTATCAGTGAGTTTATCCGCTTTTTGAAGACAGAATACAACTTTAAAGCACAACAAGTCTGTTTTTGCGCTGAGCATATGGGGATTTATGCTATCTTTTTACTTGCTGTCCTTCAAAAAAAGAAAATCCCCGTTTATCTTGAGTCTCCCCTTCAAATCAAAAGATCTCTTGGAATACAAAGAGGAAAAAATGATAGGCTGGATGCCATTCGCATCGCTCAGTACGCAAAAAAGAACTATATGTCGATGACACTTTGGGAACCTGAGCGTGATTGTGTCAGGCACCTGCGTTTCTTTTTTAATTTGCGTAAAAAACTCACGAAAGCCAAGGTGATGCTGATTAACGACAGCAAAGTGAAAGATTATTATCTTTCTTCTGCTGAGAAGGTGATGGCAGATTCATATCATATTAAAAGCCTGACGGCAATCCGGCAGGATATCAAACAGGTGGAAACTAAAATGCTTGAAGTAATTCAACAGGACGAGAAGCTCAGTGGTTTGTTAAAAATCATCACATCCATACCGCATGTGGGTAAGATTATTTCTATACAGGTCATTATCTATACGAATGAATTCAAAGATATCACATCGGCCAAAAAGTTTGCAAGCTATTGTGGTATTGCGCCGTTTGAATGGAGTTCAGGAAGCAGCCTGCTAGGTAAATCCAAAGTATCACACCTGGCTAACAAGGAATTAAAGACCGCATTGCACCTGGCATCCATGGGTTATACCAGAAGAAAGGAAACCTTTTTGGGAAAGTACTATATCCGTAAAGTTGCAGAGGGCAAAAACAAAATGAGCATCCTGAATGCTATCCGGAACAAACTGGTGCACCGTATTTTTTCCTGTGTAAATTCCGGAAAAATGTATGTTGACAAAGGTCATTAGGCGGCGGCCAGGATAGGACCATTGCTACTTGCGGTTTAAGGCTTATTACCTATTAATTGTACCAGATTAATCCTATCATGCAATGTTGACGCAATTTACTACAAGGGGTTGAAGTTTAGTAACCATTATTCAGTATTAGTACTTGCTAAGTTGCGCGTCGCCTAATTTTATAATTTATATTAACAATCTATGAAAATCCGGAGCCACAGCAATGGATGGTGCCTACCCTGGCTATCAACCAATGTTAACTGCACACAAGTTAAAACTGTGGAATTCACAAACAACTATTTCTCTTACACCTTCTCTACTTTCGGTAAGTAAACTATCATAGATTACCACAGCTGAACCTTCAATATTAATCAAACCAAATATTAGTCAACTCCCACGTAGGATTTATAACCGCTTTCGCAATATTTTCCCTGAATAGGACTAGAAAGACAGACAAGATTGAAAGTAAATACAGTTTGGCTAATTTAGTGCAATCCAACTGATCTGTTTGGAAGCAGCTGTACAGCTGCAAATAAAATTTAGTCACAAAAAAGGATTAAAGACATTTTTGTGATCAAGGCGTGATAAACAATCTTACCTTTCCCTGCGATGAAAAGGCTTGGAAATACTGCTTTATACCCAATCTGAACTAGCATATTGGACTGGGTATGAGATTTAGAGTAATAGATACAGTAATGATTGGCCCCTTTTCTTACCCCAAAAGTCCCAAATCCATAAGCTGATAACCATATCTTTCCCCGAACCAGCAACTGCAACATCTGTCATTTTTGAATATGACGAAAGTCATCTTTGTAGGCCATCCATTCCCATACCTTTCGTGTAATAAAATCTTAGCCTGTTTCTTTGTACTGGCTTGCTCTGTGATTAGCAATAAATTTTATATTTATGAAACTTTACATTAAAAACATGGTGAGTCTACGCTGTAAAGTCAGGGTAACGGAAGAACTTTCAAAACTGGGACTGAATTACATCAAAGTTGATCTGGGCGAAGTTGAGTTGATGAAAAGAATAACCATTAAACAGCGTAAATGCCTGAAAGAAAACCTGGTGAAGTTTGGACTTGACCTACTGGAAGACAAACGGAGTATCCTGATCGAGAAAATAAAAAACGTCATTATTGAGCTTGTTCATTATACCGATGATCTTCCAAAAACCAAATACTCCGATTACATCAGTAAAAAGGTAGGTTATGATTATACGTATTTATCGAACCTGTTTTCTGAGATCAAAGGCGTTGACATACAACATTTCATAATAAACCATAAAATTGAAAGGGTCAAGGAGCTTCTGGATTACAACGAGCTAAACCTGACAGAGATTTCTTACAAACTACATTACAGCAGTGTGGCCCATCTGTCGAACCAATTCAAGAAAGTAACCGGCTTATCCCCATCGGTCTACAGGCAACAAGGACAAAAAAGGTGGAATACCTTGGAAAACATCTGACAACGGTACCATTTCACTTTCTATATGCTGCCCATAGCGATTTTAAATACTGCGACCTAAAATACATACATCATATGGAAATAAGTTAAAAGTATACTCGCCAATTTTTCTCCTACCTTATTCACAAACATACATCGGGGTAGTATACTTCTCACCCAGCATCAACCCTGTTAGATAACAAATGAAGTTATGGTGAAATGACCTGACTTAATTTGTATGTCTTAATTCAAATATTTTATCAAACGGTTTGTCTCTATAATAGTTGGATGATGAAAAAAAATCCGGGATCTTTCTTTAATTACCAGACTTAATCAGGGGCCACAATCCTTGACAAAGCGGATGTGGAAAAACAGGTGCACAATAACAATGGATATATAGTGTATATTAGCTTGTTGGTCATCCCGATATCAAAAAATAATAAAAGTTGCCCCAGTAAAAATTTGTTCCCATAAAAACATCCGGATTTTAGAAACGATGGCTGTCACCCTCCCACGTTTTTTACAATCCCTTCACTTAACAGGTCATGTTTCAGCGGTCAAATGTAAGGGATTTCCTCTTCCCGCTACAGAAGGATAATTCCATACAGAAATGCCCGATCTGCGTTAAGAAAAGTTGATTTCTGCGAAAATATATGGAATAATGCTAAGCTCGGCATTATTGCCTAATTTAGACTTTATTTTAGCACTGTTTCGCTGTATCATCCGGACTAAGAATGCCTGATTCGCCACACGTAAGGTAATCATCATGAAAAATTTGAATAGGAATAAAAAGGTGGTTTTTATTGCAGATGACGATGAAGATGACAGGCTTTTTCTTACAGAAGCATTATTAAACGTCGATGCCAATATTGAAATTGCCGAGGCCAAAAACGGGGCTGAATTATTGAATCTGCTTAAAGAGGCAAAGTGCGAGCCTGCCCTGATCGTGTTGGATATGAATATGCCGCAAATGAATGGACTTGAAACGCTTGAAGCGCTTCAATCATTGGACCAACAGATCGTAGCGGCTCCAACCATAATGCTTTCGACTTCTTCTGACAAAGGATTTGCAAAAAAGGTGCTTGACTCGGGTATCAAAGATTATTTTGTCAAACCTTATTCGGTGCAAGGCTTTTTAAAGCTGGCACAAACCTTAAAACTCAAATACCTTACCTAGTTGCACTCCTCCATTTGAGCAGTACATGACTTCAACAATGTCAGTTCATCCATTTGCCGAACCTGTTTTCTGAGATTAAAGGCATTGACATACAACATTTCATAATAAACCATAAAATTGAAAGGGTCAATGAGCTAAACCTGAGGAGATTTCTTACAAACTACATTACAGCAGTGTGGCGCATCTGTCGAACCAATTCAAGAAAGTAACCGGCTTATCCCCATCAGTCTACAGACAAAAAAGGTGGAATACCCTTGGAAACCATCTGACAACGGTACAATTTCATATGTTATATGCTGCCCAACTAAATTTAGGAATAAACAAATAGCAGGAAGATACTACTGCGGTCATAGGAAAATATACAAGTGTGACTGCCAGTGTATAAATAGTACAATTTTTTTTAAAATAATACTAGAAGCTCTTTAATGCTGCATCATACAGAATCAGCGGTAGGTAAACATATAAACACAATATCAAAATCGAGTTCAAGTGAAGGCTGAAATGGCGTAAGCCGGGTAACCAAACCAGGAAAAACTAACAGAATAGCCGTAGGGAGCTTCGATTTATCTACCATTACAAAGAAACAAGCATGGTCAATAGTATGATGATCGTCTCAAAATTCTTCGTTCGCTAAATAGGAGATTTATGCCTTGTTGTCAGGCATCTAACTTTCAGTTATGTTTTTTATTATTATAAAACTCGCCGGATTTAAGCATTTACAACTTGTCGTTAATTGCAACGTTCATAGATTAGCAAAACCAATGTAGCTTTCGACTTTGTTTCATGGCATGATAGTTTATCCGTGTGGGATACATTTGATCCCAGTTTAAAACATGAAGAGAATATTGATTGTGGAAGATGATCTTGACATGTTAGAACTTCTCAGGATCGTATTTCGTGATTCTGGCTATGATATGGTTTTTTCCAGCATAGCGCCCGAAAATGATGATATTAAGGTTATGCAACCTGACCTAATCTTACTGGACGTAAGGTTAAAAGGCTCATCTAAGTCGGGTGCGAATATTTGTGCAGAATTGAAAGCCAGCCCGGACACTAAAATATTCCCGGTAATTTTAATATCTGGTGAGTATAATCTTGCTGAAATAGCCCGCGAATGTAAAGCTGATATGTTTTTGGCCAAGCCTTATAAGATGCTAAGCCTGCTTTTAACAGTAAATAAATATCTATCTTAATATGTATGATAAGAGATCCTGATGGTATCCAAATTGACAAGATTGATCTTGAAAAATTTTTCATTCGCCACCTCAATAAAATATACGCTGCCAAGAAGTTGCTGGCATTAGAAATGACCCAAATGATAGGCCAGGTCCACTTTTCAGATCTTAGGGAGGCGATGCTTCATACCGTTGAAAGTGTTAAAAGCCAAATCGAAAGGATGGATCAGATTTATAGCATTTTGCAAGCAGAATTCTCTGAGGCTGATTCGTGTGGTCTAAGAAGTTTGGTGGAAGATTCTTTCAAAGACATCGAACATTACAGAGGTAATCCGGAATTAAGGGATATGTCAATCCTTTTCTATTTGCATAATATTGAAAGTATAGAAATGGCTTCATTTCAAATGCTTGAAATGGGTTCTGTCAAGTTAAAAAATGACCAGGTAAAACGTCTGATCAAACAGAACTACGAAGATGCTAAGGCCGACAGAACGCTGTTTTTGCTGATTAGCGCCAAGTATATATCCTCAGTTGATCATAAATAGTCGTTTATGGAATAGAAAAATGTTTAATATCCACAAAAATCAATCTCTAAATATTAGGAACGAATGTGAATCCCACTAAGGGGTATCAACTGCCCGTGTCATTTTGTGCGTGATCAAGTCAATGGTTATTAAATCCTGCCAAATATGATCGCAGCTTACTTAAGAATTTCTCCATTCGTACCAAATCACTTAGTGACCTTAGTACCAAAGTTAAATTCCAATGCGCTTGATATCGTCCCATGATGAACTAGGTGTGCGCAGAACAGGTTTTGTGTATTCCCAGTTCATTTTTGCTATATTCAAAACTGAAATTCCCCGGGGGACACTTAACTTCGCATACTCCTGTGTTAGAGAGCTACCAAAGTCTTCTGTACCTATCACAGCTACCCTGGTCAAAACCCTTTTAGCCGCCTCTTTTTCCCTTGGGGTAATTTTTTGCTTTTGCCTATCCGAACAGGTTGTGAAACCTTGTATAGCGCTACATTTAAATAAAAGTTGTCACTGATCTCGGCTTATTTAACCTATATTGCTCATGATGAGGAAATTAATTTATTTATCCCCCTTCCCATTTGTGATAACAGCCCCTCAAAAAATGGGTGTTTTTTGCCAAAACCAGGTGTTAAATCAACACATCAGCAAGCAGCATATCATTTGTAGAAGTAATTGTGTAGCTGGCTTGATTTTTGTTATTCACCACAGTCTTTTATCACTATTTCCCTTTCATGATGAAAATATGCCTCATTGACGATGAATGGATTTGCCGTTTAATTGTCCATAAACTGATCGAGAAGATCATTCCTGAACCTGACATAGTGGATTGTACAGAGGGTCAGGCTGCCATCGACTTTCTGACCGGCCAGAGTCTGATCGGTGAGCCTTTGCCTGAGCTGATTTTGCTTGACATCAACATGCCGTTAGCAAACGGCTGGCAGTTTTTGGATTTGCTGTACGGTTTGGACATTCATGATTACCAGCCCCGGGTCTATATAAGCAGTTCTTCAATCGGCAGCGATGATATGGACAGAGCGAAAACCTATCCGGCTGTTTATGGCTATCTACCCAAGCCGCTAACACCTATGATACTGTGGGAAATATTCGGCGATATGGGCATGGATGGTATGGACCTGCCCCGAAAGACCGAAAATGATGATCGCCAAGGTATCGCTACCTATTTTAAATGCCATCCTGTAGCAAATGGATGAAAGTGATTTTCATTAAATCTTTTAAATTAATATAGCCATTGTGTAAGTATCCATAAAAAAGATATCATGAATATCAATCTAAAAAGCATATGCAATACACAATATATCCGAACCGACTGCATCTATCTTTTGACTAGTAATTGTCAACTGGGTACTTTGATTGTCTACATATGGCTGTAATGTCATTTTGAAACTGATAAAGATTATTAAAAATGTAATTTTCAAAACTTTAAAGAGCTAAATATTGGCTTCTGCATGTATCTTTGATATTTAAAAATTGAAAACCTCCTATATAGATCTATTAAATTATTTTGTTTTTTGAAATAATTTCAGGTAGGGTCTCAGGTTGAAATGTTAATTTTTTGTCCAGGTGTTAAGAGAAATATTTAACTCAATACTTTGTCCATTTAAAGATAGCAAGTCCATTACTGTGCGGCTGGAAATCGGCCCTTAGTAAGTGAAATTTAGGAATAAAATCAGGAGAAGTCTTTAAGCGATGCCTCCGAAGCTTGCCTGAGTACAGTAATGATACCTGCTTCTCTTGCACTTGGTGTTAAATAATTTTCACTCTTCCCAATTATTTCGCCATTAACTCCTTTTAGTAAGAAAAAGGAATAATTAAAAGATGCATCTATTCTTTTAAAGTTCTCCGGTTCAAGCGCGCATCTCCTTACAATTTCAATTCCTTCAAGGCAATTCTCTTTGGTCGCATATCCTTCCCATGAAAGGATTAATTCGGTGTTATCAGCCCTTAGCCGATAATAAAATCGTTTATCTAAAATTCCTCTGAATACCTTGAACATTGACATATTGATTATAACGTTGAGATTACTGTTATCCTGAAATGCAAAAACAATCTAAGATAATAGTGACTAAGGTATTTTACCAGAATGTCAGACAATAATTATTTTGCGTATGCTGCGTTGTGTCGGAGAAGCAACCTGGTTACCAAAGCTTTGGTTTTGTGGTGGTTTGGGTATACCGTTAATGGGGTTTCAGTGCAGTGAAACTTAATAATCACAAGGTGAATACAAGTAATATTATTCTGCCAATCTGGCAACTGGGCAAGACTCCCCGCTATTGTTGTTTAGAATTGGAGAGGAGTGGAAACGTAGGCGTTCCTCATAGAATAGGTATTCTTTACGAGCCATAAGCGGAGTAAAGAAAACGAGGGTTTTCTTTACCAAAGGTAGCTGGCAAGAAAAAGGTTAGATACTATATCAAAAACAGTAAATAAACTTGGTAAATAAATCTAAGTAAAGTATATTTATATTTTAACGAGTTCCTTTACTAATTATGCTTATAGGTTATGCCAGGGTCTCGACTCTTGATCAAAAGTTGGATGCACAGGAAGATCTGCTCCGGGCAGCAGGATGTGAAAAATTAGTAACGGATAAAGTTAGTGGCACGGCAACAGAAAGGTCCGGGCTAAACGAGATCAAAAAGTTTCTCCGATCCGGAGATACCTTGGTCGTCTGGAGACTGGACCGTCTTGGCCGTTCACTCAAGGATCTGATTGATTGGGTAGCCTACTTGGAAAACCATGGGATAGCTCTGCGCAGCCTGCATGAATCCATTGACACCTCTACTTCCACTGGCAAATTGGTTTTTCATCTTTTCGGAGCGTTGGCTGAATTTGAACGAAATTTAATCAAGGAACGAACGATGACAGGTTTGTCTGCTGCCCGTGCCCGTGGCCGACTGGGTGGACGCCCTAAGCAACTCAACGCAGATAAGCAACAACTGGCCGTTCAGCTTTATGAAGCTAAAAAGACTTCTGTCAAAAAAATATGTGAGATGCTTGAAATCAGCAAGCCAACTCTTTATGCTTATATAAGGGCAAGTTCAAAGAGCAAGATAAGTTAATAGGCCTGAATTCAAGGATTAATTCAAAGTAAATGACGCAACGACCGTTGAAGTTGTATTTAATAAATTTAGAAGTTGAAGGACCCGATCAGCGAGTTCAATTTAGAGTTATAAATCTTGTTTTTTAAACTTAGAAACAACTTTAATGAAATCTAAAAGTTTTCGCTCCGGAATCCATTGGTCACTCTTCGACTGACAAAATAAATATACATTCGAATTAAATCTTTTAGTCCAATAATCTCATTATGACACCTTCCTATATAACTTTTAGTAAAGAACTTGACCAGCTGAAGTATTCTGATGTAGAAGACTTCTTCCATAAGGAGCAAATGGAGACTGACTCACTTGAGTTTAAAAGTTACAGTGGTGATATTCAGAAACAAGAATTAATAATTCTAGAAAACATTTGCGCGATGTTAAATTCAGATGGAGGTCTGATTATTTGGGGAACACCACAAGAGAGAACTGTGCACGGGAGAAAAGAGAAATTAGCCCAAGGAGCTTTAATCCCAATACCTATTGATTCTAGAATTGAAAACGGTCGGTTTTATAACCGCATTGGTGCAGAAATTACACCACTACCATCTGGCATTCGTTTTCGCGAGCTTGAAAATAATTCTCAACTCCTCTATGTAATTGAAGTGAATAAAAGCATCACAAGTCCACATCAATTTAATAAGCGGTACTATCCAATGCGTATGGGAGCTAATACTGTTGCTGCACCCCACCATTACATTGAGGCTCTATTTAAAAAAGTAAGCAACCCAGTGCTATCTGGTAAAATTAAGGATGTACATCTCAGTACCCTTTTCGAAGGAATTTCTACCCAATTTGAATTTCAAATTGAAATTGCTAATCAATCTTCCTATATAAACGAGGAGAACCTATATTTCGTTCTTTCACACAATATGGAAATTTTAGGCAAACCAGCTAATGGATTATTGGTGAGCGGTAAAGAGCATGCTACTATCACACGGGAAGATGAGAAAAACCTTTTTGTATATCAGGCTCGCCCAATATTATTCTACGGAGATCCTTACAAGGCACATATAATTGTCGAGGTGTAAAATGCTCGTGATGGTAAGACATACGAATTTGTATTGGTTTTCGGGGGAAAATCGTCGCCTCTGAAAAAATCAGAATATCAATTAAGGGTTGAATATATTCAGGGACGTGCTCGGCCCTATGACCTTCGAATAGTTTCTGAGAATGTTTCATTGATTTGAAATTGGACAGTTTCAAATTGACGTTTTGCGGGAATCTGACAAAAAGTTTCACTTAAATCCTAATAACATTCTCACCAAAAGACAGTTATATGAAACTAAAAACGGTCAAATTTCTGTACAGAATTATGTTAAAAGTTTTCGCGAGTGGTTTCAATATGATAAGCTAATGGACCTGTTAAAAACTGATCACTGCGTAGCACTAGGTCGGCACTAAAATTTTGGGCGATCTTGTAAATTAAAATTGTGTGCTTTTCGAAGAGGTCACTAATTACTTCTTTTTGATGAATTTTAACTCTTCTAGGGTGCGTTGTTTCAATAATGTATACGCTTGACTTCTCCGTAAGTCGAACTGAGATTGACGATGGAATGATACGGGGTGTTTCAAAAAGTCTTGGTTTATTACTTTCCCGCATTAACTGGTCTTCCGATGTCACTACTATATGATTTTTCCTTATCGTCAACTCGGCATCAAAAGTAACAGATTCATTAGACGTATTTTCAATTATGATATCAAGAAGTATAAAACGCCTGTTCTCAAAATAATAGAGAGATTTAAAATCGTGACTAACAACCAGGTCCTTCTTTCTATCTACTAGTTTATTTGATACCGAAAACTTATACCTGTCTTCATAGATGGATTCAAAATCCTGGCGTTTCATCTTATGGTTAGAAGACCCCTTGCGAATGAAACCATCCCCCATTCGTAAGTTTGGTATCTCTCCATTTGTACCAAGGTCTTTGGATAAGAGATATGGACGTTGAACGTTATTGTATATACGAAAATATGCTATGCGTTTTTCTTGAAAATGAATCGATTGATACTCGAAGTTGATGGACGGTTCGACATTGTCATTGACTAGCCTCTGGTAATTTGTGTCATCCGTCAGCTTATCAATCTCAAAAATTTGTTTAATGCCATTTAGCTCCTTAACTCCAATGATTATGTACTTGTCCTCATTCGAAGGCTGATTTGCAATGGCCACGATGTCCTTGACTAACTCATATTTTTTACTGTCCTTCCCTAGTGGATATTCTTGTTTTTTGAAATCAAGTCTGACATTTTCCTGATCATGAAGGATCATTTCAGCAATTACTTCAACTACACCCATTTACTGCGCTAGTTTCGCCTTACAAAACGGAAAGTTACAAAAATTTGGGTGAGTGAGAACCATAAGTTGCTAATTTGGGTTCAGATAACTACCGTTTTAACCGAGGTTTTGTAAGATAATCATATAAAACGCACTTGGATTATATAATGGAAGGACTTATGGCTTTGAAAGGTTAGTTGACGTACCAAATACTCCTGCCTGCTCAATGGTAATTATTCGTTTAAGGATAATGTTTATTTTACAGCCGATGTAAGAATAGTATTTTCCCGTCCTAATTTCAGTAAAGATACCTATGAGTATAGGTAAGACTTCACCCTCGTAAAAGCCCATCAACCAAATCCCGCCACCACTCATTCCATTCCATGGCGGAGCTTTTTGAAATCTATTTTCTTCTTTCATAGTGTCTCCAACACCTTTTCCCTGCAAAATATAATGTGAAATGGGATTTAATTTGTAATATTTAAAAACTTTATTTGGATTTTTTATTGGAGCGGAAGTCAAAGTAGCGGGATATATATGATCGAGTTCTTCATCCAATTTGATTTGCCTATTAAATTTTTCTGGATACCCCGCAATTTGATAAAGCTGGTAAGGGATTGTGTCGTGAACCATATCGTGGATCATTAAACTACTTTTGGGATGCTTGAAGGTGTGAGTAAGCGATATTGAAAGTGCTGATTTTATGCTCAAAATTATATATCCAACATCCTGGTTATAATTACCTTCAAGATTATAGTCAATAGCCTCACGATAAATTTCTTCAATTTTTTGTATTCCAAATCCGGGTAGATAGAAATATAGAGGTTTGTCATCAATTATCACATGACTTGCAGTTATAATAAAATAAAGATCAAGAAACTCCATGGTAACTCCAGAGCCTTTGGGCTTAAATAGATCACCATTTTGTTCAAACAGAAGAATTGTTCGATCCTGTATATATTTTGCTGAATCTTTTGCTTCTTGTTCAGTGACTGCCACGATAAGTTTTAGTTAGATAATACTTTAATTGTTACACTTTAACTTATACCTCTTTAATGATTATTTTACATGAATAATACAATTAAGGTTTAGCAAATTATTTAATTTACAAGTACGTTGTAATGATTTTTCTAACAAGATGCTTTTTCCATATACATACTTGATAAGCACAAAAAAGGAGGTAAAAGTATAAAGATATAATTATGCCTAGCATATTTGTTACTCTGGGAAATAAATAGAAAAAGTGCGCTCTTCTTGAACTTTTCAGGTGTAAATTTGTATGTCATTGCCATAATTTTTTATAAATAGTCATGATAATCTCCGTCCCGCGATGAAATTTCGAATGCTGCATTCCACCCATCATGTGATAATTCACGAATAGAATTCCAATAAGCATTTGCCTTCCCTTCTGTGACATACATCTCTCTCAAAATCATAATTTTCAATACTTCCGGAAAGTACTTATCCCATTCAGGAGATGCTCCGTAACAAACAAGATAATGTACAAGCCTATCTGAAAAAGAATTAAGTAATGACTTCGCCAAGACTAGTAATCTTCGATTGTTTTCATCCATTTTCCATTTATCAGTCAAATCCCAATAATCTATTTTATCAGATTTATTCGAATACCATGATTCTGCTATACTTTCGTTATCCCTTAATACTCTGGTAGAGCTTCGATATTTAGGAGCTCCTGAATAGAAAATTTTCGCTAAGCTTTCAGCTTTTAATCCTGACACTTTTGCTCCTAAATCAATTAAAATTCTGACGACATCAAATCTATTTGCCATTGCTGCGTAATAAAGCAATTTGATATCGTACGTGCCTAAAAATTTAGCGTTTCGAAGTATGTAATCAATTGTTTCAATGGGAGCATCCGGTAGAAATCTCTCTACTTGTTCGCTTACTTCATTTTGATCAAAACCAAATTTATAATTGTCGAAAAATCCTGAAAAATTATATCCAGCTTGGATAAAAACATTTAATGCCCAAAACAGGAAACGGTTGTGTATTAGATATTTTGATAAATCAAAATGATTAATGTCTGTGTTATATTTTAAGAATAAGGTAAGTAAATCGCAATGACATCTTTCGTTCAATAGATCAATTATTAAGGGGATTTCTTTATAATTGGGATCAGGAACATAGTTAGGAGAATCGTATATCTTTTGTATCCAAGGTTCAACCATCTTTGGTCTTAGATCAATATTTGGGTCTGCACCGTTCTCCAATAACATTTCTATAATTTCCCTTTGACCATTTGTTTTATATCTTTCATCATAAGAATTGGGATATACTTGTTTTACAGCTTCATATAAAGGGCAACTTGATAACCTAAAACCATTAAGTTCTAATACATTAACATCTATATTTTTCAACAAGTATTTAGTATACTTTGCGTTATGTAGGGAAATTGAAAATTTAAGAACCTTATAATCATCACTTACTTCACAACTGAGCTGCAAATATTTAAAAATCTCATCGTTGTCATCTTTCATAGCCTTAATCATAAAATATTTTCTCGCAAGATCATTCTGAGGATGATCGTTTAGAAAATAGTCTAATAAAGAATTATTTTTTGATAATACTGCTGATTCAATCATCCCTACAATTGTAGAATAGTCACCATATTCTTGGTCATCACCGTCTACAAATTCAAAAGCATATGGTCCTTGTGAGAAGCCTTCCGCCTCCTTAAATACGATATTTTTAGTTATTAAAGCTTTATACCGGAGTATCTCGTCTGATTCGTTCATAATAATAAACTTGCCAACGTGAATAGAAATATTAAATAGAAGTTAATTTCTCAAGTTGAACAATTTTCTCAATCATTTTAACGGATACTATTATTATTTTTTGGTAGTGGGGGAAAAGATAATATAGACAGCAAGGATCTCATAAATGATAACTCTGCGTACAAAACTGGTGATCCAAACTTTTGGTAATTACGAAAACGCAGTAATCCAACAGGATCAGCAGCAAAAAAATGGCTATCAGGAGCTACGTACCGGTAACCACTCGTATGTTACTGAAATATGTTGACAGTTTGGACTACCGTACTCTAGTATTTTTAATATAAAACAACTAGCGTCACTCAATCCGCTGTACGTATCGTTTGACATAACATCAGTTATACATCAAAATGTATTATTTAGTTTGAAATCAAACGTACCCACCGATCAAGTTACGAGCCTATATCCCAAATACTACCAAATGTAAAAAGTAAGTGAGTGACAGTTTTGACCCGAAGGATTATTGCTTTATTAATACATAAGCTTATGTAAAATAATACTAAGGAGAATAAAGCAGTATTTTTATCAGCCGCTAGCCTTCTGCCATCACTTCATCTTACAAAATAAGAAGGGAGGATAACGATATTTCCTGTCTATAATTTACCTAATACTCTCCAAAATGGATAAAAAAAAAGTAGTTTATGTACTTGGTGCTGGCTTTTCAATAGAGGCAGGTGCTCCATCTCAAGAAAATCTTGTTCAATCTATTTTCAACACATTCGACGCAGCCCCTTCCATAATTGGTGTAAAAAAAATGAAAGAATTTAGGACATTTCTTTCAACAACGATGCAGATTCCAGATACCCTTCAAAGCTCTATACCTTTGGAAGATATTTTCACTCCCCTTGATAGATGTATTTTAGACAATCTATCATTTCGAAACCTCGGGGTTTCAGAATTGAAAAATAAACGTAATCTGATTTTCGAAATAATTGGTAAAACACTTCAATATATATTAGAAACCTCAGATAAAGGATATATAGATATTTTTGCTACTCATTTGATTTCATTGGCGGAAGTCAGAAAAAATCATAATTATTCAAATGAAGATCCAGTTTCCGTGATAAGTACAAATTGGGATATACTTCTTGACAACTCCCTACATAACAAACTATCAAATCAGACTGCCGTTGTCGATTATTGCTGTCATATAAGCTCCTATGATAAAGATGATCATAAAGTCAAACCTGGACTGGAAATACTTGGAATGGGTGGCTTTAATGTGAAACTTATAAAGCTTCATGGATCTCTGAATTGGCTACAATGTCCAAAATGTTGCCGACTATTTGTAAAGTTCAACGAGAAAATTGCGATGAACCCGTATGCCGGAGAAATTAAGCCCAAATGCCGACATTGTAATGATAATTTCGGCCTCTCTGACTCGCATATACTAATTTCGAATCTCGTCATGCCTACTTTTTTAAAGGATCTTTCAAATCCACAATATAAAATTCTGTGGCAAAATGCCGGAATCGAACTGTCAGAAGCAAAAAAAATTGTATTTATTGGCTACTCACTCCCCCAAGCAGATTTTGAAATGAGACAACTTTTGTCTCGAATGATTGACGTTAACACAGAAATTGAGGTGGTAGACTACAAAGGAAAAAAAGACAATGGAAAGTTTGACTCACTAATTTCAAATTATACTCAATTCTTTGGACGTAAAGTTAACAGCTTTCAAGATGGGACGGCCAAATATATATTGAATAAACTTTTGTAACATTTACATTCCTAATATAGAAATGACAGAATTATTAATTAAAAGTTACGAGGAGCTTCAATTCCAGACAACTCAATTATTTAATACACGCGAATTATATTGCTATCGTGGACAAAGTAATTCAAGTTGGAAAATGTTTCCAACAATATTTAGAGAAGTAGGAAAATTAACTCCGGCGGTCGATATAACTGACTCAGCCATGATAAGTTCCTTCGAAAGAGACACTTATAGAGAATTCAATAAATGTCAACCAAGTATTGTCTCAAATTATAAAAGAGATGACAAATTCGAAAATCTCGCATATGCACAACATATAGGTATGCCTACCCGTCTACTGGATTGGACAAGAAAATTTTTCATCGCAGCTTATTTTGCAGTTCAGGGCGACCAAAATGCTGATGGATGTATATTCGCCCTAAATTTATCCAGTTATCCGTTTAATGACATTCTTGGCAGGCAGGTACCTAAAGGTGGATATCGAATTGAAAGCTTGGAAAACCTTACAAAGGATATACAGTTATCATTTTTGCAACCTATATCTAAACCTGCTTCGACGATAAATTTAGTTAAGAAATTCAAAAACTGTTTGGTATTTTTTGAAGCTCCGTTTAGTGAGCCCAGAATAACCGTGCAAGATGGGATATTTTCAGTTTATTTAAATGAAGACGACCAAGATTTGGAATATGATCATTTAGCCTTAATCAATGTGGCCGAGACAATTGCTAATAAAGAATTAGTTTTAAAGCTAATAATTCCACATGCCTTAAAAAAAGAAATTAGAGAAAAATTACGGAGAATTAACGGAATTGACCATTTTCATGTGTTCCCTGATAATTTTGGCTTGGCTAAAAATCTTACGGAAGATATGGCAAGTAGTTTAAGTTCCCTAAGACAAACTTGAAACAATACGTCTGCATACCTTACCTCGGAGGCATGAATAGCACTATTATAAAATCTGATTTTATCATTCATTCGGCTTGAAAAATTCAGCAATAGGGAGTATAAATGCAAAATTCTTATCCTTCTGCCTTTAAACTTAGTTATGTTATACATTTCAACATGCTTGTTTACTAGTGTGCTATCTTTGATTGAAGACCGGCAATAACTGCCAAAAGTGGATGCATGTGAAAATGTATTTAAAATTTAGTCAATCATAAGTATATAATGGTATGAGTTTAGATAGTAGCTAGATTTAATTTATTTCAGAGATTAAAAAAAAGGTTCTATCGGCTCAATATGAAGCACTTAAGGCAGTTAATCTGCATTCGTTAAATCCTATATTGGGAGTTTGGAAAAGCAATTTCTGAAAAGCAGGTAAGTGGCTGGGGGAAATCTATCGTATCAACTTTATCAAACGAATTGCAGCGAGAATTTTCCGAGTATGGCTGGATTTTCCGTTGCAAATTTGTGGCTCATAAGCCAATTTTATACCGAATATTCCCATGATGGAAATCTCGTACCATAGGTACGAGAAATTAGCTGGACGAAACATGTCGTAATTTTTTAAAAATGTAAAGATAGTCAGCAGCGTCAGTTTTACATTTTGGCAACTAAAAAGTTCGGCTGGACCAAAGGCGTGTTATCACATCAAATAGAAAACAAAACATACGAAGAATACCTTCTCAATCAAACCAATTTTGATGATGTATTGCCGCAAAACTTAAGAAAACAAGCCTATTTAGCAGTAAAACACAATTATACATTTGACTTTTTAAATCTTGCGGATCAACACTCAGAGAATGATCTTGAACAAGCCTTAATTAGAAATATCCGGCAGTTCCTGCTTGAAACGGGCTAAGACTTTACCTTTAACGGCAGGCAATATTTTTTTATATTACAGGAAAATTCAAATAAACCCTCCTAAGAAATTATGGTTGACTTCAGTAAAAGATTGAAAAAAGGTGATATTGAAATTAAAATCAATCCACTTGACATTTACGATAAACTTGATAGAAACAGTATCACGGGACCTCTTCGGCCCGCTCAAAAAAAAATCCTTAGCGATTGGTTCGAGAATTACCAGAAGCAAAAAGATGTTATTGTTAAACTTCATACTGGTGAGGGTAAAACACTGATTGGACTTCTAATCCTTCAGTCCAAGCTAAATTTTGAAAAAAAGCCTTGCGCCTTTATCTGTCCCAATAAATACCTAGTTGATCAGGTAGCTTTGGAAGCAAAAAAATTCGGGATTCCTTTCTGTATCGTTGGAGATGATAATGAGTTACCTAACGACTTTTTGGAATCGAGAAAGCTATTAATTAGTCATGTCCAAAAACTTTTTAATGGAAAGACTAAATTCGGATTAGATAATAATTATATTTCTTTGGGTACAATAATCCTGGACGACTCGCATGCCTGTATAGACTCAATTAAAGATGCATTCACCATCGTTTTAAAAAGAGAGCATCCACTATATAAAACCTTTCTTTCTTTATTTGAAGACGATTTAGGTGAACAAGGTGAAGGTACTTTGCTGGATATCAAAAATAATCATTTCGATGCGCTCCTTCCTATTCCCTATTGGAGTTGGATAGATAAGAAAAGTGAAATTACAAGGTTGTTGTCAGAGAATAAAGATGACAAAGCTATTACATTTGCGTGGCCAATTCTTAAAAATCGTATTGACAATTGTCAGGCATTCATAACAAGTAGCAAAATAGAGATTTTGCCATATAGCGTGCCACTAGCAAGTTTCACCTCCTTCTGGAAAGCAGATCAACGGATACTAATGTCAGCTACTACACAGGACGATTCTTTCTTCATAAAGGGCTTGGGTTTCACCGTTGAATCAGTAACCAACCCACTCACCAACACTGAGCAAAAGTGGTCTGGCGAAAAAATGCTACTTATACCATCACTTATTGACGACTCTCTTAACACGGAATTTATCATAAGGTTGTTCGCACCTGAAAGACAAAGATCGTTTGGTGTTGTAGTACTTGTTCCAAGCTTTAGAAACTCCGACCTCTATGAGCATCAAGGTGCGACCGTAGTTAAGAGCCAAACTATTTTTAAAGAGATAAATAAATTAAAAAAAGAAGAATTTGGAAAAACAATAGTAATTGTAAATAGATATGATGGCATAGATCTTCCAGATAATTCTTGTCGACTACTGATCATAGATTCGATGCCATATTTTGATTCATTATACGATCGCTATGAAGAACAATGTCGAGTCAACAGCGATATTATTAATATCAAATTTGCTCAGAAAATTGAGCAAGGACTTGGAAGAAGTGTTAGGGGAGAGAAAGACTACAGTATTATACTGCTAACAGGATCTGACTTAATAAAATTTATTAAAAGCTCAAAGACAAGTATTTATTTTTCCAAACAAACTAAAAAGCAGATTGACATTGGCTTAGAAATAGCGAGACTGGGAAGGGAAGAACTAGATGGGTCAGAGACTGCTTCGAAAACGTTGACTTCCCTGATGAAACAGTCGCTAAATCGGGATGAGGGCTGGAAAGACTATTATCTAGAAGAAATGGATTCTATTTCTGACACTGAAATACGTAATAGTATATACGAAATACTGCAGTTAGAAAAGGAATCTGAGGACGCCAGTGTGAGCGGTGATCATGAACTAGCGGCTGACAAAATTCAAGTATTGATAGACAAACACTTGCTCAATTCAGAAGAAAAGGGATGGTATTTACAGATATTAGCCCGCCATAAATACTTTTCTAGTAAAGTTGATTCCAATGCCATTCAGAAAACTGCATTTCAACAAAACCCACAATTACTTAAGCCAAGGGACGGAATTAATTATAAAAGGATACAATATATCAATGAAAACCGAATAAAAAGAATTAAAAAATGGGTTAATTCGGCAGGATCTTATGAAGAATTGATTTTAAGCATTGACAGTATACTCAGTGACCTATCATTTGGAATTAAAGCAGACAGATTTGAAAATGCTCTCAAAAGCGTCGGTGAGATATTGGGTTTTGAAAGCCAGCGCCCTGACAAAGAATTTAAAAAGGGACCCGATAATCTTTGGTGCGGTGTCAATAACAAGTATTTTCTATTCGAGTGCAAAAACGAGGTAGACGAAAACAGACCAGAAATCAACAAACATGAGGCCAGCCAAATGAATTCGCATTGCGCTTGGTTTGAAAATATTTATGGCACAGAGAGCTATGTAATTAGGATACTAATAATTCCAACAAAAAAATTATCCTATTACGGAGATTTGACACACCAGGTGAGAATTATGAGAAAAACTCAACTCCACAACTTAAAGAAAAACATAAAATCATTTTTTAAAGAGTTCAAATCATACGTAATTGATGAGATTAGCGACGAGAAAATCCAGGAATTTTTAAATAGTCATCAACTTGATATCAAAAATTTAGAAAATGACTATAGCGAAGATATTAAACTAACAAAACAACAATAAACATTGAGCTACCTACAAGTGCAATGAGGATAAAATTTGGCATTTTGCATCAGAACCGAACATATCATCACTGATATTACATCATCGTTTCCATTTCAATTCACGATTATAAAGAGCTTTAATACAAGTTTGTATTCCTAATTAAGACTAATACAATTTTTGCTATGTCTAAAAGTGCCATATGAACAACCCAATCAGACTAAATTTTATTGCATTTCGAAATCAGGATTTTAAAGTCAGTGTATACAGACGGGAAAGTAAACCTGATATTTTTGAAACTGATAAGTATAATTATTACAGCTTACATAATGAAAGTAACGAAGTCAAAAGGTACGAGATAGCCTATAATCAGGAGCTTGGATTTGAAGAGTTTAAGTTGAATGTAAAGATTGACCACGATCTTGTAGGGAGACGCATTTACACACGACTCCTCGATTCTTGCATTAATATCTCAGGTTTTTTTCTAAAAAGGGTAAACGACAAGCGAAATCGACGAATTCATTTTGTCGTTGAACCGCATCCTAAGGGTAATAAGTGCATTTGGATTGAACCTTCCTTTTTACGTAGTGAACAAAAGTGGGGTATTTTAATAGGCTTTCAATTTCTTGTAGATGATGAGATTAGTAGTAGATCTGGTTTTACCCAGGATAAAGAAATCCTTTTGGCTTCAGGTGCATTAAATGCCAAAGGGCAAAGTAATCCCGATTATTATTTATTCAAACACAATCATTTAAAAAACTTTATTCATAAGGTATTGCCTGAAATTAATAAGAACTTTGCGCTAGGATTCAATTTTGAACTTCTTCCAGTTAATTCCTACAGGCTTCTTCCGAAAGAATATTTTTTTCACAATAATGAGACTGGCAAATCAGCCTTCCTGGGTCTTTCTAAATCTGGGCCGTTAGCGACAGTACCCATTGGCCAAAAATTCCGGTTTATATATTTAGAGAAAGATCGAGATTACGCTGCTGCACTATTAAAAGGGCTAAGGGGACAGACTCATCCAACTACGTTTAGCGGAATGGAAAAGTTGTTTAAAGTGCAATTTTCAAATGATGTCATTAGCGGACGTCCCATGAAAGATTTCAATGAGATTGATGATGAAATTCAAATCTTAAAGAAAAGTGGTCAGAATATCCTTCCGATTATTATCACTAACTCAAGAAAGGATGCAGAGGACGATAGACTCTATTATGTTTTAAAAAATAAATTTACGAATGCAAGTATTCCTTGTCAAGTAGTAACAAAGGATCTTATACGTAACGAAAATTCGCTTCGCTATTCGCTTTCCAACATAGGACTCCAAATATTTGCCAAGTCTGGTGGGAAGCCATGGAAAATGAAACCAGCCAACAGTGATTATTTAATTATAGGAATTGGTCAGTCATATAATATCGAACACTTAGCTAACGGAAACGTAATTGAGAAAAACGTAACCTACTCAATTCTTACAGATTCGAGTGGTCTTTTTAAGGATATTCAAGTATTGAGTGAAGGACTTGAGACCGACGATTCCTATTGGGAGGGACTTGTTGAGAACATTTCTACAATTATCCAAAAATCAGGCAGTAAGCGCGTAGCGCTGCACGCACCATTCAGAATTAGCAAACCTAAAGTCCTCGAACCTGTATCGAAAAAAATAGGTAGTGATGTTGAACTTAGTGTTCTTGTGATTAATGACAGCAACGAGTACTTTGGTTTCGATTATGAAAATAATGGGCTAATTCCCTTTGAAGGAAGTTTTATTAAGTTATCGAAATTAGACTATTTAGTATGGTTTGAGGGAATTCAATTGACCAATCCAAAAATTACAAAACGATTTGGGAGCCCACTATTAGTTAAATTTTGGTTTTCAAACCGACCAGATTTGCTTGAAAACTATAACTACCGAGAAAGCCTGCTTCAGGACTGCATTAATTTGTCAGGAGCAAATTGGCGTGGGTTCAAAGCCAAGCAACTACCCGTTTCCATTTTCTATTGCCAAAGGATAGCGGAATTTATTTCGAAATTCCGGGAATATCATCTTGAACATTTTGAAATCAATAATCTTAAACCCTGGTTTTTGTAATGAGAAAACAATTTGGAGAAGACAAGATCATTATTCTACTTGGAGCAGGCGCAAGTTGCGACGCTGGGATGAAGAATTCATTTATGATGATTAGGGATATTGAAGCTCAACTACATCAGAAATGGTCTAAATACAAGGATTTATATAACTACATCCAGAGTTCGCATTATCACTTGGAGAGAATTAAGGGAATTGTTTCGTCAAATATAATTTTCAACATTGAACATCTTGTAGGCCTTCTAAATGTAATAATAAATATCTCAGAAAAAAATGTCGACGTGTATCCGTTTATTGGCAGTTGGGAAAAGGATTTATATTTAGTTTCAGGAAGCAAGCTTGAACTTGCAAAAGAATTCAAGGAGCCTATTTTGACTCAACTTAAGACATCTTGGCTAACTCCCGACGACTACAGACTTCGATCCTCTTATTATCGTAAACTTATGGAAACTGGCTATAATTACCCTCTAAGAATTTTCAGCTTAAATTACGATATGTGTGTAGAGGCTAATGTAGGTGGTCCTGGAATCACCTTGGAACGAGGGTTCGACGATACTCGAAAATGGGACTATCGAAGATATGATCCAAACGAAGAAGGTGTTCAGTATTACCTATACAAGCTACATGGTTCACTCGACTGGAAAAGAGATACTGAAAAAAGGCTAACTTATGCTGATTCAACAGATTCAGTAAACCCGCTTGAAATGGAAATTATATTTGGAGTTCAAAATAAATTGCAATCTTATGATCCCTATATGTATTATTTTTACGCTTTTCGCGAAGCTTGTATTAAGGCAGAATTAATAGTTATAAGCGGGTACGGCTTCTATGATAAACACATTAATGACAACCTTATCAGTGCTATTAAAATCGATCCATCCAAGCGCCTTTTAATTAATGTATATGAACCGAATAATGATAATGATACGTTAGTTAATGCAATAGTAGAAAATCTAGGTATCGTTAAAGAAAATGTGGAAATAATTAACCATTATGCAAAAGATTTTTTTGGCAGCAATCTGAATATTGATTATTTCTCATCATTATTTCCGGAGGAAGATGCTGATATCGACATCTTGCCTCAAACACAAACTAGTGAAATTCTATAATAATATATATTTAAAAGCCAAACGCCAAAAATCATGTTTTTTCCCATTCCCTAGTAATTTTCAGTTTTGGCAAGTCTCCCTACCCCAATCCCATCGCCTTAAACGCGGCATCCACAGGATCTGAATAAACGACCAAACTAAATTTAGATATCAAATCCGCCGGCACTTTGCCAAGCTGGACCATATCTACAACTGGTATTAATATCTTTTTTGCACCGCTGTCTGCTGCAACCTGTAAATATTCCCCTAAGTTATCTGATCCTATTATTGCTCCTCCTATACTCATGGAACCTAAGACAACGAGCTGAGGTAACAATGGACGTTCTGTTATCGAGGATATGATTGAGAGCAGGATTGCCAACTCCAAACCTTTTGTATTGCCGATTCCGTTTAAATCAGATGCTTTCAGGTGGAATTCAAAATCACTGTACTTGGCTGTTTGAGTTACACGGTTCAGATTGGAACGAACGTAGTTTACAGCTTCTTTAAGTTCTTCTTTAATGGCTGTACCTCCGCCAAATCCGGTATCGCTTATTTTACCATTGCCGGGCATTCGCTGGATATCTAACCGGAATAACCCTTTATGTCCCGAATCTGCATTTTGTGCGACGGCATATACAGTACCGGCAGGTAAATCTCCTTCCGGAATTAATGACTTTCCACCACTTTCAGGCACGCCTACAAAGTGTTCTTCATTATCTTCCAGATCTATAAAGCTGAAATGGACGTCGTAAAACTCCATCCCTCCTATTTTTTTCAATTGTTCTTTAATCCTTCTTCTACCGACCAACGCATATTCCAGGCACTTCCGAAGCTCGTCTTTGGTAAATTTTCCATCGGGAAATAACAGTTTCACCAAACCGCTCACTGTACGTTTTACCGCAATGGAATCCCTTTGATTTAAATCTTTACCTAACCGAAAATACTGGCTAATTACATCTGAGAAGTTATGCTTACGTAATTCCCTAAGACATTCTGCATAGTAATCCGATATAAACCCATATGCATTGGTGAAAAATTCAGGACGCATTTTAGGAACTTCCCAGCCAGGCAGGTAATGATGGAAGCGGTCAAAGAATGCAGAATCAATCATGTCTTTAGGAAAGGGAGCTAGCAGATGGCTGGTTTTTACCAGATTTTCTATTGAGCCATTAATGTTTCCTACAAACACCATGGACGCATCTGCATTGACGCTTTCCTTCCCTCTGCTGAACGATCCATTGGCCATAAATCCTTTCATGATCTGGATACCGTCTTTGTCTTTCATGCTGATGCCAGACACTTCATCGAAAGCGACTACATCCCACATCCCTACCAAACCCACCGTACGGCTGCTCATGTTATAAAATAAATTGGCAACTGTCGTCTGTCCGCCAGAAATTAGAATGGAGTATGGAGAAATTTCTTCATATACATAAGACTTGCCTGTTCCTCTTGGCCCTAATTCACAGATATTGTAATTCTTTTCAACAAAAGGGATCATGCGGGCAACCAGATGCCACTTGGTCTTTTCATCCAGGTTGACCGGCTCCATTCCTACGCTCCGGCAAATGACATCAATCCATTCTTCTAAGGTGAAGTCTTTCCGGTGCTGTAAAAATTCAGTAATGTCCGTCTCCGGCATTTGAATCGGTTTGAGTTCTACAATTTTGAAAGGGGAATCTTTCGAGTTTTCATCATACCAATATTCCAATGTAAGAATACACCAGATCCCGCCAGACAAAAGCTTTTCATATTTGCGGATATAACCGTCGTCAATGATTACGTTTTTCAGATTGATACTCGTAAGCCAGCCATCATAACGATCCGCTTTTTCATTCAATTTGGCAGAAACCTTATCTATAATTTTAAAACGACCTTTTTCTTTAATTTTTGCCTTTATTTTTTCCGATTCATCCGGACGCACATAATTCTCAGAAAGTATCTTTTTTACCTTTTGGATACCATCCTGAATCGTAGCCTCATCGTCTGTCGCACAATACATTCCTAACAGATATTCCAGTACATAAACCGGAACATTGGCTCCTTCCTTTATCTGCTTTGTTAAATCTTTCCTGACAACTTTACCGGTAAACGAGTCATTCAGCTTGCGGTCTAATGCATCCATCATTTTAATATTTTAAAATTCATCAAACTCACTGCTGAATGCAATTAGCATGCGGTAAGGAAAAATTTTGTATGTTCTGAACTGATTTGTTCCTTCAATTTGCTCTTCCAGTTTCAGAGCAACGTCTTCTCCATTGTGTTTTGACGCTTCCGGTGTAAAGAGAAAGCTTTGCCTCTTTTCCCTTGCAATGGTATCTTTATCTGCACTGTTGAATAATAAAGTGACAATTGTTGAAAGCAATTTATCTGATTTCGAGTAAAATCCGGCCCGTATTTGCCGGGGCTCAACCTTATCAGCCACGGGTTGCTTCTGGTAAAAGTTGACAGCAAAATTGTTGCTGGTAATATTGGAAGAACCGCTGATGATGTCAACTTCCACCTGTTCAATGTCACTTTTACGTGCTTTGTTGATTTCGAGTACGGGAATCACTATTTCCTGTAAACTGGAACCTCCATGTACAAAACGGCTTCCGGCTCCCTGGATCCGGATGCGGTTAATTGACTTCGGTATCAGCACTTCGGTATCATCTGCCAATCCAATCTGACTTCCACGCCACTTTTGTACGGACTGATTTTCAACCAGATCTTTACCAATGACAAATCTTCTGCTGCTTTTATACACATTTCCGGATGGCGTGTAACTGGTAAAATCCGTTTCAGCAAGCTTGTTATGCTGATACAAATAACCATGATCTGCTGTCAGGATCATGTTATTACCATTCATACTACTAATCTGCTTAATAATTTTAAGCAGATACTCAAACTCAGTTTCGGTGGCTTCAAATACCTTGCCTTCGGAAGTCTTGTCATCCCCAATTTTATCAATGTGATTACTGTAAATGTAAACCACACTGTACGGTTTTATGAATTCCCTTCCTTCCGTATTGGACTTCATTTTCAGCAAATCCTCAGCTCCAATGGCAATACTGCCTTCATAGTTTTTTTGAAGGATCTTGACGCGGTTCGCCAGTCCTTGTGTGCTTATACCATCTGCATATACTATTTCAGATGGTTCATTGTAAGTCAGTAACTTATGCGGCAGCAATGACGCCATGCCCAGCTGTGTGTAGGAAGGCAATGAACCCAATATAGCATTGAGCGTTGCCGTGTAACGGTCCTGTTTTAAAAGGATTTCCCGGAATTCTGCGGCGGATTCGTAACGCAATGCGTCGGAAATAATCACAAATACACGCTTATCTTTTCTATGATACGGCGTAATCCATTTTTGATAGAAATCCTTTTGCTGAATGGTTTTCTCAATGCTCCATTTATCCATTCTGTCAATGGCTTTCTGCCAGTTATCTCCCAGTTTTATCAGGAATGAATTCCCATATGCTTTTTCAATCTGGGTTGTAAGTTCTTTTAAGACACTCTGATGCTCCGCTAGTTCGCTGCACAAAATGTAGTTCCGGTACAGCCGGTCTATTTTATACCATTGTTTTTCGTATTTTTCAAAGCCGTCTTTTGGGTTTTCAATGCTCAGATCCATCTTCCGAATTTCGTCCAGTAAAGTAGATGCATGACTCAGCGCCTGGTAAACCTGCTCATAATCTGCATAGAAAAACTTCACTTTCCTTTTTTCAATCCATTCCTGCAAGACGTAATTGGACAAGGTGTTATTGGTAATATGTTCCCTGGCTGCCAGTATGATTTTTTTGTCGATGACTGAATAAGTATCCGCACCCAATAAATTCTCTGCTATCAACGGACGGATCGAATCTTCAATTGTAAGGTCCTGTTCCAACTGTAAACTCCAATCATAAAAAATCCGGCTGGCTTTTATATTTTCTTTCCAGCGGTTTACAAACAAATAGGCATTTTTGTTTAATGTCGGTTTACCTCCGGTTATACTACGCTCAAAATTATCCTGTATCAATTGCAACAAGAAGTCCTTGATGGTCCGGCTCGGTGATTTGTAGCCATATTCCTTTTCAACTTCTATCCATAAAAAGCTCCAAAGATTAAATTTTTCAATGGCCTTGTATTTATCCTGTACATTTTTCAGTTGCTCGCTAAACAAAACATACAATACTTTTTCCCATTCAGGTACACTGCCGCAAATAACAGCCAGCATTTTTAACCGTATTTTGCTTTCTCTATCGTCTGGTTCAAGTAGAACTTTGAGCTCAGTAATCCGCTTTTCATTCTTGAAAAATTCCTCGTGCTCCTGAACCAGCGGTTTGAATTCTTGGGGCAGTTCCAGATCCTGCAAATAGAGAGACGACGCCTCCGTGTGGAATTCATAGTTGGATAAAAGCAGGTCCAGTAGCCAGTTTTCACGCTCGTCAGCTGGTTTTTCTTTAGGCTGGTATAATAAGAATTTTTGTGTGGGCTGCTCGATTAATACCCTGTATTTAAGGCCGAACTCGTTATTTTCTATTACCAGTTTCTGCACTTCCGGAATGACCAGACTCTCAAACAGCCCGGTCATTTCCGCTTTATCGTCGTACCAGAATACGAGCCGGTGCTGGTGAAATAATTTCTCCAGCGCTGACTGTACTTTATTATTTACAGCAAATAAATCTGTCATTATTCTTCCTCTTTTTCTAACCCTTTTATTGGTATCAAAACCTGTTTGAGCTTCTGGTAATTAACTTTTACGCCATCATCCAGATCCATGCTGATCTTTTGGGTAGCTAAGGTAAACAATGTTTTTTCGTACTCCCGGCAGTCTTTGAGCATGATATCTATTTTATCAATTTCTCTTTGCGCTGCAATTTTTTCGCGTGGGACAATGTCTTCCCGTAATGATAACTGCGTTTGGGTTTGCCTGGCAGCTTCCAGTTTGGTGATAAAAGCCTGCAAATAATCATTTAAAAGCTTGCTGCACAGATCCGGCTGGTAACGGTGCATGTAAATAAGTGCCTTAAAATGTCCTTTGGTGCTGCTGAACATCCAGTAAATAGGCCGTTTTTTATACCGTTTGATATGGTCATTATAAAAATCTTTTATAAAGTATTTCCGGACATCCTTGCCCAGCGTATCCTCAATAAACCGGAGATTTTCCTCAAAATTTTCTTCACCAAAAGCGGCTTTCAAAAACGTTTTGAACCTATCCACTACATCATCGTTAAACCATTCTCCATCCAATACCGGAATGATATTGTCCTCATCGGGCATAAAAGTAGGATTAGGAATTTGTTGTAAAAAATCCTGCAAAGTATCTCCCGCATTGGCAAGGATCAGCCCCGGTTTGTCCAGATTGTAACGGCCGAATAGGTTGCCGATGGCGTAGCTTAGTAATTGAAGAATGACTGGAATTGACTGAATTTCTAACTTATTTTCAACAATTTGGGCTTCTTCTTGTAAGATAGTAATTTCTTTTAATGGAACATCAGGGATTATTTCTCCATTCAAGCCATAAATACCAATGAAAAGTTTATTAATTTCCTCTTCACTTTGATGTAATTCATAAAACTTTTCTGACCAATAACTTTTATATGCTTCAATTGAAATATTCAGTGATGATTCTTTCTGTTTAATAAGTTCATTTTGTTGAAAATCCCAAGAAGTTTCTCTTGTGTTCCAATCATTCTTTGCAATATTGATACACTCAATAACCTTCTGTTTCAACCCAATATCTGCATTTTTGATAAATGGAACTTTACCCATTGGACCTTCATGAAAATCCAATGTTGGAGAAAGAACTTTTAAAAAATGATTAACGAGGTTACTATTTAAATAAGCAATTATTTGATACAAATCTTCATCATCTTTTGGAAAACATACAGATCCTTTTGATTCAAAAAGCCATTCTTTTTCAAAAATTCTAAACGATGCCTTACTGGATGAAAGTGTTGACCATGTTAAAGCCTCTTTGGTAAAATAATATGATTGATTTCTCAATACCGATCTTAACTTTCCATCTTCTGTTTTGAAATTTTTTATTTCGAAACCATTGTTCTCCCAATTAAGTACTAAATCTACATTCCCATACCATCTTCTAAAATTACCTCCTTTGGAACAAAAAACCCACTTATGATTCATACCAATCTTTTTTGTTGGCACTTCCCAAAAAAACCTCAAAAATTGGCCATTGTCTCCAGTAGCTAATCCTTGCCTTGGATCTGCAAATTCATTAAGTAACTTTTCATCTGAAAAAATTCTAATATCATTTTTTGATGACCAATAGGCCATTGGGCTTGCAGGAATTTTTTTAAAATTTTCTTGATCTGACTCGAAATACCCGTATGAAGAATCAAAGAATAGTTGTTTAATTACTTCAACTGATCTTACTTGTACATGTTCTTTAAATAATCTTCGATAAACCCCCTTTTCATTATTCAAAGATGCCCTATTTTGCAGTGTTAGTGCAACAGATCCAAAGTCTGACCCAAATATCCCACGTCCTAAGTGAAGCATGGAATCAAGTTTGCTATTAATAATTAGTTTTCTTCGAAATTTTTCAAAAGTTCCAAGAAACATCCAGGATGGCAAATTTATCATTCCCCAATAGCCATTTGCATAATTAAATCCCACTGCTCGATCCATAAAGCAAGTCATTAAATCGGCTCTACTGTTTGGATAACATTTATCTAAATAGATTTTAAGTTTATCATTCATTCCTCCCCCACCCATATACGGCGGGTTCGTTACTACACAATGATATTTTTTACTTAAAAACTCTGCTTGCAATTTTAATTTTAAAGGCTGTTCCTGTAAAAACAAATCGCCTTCCTTTATTTCAATAGCCTTAATTTCTTCCGGTTCAATGGTAATCAATGAACCAAAATTATCTGCTTGGGTAAGCTGGTATAAGCTTAATTCATTGTGTGTAAAAATGATTTTCTCATTTATGGTAATAGGCAATTTTATAGCCTGGCTGATAGTATCTTCCGTTACATTTTCAAGTGTAATCACATGTGGCTGCACGGGTTTGCGTAAAAAGCGGGTGTAATAAGCACGGGCTTTCATCGTCAATGCAAAAGCAGCCAGTTGTGCCGCCCGCTCATCTATGTCAATTCCAAAAAGGTTATTTTGTAATATCAGTGCAGGGATTTCATTGATATTGTAGCCTTCTTCCTCATAAATTTTGGTAAAAAGATCAAACGCATATACCAGAATATGCCCGCTTCCCTGGCAAGGATCCAGGAAAGTAATATTGGTTACGCCGTTAATGCCTTCCGGCAGTGGCGCAGGTGCATTTCCTTCAGGAGCCTCAATGTAATAAGGCATGTGTTTCCGCAGCTTGCTATCCGGTTTGAGCGTCAGCCAAAGTTTGCCAAGCGTATTTTCCACCATATACCGCACAATCCAGCGCGGAGTAAATAACTGGGTAGCTGCGGGGATGTTTTCAGGCGTAATCTTAATGTTCTTTTTTAATCCATCAAAAACACCGTCCTTTTTATCGGAAATATAAAATTGGTAAAGCCAGCCAATGATCTCTTCCTGTTTGCAATCTTCGTCCGTCATTCCATTACGGATATCAGCCACAATGCTGTATTCACTTAAGAGATCGTCCGGCAAAAGCAGTTCTGTATAATCGCTGATACGCTCAAACATAAAAGGCATCACCAAAGAAAGCTGATTGCAAACTGCAATCAACAGCATTTTATAAGCTTCCGTATGGGCGTCGGCAGTGGCAGTGCGGCCATCCAGCAAATCGTCCAGTCGTTTTCGGTCCAGCCTTAATTCAGGTTCAGTGTGTCCGGCCAAAGCATTTTGCAGGATTTCCGGATTGCTCATACCTTCCAGCGGCGTTACCACTTTTGGAATCGTGTAACCATTGGTATCCATGAAGCGCAAAGCCATCAACCGGTTAAACCAGGTGTAAGCCACATTTTCCACCAGTTGCTTACGGCCAACCTGTCCTATTTTTTTCCTAAGCTGTGCTATTTCCTTTTCTTTTCCACGCAGCCCGGCCGTATCCTGGCTCAGTACAAATTCCATCTTACGTTCAACCTGGTCAAGTAATTTTATGCGCGCTTCCCTTGCAAAGCGTTTGAGGGTATTGGTATTCATATTATTTTTTTACTGATATTTTTTAATTAGGAACGGGACGCATTCAATTCAGTCAATACAGTCTGTCCCTTGAGCGGTAAGTAATATTGCTGTTTTGAACTTTGCGGTTTATCCGGAATGGTCATATTGATTAAACCAGTTTCAAGCAATGGATTCATATATTTATCTCTGAATTTGGATCTGTCTTTCAAACCCATTTCTGTCATGATCTCTTTGATGGTTCGTGGAACGACAGCAAAATTCAACAGCTTTTCAACCTGGTGCCAACTTAGTGCCGACTTGGTGCCAACTTGATGCCGACTTGATGCCGACTTAGTCCCAACCTGGTCCCGGCTTAGTCCAAGCTTGACTTCAAGCTCTTTCATTACCTCATTGGCATCCACTTCTTTTGGCTCCGTAATTTGATAGTTCTTTTTGATGAACTGAACCTGGAACTGCAGTCCCTTTTCAAACCATTTGAATTCTATTTCCGGATAGGTTTTTAATTGATCAGCAATAAGTTTGAGACCATTACCCCATTGATCAATAATACCCAATCTTTTAAAAACAGGCGCAATGACTTTATTACGGATATCAGATTGCCGGGCATCCATTTCATTGAAGTCAATAGAGGGCATTAACTTTCCCGGGCTGGTGATTTCTACCATATCATCATAGATAGCAATCTTAATGTCTTTACCAGAAAGTGAATAATCACGGTGAACCACCGCATTACGAATTGTCTCCCTTATGGCTACTATGGGATATTCCCACCTGCTTTCAGTATACACACCGTTTACAACTGCTCCCTTATTAATATGACGCAAGACAAAATCATAGGCAATTTCTGCCTGGACCGATATATTCTCATCAATCGTTTTTTGGTCAATAAAAGTATCGGAAGTAGTGCCTTTAAACCGGGCACATTCTATTTTAGCATAAGGGAAAAGGGACTTACTTTGCTCAGTTCCGGAAAATAAGACGTATGCATGGGTTGGTAGCCAATTGCCCTGAAAAGCTCTTAGCAAACCTAATTTCTGTAAAGTCGTTTCATTGAGATCTTCACTGGTTTTCTCTTTAAAAAAAGAAACAAACGAATCAATTTCCCAGGTGGAAACAGCTTGATCATAAATCAACTCTGCATCGAAAGAGACATTACGTTTTTGCCTCTCTAATTCTGCAATGATATCTGCATCAGCCTGCCTGTTACTTGATCCTACCCGAATATAAGTCCCTTCTGATTTACCTTTTGATTTGAGATAATAAGGAAAATTGCTCCCACGAAAAATCTGCACACGGATAAAACGTGCCATATCATTTCCATGAAAGGATATATCGGGTATAATGACGGGAAGACAATGTGCATGAATAAGGCTGCTGATCTGTTCCTCCATTTTCATCAAATCATCTTCCGGCACACCTGTAACTTCTCGAGGGGTATCACGAATTCCAATAAACAAATCGCCCCCTGCATCATTAGCAAAAGCCACAATAGTCTTGGCCAAATCTGAAACTGTCGGAAGTGTTTCCTTAAATTCCAGACGGCGGCCCTCAGGTTGCAATATGATCCCGTTGATTTTCATGAATGCTTACAGATATATTCTTTTATTATCGTCAATGATTTTCAAATACTGCTCCCTTAACACGATAAGATAATCTTCCACATCCTGTCTGGTTACCAATTCCGGTTTTACAAATTTCACTGGTATATTGTCCTTTCTAACAAATCTGTCCTTTTGTACCGGTGATTCGTAAGATCCCAGGTTAGCAGATTTTACAGGGTTCGCAGGCCGGAACGCAAGCTGAGCCATTTTTTCAAGTTGTCTTTGGTACACATCCGTCGTTACTCCATGCGCTTTTTGACGAATGTTACCAATGAACCTTTCTTTCTCTATTTCGCTACCAATGTTTTCAAATGTTGTTAAAATTTCTGTTTGCTGGTTACTGTCTAGTTTCTCAAAATCTGAAAAAGATTTAAGCTTCTCAACGCTTTGTTTAATGGCCTCAGCTGCGATAGCACGCTCATTTTTCTGTTGCTGTGAAACTTCTTCCCTGATTCCTTCCAAAGCTAGTTTTGCTTCCTGAATCAGGGATCCTTTGTAGGGCACCTTACTTTCGGCTACCTGACGAAGCTTACCAATATTTTCTCCGTTGATGTATCCGAAATTTGCATTATTACCTTCCAGATACAGCAAAACCTGCTCAAAAATAGTTTGCTGCGGACCATGCATGAATTTTTTTAACGGCTCCAGTATATTCTCTTTGTCATCCAGCAGGCTGTCTTCGAATTGATCCAGGGCATTAAAAAAGTAGGGATGATCCTTTTCTGCAATGTGTTTTAAACGGGCCAGCGGTTCCTCCATCGTTTCTAAAAACTTGAACCGTCTGCTTAGTGCATAAATAACAGTCAGATCCTCTACTTCCTTTTTAAGCCGCTGTTTGAACAACCTCGATATTTCTTTTGGCTCATTTCCCAGGTTAGACTCGTTGAAGTATTCCAGGTAAAAACTTTTTAATTTTTGAATCTGACTACCCTGAATTTCTTCTTCCAATTCAATAATTGTATTGGCATACTGGTTGTTCTTCTGCAAAGCAGACAGAACCGTACGGTCATCCAGGCTATGTCCATCCTGTTTGACACTGACCTTATTCCGTTTATATAACTTGGCCACAATACACAATACAGCCCATTGGTACCAGCCGTACGGACGGGCACCAAATGTATCAATCAGGCTCTTGATAGTAGTTCTTTCATGATTTACTTTGTTGCGCTGAATCCTGCTGAGCACTTCCATTTCTATCTCATGCAACGTATCTTTAAACAATACATCATCCTGGCTTTGAATAATTTTTGACAGGTGCGCCTCAGTGAAGTCAACCGTCAGCATTTTTAAATTGGTGTAGATTGTTTTGATCAACTGCTGTACACCTTGCGTGACTTTCGTCTTAGGATCCTTGGCACCAATATCGGTTACCTCTGATCCATTCAAATACATACGAGCATCAGCAATATGCTCCTTTAATTGATTTTGAACCGCCCTTTTCCGATCCTGGTTTTGCTGTGCTTTTTCAGCTAATATTCTGCTCTTGGTAGCATCCGATCCATCAGTGGTCTGAAGATATTTTTCAGTCTGGCGAATCAGCTTTATGTCGGCTAGCATTCGGCTATCGGCTGGCAGCACAATAATTAAATCGTTGGTCCGGCTGACAGAAGACATACCCGGATTGGAGGTTGCAATGGAATTGAGATTTAAGGGTGTAAAGAAGTTTACATAAAAATCTTTTTCGCGGCCAATCACCCGGTCATCCAGCTTTTTCCCATATTCGTAAGGTTGATTATTCGTATCAAGTTTTACCTTGGCATCTTTGAGAATGTCATCAAACAAATATACGGATAGCAAGTCTGTCACTGCCGAAGGGTCAATTTCAGTACCTTTAATTTCATCTTCAACATCCTTTTCCTGGTTAGTCAGGTACTCATAATAGTTATTTGCAGTTCTTTGAATATAAGTTTCACTCTCTAACAAATTCAACGCCTCCTGGATCCTAATGTGGAAAGCCGACAAATTGACATCAAAGGATGGAAGCAACAGAATAGCAATATTGCTTACTGAAGCGTGAAAACCCTTGACATATTTAATTAGAAATAATGCTTTCAATACATCTTTGGCCAGTTCTGAGTCAACGCTGCGACCAGCCTGCAGAATGTCGCTCTGAATATTACTCTGCAGTACATCCTTAATACCTTCATACATGTGTGCGAAGGAAATAATGCATTTCACATCCTTATTACCATAGCTTTTGGCCACTTGTTGAAAAACGCCCAGCATAGAACGCTCACCCACCGATTGTTGACTACCTATGAAGGCATTGTGATCGGATAGCGCTTTTATAGCCGCCTGAAACAAGTCAAACTGATAGGGAATAAATGGATAAGTATTAACAAAATGTTCTGCATTACGGTATTTTTGATAGTTTCTGGAACTATCGCCAAAAGTCAGTAGTGTCTTTACCGTATTTTGCTCCTTTTCATAAATGCCGGATAATAATTCACTGGCCTGTTCATTTTTAAAAAGTAACCGTTTTTGAATTACCTCATCGGCATTGGCACTGGTCAACGGAATTTTAATTTCAAACCTGCCTTGAATACGGGAAAAATCGTGTGCCTGAGTAGCATTCATATCCCCAATAGTCGCATTCAGATCATTCTGAGAGGTTACAATCATAAATGATTGCCCTTCTGTTTTAAAAGAAAGTGTTTCTGCGATAGTCTGCAGACTGAGCATAAGCCTTACATTACCTGCAATGAACTGGCCTACTTCATCGACACAAAAGACCAAACGGAATCCTGGCTGTTTTGACTGGATATAGTTTGAAATCAAGTCACCAAAGCCATTAATATCGAGTTTGTAGTTATTGATCAGATTATCAATATAACGGTTGGCATCATCGGCGGTTATAGATTTTATTTCCGCAAAAATATCTGCCAGCTCATCCTGATTGAGCAATGCAGCCTGTCTGCCTTTTTCCCAGGTTTTCCCAAACCTAAGCTCATATTGCGATTTGAAAAAAGTGTATTTTCCAATGCTTTCCAAATGCCTTTCTATTTCCGCAATTTCAGGATAGACCGGGTCATAACCCAGCAGTTCGTTGAAGACTTTGAGAAAAATGCTTAATACCGGATCCGTGTCTGCCCCCATGCCGGTAATACCATCAGATTTCGCAGCAATGTTGAAAAGAATAGATTGCGTTGGAATATTGGCCACTTTTTTGATGTTGTGTTCCAATTCAAAATCATCCGGCTTCTTTGCAAAAACATCAGCACATTTCTTACCATTAATCTCTCTGTTTTCAAGTACCACGGAGAGCATCTTCAACAAGTGAGACTTTCCCGAACCAAAATAGCCGGAGATCCATATACTGCTCTTGAAATTTTTACCCGCCAGCTCCTCAAACAAACCAGGTAACATCTTGTTCCTGTTTGCTTTGCCCATCAGCTCATCTGTAAGCACATATTCTTCTAACTCACTCAGTAAATGCCTTTCGTCATTGGCCTTGATAACTCCCTCAATAGGGCGATTTATATCTTTTAAGTATAATTCCTTTTGATTCATATTAGATTTTGTATTCATTAAGATTATGCGCCCGGTAATAGTTGTCGTCTTTTATCCGGTCAAAGAGGGTTAATGATCGATTATTATAATCGCCGGCAAAAAACATGACCAAAGGCAAGTCATCAACCAGCGTTTCTAAATTATTTAATATACTGTGAGAGCGGATAACAGGAAAAACCGCTTCAATGCCCGTGATAAAAATGATTTTTGCAGAGGTTTCTCCCAACCTTTTGTGAATTTCCGGAATGACTACGGATTCAATATTCAATGGCCCGCTGAGGTCCCTTAAAAAGCGCTCTTTTGTTTTTCTGCTTTCCTGTGCAAGAACTTTATTAAAATGCCCTTCTTGCTCTAAAATATCAATGATGATTTGATAAAGATTCACTTCAACTATTTCTGTGCCTGAATTATGCAGCCTTTTCATCAAAGATTGTACATGGCTATTTACTTCTGTCAATTTTTCGACCGGAAATGAATGAATGAAAAATGGCAATTCACCACCCAGTCCTTCTTTATTCAAAAACCGCTGACTCGAAAGAATTTTGTACAGATTTTGAAAATGTTGAGACGTATTGTACTTCTGATTCCTAGACATCTTTAAAATTTTGGGCTAATGTTCTTATTTCATCATTTGAAAAAAGGAAGCAGTTTAGATAAAATGGATCATCAGCTACAATAACCTGTATTGCTCTACTGCTTAAAATGGGTTTTAGAATTATCCTGTTTCCATTGAATATCAATAAGGAGACTTGTTCCAAAATCCTGAATATTACTTGTTTAATCTTCTTTATAGTAGATTCAGTCAGTGCTTCTAATTCCAAATGAGACAGCACTTTCGAGTTAAAAAACTTGATATAATCAGTCTCAAATAGAATTCTGTCAAAAACAAGGTATTTGTTCCGAAGAACTTCAATGATAAAATCCTTTAAAAATGAATAGGTTTTGACTAATCCAATTAAAATCATTGCCCTTGCGTCATCTGAACTTCCGGAAATTAACAGATTGAACTGCTCAGAAGTAAGCAGCATAATCCTTTTTTTTATTTCCGTAAATTCTCTCCTGATAGTAGCCTCTTTAATTTTGTTTAACAAATTCTTGTTTATCACAGAGTCCTTTACAAGCTGCCAGTCTCTCAACCTTTCATATTCTTCTCCAATAACCAGCGTTTCTGCAATGAGAGCAGATGCCGCAGTGAATGAAAATGAATACCTTTTATAATCTACCACTTATTTAAAATCTTAGCTATAGCCTAAATTATTTCTCATCACGCACGGCTAGAAACTTAATTTCTTCACCGGCTGCTGCCAAAATATCCTGAGCGTATTTCTCATGAGCCAGTTGAGCAGCAACCTGATGGCTCATAAATTTTATGACCAGCTCTTTTTCATCCACTTGAAAAGTTGTTGCAATGATCGGAAGCATTTGTCTGTTAACCGGCCTTTCACCACGCTCCAGCTTACTGAGTGTACTCTGATCAATATCCATAACCGCCGCCAATTTTCTTAAAGGCATTTGTGCCTTCTCGCGCAGTTGCCTTATATGCTCACCAAAGTTGCCTTTTTTCATTTAGATATTTTTGTCTTGACAGGTCTGTCAAATGTAATATAACGCATGGAATTAACAACAAATAAGATTGGGTTATTTTGTAAGGAAGAATATGAATTTGAAAAGGGTGCATTTCTGGAGCTGAATTTGGAGCAATCCTAAATTATATTATTGACGCATTGTTATTTATCAGTTACGTTTTATCGTATCCTGCGGGCTTTTAACCAATTTCAAGAGGATAGTGTCAAGGAGAGTGAAGGACTATGAGATTTTAATGGCCCCTTAATTTTGACCATTTTAGACAGTCTCAAAGATATGTAGTTGTTAAAAAGGATTCATTTTAAAGGTTATATAATGTGACTATTAAATATACGGCGAAGCCAATTCGAAATGATGAAACATTAATTATATTCGCACAAATCATGGCTTATATGGAGTCTTTAGGAAAGAAATATGAAGTTTTTATATCTTACAGCCATGAAGATGTGTCAATTGTATTGCCTATAATTAAACTTGTACGCTCAATAAGGGATGATTTGGTTTTTCATGACGTACAAGATATTAGGGCAGGAAAGCCTTGGGAGCCTCAGATCGTTAACGCACTCAATCAGGCAGAAATAGTTATTGTTTTTTGGTGTTCCCACTCGTCTAAATCTGACTACGTAAGAAAAGAATACTTGAAAGCCATCGAAAACAATAAGGACGTTTTGCCAATAATACTTGATAAAACCGAACTTAGTCTTGAACTTTCAAAATACCAGGCAATAGATTTTGGTAATATATTTATGCACAACATCAAGCCACCTAAGGTGATTTCTTATACAATTCAAGGATCATATGGTCTATTAACTCTAATTAACTACAATTCACGAAAGATTGCCGATGCTATTATTGATAAGTTAAAATAGTAATACATTAAAAATTAATAGCGATTTAAAGCTTACCTCTTAAATAACAGAACGGTGAACTATCCTATAAATATGGTTTCGCTTTCTATAATGATTAAAACGAATTTGTGAATTTAGCCAACACGCATTCTGCAGTTCGCGCACTTATTAGCCTTCTCGTAGCTTCCTGCTTCTAATATAATTTTCCACCGTCAAGCGGTTAACACCTAAAATCCTGCCGATTGTAGACACAGCGACTTTCTTATCCAATAACTCCCTGATCGTATCATCCTTACCAGTCAGTTTGGTCTGCTTGGACAGCGCACCAGCCGGACGACCCACCGGCAGCCCTTCACTTTTCATCCGGGCCATTGCTTCCTTCGTTCTCTGCGATATCAGGCTGCGTTCGATCTCTGCAGAAAGGGAAAAAGCAAATTCCAGTACCTTAGAGGAAATATTATTACCCAGTTCGTACCCTTCCTTAAGGGCAAACACCTTGCATTCTTTCTGCATGCAAATATGCAGGATGCTCATGACTTCCATCAGGTTCCTGCCCAACCTGGAAAGCTCACTAACGATTAAGATGTCATTTTTCTTTAAACCTGTTAAAACTCCGCCCAGCTTACGGTCTTCTGATCGCTTGCTGCCACTGACTGTTTCTTCGACCCACTTTTCCACATGGATCCTTTTGCCGGCTGCATATTTTAAGATTTCATAACGTTGGTTCACCACGGTCTGTTTGTCTGTCGAAACCCGGATATAGGCGTAAATCATAGCAAAAATGGCAAAGTTAGGTTAAGGGCATGTTTTGGTATTTATTTATGCAATTATACAATAAAATTAGGGTATAATGAACCGTCTTAAATTTAGATTACTTAAAGGGACCCTTTTTACAACTATTTTGAATTGAATTACCCCAAATTTTATTCGTTTCCGACAATAATTAAATATCAATAGTAATTGCCAAGCTGACAATATTAGGATCCATATGGCAGCGGACACACATGCTGTTACTGCACGGAAAAAATTATTCTGCGTTCAGATGGGAAGGCAATAGATGGTGGAAACAGACCGGTCCAAACAAGGGTGGGCTGTCCAGAATATATTGATTAATGTCTTAATATGCAACCTTTCTAACCTGCCGCACCCAGCCATTGTATTAGCTTTCTGGATTTCTAAGGAAGTACGGTCAATGCCTGTTATCTGAATAATTATCCGGCCCTAGGCAGCCTTGACGTTCTTAAAAAGCTTTGAAATAAAGCATCAGGCAAGGCCTGATTAATAAAAACATTTATCTTTGTATATGATAAAAGCTACAACTTTCTATTCGGCAGATGACGACGCTGATGATCGTCTGTTATTAACAGAAGCAATCAAAACCATAGATCCAGGCATTGAAATAGCAGAAGCCGAGAATGGCCTGGAACTCTTATCTATCTTACAATCCCAAACACTGCTGAACAGATGCCTGATCATTGTGGATATGAACATGCCAAAAATGAACGGATTGGAAACACTGGCGAACTTAAGGAGTAACCCGCGTTTAGCATCCCTGCCCGCAATTGTGCTATCTACCTCTGGTAATGCTGAAATGATTCAGTTCGCAAAACAATTAGGTGCGCTTCATTACTATATAAAGCCAACTACCATGGATGGTCTGCTTGAATTAAGCCGCCAATTGGTTTTTGGATAGGCAGGGCTGTCCAGTGTTGAAAGTACTTTGCTTTAACAGTCAGCTTAATCAAAATCTGTTTAATCATCACGGCAAATCTGCTAAACAAACTCAAAGCTATATTCCTTATGTACTTGCCATCCATATAAAGACATAATGCTAATATTATAATGGACTTTTTACGCCTCATACCGGTTTTTGACAAATTATAAGCTACACTGCCTTGTAATCTTTCGTATGAATGCTGACCTACATTTCTGTCTGCATTATTTGATTTCAGGAAGGTATACCTGAAAGGTAGAGCCTTTGCCAACAGTACTTTCGGCAGAGATGTCACCACCATGGTTTACAGCGACCCGCACGACTAATGCACTGACAATGGGCTTCTTTTCCAGGCACAATGCCATGGTGTTTATTGCAAACCTGGAATGCATGATCGGGATGTGCTTTCTGACTGGCATTTTTTACGCGTTGGCGTCTGGCTGCTGGCTGTTCAGATGACCGGTGGCATGTCTCCGCTTTTTTTGTACCCGTCTGAGCTTTTTCCAGGTCCGCTGCATGCATCGAGCCTGGAAGCACAGTACATTATCAAAGACCTTATTCTGATTGCAGCCGGCATGGTCATCGCATCGACCTGGACCCGGATTGTGGCAAGACCGCAAAGCTTTAAAAGCACACTGGCCCGCCGCGGGCCGGGAATCAGCCGGGATCCTACTTCTATACCCAACGTGCGAAAAAGCTTCCAGGCATGAAAGTCCGGCCAGGACTGCAAGCCCGATATTACCTGTCACCCCTTCTGCTGGACAGCATAGAAATCAGGACCTCTTTCATTGTAGAAATAGATAATATTATAAAAACTAGTTCTTAAAATAAATTCGACATCTAGTAGAATGGATTGGTATGATTTTTGTGTTCTTTGTAAAGCAATGAACGTCAGAAATCTATAACCAGCAGTAGCCAATCCGGAAATGCAAAAGAAACCAGACTGTTACTGCGAGCTTGAGCTGGTGGCATTACTTAAAAGTAACAACAAATCTGCGTTTGAGTATTTGTATGACCACTACGCGCCGCCTCTGTACGGAATTGTTTGCAGGATAGTTAAAGATGAGACAAAGGCCCAGGATGTGCTGCAGGACAGCTTTATCAAAATCTGGAAAAATATTGGCCATTATCAGCCCGAAAAAGAGACCCTGTTCACCTGGATACTCAATGCTGCCCGCAATACAGCTATTGACCGGCTAAGGACCGATCTTAACTTTGAAAGCCATATCAGATAGAGGTTTTTCTTACAAATGGATACTGTTGGCGAATTGGGTTTAGCACTCAAAATTGGTATTTTAGGTGAGAATTTAACCTGATTTGATATGAGCCTACGTCCTGAAAATATTTTCCCGGCTCCGCTACAAACTGCCCAGGTGGCCCAGTCAGCTTTTCCACAGGGGAATCGTTATATGTCATTACGAGATAATCTGGGAACAATCTATGAGGATGCGCTCTTTGACGACCTTTTTTCAAAACGGGGACAACCCGCCCAGGCTCCCTGGCAATTAGCTCTGGTGACGCTGATGCAGTTTACTGAAAACCTTTCCGATCGACAAGCCGCTGATGCAGTCCGCGGCCGCATTGACTGGATAATATCTACTGGGGCTAGAATTAATCGATCCCGGATTTGATTTCAGCCTACTCTGCGAGTTTGGTCAACGTTTGGTAGCAGGAAAGGCCGAAGAGCGATTGCTAAATCATTTGCTAACCCGTTGTCAGGAGCATAAATTACTGAAAACAAGTGGTAAACAGCGTACGGATTCGACCTATGTATTGGCTAGGATCCGGGCTGTAAACTGATTGGAATGTGTCGTTGAGACGATGCGGTTCGCGCTGAACAGCCTGTCCTAAGTATTTTCAGTGTGGTTAACTCCGCATTTACGCCCTGAATGGGCAGAACGCTATGGGCCCAGGGCCGATGAATATCACTTACCCCATTCCCAACAAAAACGTCTGGCCTATGCCCTGCAAATTGGCCAGGATGGACTTGAACTTATGGATCGGATTGACACGATCCGCAAGCCACTTTGCTATGGCAACTTCCTGCTGTTGATATTCTTCGGCAGATTTGGATTCAACAGTTCCGAATTGTTGATGGGCAGCTTATATGGCGTGTAGAAAATCAGGGTGAATTACCACCTTCTGCCCAAATGATTAGCTCTCCTTACGATTTACAAGCTCGTTACAGTCGCAAACATGCCCATGCCTGGGTAGGATACAAAGTCCATCTGAGTGAAATTTGTGATGAAAGCCAACCTCACCTGATTACTCAGATAGCCACAGCAATCAGTACATCGCCTGATATAGAAGCACTCCCGCAAATTCATCAGGGTTTGGCAGATAAGTCGTTATTGCCTTCTCAGCATTTAGTCGACACAGGCTACGTAAGTGCCCAGATGCTGGTTGAAAGTAAAGAAATCTATCAGCTGGATTTAGTCGGACCTGCACGTCAGGACTTTAAATGGCAGGCACGGGCGGGTGAAGGATTTGCCGCTGCTGATTTTTAAGTTGACTGGATCGCTAAACAGGCGACTTGTCCCCAGGGACATCTGTCTCAATCCTGGACTACGATTCAGCAGAAAGGCCAGCCCCGGGTATTCATCAAATTTTCCCGTAAGCACTGTATACCATGCCCGGTTCGGCAGAAATGTACCAAAATGAAACGACGGGGTGTCAGGCTACGGGGCGATACGCAGTATCAAGCTTTACAGGAAGCCCGACAGCGGGAGATTCAGCAAACCTGGCCGTTTCTTTATTCTCAACGGGCAGGCATTGAAGGAACGCTTTCCCAGGCAGTACGCGGGTTTGGCATGAGACGTTCGCGCTACGTGGGTCTGGCCAAAACGCATTTGCAACACATCTGTATCGCCACGGCAATCAATCTATACCGTATTGCTGACTGGATCAACGAAGTACCTCTGGCCAAGACGCGTCAGGCCTCCTTTTTACGCTTGATGCCTTGATCGGTCGTCTTAGCGTGAATTCGCCAACAGTATCCATTTGTAAGAAAAACCTCTAGTAAAAATGCCCTATTAAACCTAAGGTACTTTTGGTACAATCTTTTAATTAAAACCAACATAAGGAGTATAACATCATGGGTTTGCTGGACGGTGAAAAATTAGTAGATCACCATGACTATGATAAGACTAACCGATTGTCAGACGTTATGAAACAATATTATTCATCTTACAAAACGATATTTTAAAGAAATTTGGGTTTTATGATCTCGCAAATAGCCTATAGTTTCAATCTGAATTTATGGCTTTCCAGAATAGGGTTACAGTAGTACCCACATTTGCCAGGCAGTGGATTTTCAGGTCACCTTTATTTCTTTTCATGAGTTCCCGGGAAAGGTTTAAACCTAGTCCGGTGCCCTCTTTCCTAACAACTGTGCTGACATCTTCTTTCGTTTGCAGGCCCGGACCATTATCACGGATATAAATATATGTACCTACATGGTTTGATAACGTTTCTATTGTTACATTGCCTTTCGCAGGCGTAAATTTTATTGCATTGTGCAATATGTTTCTAAGCACAATGATCAATAGCTGTTCATCGATTTTTATTTCATCGGAACTTCCTTTTATGATTAGATTAATATTTTTAATACGTATCAAACCTTGAAGACTATCAGCTACTTCACTAATTATATCCATTGGATCAATTAACATAGGAATTACCCGTACGGCATTTTGTTGACTAAGCGACCAATATAAAACATTGTCCATTGTATACTGTAAAAAATCTACTTGCTGTTCAAACCGGTCAAAATTCTCCTGACTTAGTTTTTTACTTTGAAGCAAGGACAAACTCGCTTTTAAGCTCCCGATGGGACTACGTAAATCGTGTGACACGATTGAAAATATTTTATCTTTTAGCAAGTTTGAATCAGCCAGTTGCTTTTGAAGTTGCTTGGCTTTATAATAAGAAAAACCAATTATCAACGCTAAAAGGAACAAAAGTAGCACGACTGCTAAAAGTAAGTACATCTTTTGATTGCTTGCCTGCAATTTTATTCTTACTGATTCAGCAACAGCACGTTGTAACCGTAGCTCTTTATTTTGAGAGGAAATTTTATTTTCTTTTTTCTCTAAATCATATTTGGCACTGGCTGCTGCAATAATTTTCGACCGTTCATTATTAAACAAAGAATCTTTTTTAACACTTATCTCTTTGTTAACTCTTAATGCTTCCTTATAGTGGCCAGTTTGCTCCTCTACAACAGCCAGATCCTGAAGGGCAGGTAGTATTTCGTTTTTATGAGGATTATATCTTAACAAGTCCATAGCTTTCCTGGCAAGAATAAGTGCTAGCTTGTCATTGTGTAAATTAAGTTCAATAAAACTAAATTCACGATAAACTGCGCTGAGAAGTATATTGTTATGCCTGCTTTCCGCTGCTAGTCTGGCTTCCTCTAAATAAGGAATAGCTTTTTGATAAAGTCCCCTTTGGCGTAGATTTTTAGACATACTTATCAGAAACAAAACATGATTGGGCGAGAATTTGTCAAATCGCTGAGCTTTTAAAGATTCAAGCCAATAAGGCCAGGCTCCATTGTAATCTGCTCTTGCTTCATAATCAAGGGCAATTATGGAAAATCCTTGCGCTTTGAAAATATGATCCTTAGATCTTTTGATTTTATTAAGAAATTCGTCCCTGAACTGTTTTTCCCTAAAAGGATCTTTATGATCAGAAAAAAGGCTATTTAGTAATCCGTATGTGCGGGTTAGGTCGTCAGTTTCACCAATGCTTTCAAAGAACTTTAGATTTGTTAATCCCTCAGCAATTGCTCCTTCAACATTACCTTCGTCGGCAATTACGACGTTAAGAAGATACATCGAATTTGCTAAATATTTTGAATGACCAACACTGGTAAGAATTTCAATCCCTTTTTTAATATATTTTTTTGCCTCTGGGAAATGTCCAACATAACGGTGGTAAAGCGTTAGATTGTAATACATTTTCCCGATGGCCACAGAATCTTTGAGTTTTAAAGCTAATGGAAGACCTTGCTGGGTAATTATAAGAGCTGAATCAAACCTTCTTATTTGCAGATACGATATAGATTTTTTAATGTAAGGAGTCAATATGGGATTTTCTTTCACATTTTTCTTAAGGAATTTCTGAGTTTTCTCACTTGGTGAAATAGCCGAAATGAACAAAAAACCTCCAAAAAACAAAATAAGTTTTTGCCACGTTTGAGTAAACTTTGTCATGTAAGTTAAATTCTATTATGCTAGCAAATTTCTTGTAATGCCTCATTTAATATTGGTAACTACCTTATTGATAACCTAATTAATTGTGCATGCAGCTACATAGACACACCTGCATCAAATATTTATTAAGATTTCTTAGAATGAATTCAACATGGTACAGGCAATTGGCAAATTTTACATTAGATTTAAACGGTTATGTATAATCTACATCATTTATAAGCACAGCTGTCCACCACCCGGCACCAAAAGGTTCCCTCTTTCATGGTTCTATACATTACAAATGATTCTGTAAGTTAAAGAATTAATAAACAAATTAATACCGAAACTATTTGGGAATAATCGAATTTATAGCGATTTCCAATTACGTGTTAATTCAATGGATAAGCATAGAACCCTTGGTCAACAATTTAAGACTCTTTTGAAATCATTCAGGATTTGCAGTCAAGGTTGGGGCTAGTACTTAAAGCAACGCTGGTCACGCAGTGATTTATACGTGGAGTTCCATCTGTGGTATATCCGGATTTTTTTGGATCTGATACTTATCAGATATTTCAATAGGATAAAATTTTAGAACCTTCTTCTAAAAGTACAGATCTCTTCTATTTTTATTTCTTTTTAAGCCCTAGTGTTCTTGCAATATTAATATAACTAAGACAGCGGCTAAAGAATTAACAAATGCATGCTTTGGCATTGATTTATTACCGGGCACTGAGGGTCTATCAGCTATGTCCTTGGTTTAATTTTCTAATGGACAAGACCTTTCTTTCGGTATCCTCAAATACTGCAACTTCCCTTTTTGAGTCCTGGGTATTAAACCATAAGGCTAAGGCTTTCCAGCTTATCAACTCCTCTTCAAACCATACCTGATAATATTTCTGGTTCGAGGCGTAATCGCTTGCAGCATACTCCGCCTTTAATTCAGAGATTGTTAATATTGCCGCCATTTTCATAATACCGTGTCTTTTATTGTCAATAGTGTTCAAGCACTAACTTTCCAGTACGGCTTGTAATTAATAATGTTGCCCAGTGCGGCTGAGGCCTACATGTTGATACTTGTTCCTCCGATGCTTATTAATATTTGTTGGTCAACTATCGTTTTGAAATTTGACATTATATCATCTTATTTTCAATAACTTTACGAGATTTTTTATAGAAATAGCGTTAGGTTTGACCGAGGAAAATTTACTATTTTATCACCATGTTTTGCTCAAATATACCTGCTTGTGATAGCTTTCGCAATTTTAATACCTTAAGTATGATTAATAGCTACCGCTGTATATTAAAATGAAGGAGGAGCCTAATTGGGATGAGAACCTGAGTGTACGCAGAATTACAAACATTCTTTAAATATCTATATGCATGATTTCTCTTAATGATGAATAAGCAATCGTCACATCCATAAATTCAGCTGCTTTCTTATAATTTTCCCTGAGCTTTTCTTTGGATCTTACCAAACGCATTTTGATTGCACTTTCCGATGTTCGAAGCACATGAGCAATATCGTGAATACTGATCTTATCAATATATTTCATATAAAGCAATTTTTTTTCATCCACTGTAAGTTGGTCCAGAGATGTTTTTAATTGTAAAATGGCAGTCTCTTCCAGTTCAAAACTATCATAAGGATTTTTATCGTCGGGTATTTCCATTTCAGTATTGAACCATACCTCACCCTTTCTCTTAACCGAATACAGGTAGTCTACACAATGATTGCGGCTTATTGCGAACAGCCAAGTCGAGAATTTTGAAAGGTGGTTAAAGCTGTTCATTTTGCAAATTAATTTTATAAAAACATCTTGTGTAAGGTCTTCGGCGCTCACGTGGTCTTTTACAATTGAAAAACACTGGCAGTATACTTTCTCTACATACCTCTGATATAAAACATCAAAGTATCTGCTGCGCTGCGTTTCTAAATATAAGAGCACAAGTTCTTCATCGGTAATTTTGTAATTACCAGACTCGTTTCGGTGCGAATGTAGTGGTGTCGGCATTAAGTCACTTATAAAAATGTGGTGTATGTGTCTTTATTGTTGCGTATTGAATCCAGCTGATTTTATTATAAACCATGCAGTTTTCGCTGTGCTTAAATAAAAATCTGCGTTTTCTCAACAGAACTGGAGAGGGGCGTACCAAAAGTGCAGAAAGGCATGGCTGAAATGGGAAGGATCGGTAAAGCCGTTTTTTACATAAACCTTGCTTAAATCTCCATTTATCGATATTACGCACGCAGTTGTTTTTCTAATCCTTTGCCAAAGTACTTATGTAAATTGGGCCCAAATCTTATTGTAAAAATATGCCAGGCTCTTTCGTTAGATATGCCGAATAATTTGCAGATCTGTTCAATCAGTAAGTTTTTGGTTTAAATGGCTGTCAATAAATTACTGTGTGTCCGCAACCCGCCTGCCTATACGGTCTACACGCATGGAATAGAAGGCTAATGCCAAATTTTTCTGTTATTACTAAATGTAAAGGTTGGACTTCCTCGGCCATGAACATATTATTACCGGTAAGGATTGGGCAATCTGAACGAGGTTAAGCAAGCTTTCGATCAGCATCCCACTGTTTGCCGGCAATCATTTTATCAAGTTTTAATTCCCATATGAAGTAAGGCCCAGTAATAATCAGATCATTTGTTTTCTGGCCTTTATGGAGAGTAGATCTCTTAGTTTTAGGATATTATCTACCTGGTACTTGGCAAAAATAGTGCTTTTTACAGTGCTGATTGTAGATACTTTTTTTCCCAATGCAGTAGCAATTTCAGATGTTCTCATTCCCTGTATTAGATAGGTTGCTATTTCTAATTGCTTTTGGGAAAGCGATATTTTTTCATTAGGTATCCTCCTGAATTCCATTTGTGTTATTTCCTGTGGTTCGCGGATAATTTGTTCGCAGATGTACTTTTGGCCAATAATAACAGTGCGTATACACTTCAAAAGGTCTTTTAAATCAGTTTGTTTATAAACGTAGCCATCTGCACCTACCTTTAAATACCTTGAGGCATTGATAGAATCAGTCGTTTCATCATACAGGATCAATTTGGCGCGAGGGAACGACCTTTTGGTATTTCTGATCTGCAATAGATTATCTGTATTAGGCAGCTGACAGATTCCTAAAATAATCAGTTCAGGATCCTGCTTATAAAGAATTTTATAACAGTCTATCGTTTCGGCAGTAAGTATATTAACTTCACTAAAATGTTTTGCTAAAAAAAGTTTCATGCCAGTACGCATGACAGGATGATTATCTATTATTCCAATATTCATGTGATCGTTAGTTAAAGATTTTATGATCAAATAATACAAAGTACAGGTACTTAGATTTCGAATTTTTTTTGTTATTTCTCAAAGATAAAAGACCGGTTGTTACTGTAATTGTATAATATGGCTATTTTTAGTAATCCGCGATTTTACTTTTTCCGTATTAAGCCTATTTGAATTTGGCTGGTTCATCGCAATTTATCTGAAACAAATCGGCTCAATTATTGTTAGTCATATCACTTTACGGAGAGTATAAATAAAACGAAGAAGATGCTATAATTTAAAACCTGAAAAATAGATGGTTATATTAATAAACCGGGCTTAGTCTTTCGCCTATACGTACTTGATCACGCCATTATACTATAATAAAACTAACGCTTTAACACGGTTTCGTATAAAGTTAAAAGTTTGAGCAACTACACTTATTTTCATTCGGAGAGTTCATCAATTGACTTCTGAAACGCTTTCCTGTAAATCTCTCCAATGGGAATTTTTGTTTCGTTCAGCCAGACCGTCCTGTGGTCATATGAAGTCATAAACGAAATGTTGACAATAAACGACTTGTGTACTCTAATGAAAGATTCTTTTGGTAGCTTTTCCTGTATAACTGAAATGGAATCATTCACTAAAATAAATTTTACCGAATGCCAAACTCTAGAATAATTACCTTCTGCTTCTATATATTCAATTTCGTCATATTTAAAGAGTTGCAGTTTTCTGCCCGTCTTCAAAAATATTTCTTTTTTCGGGACGATGTTTACTTTTGCTGCTAGTGCTCTGTTAACTGCACGTACAAACCTCGGGTAGGTTATGGGTTTGATCAGATAGTCTATAATATCTAAATCAAAACTTTCCAATGCAAAGTCCAAATGTGAGGTAGTGATAACTACCGGCAATTTCTGTTGAAAGGTCTTAAGGAATTCGATACCAGATAAGCCGGGCAAAGCAATATCCAGGAAAATGATATCGTAACTGGTTTGAGAAAGTAATCGGATCGCATGTTCAGCACTTGTGCACACGTCAGGAGCAGCAAAAAACGGGAGCCTTGAAATATACTCTTCCAATATTTCTTTATACTCCAAATTGTCTTCAATAATCAAACTTTTTTGTATCTTCATTTTGTCAAAAATATTGTATTATCAACCCTCTCTTGAATCAGTAGATAAGAAATCGGGTTAATTTAGGTTTTTACGATGTCGGAAAGGTTTAGCTAACGCCATTCTATGTACGACTATCATTTACATTAATATTACAATGTAATGCCATCACAATATAACGGTGATTCTTTCTCCGGCCCGGCTATCTTTTTCAGCTTTCTGCTTTTTCTATTCATTTGGCAGAGAAAGTGTACTTATTCCAGGATCTATATCTCTTACCTTAATACTTGCGCATATCTTGTCTTGTCATGCACTCATTACTTGAATACCTTTTCAGGTGTAAATTTAATGTTATTTTGGAGGGTGTTTCTCAGTACAATTACAAGTAGCTCCTGTCTGCAATTTTCTTCGCCATATTTTGTCCTGATTATTTGCCTTACAAATCTCGGGAATAAGGCCAATAATTACCAAATTAACATGGTTGGATTTGTTATCGCGCTGAATTTTCTTTTGTAAAAATTAAATAGATTGATTCCGGATCTAATTTGAAAAAATGAAGTTATTCATTAAAATTTGAAAAAATAATGGAATAAGGGTAATTTTTAACCGGTTTGTGCTATATGTTCCGTGAAGTGAAGGGTAGAATATTTGTAGTCTCGAATTTTTTCATTCCTTTCTTGTAAAGAAAGCTTGCAGTAATTTTAGCTATTTATCCATATATCTGTTAGCATACCATTCCGGTTAAAACGATATACATGAAAATGAAAGGTTGATTCTTCCTGGTTATTGAGCTTGAAGTAAATAGCAACTTTAAGGCCTTCTTCTAAAATGTGTAAAATCTTCATTCGGGCTTTCGAATATAAATCTTTAAAATATTTTTTTTTGCTGTCAGCGTCACCTTTTATTCCTGGCAGATGAATTTGCAAATTATCAAAATCGATCAATGAAAACAGATCTAGGTCTTCCTGCTCTGCAAGGTTAGCCAACCGGATTGCAGTAATTTTATTGGATGGAAAATTTGGCATTATTTTCTTGCTGGTATGTTTAATACAGGAACCTGATAAAATTCTAGTTAGGGTTTATCCGTTTTTGCACTCAATAAGCATTGCAGATAATAATGGCAAAAGCTAATTCTGTATTAATAAACTGATACAAATCTTTATTCTCAATATTAGAGTCAATCTTACTAATCATAAAAGTGCTGATATAAACACCTTTCAATATGGGGATTTTTGTGATGTATTTTAACTTTGTGCGTGTATAACTGATGAAAACGTAAATAAACATGTCAACACGCTTCTTGCTGAATCGTTGATTGGCACTGGGATGAAAATTTACCTGAATAGTATTGAATTAGTATATTCCATTACTTACTATTGTAATTATCCAGGATGCAGAAGTTTTAAAAATCTTGATAAAGTCCGCTCGTTGTATTTTTCTTCTTTCGGAAATTATCCACAGAATAATAACGAAAACCAGAAAGAGCAAAACTGCGTTTTCTCTCTCTAATCTTGGAGAAGTATTGTCCATAATTAAATTTTAAATTTCGTGCTTACAATCAACAGAAGTTTTCCATTGACTTCCACGAAAGTCGGGAAATAATTTTGCGGATAATTGTAAAAATTGGCTAATTAGGATTATTCCATTAAATTTCGTCGAAGGCCTCAATATTCCTCTAAATCGATGTGATTTACTTAAAAATACCGGAATTAACTGTGATTTGTATTTCCCGCATGCAATGGCATAATTGTTTAGACGTTTGTATTCACATTTTCCAAAATTTAATTAACCCGAAATCTACTTAATTTTTGAGCTTTTAATCTTTAAATATAATTTTTTTGATACAGTTTTTTTTGTAGATGTATTTCATTATCTGTTTTTCAGCAAAAAAAGCTAAATTTCTGTACTAATTAATTGGATTATTAATACTGATATATTCGCATTTGAATCATTATCCAAAGCGGTAGGATGAATTAAAATGAATCACTTTTTTTGATAAATCTTAGTATTAATTCATGAGCATAACATGATGGATCATCATCTGAAAATGCTGAAACTGGAATGGAAAAGTACTTGAATTTTAAAATATCTTTATTACATATTTAATCTGCCTTTCAAATAATGCATTACTTTACAAATTACTCAAGCCCCCACATAAAAGAAATGGAACTTACAGATCAGCAATGGGAATTATTTGATTTTGTCAAGCAGCATCATTATAATCAACAAAGAAAATATACAGGTGAACCTTATTTCGCACATCTGTTGAGAGTCGTACAAATTTTGAGCAGATACCCGCTTACAAATTTTGAGCTGGAAATCGGTCTTTGTCATGATCTGGTTGAAAGGACATTATGCACCAAGCAAGAGCTGATTCTAAAATTGAAAGAAATAGGGTATGATCTGTTTCCAAGAAACAAAATTGCAAAGGGTGTTTCTGACATGACTGATATTTATACGGAGCAATTTTATCCTCAATTGTCACGAGCCGAGCGTAAGGAAAAGGAAGCTGAAAGGCTTCTGGAATCCGAATTTTTTTCCCAGAATGTAAAATATGCTGAATTGATAGACAATATTCCGTCCATTACAAAGCACGACCCCGACTTTGTATGGGTTTATCTGAATGAAGTGGCAAATTATATCGGAGATCTGAATGAAGGTGATATAGAACTTTATGCAGAGTGCCGAAATGTATTGGACACAGCGATTGCCAGTATTTAATTTCATTTGATTTTTTGTCAGCCGCAATCAAGATTTTTTCCATCATTAATTAAGACCACTTTGCCAATTCCCCTAAGTGTTCCAAGCTCGAACTGTTGTAAGGTATCAATGGCATCACTCATTGAAAAAATCTGACTGATAAATGTCCTGATCTTTCCTTTATATACCAGATCTTGTAATTCTAAAAATTCTGTGGGGCCAGGCTGGGCAAATACCAGTCTTTCTTTTTTTGTTCCGAAGGTACGGCCTGGCAGCGACGGATCACCTTTTGGTACCATGGTAGAAAACTCCCCATATTCGGTCAAAATTTCTTTGCCCTGCTCAAAATCCATATTCCCTGATGCATCCAAAATCGCGTCCCATTTACCGCCAGTCTTCAGAATATCAACAACATGGTAGTCTATTACCTGGTCGGTACCAAGGTCGTGTAATATTTGGCTTCCTTCTGTATTGCCTGCTGTAGCTGTAACAATTGCACCTGCAAGCTTACAAAGCTGAACAGCAAAAAGCCCAATGCCGCCAGTTGCTCCGTTAATAAAAATGGTTTTGCCAGCAGACGGTTTCAGATAATCATTCACTACTTTTATAGCAGTGCCTGCGTTCATTGGAAGTGTTGTGGCTTGCTCGTAAGTAAGTTTCCCGGGAATCAGGAATGTATTTTCAGAAGGCGCTATCATGCAGTCAGCAAATGAGCCACCATTGGTACCCATGTATCCCATCACCTTGTCACCATCCTTGAGATGGGTTACATTTTCTCCCTTTTTAGCCACAATACCAGCAAAATCCATTCCCATACTTTTGGGGAAATGATCTGAGCCAGGAAAGCGGATCACCCCACTGCGGATCTTGCAATCGGTGGGATTAATACTGGCTGCTTTAACCAAAATCAAAACCTGATCTGGTCCTGGGTTCACCATTGGCAATGGTGTCCAGTGCAAAACACTGGTATCTCCGTAGTCGTTGAATTGTAAAGCTTTCATAAGCGCGGTTATTTTTTACAAAACAACAGACTTGTAAGTCTCTAAACTTGTATAATTTGGCTGGTTGAAATTATTTCGGTGGATCAAGATTTGACATTGTTTTTTCAATGCTTACAATGTTAAATAATTAAAAAAAACAAGATTTTATTTGTAGGGTAGTTACAGATTAGCTATTTTTAGTAAATACTTCTGTGTGAGGCAGGTAATAATATATTGCTGATAATAAGGGATTTACAAATAAATTAAATTTCATAAAATTCTACCGGTTGCCCATGGAGGCTAAATCGTTTAATTCCAATTGAATTCCGTTCAATTTTTCCACTTTGACAGATTCTATGCATAGCACATTACTAAGACAAAAAGTGTCCAAAACATCTTCCAGTTTATCGGATTATACTATTTCGTATATATCGGCGGTGAAAAACGAAAAGGATTATTTCCATCCATGTTTTAAAATCATCGTCAGTCTTGATACCGAATTTTCCTGTATGGCCGATGGTATTGATTTTCATGGCCGGCGTGCAGTTATCATCAGCCCGAACATTATGCACTCGTTATCAGCTACAAATGCTAACATTCTGGTTACATTAGTTAAAGCCGATAGTGTCTATGGACGGGAGCTGAACACCCTGCTGGCAGATGATATATTGGTTGATCTTGCTGATTTGCTGGATCCGGAACAATTAGGGAACATTGTACCTGAAAATTATTCTGAATTAACGGACAAGGATATAATCCCGTTTGTCGAAAACTTTCTGAATTCGATCGTCTACATCCAATACACGAATATGGATTCGATTGCTAACAAAAAAATCAAAGCGGCGCTGGATTTTATCGATAACAATTTACAGGAACTGTTTGAAATTGAAGATGTAGCTATCAATATAAACATGTCGTATAGCCGGATGCGGCACCTGTTTACTGAACAAATGGGTTTTCCAATTACCCAATACGTATCATGGAAACGTATTAAAAGAACTTTGTCGACTGTCAAAACAGATAACATTACCCTGACCGAAGCTTGTCACAAATATTGTTTTAATGATCAATCTCATTTTAACCATACTTTTAAATTAATACTTGGACTTCGGCCAAGGGAAATATTGCGCAGTTCGCACATCGTACTCTGATTGATCTAAACTTGAATTCCAGCATAAATCCAGTTCTGACCGGGTTTATGCTGGAATTTTATTTTGTACAAATATGAAATATATTTTTTTTATGGATGGTTAAATCAATTCTCTCCTGTAAAATTGATATGATTATAGGATGCAGATTACCTGTTGGTCCGCCAATACTGAAATTAATTTTTAGTAAGTTGCCGTTTTGTGAACCGGGTGGAACAGACCATACAATTTCATAATATTATCAATCTCCAGTTTTTTGAAGATGTTATTTTTGATGGTACTGATCGTGGTTGCTTTCCTTCCGATCTTTGCCGCAATTTTATTGGTTGATAGTCCCTCAACCAGGTAGCTGGCAATTTCGTACTCACGTGATGTAAGAATACTCATATTGGTTAAATCAGGGCTTTGATCCGGATTGTTATAAATAAGCAGATCATATACTTCGCTGCAAATATATTTTTTGCCATTGAGTACCTTTCTTACGCAATCCACAAAATCTGAAAGATCGTTAAATTTGGTAACATAGCCGCTCACACCTTCACGCATATAACTTAATACAATGGATAAAGTTTTGCCTGGAGCAACTTCATCATACAGGATAATTTTAGCATCAGGATATGTCTTTTTAGCGATTTTGATCAGGTTAATGTTTTGGGCGCCGGTTCCCTGGCTTATACCCAGAATAATAAGATCTGGTAATTGGTCAGGGTTTTGCTTTTGCATTCCTAAAATACTTTCGGATTCAAGTATGTTAATCTGATCAAATTGTGTTTTCAGAAACAAGCCAATGCCAGTTCTAATGATGGCGTATTTATCTATCAGGGCGTATGTAGTCATAAGTTGAGATTGCGGCTAAGTAAATTGAATAATAAAAAACCTCCTGGCGGTCCGTCTTTTTGCCGAACCGGCAGGAGGAATATAAATTGTTTCTGTTAAAAAAGACTAATGGACGATAACAATCTTATTGGTGTTTACTGCTTGTTCAGTTTGTGTTACTTTACCGAAATACATGCCGTTAACCAGGTTCGTTGCATTGATCATATCCTTGGAAACAAGAATTGATTTGTAGACAAGGATCCCATTTACGTCCACGATTGAAATTTCATTAACATTTTCTAACAACTAAATCCTTAAAAAACAGCATATTCGAAACAGGGCTAGCGTATATGTCGATGTTCTTTGCTGCAATTTTCAGGCTTTTGATCCTGTTGTAAGCGAATAAAACATCGTCATGGTCCGCCGCGCGGCCAATCATTTTCAAGCGGTTATAGCTGACTCTGCCTGCGGTATCAGTGAATTTGTAATCCTTTTTCACTTTGCTTTCTCCAAACTACTGCACCGCTCCTGTCTTGTCCCGGTTTAACATTGCTTTGTTTTTTTACGTAATTTTAATAAACTCCCGACACCGTCTGCCGGTTAAAGACAGGATGCCGGGAGGAAATGATTACATACTACGTTTACTGGCGGGCAATGACAATTTTATGTGTGCTGAGTGTCCCGCTGGTGCTTGTAACTTTTACAAGATAAATACCATTGCTAAGATCACCAACATAAATGCCATTGGATGAAACGGAGTTGGATTTATAAACCGTATTGCCATTCAGGCTAATAATACTTACCTCTTGAATATTCTTAAGGTCTGCATCTTTTAAAAACAATTTAGTTGCTACCGGATTAGGATAAACGGTGATACCCACCACTTTAAATTCAATACTTTTTATTGAACTGTAAGCAAAGGTTTCATCTTTATCGATCATTTTCAGACGGTAGTAGTTCGAGCCGTTCAAAGGTGCTGCATCTGTGAAGTTGTAGCTAATCAAGGTTTTGCTTTCTCCTGCTGCTGCTTTTACACCGATACTTACCCATGCTTTGGCGTCGTTGCTGCGTTGCAGGTCAAAACGGTCGGCGTTTACCTCTTCAGTAGTAGCCCATTTTAATAAAACTATTGTTGCCTCTTTTGCCGCTGTAAATGAAACAAGCGTCACAGGCAACGAACATGCATTTATTACAATTGATACACTGGCAGGGCTATAACAATTTCCATTCGTATAGAAAGCGTAGTAAGTACCTTGAGGAGCTGCATTAGGTGTAGCTACTAAATTACCTGCCGATGGAGTAGGCGATGTATAGAATTGCAAAGTGCTGCCTGCTGGTGTTGCACTGGTTATCAGTGTTGTCAGGTCATAGGTCGTAGCAGGACATAGTGGGGTAACTGATGTTGCGCTAAGTGTCGGCGCTGTTGGTGTTTCTACTACGGTAATAATAACACCATTAGAGCTTGCATTTCCACAGTCATTGTAAACATAACCCTGGTAAGCACTGCTTCCGATCGTAGTAGTCAGCGGCGTATAGGTGCTGCTATTGGCACCTGCAATCAGTACGCCATCTTTGGCCCAGTAATATACAAGACCTGTGCTGCTGCCTGTATAAGTAATTGACAATGTTGTTGCAGGAGCATTCAAACAGTAGGTAGCACTGCTGCCGATGGTTACCGCAGATGGTGCAACACAATTAGTACAGGTCGTGATGGTAACCGTTACAGGAGCTGATGCCGGGCTGAAACATCCGCCCGCCGTGTTTTTATAGAAAGCATAATAAGTACCCGATGCAGTTACTGCACCCGGAGTAGTTACCAGATTAGCAGGAAGAGGTGTCGCAGACGTGTAGAATTCCAGAACACTTCCCGCAGGTGCTGTGCTTGTTACCAGCGCA
>Ga0247739_10000038_pt1 | contig 70272 bp, 69 predicted proteins | sample UWRJL058202B2_FD_180943 | JGI IMG/M metagenome (GOLD analysis project Ga0247739, IMG submission 180943) | Plant litter microbial communities from Arlington Agricultural Research Station in Wisconsin, United States - UWRJ-L058-202B-2 | ecosystem: Environmental > Terrestrial > Plant litter >...
TGGGTCGGGGTCGCGTCCTGGGCCATGGCCACGCTCGGGAGAACGAGGGCGAAGACGGCGGCGGCGAGCGGCGTGATCCGGGTCATGGGTCGAGGATGCCGCAGACCCGCCGGCTCGGCGAGTGTCGGATCCTGACGTGCGAAAGGCCGCCGGGGCGCCGACGGGCCTTCCTTCAATCGCGAGTGTGAGCCCGCCGACCGATTGGCTTGAGTCTTATTGGCCGATGTGGACCCGGCCCCCGCCCATGACCGACTGGGAGACCGAACCGGTCACCCGGCCGACCCGGACGTCGCCGCCGCCGACGAGGCTGGCGTCGAGGCTGGAGACTGTACCCGTGACCGTGACATTGCCTGAGCCGGCGATGGAGGCTTCCAGCGCTCCGGCGTCGCCCTCGACCACGATGTCGCCCGAGCCGCCGATGGAGGCCTCGATCGAGCTGGGACGCCCGCCGCTGATGCGGACGTCGCCGGAACCGCCGATCGCTGCCTCGACCCGGCCCGTGGCCTGGGCGACAATGACTGTGCCCGATCCGCCGATGGAGGCGTCCAGGTCGCCGGTTGCTCCGCCGGTGATCCGGCCTGAGCCGCCGATGGAGGCCTCAAGGCTGGCCGAGGTTCCGGCGCGGATGCTGCCCGAACCGCCGACCGACAGCTCCATATGTCCCGTGGTGTTGGCCACGGTCCAGTCGCCGCAGCCGCCGCTGGCCAGTTCGACCCGGTTCGCGCCGCGACCGATTGAACCGAACACGGCTGAGTCCTGGGTCGAGACATCGACGTTGCGAGGCGTGCGCACCACGATCAGCGGCGCGGCCGATAGATCGACCCGGCCATGGTTGCGCACCTCGACCGAGGCGCCTTCGCCCGGCTGGCGCGCCGTCGCAGGGCCACTGCGGCAGTTGCGGATGGGGTTGCGGCCCAGTTCGCCGTTGATGCGGACCTCATTGCCGACCCGGGTCACGGTCGGGCGCGGCAGATTGGCCGTACCGCCCTCGATCTCCACGGCGACGTCGGCGCGGTCCTCGACGATGACCACCATGCGGGCGGCGGCGTAACGGACGTGGACCTCGGGACCATCAGCGGCCGAGGCCGGGGCGGCGATGGCGGCGAAGCCCAGGACGGCGATGGAGGCGGCGGTGGCGACGACTGCGAAATTCATGACGGGTTTCCTCTCCGGCGATGACCGGAAAATGCCCCCGCGCTCGTCGCAAGTCATTTTAACTCGACGTCATGACATCGAATTCATGTCCTCCCCATGCGGAGCATGGGGAGGGGGACCGCCCGTGCCTTCGCGGGTGGTGGAGGGGACAGCCCCGCACGCGCTTTGGCCCCTCCACCGCTTCGCGGTCCCCCTCCCCGCTTTGCAGGGAGGATCGTTACGTCCTGAGCGCCCCTGCCCCGTCGGCGGCGCCGACCTCGGGTTCGAAGTCGCGTTCGAAGCTGTCGAGTTTGCTCTTCAGCCCGCCGACTTTCTTGAGCGCCAGGGAGGCGGCCCAGCGCGCGGCCAGTTCGGGCGTCGACATGCCCTCGGTGAAGCGCGGCGAACCGCCCCGGCTGCGCATGACGGCGTTGGTATAGAGGGCGCCGTTGCGGAAGCGCGACGGCCAGGTCTGGAAGTCCATCGACAGGCTGACGCAAAACCTGTCCAGATTCTCCACCCGGTGCGGGGCATAGAGGGGCCAGGTCAGGGCCTCGCCGGGCTCCAGATCCATGACCTGGGCGTCGGCCTCGAAGGCGCGGACGTAGGGCAGTTCCTCCGTCGTCTGGCGCGCGACGATCTGCTCCATATTACGCTCGGGCAGATGGGCCTCGTCGCCGGGATAGACGAAGATCCGCTTGCGGCCGCGAAGGTGGAACAGCACCACCCCGGCCGGATCGAAGTGATAGGGGACCCGCGCCACCGGCGAGGAGATGATCAGCTGGCCGGCGTTGCGGACCGCCTTCAGCCCCGGATAGGTCGCCTCGATCTTCCTGAACTCGCCTATGGCCGCCTTCCACAGGTCGGGGCAGCCGTTCTGGGCGTCGCGCAGATTGACCCATAGTCGCCCAGCCTGGATGGCCTCCAGCAGCCTGTCTCCCGACAGCTTGCCGCGCGCGCCGGTGCGCAGGGAAACCTGCCCCTCGGCGTCGTAGTCGTAGAGGTTGATGTCGAACAGATCGGCCGGATAGCGGTCCAGCACCTGGGCCAGAGCCTCGTCGGTCGCGAATCCACGCGCCACGAGGTCATGGGGGTGCTTCCTGGCCTCGGTGATCGGCCCCGGATAGCGGGTGCGTTTCGTCACAATGTCCCTCATCCGCTCACCGCCGGATCGGCCAGGCGCTGGGCGGCACGGGCCTTGCCCTTGCTCAGCGCCACCTGGGCCGCCTCGACCGCGCCCTTGAGCCGGTCCATGGATGTGGTCTCGCAGGCCTCGATCGCCGCCCAGCGCCGCCGGACGCTGGTGCGCAGCCGGTCGCCGCGCCGCTTGCCAGCCGCGTTCAGGAGGCCGACCGCCGCATTGCTGATGCCGGAGCTCAGGCCCGGGCGCATGACCACGGCCTCCCGCACGGTCTGCATCGCATTGCAGAAATACTTCTTGTAGCCCTCGCCGCCGAAACCGAAGTCGAAGACGCGATAGCCCTTCTCCGAGGCCAGCCGCATGGTGTCCATGCTGAGAAGGATGCCCGGCGAACACCGCGCCAGCGACGGCTCATAGACCGGGAACCAGAAATGGTAGCGCCCGCCGGCGTGCAGGGAATACTCCACCGCCACCAGCTTGCCGCCCGCATACATGGCGGCCATCGAGGCGCCGAAGTCGTCCTCGCCTTCCGTCTTGAGGAGGGCGTGTAGAAGCTCGGCCGTCCAGCCGCAGTCGAAGATGTCGTGGCGGCCGGTGCGCTTGTACTGTTCCCGCTTCAGGGCGATCAGCTGATCCAGCAGGGCCGGGTCGCGCAGATTGCGCTCGACCGTGACCGGGCCCAGCTCGGCCTCCAGGCTGCGGCGGGCCCGCTCCTTGTCCTTGAAATACTTGGCCCAGGTCGTGCGGCGCTCGGCGTACCACGCGCCGAAGCCTTCCTCAGGCATGGCCACCATCAGGGTCTGGCGTTCTTCCGTCGACGTAGCGTCTCCGACCCAGGCGCTGACGCGCAGGCGCGGGGCGTCCAGCAGGCGGGCGACCGTCTCCAGATCCGGCGCGCGCCCCGGGAAAGCGACGACGCCGTGATAGTCGTTCATCGGCGCGCCGAGCGGCTGGATCGTGCCGCCGCGCGTCTGGTGCGCGAAGAAGCCGACCGTTTCACCGTCCTGCTTGAACACCGCGATGGCCGCGTCGGGGCTGATCGCACCGGCGACGCGGGCGAATTCCGGACGGAAATAGGGGCTTGCCAGCACCGGGTCGGCGGCCAGCATCGCCCGCCACAGGCTCTCATCGGCCGGGGTCAGCGCCTCGGGCTTGATGATTTCGACCTGTAGCGTTCCGGTCATGCGGCTCTCCGATTTCAGCCGACACCCTTAATGGAGCGCCGTTTCGGGACGGTTTAGCGGGATGGTGAACGAGACCTTTCGCCGCTCGGGTCCGGAGCCGAACCTTCGCCCCGAGCGTTGCCGCAGACGGCCAGACCGTGGATAATCAGGAAGACTGCGATGACCTCCCCCAACCGTCCCAAAGACAAAGCCGTCGAGAACGAAAACCTGCGCCCCGGGCCCGAGGGCGAAGCCCCGCGTCCGGCGACGGAACCGCGCGGCTCCGAGGGCTCGAGCAATTCCGGCGAAACCGCCACCGACCCCGCAACCGGAGAAGAGAACGGGTGAGACTGAAGACTGTCCTGCTGACCGCCGCCGCCGGGATCGGCCTCGGCCTGATCCTGACCGGCGCCGCGCGCGCTCAAACGCAGCGGGCGACTGAACCCGTCATTCCGACCCCGGCCCAGACGCCGCCGCAAGGGGCGGCGGCCTGCCCGGTCAGCGGTGACAGCCTGGTCTTGGCCGGCGACGGCCTGAAGCGCGCGAAGGCTGCGGTGGCCCAGAACCGGCTCAACATCCTGGCCATCGGCTCGTCCAGCATCGAGGGCGTCGGGGCCAGCCGCGCCGAGCTGGGCTTCGTGCCCCTGCTGCAGACCGATCTGCGCACGCGGATGCCCGACGTCGCCGTCAATGTCTGGAACCGGGGCATCGGCGGTGAGACGGCGCATGAGACCGTCAACCGGCTGCAGGCCGAGATCGAGCAGTACCAGCCCGATCTGGTGATCTGGCAGCTGGGCACCAACGACATCCTGCGCGCCCGACCGTGGAACGACGTCGCCGCCGATCTGCAGCGCGGCGAGGCCATTCTGTCGGCGGCCCACGTCGATGTCCTGCTGGTCGATCCCCAGCGCCTGCCCGAGAACGGCGTCAACTTCCGGGGCAAGAACACCGAACTGGGCGAGGCCGCCCGGCTGATCGCGCTGGAAGGCAGCCGCGTCGGCTATGCGGTGCAACGTCGCTTCGAGGCCATGCAGGGCTGGGGCCGTCTCAGCCGGGGCGGCATCGGGCCGGACGACCTGCATATGAATGACGAAGGCTACGCCTGCTGGGCCGCCATCACCGCCGAAGGTCTGGCCGCGGCGCTGAGGTAGGAACTGCGTTAGCGGAACTCCCTCGCGCCTGAAGGCTTCATCAAGCCTTGCCGTATAAAAGAGTGCCCCATGCGCCTGCGTCTCCTGTCCCTGCTTATGATTTCCGTCGCCCTGCCGCTCGCGGCCTGCGGATCGCCCGACCGCGAGAACAGCCGCATCGAACAGCCGCAGCCGGGAACGACCCCGGGGACCACGCCGGGGCTGAGCCGGGCCGACATCGAGGGCGGCCTCCCCGCGCCCGAGGCCGTGCCCGACGCGGCCGTCTCCGGCAGCGCCACGACAGCGCCCGACCCGGCCGCCGACACCCCGCCCGACGCCGGCCTGATCCGCCTGCAGATCCTGCTGGACCGCACCGCCTTCTCGCCCGGCCAGATCGACGGCCTGCGCGGCTCGAACACGCGTCAGGCCATCGAGGCGTGGCGCAAGGCGAACAACAAGGAAGACGAGACCTTCACCGAGGCCAATCTGATCCAGGCCCTGGCCAGCACCGATTCGACCCCGGTCATGGCCGACTATGTCCTCAGCCCCGAGGACGTCGCCGGACCGTTCAGCCCGCCGCCGACCGACGACCTGTCGCTCCAGGCCGAACTGGGAGCCAACTATTCGACCGCGCGCGAGCGGATCGCCGAGCGCTTCCACATCTCCGAGACCCTGCTTCAGGCCCTCAACCCCGGCGTCAACTTCAAGACCGCGGGCGTGAAGATCCTGGTCCCGGGCGTGAACCAGGTCGCCCTGCCCGAGGTCGCCCGCATCGAGGTCTCCAAGGCCGAGAAGGCCATCCGCGTCTATGACGCCTCGGACAAGCTGATCGCCTATTATCCGGCCACCATCGGCAGCGGCGACAACCCCAGCCCGTCGGGCGAGGTGAAGGTCAATGGCGTCGCCCGCACGCCCGATTACACCTACGACCCGGCCAAGCTGAACTTCGGCAAGGGCCCCAAGGTCACCGTGCCCGCCGGTCCGAACAATCCGGTCGGCGCGGTCTGGATCGATCTGGACCGGCCCAGCTACGGCATCCACGGCACGCCCGACCCGACCAAGATCGGCAAGACGGCCAGCCACGGCTGCGTCCGCCTGACCAACTGGGACGCGCAGGAACTGGCTGCAGCGGTCAAGCCGGGCGTGATGGTCCACTTCCGCTAGGGCTTTAACGGGCCATCCGGACCACGGCGCCGAAGTCGGAGCCGTCCCACATCGCGCATTGGTGGCGGACGAAGAAGCCCTCGTCCGCCCGGTCGCCCGCCGGATCGAAGGCCTTCAGCGGCGTTCCCCGCTCATCGACGCGCGGCCAGCCCGCCTCGAACGCCGGGTCGTGGCCGAAGCCCGCCCAGGCGTCGCGCATCCGCCGCGCCAGCGCAGCCTGTTCGGGCGTGAATTTCGACGGACTGGCGAAAGCCCACGGCCGCCCGAAGACATAGGTCATCTCCGAGGCGTGATAGGCGCCCATGTCATAGGGCAGTAGGAACCGGGGCACGACGATGGGCGGTTTCGGATCGACGAACTCATAGCCGTATGTCGGCACATGGCGGGACAACAGCCGGCGCAGGGCGTCCGACGGACAGGCGAATCTCTGGTCAGTGAAGCTGCGGGCCATGGTCAGACCCGGCCCCTCTTCACCGACCGGATAGTGGGCCAGGACCCGCGTCCCCTCGTCGCCGTACATCCAGTGGGTCTCGTCGTCGTAGCGCGCCATATCCTTGACCTCGACCGCGAACAGCCGGCCTTCGTCAGCATTGCTCCCCACGATGACCGGGGTGCGGATGAAGTCGCCCGAGACGAAGGCCTCAGCCGGGCTGACGGGCACAAGGGTGTCGCCGAAGACTGGCCCCCAGGAGCCCGGACCGTTCAGGCCGCTGCGGGTCGAGCGGGTCTTCGCGATGGCGCTGTTTGACTTCGATCTCAGGCAGGCGACCGCGTTCGGCCCCTCGCAGCCCAGCAGTTCGGCGAAGCCCGGCCCCGCCTGGGCCGCCGTCGCCGCATCGTTCAGCGACGAGGGCTCCAGACACGGACCGCTCTGCAGGATGACCCGGCTCCACAGACCCTGCGACGACGGCCCCGACATCAGATAGCAGGCGCTCCAGGCGCCCGAGCTTTCTCCGAACAGGGTGACGTCGCCGGGGTCGCCGCCGAAGGCCGCGATGTTCTGATGCACCCAGCGCAGGGCCGCCTGCTGATCCATCAGCCCCCAGTTGCCGCCAGTTCCCTCTCCCTCGGCCACGAACCCCGGATGAGCCAGCCAGCCCAAGGCGCCGAGGCGGAAGTTCAGTGTCACCACCACCCGGTCCTGCTCGACCGCCAGCAGACCGGGGTCATAGTTGGCCCCTGCCCCGATGGTGAAGGCGCCGCCGTGCAGATAGACCATCACCGGCCGCGGCTTCGCGGCCTCCCCGGCGGGCGCATAGATATTGAGAGTGAGGCAGTCCTCGCTTCCGAAGACGACCCCGCCGCCGCCGCCAAGCACGGCGCGGCGGCCCAGCGCCTGGGTGCAGTCCGATCCGATGCGCGAGGCGTCGCGCACGCCCTGCCAGGCCGCGACCGGCCTCGGCGCCCGCCAGCGCAGATCGCCCACCGGCGGCGCGGCATAGGGCACGCCGAGAAAGGCGCGGACGCCGGCGCCGTCGATACCGCGCAGGCTGCCGGACGAGGTGGCGGCCACAGGGCGGCTCAGATCGGATGCAAACCGCACCCGATCCACGGCGCCGGGATGGAGGGCGCATCCGGCCAGCAGGAGGACGCCGATCAGGACGGATAGGACGGCGCGAACGTGCTGAATCATCCGGCTCCCAACGCGCCGCCAATGGTGAAGGTTGCCGCTTGTACCAGACCCAAAGCAAAACGGCCGCCGGGTTGCCCCGGCGGCCGTCTCGTTAGGCATTCATCGTCGCGCTCAGGTAGAGCGCATCGTCGCTTATTAGGCGATGATCTTGGCGACGACGCCGGCGCCGACGGTGCGGCCGCCTTCACGGATGGCGAAGCGCAGGCCCTGATCCATGGCGATCGGGGTGATCAGTTCGACGTTCAGCTCGGCGTTGTCGCCGGGCATGATCATCTCGACGCCTTCCTTCAGTTGAACGATGCCGGTCACGTCCGTGGTGCGGAAGTAGAACTGCGGGCGATAGTTCGTGAAGAACGGCGTGTGACGGCCGCCTTCTTCCTTGGTCAGGATGTAGGCTTCGGCGACGAACTTGGTGTGCGGGGTGATCGAGCCGGGCTTGCAGAGAACCTGGCCGCGCTCGACGTCTTCACGCTTGGTGCCGCGCAGCAGCACGCCGACGTTGTCGCCCGCCTGACCCTGGTCCAGCAGCTTGCGGAACATTTCGACGCCCGTGCAGGTCGTCTTCTGGACCGGACGGATGCCGACGATCTCGACTTCCTCACCGACCTTGACGATGCCCTTTTCGATACGACCGGTCACAACCGTGCCGCGGCCCGAGATCGAGAACACGTCTTCGACCGGCATCAGGAAGGGCAGGTCGACCGGGCGTTCCGGTTGCGGGATGTAGGCGTCGACGGTTTCCATCAGCGCCAGAACGCGTTGTTCGCCGATTTCCGGGTTCACGCCGTCGGTCGCGGCCTTGGCCGAACCCATGGTGATCGGAATGTCGTCGCCCGGGAACTGGTACGACGAAAGCAGCTCGCGCACTTCCATCTCGACCAGCTCGAGCAGCTCGGCGTCGTCGACCAGGTCGACCTTGTTCATGAACACCACCAGAGCCGGCACGCCGACCTGACGGGCCAGCAGGATGTGCTCGCGCGTCTGCGGCATCGGGCCGTCAGCGGCCGACACCACCAGGATCGCGCCGTCCATCTGCGCGGCGCCCGTGATCATGTTCTTCACATAGTCGGCGTGGCCGGGGCAGTCGACGTGGGCGTAGTGACGGTTCGCCGTCTCATATTCCACGTGCGCGGTGTTGATCGTGATGCCGCGGGCCTTCTCTTCCGGAGCCGCGTCGATGTCCGCATAAGCCATCGCCTTGGCGCCGCCGGCCTTCGCCAGCGTCATCGTGATCGCCGCCGTCAGCGTCGTCTTGCCGTGGTCAACGTGACCAATCGTGCCGATGTTGCAGTGCGGCTTGTTACGTTCGAACTTTTCCTTGGCCATGGCCAAACTCCTGATGGCCCGGGTTGAGGGGCGCTGTGTGCATTCAAAAACCTGGAGCGGGTAGACGGGATCGAACCGACATCCTCAGCTTGGAAGGCTGCTGCACTACCATTGTGCTATACCCGCGCGAAGACCGCCTCGGACCTTCCCTCACGGGATGGAGCCTCGACGACCGGTCCGTTCCGTCGTCCTGATCCGTTCGTTTCGAAAGCGCGTGGTGGGGGAAGTAGGACTCGAACCTACGAAGCTTACGCAGGGGATTTACAGTCCCCCCCCTTTGCCACTCGGGACATTCCCCCAGCGCGTTTTCGAACCGTTCAGACCGTCTTGCCGTTCGCCTTTCGGAGAGCGACGCAACAAAAGACTTCGGTATCCTGACACGCCTGAGATAGAGGGGGCGCCAGACCCGAAAGCCCTAGGGCTCCAAATCGGAGGGCGTCTTATAGTGTCGAGAAATCCAGAACGCAACGACCGGAAAGCAGGCAAAAAACCTGTTTCTGGAAACAAGCCCCAGACAGCGTCTGACGGCTCGAAGAAAGGCGGCTGGAACCCCAATTCGCCGTCTAAAACCTTTGCAGATTCAACGCCTCGTGCGCCGAGGGGCGCCAAGTCGGATCCGGACGCCTTTGTCTGGGGACGCCACCCCGTGCTCGCCGCATTGGCGAATCCGGCCCGCAAAGGCATGGGCCGACTGCTGGCGACCGAAGATCGCGCGGCCGAACTCGAACGCGGTAATCTGAATCACGGCCACAAGATCGAGGTCATGGATGTCCAGGCTCTGGACCGGATGCTGCCCGTCGGCGCCGTGCATCAGGGCCTCGTCTTCAAGGTCACCCCGCTGGAAGGCGTGCCTCTGGATGACATCGCCGATCCGGCCGAGGGCATCATCGTCATGCTGGACCAGTTGACCGATCCCCAGAACGTCGGCGCCATCTTCCGCTCGGCCCTGGCCTTCGGCGCGCGCGGCATCATCGTGCAGGACCGTCACTCCCCGGCCCTCGCCGGCGCGCTTGCGAAAGCGTCCGTCGGCGCAACCGAGAAACTGCCCTGCGCCCGCGTCACCAACCTCAGCCGCGCCCTGGAGCGCCTGTCCGACCTCGGCTGGCGCGCCGTCGGCCTGGACGGAGAGTCGGAAGAGACGCTGGAGACCGCGCTCGACGGGCGTCCGACCGTTCTGGTCATGGGCTCCGAAGGCGACGGCATCCGCCGCCTCGTCGCCGAACACTGCGACGTCCTGGCGAAGATCCCGATGCCGGGCGGCTTCGAAAGCCTGAACGTGTCCAACGCAGCGGCCGTAGCGCTCTATGTGGCGACGCAGAAGCAGGCGAAACCGGGCAAGTGAAAAGTGCTGGTGAGCGAGGGGTGAGCCTCAGACCCCTCGCTCACCGAGAGCTCACGGCTCGCTCACGAACACTCTTCACCTGAACGCGGACGCCACTTGGCGCTGCGCCATGGCCCCGCTAGAGAGCGAACCATGGAATCCCTCTTCACGCCCCTTCTGATCAGCCAGCTCGCCGCCCTCGGCCAGGTGTTGATGATCGACCTCGTCCTGGCCGGCGACAACGCCGTCGCCGTGGGTCTCGCCGCCGCCGCCCTGCCGCAGGAGCAGCGCCGCAAGGCCATTCTTGTCGGGCTCGGGTTCGCGGTGGTGCTGCGTATCCTGTTCGCCCTGATCACCGTCCAGCTGATGGCCATCGTCGGCCTGCTGCTGGCGGGCGGCTTCCTGCTGCTGTGGGTTTGCTGGAAGATGTGGCGCGAGCTGCATGAACAGGCGACCCATGATCAGGCCGAGGCCCAGAAGGAACTGGAACTCGCCGCCTCGATCGAACACGGCACCGGCCCCTCCCCGGAAGAGCTGGGCATCAAGCGTAAGACCTTCGGCGCCGCCCTGCTGCAGATCCTGATCGCCGACGTGACCATGTCGCTGGATAACGTCCTGGCCGTCGCCGGCGCCGCCCACGACCATCCGTGGATCCTCGCCGGCGGCCTGCTCATCTCCATCGCCCTGATGGGCCTGGCGGCGACCTATATCGCCAGGCTGCTGAACCGCTTCCGCTGGATCGGCTACGTCGGCCTGTTTATCGTCCTGTTCGTCGCGGGCCGCATGATTTGGGACGGCGGCCGTTCGGTTATCGTGCGCACCGGCCATATGGACGAGTTCAACGCCTCGGCCCCGGCCTTCCTCGACATCGGCGAGGAGGAGGCGGCGGAGTATCTGCGCGGGACGAAGGACGCCAAGGCCGCGCATCCCGGCGGGAACGTGGCTGCGGTCTAGGCCGCCTCCGCCCCGCCGAACCGCTCGGTCCATTCGGCGACCTGAACGTCCTCGATCTTCTTGAACAGGACCTCAGCGGCCTGAACGGTCTGGCCGAGCGGGAGGGCCGTGGTCCAGTCCTCGCCGGGGGCGGGCCACGTCAGGTCGGTCGCGCCGACGCTGGCGGCGATCTTGACCGCCGAGAACGGCATGACCGGCGCGGCCAGGCGGGCGAACAGGGCGACCAGATTCAGGCCCGTCCTCACGCTGACCGCCGCCTGAACCGGATCGGTCTTGAACGCGGTCCAGGGCGCCGCGACCTGCAGATACTCATTGCCCAGCACCCAGACGGCGCGGAGAGCCTGAGCGGCCTTGCGGAACTCCATCGCCTCGAAGGCGGCGGTGGCTTCGGCGATGCCGGCCTCGACGTCCTCGATCAGCTTCGCCTCGACCGGACCGGCCTCGCCGCCCTCGGGCACCACGCCGCCGAACTTCGACTCGGTGAACTTGACGATACGGTTGACGAAATTGCCCAGCACATCCGCCAGATCCTTGTTCGTCGTCGACTGGAACTGCTCCCAGGTGAAGGCCGCGTCTGAGCCTTCGGGGCCATAGGCCGTCAGGTGCCAGCGCCAGTAGTCGGCGGGCAGAAGCTCCAGCGCCTGATCCATGAAGACACCGCGTTTCTGGGACGTCGAGAACTTGCCGCCGTACCAGTTCAGCCAGTTGAAGGCCTTGAGCGTATCGACCGTCTTCCACGGCTCGCCCGAGCCGATGATGGTCGCCGGGAAGCTGACGGTATGGAAGGCGACGTTGTCCTTGCCCATGAACTGGACGTAGCGCACGTCCTCGGCGCCGGCGTCCAGACGCCACCAGTTGCGCCAGGTCGTGTTGTGTTTCTCGGCCCATTCCTGGGTGGCGCCGATGTATTCGATCGGGGCGTCGAACCACACGTAGAAGACCTTGTCCTCCATGCCCGGGCGCGGGAAGCCGTCCTTGACCACCGGAATGCCCCAGGCCAGGTCGCGGGTGATGCCCCGGTCGATCAGTCCCTCGTCGAGGTGTTTGAGAGCGATGGATTTGGCCAGGGTCTGCCAGTCGCCCTTCGATTCAATCCAGTTCCGGATCGGCTGCTCCAGCTTCGTCTGCAGCAGATAGAGGTGGCGGGTGTCGCGGACCTCGAGGTTCTTCGACCCCGAGACCGAGGAATAGGGATCGATAAGATCGGTCGGGTCCAGCAGGCGGCCGCAGTTGTCGCACTGGTCGCCCCGCGCCTTGGGATAAGCGCAATGGGGGCAGGTCCCCTCGACATAGCGGTCCGGCAGGAACCGGGCGTCGTCGATCGAATAGATCATCCGGTCGACCCGTTCCTCGATCAGACCGTTCTTCTCCAGAGCCTCGGCGAAATGCTGGGTCAGGCGATGGTTCGGCGGGTTGGAGGAGCGCCCGAAGTGGTCGTAGCTCAGGCCGAAGGCCTCGCCGGCCGACTTCTGGATCTGGTGCTGTTCATCGCAATAGGTGCGCACGTCCTGACCGGCGGCGGCGGCGGCCAGCTCGGCCGGAGTGCCGTGTTCGTCGGTGGCGCAGATATAGAGGACGTCATGCCCCTGCCCGCGCTTGAACCGGGCCCAGACGTCGGCCGGCAACATGGAGCCCGCCAGATTCCCCAGGTGCTTGATGCCGTTGATGTACGGCAGGGCCGAGGTGATCAGGATGCGGGCCATGGGAATCCGGTCGTATGGGGAAGGCGTGGGATATAGAGTGGGTGGGCGCATCCGTCACCTCCAGGCGCCCCGGAGATCCACCCTGGCCGTCATTCCCGTCGTCAAATGCGAGCGGATGTCCCGTTCGATCCTCTTCTACACCTGGATTCTGGACTTCGAGCTGGCGAGCATCTTTCCCGGCCCGGCCGACCCCGCTTACGCCCTGTTGACGCGCGACGGCGACGAACTGCACCTGTCCAGCCAGCCGGACGACGGGATCGCGGGCCAGTCCGTGCTGATCCTGACCAGGGACGTCGACGCCGTCTTCGCGGGAATGAAGGAACGCGGCTTCGTCCCGCCCGACCAACAGGATTCACCCCTGCATCAAGGTCCTGTCGACCAGACCTGGGGCACACGCGAGTTCGCCGTCGACGACCCGGACGGCAACACCATCTGCTTCGTGCAGCGCTAGGCGCTCAGCCGCCTCGCCACGCGCACGAACCGGCCCGTCAGCAGAACCGAGGACACGAGGCTGGCGATGATTACCGCCCAGACCAGTCCGTTGACGCCCAGATGGTGGGCCAGAACCCAGCCGACCGGCATCATCACCAGGGTGTAGGCGCCGAAATGCATGATGGTCGGCCACCAGACGTCGCCGGCCGCGCGGTTGGCGCTGGCCGAGACGACCTGAATGCCGTCCGCGACGAAGAACAGGGTCGCCAGCACCAGAGCCGGGGTCACCACCGCCAGCAAGAGGGGATCGCGGTTGTAGGCGCTGGCCACCACCGGCGCGAACAACCACAGGCCAACGGCCACTACCACCGTCAGAACGGTCACCACGCCGATCCCGACCAGACCGGCCCGCAGCACGCCGCGCCCGTCCCTGGCTCCATAGGCCCGGCCGACCAGCACCGCAGTCGCCGCCGACAGACCCATAGGCACCATGAAAACGATGGCCGAGACATTGAGCACGATGGCCCAGGCCGAAGTCTCGATCGCGCCCAGCTGACCGGCGATGAAGGTCATGGCGGCGAAGGCCCCGACCTCGATGAAATAGCTGGAACCGGCGCCGTAGCCGACCTTGCGCTGCTCGCGCTCGGCCAGAGGATCGCGCGAGGGCTTGAGGAAGACACCCAGCTCCCGCGCCTCGGGCAGGCGCACGATATAGACGATCAGGAAGACGGCCAGCGAGGTCCGGGCCGCGAAGGTCGCCCAGGCCGAGGCCGCCGCCCCGTGGATGCCAAGCCCCAGAACGTCGGGCACCAGCAGCAGATTGAGCGCCAGATTGATGCCGTTGGCGACCCACATGGCCCACATCCCGGCCTTTGGTTTGTGCAGGGCTTCAAGGAAGAACTGGGCCGCAACGCTGACCAGATAGCCGGGCATGGACAGGGCGAAGACGCGCAGGGCCGGGCTCGCGCCCTCGCCCAGACCGTCCGCCAGACCGGCATGCTGCAAACCGAGCGGCCCGAGCAGAAGCAGGACCAGCATGGCCGCCACGCCCAGCTGAAGGGAATAAGAGACGCCGCGCCGCAGGACGGCCCCGACCTCGGCCCGTCGTCCCTCGCCGAGGAAGCGGGCAGTCATGACCTGCACCCCCATCATCAGGCCAACCGCCGTGGTCACAACAATGCTCATGGGGGCCAGGGCCAGCGAACTGAACGCCAGCTCCCGCGCGGAATAGTTGCCGACCACGATCACGTCGGTCAGGCCCATGGTCATGATGCCCAGACGCGCCAGGATCACCGGCCAGGCGAGGCGCAGCAGGTCTTTGGTCGCGGTTTGGGAAGTCGGGCTCAACATGGGACGCGGCACGGACCACGGACGGGCGCCCGGGTCAACACGAGGGATGCTTATGGATGGATAAGCCACGACGGGCTAAGGACCGCGAATGACCCTTCGCCCCCTCTTCGTCACCCAGGTCTATGAGGCCACCCTCGCCACCGCCGCGGGGTTCGAGGATTTCAACGCCGACCTGTCGGACGCCTGCCGCATGCTGGCCGACGAGGACGGCGCCGGCCGCGCCTGGTGCAAGGCGCACGGCTATCGCGGCTATACCTCCTACGGCTCGCTCAACGACCTGCCGAACCGGATGCCCGAGTTCGCCGAGCTCAAGAAGCATCTGGACCGACACGCCCTGGCCTATGCGAACGCGCTGAATTTCGATCTGGCCAAGAAGCCCCGGCTCGACAATCTGTGGGTCAACATCCTCAAGCCCGGCGGCGGCCATACCGGCCATATCCACCCCCACGCCTTCCTCTCGGGCACCGTCTATGTCGAGGTCCCGGACGGCGCTTCGGCGCTCAAGCTTGAAGACCCGCGCCTGCCGATGATGATGGCACGGCCCGGGGTGGTCGAGGACGCGCCCGAGGCCGAGAAGCCCTTCGTCTATCTGGTCCCCTCGGCGGGGACGGTGCTGATGTGGGAGAGCTGGCTGCGCCACGAGGTGCCGACCAATCAGGCGAAGTCCGAGCGCATCTCGATCAGTTTCAACTACGCCTGATCGTCAGGCCGTGTAACCTTCGCCGCGCACCGGACGAAGACGCCTTTGACCGTGACGGACCGTGAAGCCCATCTGAAAAGTCTGATGCTCCGCGGTCTCGACGGCGACGCGGCGGCCTGGCGCGTGCTGCTCACCGACCTGGGCGCCCATCTGCGCCCCTATTTCCGGACCCGCCTGTTCGACGGCGGCGCCGACGCCGAGGATCTTGTGCAGGAAAGCCTGATCGCCATCCACGCCAAGCGCGCGACCTGGGACCCGTCCCAGTCGTTCAGCGGCTGGGCCTGGGCGATCGCCCACCACAAGCTGGTCGACCATCTGCGCCGCCGCGGCCGCCGTCCGACTCATCCGCTGGAGGAGGCCTCGGCCCTGTTCGCCGATCACACCGTCGAGGACGGTGCGACGAAGGCGGACCTGAGCCGCTGCCTGTCCCTGCTGCCCGCCCGTCAGCGCAAACTGATAGAGGACGTCCGTCTGAAAGGCCTGTCGGTCGCGGAGGCCGCCGAGCGCCACGGCTATTCGCTTACGGCGGCCAAGGTCTCGATCCACCGCAGCCTCAAGGCCCTCAACGCGAAATTCGCTCCGGTCATGCAGGAGGCCGTCGATGAAGACTGACGACCTGATCCAGGCCCTGGCCGCCGACCTGCCGCCCGCGCGCCGTCTCGACCGCCGCCTGCTGCTGTCCCTGATCCCCGCCGCGATCGTGGTGCTGGTCGCCGTTGGCTTGTGGCTCGGCTATCGCGACGACCTGATGGCGGCCATGCGCGGCCCGGTCTTCTGGGCCAAGGCCGCCTATACCACCATCATGGCCGGGGCCGGTTTCTGGCTGCTGGACCGGCTGGGCCGGCCGGGCGCCAGCCCACGCGGGCCGTTGATCCTGCTGGCCGCCGTCCTGACGCTGGCGGTCGGACTGGGGCTCTATGAGCTGTTCACCCTGCCGATGCCCGAGCGGATGCCGGCCATGATGGGCGACAGCGCCCATGTCTGCGCGCCCAACATCGCCCTGCTCAGCCTCGGCGCCGCTCCCTTCGTCTTCTGGGCCGCCCGCGCCTTCGCCCCGACCCGGCCGATGCTGGCGGGGGCAGCGGCGGGCCTGCTGACCGGCGGTCTGGCCACCACCCTCTACGGCCTGCACTGCCCCGAGCATGCGGCGGCCTTCGTGGGCCTCTGGTACACGCTGGGCATGGCGATGGCGGTGGCGGCCGGAGCCGTGATCGGGAAGTTCGCTTTCCGCTGGTAGAGGCGGGCCGCTGGTAGAGGCGGGCCGCTGGTGACGCGCTCAAGCAGCGAGCGACCGCGTCGCGAGCGTTAGCGCCAGGAAATGACCTAGCTGGTCAGCGGTTCCCAGGCCTTCATCGCCGAACTGACGACCGAGTCCAGCTCCTCCCGCCCTGCCCCGCCTTTCGCGCTGAGGCTCAACCCCTTGTGGACGGCGGCGTAGAACCGGGCGACGGCCTGGGCGTCGGTGGTCGAGGACAGCTCGCCCTCGGCGATCCCCTTCCGTACCCGCGCGGCCAGGGTCTCGGTGGTGCTGGCCCGGATCGCACACAGGCTTGCCGCCAGTTCGGGTGACATCTCCCCGGCCTCAGCGGCGGTCTGAATGACCATGCAGCCGCTGGGGACGTCGCCGTCGGTGAAGACGCGCGCCGCATTCCGGAGCAGCCCCTCGACGCTCTCGCGCGCCGTCGCCGCCTCCATCACGCCCCAGAAGCCGCCGCTGAAGCTCGACACATAGTGGTCGATGGCCTCGCGATAGAGGCCCTCCTTGGAGCCGAAGGCGGCATAGAGGCTGGGCGAGGCGATGCCCATGGCGGCCGTCAGCTCGCTCATCGAAGCGCCGGCATAGCCCCGCTCCCAGAACACGCGCATCGCCTGCTCCAGAGCCTGTTCACGATCGAAACTGCGGGGGCGGCCCCGGGCCGGAGCGGGGGGCGCCGTAACAGACGGCGACATTCGGACCTCTTATTTTGCTGATCGATACATAATCCCTTGCGCTTCCGAGACAAGCTTCCCAGCTAGTTTTGTGCCGATCGATACAGAATTGGCCGAACGCAACAGGATCATCGCAATGAGCACTCCCTCTCTTCCCCTTTCCGGCAAACGCGCCCTCGTCACCGGCGGTGCCCGCGGCATCGGCGCGGCCATCGCCCGCAAGCTGGCCGCCGACGGCGCCGACGTCGCCATCACCTATGAGAAATCCGCCGACAAGGCCGAGGCTGTCGCCGCCGAGGTCCGCGCCCTGGGCCGCAAGGCCGTCGCCATCCAGGCCGACGCCGGCTCCATCGAGGGGCCTAAAAAGGCCGTGACTGACGCCGTCGCCGGCCTCGGGGGCCTCGACATCGTCGTCAACAATGCCGGGATCGCCGGCGGCGCCCTGTTCGCCGACCAGTCGGTCGAGGAGATTGAGGCCCTGCTCAACGTCAACGTCCGCGGCGTCTTCCTGACCAGTCAGGCGGCCCTGCCGCACCTGGGCGAGGGCGGCCGGATCATCTCGATCTCCAGCGTTCTGGCCCACCGCGTGCCCTTCCCCGGCGTGACCGTCTATTCGGCGACCAAATCGGCGCTGGAAGCCTTCACCCTGGGCCTGTCGCGCGAGGTCGGCGCCCGCGGCATCACCGTCAACATGGTCAAGCCCGGCGCCACCGACACCGACATGAACCCGGCCGACGGCCCGAACGCCCCGACCATGCTGTCGGGCATCTCGCTGGGCCGCTATGGCGAACCGTCCGAGATCGCCTCGGCCGTAGCCTTCCTGGCCGGTCCGGGTGCGAGCTACATCACCGGCACCAGCATCCTGGTCGATGGCGGTATCGGCGCCTGATCGACGCCTGAAATGCAGGAGACCGGCGGCGTTTCGTCGCCGGTTCTCGCTGCCCTCTGGTCAAGCGCCGCCTGAAATGTGATCGTTCTCAACGGAAACGACCCGTGGAAGAACATCAATGGTCACCACACGCCTGATCGCCCTCTGCGGGGCCCTTTCGCTCGCCTTCACGGCCTCCCCGACAGCGGCGCAGATCGCCCCTCCCGACACCGGCTTTCTCCATGCGCGAGGGACCGAAATCGTCGATGGTCAGGGGCGGCCGGTTATCCTGCGCGGCATGGGGCTCGGCGGTTGGGTCCTGCAGGAAGGCTATATGCTGCAACTGCCCGAACTGGGTCAGCAGCATGTCATCCGCGCCCGCATCGCCAGCCTGATCGGCGAGGAGAAGACCGACGCCTTCTACGCCGCCTGGCGCGCCAACTATGTGACGAAGGCCGACATCGACGCCATGGGCCGCTGGGGCTTCAACTCGGTGCGCGTGCCGCTCCATTATGACCAGCTGACCCTGGCGACAGACCGCGAACCGACGCCGAGTTCAGACACCTGGAATGAGGCCGGGTTCAAACAGATCGACGACCTTGTCGGCTGGGTGAAGGCCAACGGCATGGTCCTGATCCTCGACCTTCACGCCGCGCCGGGCGGTCAGGGGACCGACCTCGCCATCTCCGACCGCGATCCGTCGAAGCCCTCGCTGTGGGACAGTCCGGAGAACCGCAGGAAGACCGTCGCCCTGTGGCGCAAGCTGGCCGAACGTTATGCGGACGAGCCCGCCGTCGGCGCATACGACATCATCAACGAGCCCAATCAGGACTTCGAAAGGCCCGGCGGCGGGCACGGCTGCGAGGAGACGACCAACGCCCCCTTGCGGTCCCTGATGATGGAGATCACCACCGCGATCCGCGAAGTGGACACCCGCCACCTGATCGTCATTGAGGGCAATTGCTGGGGCAACAACTATCGCGGCGTCTTGCCCGTCTGGGACGACAACATGGCGCTGAGCTTCCACAAATACTGGAACGCCAACGACCCGGCCTCGATCGCCGACATCGTGCGTCTGCGCGATGAGAACCAGATCCCGATCTGGCTCGGCGAGTCGGGCGAAAACTCCAACACCTGGTTCGGCGACGCCATCCGTCTGGTTGATGACCAGGACATCGGCTGGGCCTTCTGGCCGCTGAAGAAGATCGGCTTCAACCAGCCGCTGGAAGTCGTGCCCAACCCCGGCTGGGCGGCTCTAGTCGCGTATCTGACCGGCAAAGGCCCGCGCGTGGATCCCGCCGAAGCCGAGGCGACCCTGATGCGGATGGCCGAGCATGACATCCGTTTCGAGAACAACACCGTCCACCCCGACGTCATCGACGCGATGCTGCGCCAGCCGCATTCGGACGCGACGCGGCCCTTCGCCGAGCACCGCATCGGCTCGGCCTCCGCGACGATCCCCGCCGCCGACTACGACCTCGGCCGCGCCGGCCACGCCTGGGCCGACACCCGCGACGCCAGCTATGAGTCTCCCGGCCAGAGGATCTGGTGGAACACGGGCCGGACCTACCGCAACGACGGGGTCGACATCGCCCGAGCCCCGGACGGCGCGCCGTTCGTCGCCGACTTCACCACCGGCGAATGGCTCCGTTACACGGTGACCGCAGAGGCTGCCGGAGTGCGGACGGTGACGATTTCAGCCCGCACCGCCGCTCCGGGCCGCCTGTCGATCCGCCTGAACGGCGCGGAGCCGGTGGACGTCGCGGTTCCCGTCTCGACCGACTGGCGCGAGGTCACGACCCCCGCCTTGCCCTTCGTCTCCGGGACCAACACCTTGATCCTCAAGGTCGAGGCCTGCGACGGCTGTGCGGTGCGCAATCTGACCGTCGAGCCGAACTGAGACCTCCGCCCTGAAAACGCCCCCTGTCCCGGCTACGTCATTTGCCACCCGGCGCGCGGATCGCTACATCCCGCCCCTATTCCCCATTTCCGACGAACCCGAAGGGCGCACCGCTCCCCATGGCGCAGCAATATATTTTCCAGATGCAGGGTCTGACCAAGACCTTCCCCGGCGGCAAAAAGATCTTCGAAAACATCTGGTTGAGCTTCTACAACGACGCCAAGATCGGCGTCGTCGGCGTCAACGGCTCGGGTAAATCGACCCTCCTGAAGATCATGGCCGGTCTGGACAGCGAGTTCACCGGCGAGGCCAAGGCCGCCGACGGGATCAAGCGCGGCTATCTGGAGCAGGAGCCCCACCTCGACGACAGCCTGAACGTTCGCGAGAACGTCGAGGCCTGGTGTCAGGAGAAGCAATGGGTCAACCGCTTCAACGCCATCGCGATGGAAATGGCCGAGGAATACACCGACGAACTCATGGAGGAGATGACCGCCCTTCAGGAGAAGATCGACGCCGGTGACGTCTGGGACATCGACAGCCGCATCGAAATGGCCATGGACGCCCTGCGCTGCCCGCCCGACGACTGGATGACCACCAACCTGTCCGGTGGTGAAAAGCGCCGCGTGGCGCTTGCCCGCCTGCTGCTGTCCAAGCCCGACATGCTGCTGCTCGACGAACCGACCAACCACCTGGACGCCGAATCCGTCGCCTGGCTGCAGCACCACCTGGAAGCCTTCCCGGGCTGCGTCATCCTGGTGACCCACGACCGTTACTTCCTCGACCTCGTCACCAAGTGGACGCTCGAGCTCGATCGCGGCAAGGGCATTCCCTACGAGGGCAACTACTCCGGTTGGCTGGAGCAGAAGCAGAAGCGCGTCGTGCAGGAGCAGTCGGAATCCGAAGCCCGCCAGCGCGCCCTCACCCGCGAACTGGAATGGGTCCGTTCGGGCGCCAAGGCCCGTCAGGCCAAGTCCAAGGCCCGTCTGGCCGCCTATGAGCGGATGGTCGACGAGCAGGACCAGCAGCGCGGCGCCCAGACCCACGCCGTCATCCAGATCCCGCCCGGCCCGCGCCTCGGCAACGTCGTGCTCGAGGTTGAGGGGATGCAGAAATCCTATGGCGACAAGGTCCTGTTCAACAACCTGACCTTCAAGCTGCCGCCCAACGGCATCGTCGGCGTCATCGGCCCCAACGGCGCCGGCAAGTCGACCATGTTCAAGCTGATCACCGGTCAGGAAACGCCCGACGGCGGCACGATCAAGGTCGGCGAGACGGTCAAGCTGGCCTATGTCGACCAGTCGCGTGACGCGCTCGACCCCAACAAGACCATCTGGGAAGAGATCTCGGGCGGCACCGACGTGATGATGGTCGGCAAGCGCGAGATCAACACCCGCGCCTATGTCGGCTCGTTCAACTTCAAGGGCGGCGACCAGCAAAAGAAGGTCGGCCAGCTGTCCGGCGGTGAGCGCAACCGCGTCCACCTGGCCAAGACCCTGGCCACCGGCGGCAACCTGATCCTGCTCGACGAACCGACCAACGACCTGGACATCGAGACGCTGCAGAACCTCGAAGAGGCGCTGGAAGAGTTCGCCGGCTGCGCCGTGGTCATCTCCCACGACCGCTGGTTCCTGGACCGTCTGGCGACCCACATCCTGGCCTTCGAGGGCGACAGCCACGTCGAATGGTTCGAAGGCAACTTCGAGGCCTACGAAGAAGACAAGAAGCGCCGCCTCGGCGCCGACAGCCTGATTCCCCACCGGATCAAGTTCCAGAAATTCGGGCGCTGATTTCAGCGCATCGCGACACGAACGGCCTCCCTCGCGGGAGGCCGTTTTCGTTTCGGGTGGCGCCCGTGCCCGGTGGGGTTATCATGACCCCATGACCACCCGTCCCGCCGTCCTGATCATGCAGCGCCATCTCGGGCAGATGACGCCGTTTCTGAAGGGGAGCTATGACGTCTATCGCTTCTGGGAGGGGCCGCCGGCGGAGGTGGAGGCGCGGATCGGAGCGATCGTGGTGGCGGGGGAGTTCGAGCTCGACAAGGCGCTGATCGAGCGGCTTCCGAACCTGAAACTGGTCGCCTGTTTCACCTCCGGCTACGACCGGATCGATGTCGACTGGTGCCGGGCGCGCGGCCTGCCGGTGACCCATGCGCCGGGCGTCAATCACGAGGACGTCGCCGACCATGCCATTGGCCTGATCCTGGCCGCACGGCGCAAGATCGTCGAAGGCGACCGCCATCTGCGCGCCGGGGAATGGACGCCGGAGACGCGCATCCTGACGCCGTCGCTGAAGGGCCAGAAAGTCGGAATCGTGGGTCTGGGCCTGATCGGTCAGGCGGTGGCCCGTCGCGCGGAAGCGATGCGGATGGCAGTTCGCTGGTGGTCGCCGCGCGACAAGGCCGCCGACTGGCCTCGCGCCGGCTCGCTGCTGGAACTGGCGAAGGAAAGCGACATCCTGGTGGTCGCCTGCCGGGTGGACGACAGCAATGTCGGCCTGATCTCGAAGGATGTGATCGAGGCGCTGGGGCCGTCAGGCCTGCTGGTCAATGTCTCGCGCGGCCAGGTGCTGGACGAGGCGGCGGTGATCGCGGCCCTGAAGTCGGGGACGCTGGGTCAGGCCGCGCTGGACGTCTTTACGCACGAGCCTGTCGATCCGGCGGATTGGGCGGGCGTGCCCAACACCGTGCTCACACCCCACACCGCCGGGGCCACGACCGAGGCGGTGCAGGGCATGTTGATGCTGATGGTCCAGAACCTGGCGGCGGTCTTCGCCGGCGAACCGCTGAAGACCCCCATCCAGGACTGAGGCTCATTCGCCCGAGGGCATCTGCATGCCGCCGCCTTCGGGCATGCCGCCTTGCGGAGGCATGCCGCCTTGCGGAGGCATGCCGCCGCCGGGACCGCCGGGGCCGCCCTGACCGCCGGGACGCATCATGCCGCGCATGGCCTGCAGCTCTTCCGGGGTAACCGTGCCGTCGTGGTTGGCGTCGAGGCGGGCGAACATGGCCGCGCTCATGGCGTGATACTCATCGAGGGTCACCGTGCCGTCATGGTTGGCGTCGGCGCGCTCCATGCCGCGGCCGGCGCTCATCATGCTGCCGGGGGCCGGGGGCGGTGTCAGTTCGGCGCCGGTCAGGGAGCCGTCGTGATTGGTGTCAAGCGCGTGGAAGCGGGTGTCGGACCGCTCCTGCATCTGGGCCAGGGTGAAGGGGCCCATCTGGCCCATACCGCCCATCATCCCGCCGCCGGGCCCCTGCTGGGCGGAAGCGGCGAAGGGAGCGGCGGCCAGGACGGCGGCGGCCAGGACGGCGGGGGCCAGAACGGCGGGGGCGAGTGCGAGGCGGATCATGGAAAAATCTCCTGAAGACTCCCTTTGAACGAGGCCCTTGCGGCCTTCCGTCGCAGGAAATCGATCAATATCCGCGATCCTGCCCCGGCGCCTCGCGTTTCTCCTTGCAAAATCATATAAGGATATCTTTATATGACCTCATGAGCCTCTCCGCAGACCAGACGATCGACGCCCTGCGCGCCGCCGGTGAACCGACCCGTCTGCGCGTCCTGTCCTTGCTGACCGGCGAGGAGCTGTCGGTGATGGAGCTGTCGCGCGTTCTGCAGCAGAGCCAGCCCAGGGTCTCGCGTCACCTCAAGCTGATGGCCGACGCCGGCCTGATCGAACGCTTCCCGGACGGCGCCCGGGTCTTCTACCGCATCTCCTCGGACCCGCTGGCGCGTCGTCTGGTCGAGACGGTGCTGGACCTGCTGGACGATTCCGAGGGCGAGGACGATCACCGCCGTCTCGATGAGGTTCGCGACGAACGCGCCGCCGCCGCCGCCGCCTATTTCGAACAGGTCGCCCCCCAATGGGACCGCATCCGCTCCCTCTATGTCGCCGAAAGCGCCGTCGAGAGCGCGGTCGAGGCCGCCGCCGGTCCCGGCCCGTTCGAGCGCGTCGTCGATCTGGGCACCGGCTCGGGCCGGATGCTGACCCTTCTGGGCAAGAAGGCGAAGATGTCGGTCGGGCTGGATCTCAGCCACAACATGCTCAACATCGCCCGGTCGAACGTCGCCCGCGCGGGCATGGAGAAGGTCGAGCTGAGGCACGGCGACATCTTCGCGACCCGCCTGCCCTCGGCCAGCGCCGATCTGGTGATCGTGCACCAGGTGCTCCACTATCTCGCCGACCCCCACGCCGCCGTGATCGAGGCCGCGCGTCTGGTTTCACCCGGCGGCCGCATCCTGATCGTCGACTTCGCGCCGCACGAGATGGAAACCCTGCGCGAGGAGCATCAGCACCGCCGCCTGGGCTTCGCCGATGAAGAGATCGCCGGCTGGCTCAACGACTGCGGCCTGACCGCCCAGCCCCCCGTGGCCCTGCCGCCTGACGCGGACGGCCTGACCGTCACCATCTGGACCGGTGTTCGCGCCGCCTCCTCCGATTCCCGAAAGGCCGCCTGATGGCTTCCGCCGCCGCTAAAACCGAAGGTCCGTCCGGTAGCCTGGCCGCCGCCCGCGCCCTGCTGCTGTCGCCGCTGGGGCCCGTCGCCCGCGCCGGCGACAACGCCAATCCGGTGCGGGTCTCGTTCGAGTTCTTCCCGCCCAAGACCGACAAGGCCGAGGCGACACTGTGGGAGGCCGTGCGCCGGCTGGAGCCGCTCAATCCGGCCTTTGTCTCGGTAACCTACGGCGCCGGCGGGTCGACGCGCGAACGCACCCACCGCACCGTCCAGCGCATGCTGACCGAGACCACCCTGCGCCCCGCCGCCCACCTGACCTGCGTCGAGGCCTCGCGCGCCGAGGTCGATGAGGTGATCGAGAGCTACAAGGCCATCGGCGTCGACCATATCGTCGCCCTGCGCGGCGATCCGCCGGGCGCTTCCGGCATCGGCGGCGTCTATACCCCCCACGCCGACGGCTACGCCCACGCCACCGAACTGGCCCAGGCCATCAGCCGCGTCGGCGGCTTTGAGATCTCGGTCGGCGCCTATCCGGAGAAGCATCCGGAAAGCCCGTCCATCGACCACGACATCGATGTCATCAAGGCCAAGATCGATGCGGGCGCGACGCGGCTGATCAGCCAGTTCTTCTTCGACATCGACGCCTTCCTGCGCTTCCGCGACCGTATCCGGGCCGCCGGGATCACCGCGCCGCTGCTGCCCGGGATCATGCCGGTGTCCAACTTCGCGGGCCTGCAGCGGATGAGCGCCTCGTGCGGGGCCTCGGTGCCCCAGTGGCTGGCCAACCATTTCGACGGCCTGGACGACGATCCCGAGACCCGCAGGCTGCTGGCCGCCTCGGTCGCCGCCGAAACCTGCGCCCGTCTGCAGGAGGAGGGCTTCCAGGACTTCCACTTCTACACTCTGAACCGCGCCGACCTGGTCTATGCGATCTGCCGCGTTCTGGGCGTCCGCGAACAGAAGGCTGTTGCGTAATGACTTCTCCCCTCTCCCGCGCCGACCGCATCGCCGCCCTGCACAAGGCCGCGAAAGAACGCATCCTTGTCCTCGACGGATCCTGGGGCGTGATGATCCAGCGCCGCGGGCTGGAAGAGCACGACTTCCGCGGCGACCGCTTCGTCGAAGCCAACGGCTATGACGAGAAGGAGCAGATGAAGGGCAATAACGACATCCTGTGCATCACCCGCCCGGACGTCATCAGTGACCTGCACGACCAGTATTTCGGCGCCGGCGCCGACATCTCCGAGACCAACACCTTCTCCGGCACCGTCATCGCCCAGGACGACTACAAGCTGAAGGCCGACGCCGTCTGGGACATCAATCTGGAAGGCGCCAAACTGGCCCGCGCCGCCGCCGACCGCTGGACGGCCAAAGAGCCGCACAAGCCCCGTTTCGCCGCCGGCTCCATCGGCCCGCTGAACAAGATGTTGTCCATGTCGTCGGACGTGAACGACCCGGGCGCGCGGCTGGTGACCTTTGACCAGGTCTATGACGCCTATCGCCATCAGGTGAAGGCGCTGAATGAGGGCGGCGTCGACCTCTATCTGATCGAAACCATCACCGACACGCTGAACTGCAAGGCGGCGATCAAGGCCATCAAGGACCTCGAGGACGAGGGCATGGAGGCCCTGCCGATCTGGATTTCGGGCACCATCACCGACCGTTCGGGCCGGACCCTGTCGGGCCAGACGGCCGAAGCCTTCTGGAACTCGGTGCGCCACGCCAAGCCCTTCGCCATCGGCTTCAACTGCGCGCTGGGCGCCGATCTGATGCGCCCGTTCATCGCCGAGCTGAGCCGCGTCGCCGACACCCTGGTCGCCGCCTATCCCAACGCCGGCCTGCCCAACGCCATGGGCCAGTACGACGAGGAGCCGCACGAGACCGCCCACTTCATCGAGGAATGGGCCGAGGCCGGTCTGGTCAACATCGTCGGCGGCTGTTGCGGCACCACGCCCGCCCACATCGCCCACGTCGCCCAGGGCGTTTCGAAGCTGCCGACCCGCCCAATCCCGGAGCGTCCGGTGGCCATGCGACTTTCGGGCCTCGAACCGTTCGAAATGGCAGGATGATCCTCCGGGCCCGTCCTTTTCTATGGTCAAGCTCGCTCTCGCGTGATGCTCTTCTCGCATCTGCGAAAAGGGGCTGAATCATGAGCGGGACGAGACGGGCGTTTCTGACACGACTGGGTGCTGTCGCCGGGACCGGCGCGGTCTATACGGCCATGCGGATGATGGGCCTGGTCGACGACGGCGTCGCCCACGCCGAAGTTCCCTCCCTGCGCCCGGGCTCCGGCGCCGGCTCCAGCGTCGTCATCCTCGGCGCCGGGCTCGCGGGGCTGAGCGCGGCTTATGAGCTGAAGAAGGCCGGATACGCCGTCACCGTGCTGGAGGCCCGCGACCGGGTCGGCGGCCGCAACTGGACCGTCCGGCGCGGCTCGAAGATCGCCCACACCGACAAGCCCGACCAGACCTGCACCTTCGGGGACGGTCAGTATTTCAACGCCGGTCCCGCCCGCATCCCCAGCCACCATCAGGCCACGCTCGGCTACTGCCAGGAGCTGGGCGTCGAGATGGAAGTGCTGGTCAACCACTCTGACTCAGCCCTGATCCAGGCCGAGGGCTTCAACGACGGCAAGCCGCTGCAGATGCGCCAAGCCATCCATAACGTGCGCGGCCACGTCGCCTCCCTGCTGGCCAAGGGGGTCAAGAACGGCGGCGTCGATACAGCCCTGAGCGCCGATGATCAGGCCCGGCTGGTCGAGAACCTGATCGGCTGGGGCGGGCTGGATCCCGACCTCGCCTTCCGCCACAGCGAGACCTCCGGCCTGATGATCGAGCCGGGCGCCGCCGATGTCGTCGGCAAGCCGCGCGACGCCATGGTCCTGGCCTCCCTGCTGCATCCCGTGGCCTGGGGCGCCCCGACCTTCCACGACATCATCGACATGCAGGCGACCATGCTTCAGCCGGTCGGGGGCATGGACCGCATTCCCATGGCCTTCGCCGACAAGCTGGGCCGCGCCATCACCCTGAACGCCCAGGTCACCAGCCTGAAGCGCAAGGGTGCGGGGGTCGAGGTCATCTGGAAGGACCAGGCGGGCGTCGCCCACTCGCTCGCCCCCGACCACTGTATCTGCACCATCCCCTTCCCGGTCCTGGCCGGGATCGAGAACGACTTCTCGCCCAACCGTCAGGCGGTCGTGAAAAATGCGGTCTATGGCGACTCGACCAAGATCGCCTTCCAGTCGCCGCGCTTCTGGGAGGCCCGGGACCAGATTTACGGTGGCCTCAGCTTCACCGACCGCGACACCCTGATGACCTGGTATCCGTCGGGCCGCTTCCTGCATCCGACGGGCATTCTCGTCGCCGGCTACAGCTTCGCGGGCCCCGCGACCCGTCTGGGCTCCCTGTCTCTGGCGGAGGGTCAGGCCTATGCGCGCGAGACGGTCGAGCGGCTGCATCCCGGCCAGTCCGGCAAGCTGACTGACGGGGTCACCGTCCACTGGGGCAAGGTTCCCTTCAACCTCGGCATCGCCGGTGAAGTGGCCGAGAACGACCCGGCGGGCTATACGCTGATGAACGATCCCGACGGCCCGTATCTGTTCGCGGGCGAGCACCTCAGCCATGTCGGCGCCTGGCAGCAGGGCGCCATCGTCTCGGGCTGGCGCGCCGTCAACGCCATCGCTGCCCGCCGCCAATCGCAAGCCGCCTGAAGGAGACCGTGACCATGTTCAAGATCGCTTTCGCCGCCACCGCCCTCGCCCTCATCGCTGCGCCCGCTTACGCCCAGGACACCTCGGCGCCCGCCCCCGCCTCCGCGATCGAGCGCACCTATCCCTCGCCCACCGCCTTCATCGCCTCGACGGTGACGGTGCCCGCCGGGACCGAGCTGATCTTCCTGTCGGGCCAGTTGCCGGACGTCGCGGATACGACCGCCCCCGCCGGCACGGTGGCCGCCTATGGCGACACCGAGACCCAGGCCGCCTCCACCTTCACCAAGATCGAACGCCTTCTCGCCACGCGCGGCCTGACCATGGGCGACGTCGTCTCCATGACCGTCTATCTGACCGCCGCGCCCGGCTCGGACCGCATGGACTTCGCCGGGATGATGAAGGCCTACGGCAAGTATTTCGGCACGCCCGAACAACCCAACCGCCCCTCGCGCTCGACAGTGCAGGTCGCGGGCCTCGCCGGCCCCGGCTTCCTGATCGAGGTCGAGGTCACGGCCGCCCGCACCCCTGCGACGGCCGCCCACTAAGGATACCCGCCTTGCGTCCTGTCTATCTCAACATCGGTGAACGCACGAACGTCACCGGTTCGGCCAAGTTCAAGAAGCTGATCATCGAAGGCGACTACACCGCCGCCCTCGCTGTCGCGCGCCAGCAGGTCGAGGCCGGCGCCGCCGTCATCGACATCAACATGGACGAGGGCCTGCTGGATTCGAAGCAGGCCATGATCACCTTCCTCAACCTGATCGCGGCCGAGCCCGACATCGCCCGCGTACCGGTGATGATCGACAGCTCCAAGTGGGAGGTGATCGAGGCGGGCCTGAAGTGCGTCCAGGGCAAGCCCATCGTCAACTCCATCTCCATGAAGGAAGGCGAGGACAAGTTCCGCGAACAGGCCGTCGCCTGCCTGCGCTACGGCGCCGCCGTCGTGGTCATGGCCTTCGACGAACAGGGCCAGGCCGACACAGCCGCGCGTAAGATCGAGATCTGCACCCGCGCCTATCGCATCCTGGTCGACGAGGTCGGCTTCCCGCCCGAGGACATCATCTTCGACCCCAATATCTTCGCCGTGGCGACGGGGATCGAGGAGCACGACAACTACGCCGTCGACTTCATCGAGGCGGTCAAGGTCATCAAGGCCACCCTGCCCCACGCCCGCGTCTCGGGCGGGGTGTCGAACGTGTCGTTCAGCTTCCGCGGCAATGAGCCGGTGCGCCGGGCGATCCACTCGGTCTTCCTCTATCACGCCATCGCCGCCGGCATGGACATGGGCATTGTCAACGCGGGCGACCTGCCGGTCTATTCCGACATCGATCCGACCCTGCGCGAGGCGGTCGAGGACGTGATCCTGAACCGGCCCCAGCGGACCAATGTCACCAATACCGAACGGCTGGTGGACATCGCTCCGGGCTTCAAGGGCGACAAGTCGGCGCCCAAGGTCGTCAATCTGGAATGGCGCAACGCCCCCGTCGGCAAGCGCATCGAGCACGCCCTGGTCAACGGCATCACCGAGTTCATCGACGCCGACACCGAAGAGGCGCGCCTGTCGGTCGAACGTCCCCTTCACGTCATCGAAGGTCCGCTGATGGACGGGATGAACGTGGTCGGCGACCTGTTCGGCTCGGGCAAGATGTTCCTGCCGCAGGTGGTGAAGTCGGCCCGGGTGATGAAACAGGCCGTCGCCTGGCTCGAGCCCTTCATGGAGGCCGAGAAGGCGGGCAAGCCGCGCGAGCAGGCCGGCCGCATCCTGATGGCGACCGTCAAGGGCGACGTCCACGACATCGGCAAGAACATCGTCGGCGTCGTCCTCCAGTGCAACAACTACGAGGTCATCGACCTCGGCGTCATGGTCCCGGCCGATCGCATCCTCGACGCCGCGAAAGAGCATAACGTCGACATCGTCGGCCTCAGCGGCCTGATCACCCCGTCACTGGACGAGATGGTCTTCGTGGCGCGCGAGATGGAGCGGCGCGGCTTCGACATTCCCCTGCTGATCGGCGGCGCCACGACCAGCCGCACCCATACGGCGGTCAAGATCGAGCCCGGCTATCATCGCGGCTCGACCACCTATGTCATCGACGCCTCGCGCGCCGTGGGCGTGGTCTCGGGCCTGCTGTCGAAGACCGAGCGGGCGAAGAACGAAGCCATCACTCGCGACGAATATGTCCGCATCCGCGAGCAGTACGCCCGGGGCCAGGAGGTCAAGGCGCGCGCGACCCTGCCGCAGGCGCGCGCCAATCGCTTCACGCCCGACCCGGCTGATCGCATGCCCGGCAAGCCGGCCTTCATCGGCGTGCGCGCCTATGACAGCTGGGACCTGCAGGACCTGGCCGACCACATCGACTGGACGCCCTTCTTCGCCAGCTGGGAGCTGATCGGCCGCTATCCGCTGATCCTCGAGGACGAGATCGTCGGTCAGGCGGCGAAGGATCTCTTCGCCGACGCCCAGGTCATGCTGAAGCAGATCGTCGACGAAAAGTGGTTCACGGCCAAGGGCGTCGTCGGCTTCTGGCCGGCCCGTGCCGTGGGCGACGACGTCGCCGTCTTCGCCGACGAGAGCCGGTCCGAAGAGATCGCCCGCTTCCACACCCTGCGCCAGCAGATCAAGAAGTCGAACGGCAAGCCCAACCTCGCCCTGTCGGACTTCATCGCCGAAGAGGCCGAGGACTATATCGGCGCCTTCGCCGTCACCGCCGGCCATGGCGAACTGGAGATCGCGAAGAAATTCAAGGACGCCGGCGACGACTACTCCTCGATCATGGCCGCGGCTCTGGCCGACCGTCTGGCCGAGGCCTTCGCCGAACGGCTGCACAAGGAGGTCCGGACGCAGCTCTGGGGCTATGCGCCGGACGAGGCGACGACGCCTGACGACCTGATCGCCGAACAGTACCAAGGCATCCGTCCCGCCCCCGGCTATCCGGCCCAGCCCGACCATACCGAGAAGGCCACCTTGTTCCGCCTGCTGCAGGCCGAACAGAACGCCGGCATGGCCCTGACCGAAAGCTTCGCCATGACGCCCCCCGCCTCGGTCTCGGGCCTGTATTTCGGCCATCCGGGCAGCCACTATTTCGGCGTCGGCAAGATCGACCGCGACCAGATCGAGGACTACGCCCGCCGCAAGGGCTGGGACGTCGAGACCGCCGAACGCTGGCTCGCGCCCATCCTCAACTATGAGCCCGGACAGGCGGCCCGGGGCGCGGCGGCGTAGAACGACAAAACCCTCTCCCAGCGCGAGGGGGCTTGAGCGCGCGGCGGCCATAGCCGTCGTCCTTGTGCGAAAGGGTGAGGGGCTGGCGCTCAATGGCCAACGCCAGCCCCTCACCCTCCCACTCACTGCGTTCGCGGGTCCCTCCCTCTCCCGTCGGGAGAGGGTAAAGGCCTTACTGCGCCTGCTCCACGCCTTCTGACCTCAGCCCCACCTCCTCCAGCGTCGCCGGCGGGGTGGTGATGTTCTCGCGGATGCGGCGAGCGGCGTGTTCGCAGCGGCCGGGGAGGCCGAAGAACAGGCCGAAGGCCTGGCTGCGCGCGGCCTCGTCGGTCTGAGCCAGAACCGAGGTCCAGCGGCCGGTGGCGTCGACGGCGGCGGCGTCAGCAGCGGCGCGGGTCGCGGCGGACTGACGCGAGCGGGCGGCGGCCAGGGCGCCGCGGAAGTCCGACGCCTCCAGCTTGCCCAAGCGGATGATCTCCAGATCCTCGGGGTTCCGGTCGGTCAGGCTCTCGCCCAGCTTCACATGGCCGCTGACCAGGGCGTCGCACCAGGCGACCAGCGGATAGTCCCGGTCCGGGGCGCCGCGCGGCATGGGGTTGGAATAGGCGAGCGCCTCGCGAAGCCGCAGCTGCGCCGGGGTTTCGGCGACGGCGGCGTCCGAAGCCGTGGCGATGGGCCCATCCTGAGTATTGGCATGGGCATCTGGAACCGGAGCCGTCTGGGTCTGAAGCAGCAGGGCGGCGGCGGCGAGAAGGCTCAGCATGAGGAATCCGAAATCGTTGAAACGGCGCGCGGGTGCGGAGGTCTCCGGACGGCGCGGACCGTAACGCTTGTCGCCCGGGAATGGTTTTTCCGGGGCGAAGAAAAAGGCTGGCCATAGAAAAAGGCGGCGGACCCGAAGATCCCCCGCCCTCTTCCGTATCGAAAGTCCGCCGGTCCCAAAGGACCGGGGGGTTTCTTAGAAGTTCGCCGAAACGCTGACGAACATGAAGCGACCCAGGGTGTCGTAGATTTGCCCGTAGGTGTTGCCGTTCTTCGACGTGTCGCCCGAGTAGGTGAGCGGCGGATCGCGGTCGAAGACGTTGTTCACGCCGACGCGGCCCGAGACCGTGTCCGTGATCTGCCAGTCGGCCGAGAGGTCGAAGTAGTTCTGCTCTTCCAGCTCGTGGTCCAGGCGCGTCGGCGAGGTGCCGAGGCTCGAGCCGTATTCGACCGAGCTGTAGTAGCGCCACGTACCGGCGACCGAGACGTTCCAGGGCGTGTTCCAGCCCAGGCGGACGCGGTGACGCCACTCGGGGTTCGGAACGCCGCAGCCGGTGTTGCCGTAGTAGCCGACGCAGTCCTGGATCGACGTGGCCTGGTCCAGGCCGTCATCGGATTCCAGCTTCTCGACCCAGGTGCCAACCAGAGCCAGGCTGAGCGAACCGTAGGCCGGAGCGCCGAGATCGGCCAGATCGATGCCGTAGCTGGCGTTCACGTCAACGCCGGAGGTCTTGATGCCACCGATGTTGATGTTCGTGGCTTCGATGAAGCCCGAGCCGATCCACAGCGAACCGTTGGTCGGGTTACGGTGGATCAGGGCGCACGCCGAGGCCAGGTTGTCCGTGTAGCAGCTGGACAGGGTTTGGGTCGGGTCGAGGGTGCTGACGGCGTTGTCGAGCGTGATGTCGAAGTAGTCCAGCGAGGCGTTGAAGCCCGGCAGGAAGCTCGGCGTGAACACGACACCGGCGGTGAAGGTGTCGGATTCTTCCGGCGTCAGGTTCGGGTTGCCGCCGAACAGGGCGTTGTACTGGTCAGCGGCGTTATTCAGACCCGGCGACTTGTAGAAAGCGGTCGGGACGCCCGTCGCCGTACACTGGGCCAGAGTGGCCGTGCCGGTCGAGGAGCAGGGGTCGCCGCCGAGCCCGGTCAGGGCGACCGACTGGGCTGCGAACAGTTCGACGACGTTCGGAGCGCGAACGGCGTGCGAGAAGCTGGCCCGCAGGCGCACATCCTGAACAGGCGCATAGTCGGCGCCGAACTTGTAGGTGTCCGTCGAGATGTTCGAATATTCCGAGTGACGGAAGGCGGCGTCAACCGAGGCCGAATAGGCCCAGGGCTGATCGTCGGCCAGAGGCACCTGGATTTCGCCGAACACGTCGGTGACGTCAGCGTCGCCGGCGATGTTCTGCGGAGCCGAACCCTGACCGGCGCCGTCACCCGAGGTGAAGGTGATGTCGAAGGTGTTTTCCAGGTAATCGCGGCGATATTCGGCGCCGAAGGCCACCTTCACGCCGCTGGCGGCGTAGGGCGACTGGATGCCGTAGACGCCCAGGTCGCCGGTGACGGCGGCCGTGACGACCTGCTGCGTGGTCGTTCCGGTGTTGACCAGCGGAACCTGCAGATAGTCCAGAGCGCCTTGAGTGACGCCACCTTCGGAGAAGACGTTGTAGGGCACGCAGTTCGGGTCGGTGCCGTTGACGACGGAGCGGCAGGTGGCCACGCCGCCGACGCTGACGACGTCCAGAGCGTTGTTCAGACGACGGATCGAGAACTCGTTCAGGTAGGTGCGCGCCAGGCGGACCTTCGAGAACTGGGCCGCGATGTCATAGTTCCAGCCGTCGGTGATCAGGCCGCGCAGGCCGACGACGGCGCGGTAGGATTCGAACGTCAGGGAGTCCTGACGGCCGCCGCCTTCGACGTTACGACGACCGACGTAGATCGGCACGGTGGTGTCGGCGGCGATCGCGGCCGGCGTACAACCGATGGCCGTCTTCTGCTGCGCGGAGATCAGCGGGTTGCCGCAGTTCAGCGTGCCGGTGTTGAAGAAGTCCCCCGACGGAGCGATCTGCGCGACCGACTCATAGTCGTTGAACATCAGCTGGGTGAAGACTTCAGCGTGCTCGTTGATCTCGTAGTGACCGAAGGCGCCCAGGGTGTAGCGCTCGTCGGGACGCTGATAGAAGTTGGCCGGGCCGAAATTGTACTGGTCGGTCGCTGCGTTGAACGGAACGAAGGTGTTGCCGACGACCGTATAGGCCAGGGCGCCGAAGTCCGTGAACTGGCCGCGAGCCGAAGTACCCGAGCCACCGCAGCTGTAGGTGCTGGGGCCGCTGCCGGCGTTCGGGGCCGCAATCGTACAGGCCGAGTAGTCGCGGTCGCCCTGCATGATCGGGTTGTTGGAGCGGTAACCGGCATAGGCCAGGATGTTGCCCTTGCCGTCCGGCGAGCTGACGCCCATCGAGATCGTGATGTCGCGGCTTTCGCCGTCCGACACGTTGTCGTCGGGCAGTTTGAACTCGGACGGGTTGGTCGACGCACGACGCGTGATTTCGGCACGGACATTGCCGATGCCGTCATAGTCGTTGTGGTGCTGGTACATGCCGTATTGGGCATTGATCTGGATGCCTTCCAGATCCTTCTTCATGATGAAGTTCACGACGCCGGCGATCGCGTCCGAACCGTAGACGGCGGAGGCGCCGCCCGTCAGGACTTCAACACGATCGACCAGCTGGCCGGGGATCTGGTTCAGGTCGGCGGCGGTGTCAGCCGGCGAGCCGTAGCCCATCCGACGGCCGTCGATCAGGACCAGGGTGCGGTCCGAACCCAGGTTACGCAGCGAAACCGTCGCCGTGCCGGACGCGCCGTTCGAAACGGTCGAGTTCTGCGAGGTGAAGGCTTGCGGCAGTTGGGTGACCAGGTCTTCGACCCGGGTCACGCCCGCGACCTTGATGTCCTCGGACGTCACCTGGGTGACGGGGCTGGTGGTCACGAGGTTGGCTTGCGGAATGCGCGAGCCCGTCACGACGACTTCGGCGACTTCATCGCTTTGCGGATCAGCCGGCGCGGTTTGCGCGAAGGCCGGAGCCGCGAAGGCCGCGAGGGCGGCCCCGGTGATGATGGTCGTCGCCAGAAGGCGTTGACGCGTTTGTTGGGTTCTCAAGGATCGTTCTCCTGAATGTGGCCCCGCTCCTTCCAGAAAGCAGGACCCGACCTCTGTTTTGGTTTTCGCTGACCCCGGACCGGATTTCCGGATCGCTAACGAAGGTTAGGCGCCTTGTTCCGTGTTGCGCCACAGCAATTACACATGTGTAACAAACTCGCCCCGGGACTGTCGTATTCGAGACACGTTCTCTCCCGAGGCGACTATGACCCAATGAGCGTCCGGGCTAAGGTCGCTCGAGACGAAAAATTTCCTGAATCCAACCGGAACCGGTGATCCATACCATGCGTTTGCGCTCGCGATCCCCCCAGGGGTCTCCCTCCCTCTTCTTTGCCGTTACCTGTTTCGCCGCATTCGCCGGCGCAGCATCGGCGCAACAGGCCACGCCCGCCGAGCGTCCCGAAGTCCTGTCGCGGCTGGTCGGCTGCCGGTCCGTAACTGCTCCGGAGGCCCGCTTGGCCTGCTATGACGCCGCCGCGGGCGCGCTCGACACCGCCCAACGGCAGGGCGAGGTCGTGGTCGTCGATCGCGCCCAGGTCACCGCCGCCCGCCGCCAGCTGTTCGGGTTCGAACTGCCGACCATCAGCATGTTCGAGCAAGGTCCGGCCCCGGAACGGATCGACTCGGTCGAGACAACTTTGACCCGCGCGGCCCTGGGCGGAGAGGGCAAATGGGTATTTGTACTGTCCGACGGCAGCACCTGGCGTCAGCTCGACAGCGAACGGGTCACCTTCCAGAACGAAGCCGGACAGGCGGTTCGGGTGCGTCGCGCCACCCTCGGCAGCTATCTGTTGACCATCGGCCACAGCCGCGCCGTGCGCGTTCGCCGGCAATAGGGGCGAGAGATGTCGGCTTTTCACCAACTGGTTCCGGGCGTTTTGGTCTCCGGCCAGATTCAGCCGGGCGACCTGGCCGGAGCGGCGGACCTTGGCGTGCGCCGCGTCATCAACAACCGGCCCGATGATGAAGAGCCGGGCCAGCCCCCCTCGGCCGAGATCGAGGCTGCGGCCCGCGCCGCCGGTCTTGACTATGTCCACGCCCCCGCCCGCGGCCTGCCCGACGCTGCCGTCGTCGCCGCGGTCGAGGCGGCCCTGGAGGACGGCGCGCCGGTGTTGCTGTTCTGCAAGTCGGGCATGCGCTCAGCCGCCGCCTGGGCCCTGGCGTCGAGCCGGTCGGGAGCCCTGTCGCGCGACGAGATCCTGATCGCCGCGTCCGGCGCCGGCTATTCGCTGGGCAGCCTGCCCCTCTGAGTCACGGACCCTAGAAGTCCGGGCGATTCTCGATCAGCGCGTGAGGCTGACCCGCGCGGCATAGGGCGCAGGCTCCGGCGTGCAGGAGGCCGTGATCAGTTGCGCCGCCATGAGACACAGAATGGCCGCTGCGATGGGCTGGAGCCGATTTGAGACATTAAGGGCGATGGTCTTGGCCACGACTGAGCTCCGGAACGGGATTTACCTCTTGTTAAGGCAAGGGCCGGGCCAGCCGTCCGGACCGTTCCGGACTTTCGACGCCCCGGGAGTCAGGGTTCCGGGCGTCAGGGTTCCGGGCTAATCAACCGCCTGCCCGCCGCGCGCTGATGGAAACCGGCCCGATGATTCCTTTCGTTCGTGAAGTCGATGTCGTCTACGGCCGCCGCGATCAGGTCTCGCCTCTGATACAGCGGGTCATCGCCGACAACCCTGGCCCCTTCACCTTCACCGGCACCGGGACCTATATCGTCGGTCGCCCGGAGCCGGGGGCCGGTGTGGCGGTGATCGATCCCGGCCCGCCCGACGACGCCCACCTCAAGGCCCTGCTCGCGGCGGTCGAGGGTCGGCGCGTCAGCCATGTGCTGGTGACCCACACCCACCGCGACCACTCCCCTCTCGCCCGCACCTTCGCCGAGGCGACCGGCGCCCGGATCCTGGCCGCGCGACCGCCCGCCCACACCATCCACGCCTCCGCCCCGCTTGAGGAGGACGAGGACGACGACTTCGCGCCCGATGCGATTATGGCCGGCGGCGAAGTGATCGCGGGCGACGGCTGGACGATCGAGGCCATGGCCACACCGGGGCACGCCTCCAATCACTTGGCCTTCGTTCTGAGGGAGGAGAACGCCCTGTTCAGCGGCGACCATGTCATGGGCTGGTCCACCACCGTCGTCGCCCCGCCGGATGGGGACATGGCAGACTATATGGCCAGTCTCGATGCGGTCATCGCCCGAAACTTCACGACCCTGTGGCCCACCCACGGCGCGCCGATCACCGATCCGGCGCCCTTCCTGATCGCCTATCGCGCCCACCGCCAGGCGCGCGAGGACCAGGTGCTGGAGCGGCTGGCCGCCGGCGATCGGACGATTGCGGAGATGGTCCCTGTCCTCTACGCGGCCGTCGACAAGCGGCTGTGGCCCGCGGCCAGCCTGTCGATCCTGGCGCATCTGACGAAGCTGGCGCGCGAAGACCGGATCACGGCCGAATCCGCCGCCGGTCTGGACGCGGTCTGGAGCCTGAAAGCCTAGCCCTTCATCGCCACGACGATGCGCCTGGCCAGACGACAGGCCTCGCCGCGGTCGTGGATGAAATCGCGGCCGGTGACGCGCACGTCGGTCCGGCCCGGGCGAACCCGGACCACGGCGTCATAGGTGCGGTTGTACCAGAAGGTGACCAGCTTGCCCGCGCCGCCGCCGACGCCGGCGCTCGGCACCTCGAAGCCGGCCTTGTCCAGACCATAGGCGACGACGCCCGGCGCCACCTGGGTCGGCAGGAAGCTGATCTCGCAGCCGCCGCCATTGGCCATGGCCGGAACGGGGTGGGCGCCGGCGGCGAGGCGTTCGGCCATGACCCTTTCAGGATAGTAGGGAGGATCTGCGGCGTTTGTGGAGACGTCGCCCCCGCCGCGCGCGTCGTGAGCCAGGGCGAAATGCCAGCCAAAGGCCCCGATCGTCACGGCGGAAATCAGAACCGCCGCCAGCCCCAAGGTCCCGGCGTAGCGACGCTCGGCCAGGGCCGCCGTCACCGCATAGAGGGCGCCGAACACCCCGATCACGGCCAGGCCGAGCGCGACCTTCAGCGTTAAGACGTCGAGGCCGAAACTGACCGACCAGACATTGAATTTGTAGCCCAGCAGCGCGACGAACGCCGTCGCCGGCGCCAGAGCGGCGATGAGGACGCCGAGCCTGGCCCTGCGGAACATGCGGTCGCGACGGTCATGCAGGGGCGAAGCGGTCATGACGCCAACCTAGCCAAGGTCGCCTGTCCCGGCCACCCCCCACCCGCCGGAGTTGAGTGGCCGATCAGGCGCCGTCCAGCCGACGCCCCAGAACGACCACGGGCTGAACCTCCAGCCCCAGCGCCGCATAGAAGCCCAGCGCCGCCTCATTCCCTTCGCGCACCATCAGCTGAAGCTTGGGCGCGCCGCGCTCGCGCAGCCAGGTCTCCGCCGCCGCCATCAGAGCCCGCCCGAGACCCGCACGCCGCATCTCCGGACCGACCGCCAGATAATAGACCCAGCCGCGATGACCGTCGAAGCCGACCATGACGCTGCCGGTCAGCTGTTCGCCATCCGTCGCGACCAGCACTGTCGAGGTCGGAGTTTTGAGGGCCATGGCCAGATCGCCGTCGGGATCGTTCCACGGCCGCGTCAGGCCGCAGCGGCGCCATAGCGCGACGACCGCGCCGGTTTCGCCTGCCTCGATCTCCCGGATGGCGGCCGTCACCGACCCGTCTGGGCCCGGTGCCTGAGCATCGCGTCGGCCAGGACGCAGGCGGCCATGGCCTCGACCACCGGGACGCCGCGCAGGGCCACGCAGGGGTCGTGCCGTCCCCTGGTCCTCAGATCGACCTCCTCACCGTCGCGATTGACGGTCTGGCGCAGGGTCAGGATCGACGATGTCGGCTTGAACGCCACCCGAAGCGTCAGCGGCTGGCCGGTCGAGACGCCGCCCAGCACCCCGCCCGCATGGTTGGACAGGAAGACGGGTTCGCCGTTCTCGCCTATCCGCATCTCATCGGCATTGGCCTCGCCGGTCAGTTCGGCGGCGCCGAAGCCCGCGCCGATCTCCACGCCCTTGACCGCATTGATAGACATCATGGCCGCGGCCAGTTCGGCGTCCAGCTTGGCGTAGAGCGGTGCGCCCCAGCCGGCGGGAACCCCCGTGACCTCCAGCGCCACCACCGCGCCGATCGAGGACCCGGCCTTGCGCACCCCGTCGAGATAGGCCTCCCATTCGGGCAGGACCGCCGCCGAGGCCGCGAACAGGGGGTTCTGATAGACCGCGTCGAAATCGACGGCCGCGTCGGCGATCCGGTGCGGACCCAGCTGGACCACGCCGGCGCGAATCTTCACGCCTCCCGGAACGACACTGTCCAGCACCTTCCTCGCGACCGCGCCCGCCGCAACCCGGCTAGCCGTCTCCCGCGCCGAAGACCGGCCGCCGCCGCGATAGTCGCGCACGCCATATTTGGCTTGATAGGTCACATCCGCATGGCCGGGGCGATAAGCGCGGGCGATCTCGCCATAGTCCTTCGAGCGCTGGTCCTCGTTCTGAATCTCGATGGCGATCGGCGTCCCCGTCGTGACCGGCCCGTTTCCATCATCGAAGACGCCCGACAGGATGCGCGCGGTGTCGCTTTCATTTCTCTGGGTCACGAAGCGGCTGCCGCCGGGCTTCCTCAGATCCAGCCACGGCTGCAGGTCGGCCTCGGTCAGGACGATCAGGGGCGGACAGCCGTCCACCACGCAGCCGATCGCCGGCCCATGGCTCTCGCCCCAGGTCGTCACGCGAAACAGATGGCCGAAGGTGTTGTGGGACATGGCCCCCGCTTAAGCCGCCAGACGCTCCGGCGTCCAGACCCGCGTGAACCGGGCCAGCAGGTGTTCGGCGGCCGAGGGCGCGTCTTCGGACGGCTGCAGGGTCACGAACAGATGCCCGGCGGGCCGGTTTCCGCGCGCCGGCAGGCCCATGTCGCGCAGCCGGATGCGCACGGGAACCGTCAGCCCCGGCGTGACCCAGGCGCCGCGCATTCCGGCCCAGGTGTCGATCTCGACCCGGCCGCCGTCCTCGATCAGACGCGGCGCCACGGCCCAGCTCATGTGCACGTCGTCGCCCAGAACGGTCAGCCCGTCCGCCGCCCGGATCAGGATCGGCAGATAGAGATCCGCGCCGTCCGCCGCCGCGCCGCGCAGCCGCAGATGATCGCCGGTCCGCATGCCGGCCGCGACGGTGATCTTCAGCTGTTTGCCGTGCAGCCGGACCCGGGTCACCCCGCCCTGAACGGCCTGCAGGGCGGTGATCCCGACCACCGGCAGGGCCTCGGGCGTCGCCGCGGCGGGCGCGGGCGCCTCCAGCGACGTCAGGGCGCCATCCTGGTCCTGGATCAGGCGATAGGCGGCGATCACGCGGCGGAAGCGGTCGGCGTCGCCGCCGGGCAGGTCGGGGCGCGCGGCCTTGACCGCCTCGCGGAAAGCCCGCGTCAGGGCGTCGCCTCCGGTCGGCCCGTGCAGGCCGAGGATGGCGAAGGATTGGGCGAGGGTCTGAGGGGTCGCGCGCATCCGTCAGACTTGTCGCCAACATGGTCAAGACCGGGTTAACCGCGTTCGGTCTCGCTTCTTGATCCACCGCAATGCCATTCGGCGCGCAAGCCGCTATATCCCCGACATGACGAACGCAGCCATTCCCGCCAGCCCCGACCGTGACACCTATGCGCGCGACTATGCCGCCGCCCTCGCCGCCAATGGGGACGAGACGATCTTCGACCGGGCCGAGCCCATCGGCCTGTTCCTGGAATGGCTGGAGGACGCCAAAGGGACCGAACCCAACGACGCCAACGCCATGGCCCTGTCGACGGTCGACGCCTCGGGCGCGCCGGACAGCCGTATGGTCCTGCTCAAGGACATCGATGCGCGCGGCTTCACCTTCTATTCCAACGCCGAGAGCGACAAGGGCGTCGAGCTCGCCGCCCGTCCCGTCGCTGCCCTGCTGTTTCACTGGAAGTCGCTGCGCCGTCAGGTGCGGGTGCGCGGCCGTGTCGAGCCGGTGACCGAGGCCGAGGCCGACGCCTATTTCGCCACCCGCGCTCGTGAGAGCCGCATCGGCGCCTGGGCCTCGGACCAGTCCCGCCCCCTGCCCGACCGCGAAACCCTCGAGGCCGCCGTCGCCCGCGAAACCGCCCGCTTTGAGGGCCAGGACGTCCCTCGCCCTGCGCGCTGGACCGGCTGGCGCGTCATACCCGAGACCGTGGAGTTCTGGCGCGATCGCCCGTTCCGCCTGCACGACCGGTTGAGGTTCGACAGGCTGGGCGGCGACTGGCGGCGCGAGCGGCTGTATCCCTGAACAGGACGCCTGCCCGAGGAGCTCGGAAAACGGTAGTCAGAACAACCGCATCAGGCCTTCAGCCGGCGGTCAATCGGGCCAGATTACCGGCGTCCCGCACACAGGACACCAGCGGAAAGGCTTCGATGGCAGGCTTGGCCAGAAGATAACCCTGCATAAGCGAGACGCCGAGATCGCGCAGGACATCATGCTCGTCGACGGTTTCGATACCCTCGCAGACAGGTTCGATGCCGAGGTCGCGCAACATGTTTAGCGTGTTGCGGACGATCGTCCGTTTCACAGGATTGGTGTCGATATCGCGAATGAGTTCCATATCCAGCTTGACGATATCCGGCTGGAATTTGCTCAGCAGCCCGAGGCCGGCAAAGCCAGCGCCGAAATCGTCGATTGCGGTCTTGAAGCCCATCGCCCGGTAAGACCGGAGAATGTTGAGGATATGGTTGGTGTCCATTGCCTCATCTTCTGTGAATTCGAAAATGATCCGGCTGACTGGAAAGCCTGTACGCATCGCTGCTGCCAATGTGGCCCGGATACAGGCTTTCGGCTCATAGACGGCGTTAGGAAGGAAGTTGATCGACAGGTTTGCGCCGGCCGAGGCCATGTCCAGCCTTGAGGCCAATTCGATTGCGGTGGTGCGGCAGAGCTGATCGAAGGCGTAGCGATTGTCTGCGGACACCTGCGACAGCACCTCGCCGGCGCCGCGTCCGTCCTTGCCTCTGACCAAAGCTTCGTAGGCGAAGACCGTCTCGGTCCGGACATCGACGATCGGCTGAAACGCCATGGTGATGGGGTGTTCGAACCCGACACCGTCTCTACACGCTACACAGGACATCATGGAGCTCCTCAGAGCCCAAGGTTGCGCGAAGCAGGTTAAATGTGTGTCACTGCAGGGTATTTTTGCAAACCGCTCTGCAACTAGCTCGCCCCGTACCGCGCCAGAAACGTCTCCACCGCATCCTCGACGATCTGCTCGACCGACCGCACCGCCTGAACCTCATCGCCAGTGACAAGGGGCATGAAGAAGATCGGGTGTTCGATCATCCCCATCAGCTGGCCCGCCGCCCAGGAGGGCTTGTCGATGACCAGCTCGCCCGCAGCCCTCAGCTCGATCAGGGCGGTCATCAGGGGACGGCCGAAATCGCTGCGGCCCCGGTCGAAGAACTTCATCGCCGTGTCGCGGAAGCGGGGCCGCTCTGCCATCACCAGCCGGAAGACCGAGCGCACGAAGGGGTCGCCCATGAAGCCGGCGTAGGCGGTCATGAACCCGGTCAGCCTTTCCCGCGCCGGGCCGCCGATGGAGCCGACCCTGGACATCTGTCGCTCGAAGTCGTCGGCGGCGTCCACGATCACCGCCGCGAACAGATCCTCCTTGGAGGGAAAATAGGCATAGAGGGTGGCGGTGGAGACCCCGGCCTCGCGCGCGATCGGCTCGATCCGTGTGGCGGCGTATCCGGCGCTCATGAAGGGCTTGCGCGCGCTTCGTAATATGGCCGCCTTGCGGGGGTCTTCAGACGGGTCCGACGGTGGCGTTTGGCTTTCGAGGGGCATTTGACCGACTGCTGTTATCCGCAGCCTGTCTCCAAACTCATGATCCCGCAAGCAAATTAGCTTGGCCGTTCAGCCCTTTCGACCAAGGGGGCCAGAAGCGGGTGCGCCAGAACCGGCGCCGCGAGCCGCACCACTGCCTGCGGATCGTCCAGCCGGACCGCCGCGGTGGCGTCGGCGACGACGAAGTCGGCGTGCACCTTCGAAGGCTCCGTCAGCCGTTCGTGGCCGGGCCGAACAGTCAGCAGATACTGATGGATGACGGATTCCGCGGTGCGTCCGCGCTCGGCCTGGTCGCGCAGCAGCCGGCGGATGAAGCGGATGTCGGACGGGGTGTCGACGAAGACGCGGATATCGAACAGCGCGGTCATCTCCGGCGTGCACAGCACATGGGTGCCTTCGACCACGATGACCTCGGCGGCCGGGATCGGCTCGCCCTCCGGTTCGCGCCCGTGGTGGATGAAGGAATAGACCGGCGCGGTGATCGGCTTGCCAGCCTTCAGCCGCTTCAGATCGTCGGCCATCAGGTCGTGGTCGCGCGCCGTCACGTCGTCGAAATCGAAGGTGTCCGCGTCGAAGTCCGGCAAGCTGGCCGCATCGCGGTAGTAGGAATCCTCGCGCACCAGCGCCGCCGCGCCCGCTGGGAGGGACGAGACGATCGTCTCGGCGAGCGTGCTCTTGCCGGAGCCGGAGCCGCCGGTGATCGCGATGAGAATGGTCATGGGGCTACGCCGGATCGATGGGGAGTGGAACGTGGTTGGTGGTTAGTGATTAGTGGTTGTCACGTCCACGTCGTTGATCGCCGCCGCGCTGCGCCTCAATCACAAACCACTAATCACCAACCACTTCGCCCCCGGAACGTGACCTTGGGTCACGTTTGCTTATCAGTGTTCACCTGAGTAGCGTGCCGCCAAGCGCCGCGATCAGCCGGTGCAATTCGAGGAAGTGCGATGCTGGGTTTGATGCAGGACTGGCCCCTGACGGTCGACAAGATTCTGGACCATGCGAAGAACTGGCATGGTCACCGGGAGGTCGTGACCCGGTCGGTCGAGGGGCCCATCGTCCGCACCACCTATGCCGAGATCCACGCCCGCGCCAAACGGGTCTCCAGCGCCTTGCTCGGCTGGGGGGTCAAGCCCGGCGACCGCATCGCCACCCTGGCCTGGAACACTGGCAAGCACATCGAGGCCTGGTACGGCATCATGGGCATCGGCGCGGTCTGCCACACCCTGAACCCGCGCCTGTTCCCGGAACAGCTAATCTACATCATCAACCACGCCGAAGACCGGATGATCTTCGTGGACCTGACCTTCGTGCCCCTGCTCGAGGCCATCCTGCCGCATTGCCCGAAAGTCGAGCGGGTCATCGTCCTGACCGACGAATGGACCATGCCCGCGACCCAGCTTCCACGCGCCGAATGCTATGAGGCCATCCTGTCCGACGGTTCGGCCGAGGTGACCTGGGGCGACTTCCCCGAGACCACCGCCTGCGGCCTCTGCTACACCTCGGGCACGACCGGGAACCCCAAGGGCGTCCTCTATTCGCACCGGTCGAACTTCATCCATACCCTGCTGGGTCTGCAGACCTCTGTGCTGGGCGCGACGCCGGCCGAGGTCATCCTGCCGGTCGTGCCGATGTTCCACGCCAACGCCTGGGGCATCGCCTTCGCCGGACCGGCCGCGGGTTCGAAGCTGGTCATGCCGGGCGCAAAGATGGACGGCGCCTCGATCTATGAGCTGATCGTGTCCGAGGGCGTGACCTTCTCGGCCGCCGTGCCCACCGTCTGGCAGGGGCTGCTGGCCCACCTGCGCGAGAACAAGCTGCAGATCCCGACCGTCAAACGCGTCCTGATTGGCGGCTCGGCGGTGCCGGAAAGCCTGATCCGCGCCTTCCACGACGAGTTCGGCATCGAAGTGCTGCAGGGCTGGGGCATGACCGAGACCTCGCCCATCGGCACCCTGTCGAACATGACGCCCGAGACCCTGGCCCTGCCCTATGACGAGCAGATGAAGTACCGGGTCAAACAGGGCACCCCGCCGCTGGGCGTCGAGCTCAAGCTCAAGAACTACGCCGGTCAGGACATGCCGCACGACGGCCACACCTACGGTCGGCTGATGATCAAGGGCCCGACCATTGCAGGCGGCTATTTCCGCTCGGACGAAAGCATCCTGGACGCCGAGGGCTTTTTCGACACCGGCGACGTCTCGACCATCGACGAGATGGGCTTCATGCAGATCACCGACCGGGCCAAGGACGTGATCAAGTCGGGCGGTGAGTGGATCTCGTCCATCGACATCGAGAACATCGCCGTCGGCCATCCCAAGGTCGAACTGGCCGCCGTCATCGGCGCGGCCCATCCCAAATGGGACGAACGCCCGGTCCTGCTCGTCAAGCTCAAGCCCGGCGAGACCCAGGACAAGCAGGAACACCTCGACTTCCTGGTCGGCAAGATCGCCAAATGGTGGATGCCCGACGACGTCGTCTTCGTCGACGACATCCCGCTGGGCGCCACCGGCAAGGTCGACAAGAAGCTGATCCGCGAACGCATGAAGGACTACCGCCTGCCCACGGCCACCGAGCCGGCCTGATCAGACCCGGTCAGCTTCCGTTCACCCTTTCAGGGTTAACGTGGCGGCTTCGGGAGACTCCATCATGATCATCGCCTCCACGCGCGCGCCGAAGCTCGCCCTCGCGCTCGCAACGGTGCTGGGAACCGCAGCCCTGCTTCAGGGCTGCCTCGTAGGCGCGGTGGCAGGCGCGGGCGTCGCCGTCGTCGGCGGCACGGCCAAGGTGGTCGGCGGAGTCGCCGGCGCCGGCATCGACGCTGTCACCACCTCCGACGAGGAAACAAAGGCCCGCCGCGAACGCGAACAACGCGATTACGAACGCGAGCAACGCCGCTGCGAGCAGCGTGAGCGTCAGGGCAAGCGCTGCTAGGCCAAGCCTTCCAGAACGAACGTCTTTCCCCGGACCGGTGAACGGACCTGCGGTTGCGTCCGTCACCCGCAATGGTCTAGCTTTTGGCCAACGAGGGGGAAGACCATATGACCGATACGCCGACCGGGCTCGCGCCCGACGATTCCGCTGGCCTGCCGCCCATCGCGGTCGAGGACACGATCACGCCCCCGCCATCCGACGGTCAGACGCTGAAGTTCGACACCACCCTGCGGCCGTCGAGCTTCTTCGGGCTCAGCCTCAAGAACGGCCTGCTCAATCTCGTCACCCTCACCCTCTGGCGCTTCTGGGGCAAGACGGAGGTGCGCCGTCGCGTCTGGCAGGGCATCCGCCTGAACAACGACGCCTTCGAATACACCGGCCGCGGCGTGGAGCTGTTCATCGGCTTCCTGCTGGCCCTGCTGGTGCTGGGCCTGCCCTTCCTGCTGGTCGTCTTCGCCGCCCAGTTCCTCGAGCCGATGGTCACGATTCTGATCGTCCCCCTGCTCTACCTCTTCATCTTCTGGCTGTCGGGCTTCGGCGTCTTCACCGCCTATCGCTACATGGCCAGCCGCACGACCTGGCGCGGCATCCGGTTCCAGCTCGGCGGCTCGGCGACCGGCTTCGGCTTCAAATATCTCGGGATCATGTTCCTGAACGGCATCACCCTGGGCTGGTACGCGCCCGCAGGCGAGCGCCAGCTGGCTGAGTCCCTGTGGGGCGAGCTTCGCTTCGGCAACCGTCGCTTCCGCTTCTACGCCGCCAAGTCGGAACGGGAGGGCGTTTACGGCGCCTTCGCCCTGGGCTGGTTCCTGACTTTCGTCCCCTATGTCCTGTTCTTCTTCATCGTCATCGGGATCACCGTGGCCGCCGGCGGGGCCGGGTTGCCGCCCGCAGCCCATCCCGTGCCGCAAATGGCCATGGTGGGGATCGTCTACGCCGTGATGCTGTGTCTGGCGCCGCTGATCCTGCTGATCTGGGCCCCCTATCAGGCCGCCATCCTGCGCTCGATCACCGCCGGCGTCGGCGTCGACGGCGCCAGCTTCAAACTCAACGTCAAGGCTGTCCCCCTGTGGTGGCTGATCGTGACCAACCTCTTCTGCCTGCTGGTCTCTCTCGGCTTCCTGATGCCCTGGGTCCAGGCGCGGACCGCCCGGTTCCTGGTCGAGCGGCTGTCGTCGACGGGCGAGGCGCGGGTCGACGAGGCCCTGCAGACCGGCCGGGGCCCCGGTTCGGGCGAGGGTCTGGCGGATGCGTTCGGCTTCTCGCTGATCTGACCCGATGCAAACCCGGCTTCTGGACGGAAAGAGCGCCCGGCCCCTGTCGGCGGTCGTCGAAGTGGACGGGGCGACCGTTCGCATCGCCGCCGACGGCCGGACCTATGTCTGGCCGGTCAAGGGGCTTAGCCTCGTCATCGAGGGCGACGAGGCGCGGCTGTCCCACAAGGCAAACCGCGACGCCCGCCTGATCCTGCCCGAGGCCGAATGGGTCGGGATCGGCGGCGACCATATCGAGGCCATCGCCCGCCGGCGCCGACGGGTCGAGACCGGGCTCGTGGTTGGCCTGGCGGCCTTTGCGGCGGCGACGGTCGGCTTCGTCTTCTTTGGCGTCCCGGCCCTGTCGGGGCCTCTGGCCCGGGCGACCCCGCCGTCGTTCGAGATCCGCATGGGACGCAATTTCGACGCCCAGCTGGGCGCTGCCTTCGACACCTGCGACGGCCGCCAGGGCCAGCAGGCGCTTCACGCTCTGGGCAAGCGGATCGCCGCCGGGGCCGACACTCCATTCGACATCCGGGTGCGCGCCGTCCGCGCTCCGATGTTGAACGCCTTCGCCCTGCCCGGCGGGCCGATCCTGGTCACCGACGACCTGATCCGCGACGCGAAGTCACCTGACGAACTCTCCGCCGTCATCGCCCACGAGGTCTCTCACGTCGAAAAGCGCCACGTCATGCAGGCAGTGTGGCGTAGCCTCGGCATCGGCCTGTTGCTCGACGCCGTGGTCGGCGGCGGATCGGGCGCGGGCCAGCAGGCGGTCCTGCTCGCCGGTCAGGCCACCGACCTGCGCTATGGCCGCGACGCCGAGAGCGAGGCCGACGCCCGCGGCCAGCAGTTGCTCCACAAACAGGGGCTGTCCTCGAAGGGCATGGCCAGCTTCTTCGCCCGTCTCGGCAAGGGCGATGGGGAAGGCGATCTGGCTACCGTGTCGGAGTTCGCCGCCACCCACCCCAATGCCTCCCGCCGGGCCAAGGCCGCCCGCGCCGCCGAACGCCCGGGCGCCGTCGCCCTGACCCCCGCCGAATGGACCGCCGTCAAGGCGACCTGCGGCGCCGACGAAGACAAGCTGATCCCGGTCATCCGTCGCCGCTTCGGCCTCGGCCGCTGACGAGAGGCCGCGACGATCCGGTGATAGACCGTGTCATATCGGGCGGTCTAGGCTGCCCGCATGACCCCGATCCTCCTGATCCCCGGCCTCGCCTGCACGGCTGAACTTTTCGCCCCCCAGATCCCGCCCCTGTGGCCGCACGGGCCGGTGACGGTCGCCACCTCGACAGAAGGCGACAGCATGGCCGCCATCGCCGCCGCCATCCTGCGCGACGCCCCACCCCGGTTCGCTCTCGGCGGCCTGTCGATGGGCGGCTATCTGGCGCTGGAGATCATGAGGCAGGCTCCGGAGCGGGTGCTCAAGCTCGCTCTCATGGACACCGCCGCCAGACCCGATACGCCTGAACAATCCGCCCTGCGCCGCACCCTGATCGAACGTTCGGACGCCGGCGATCTGGAGGGCGTGCTGCGCCAGATCGCGCCCAACCTCCTGCATCCCGACCACCGCGACGACCGGGTGCTGATCGAGACCCAGGTCCGCATGGGCCTGGCCGTCGGCTCCGAAGCATTCAAGCGCCAGCAGACGGCCATCATCAACCGCATCGACAGTCGCCCCTGCCTGTCCGCCATCGCCGTCCCCACGCTGGTCCTCGTCGGCGACCGCGACGCCCTGACCCCGCCCGACCGCTCCGAAGAAATGGCCTCCGCCATTCCGGGCTCCAGGCTCGTTGTCGTTCCCGACTGCGGCCATGCGTCGAGCCTCGAACAGCCGGAAGCGGTCACTGCCGCGCTGGTCGAGTGGGTCGCGGGGTAGGCGTCCTCCAGAGCTCGCAATTCACGGCCGTGCTATCCATCCCTCATCGCTTCGGTCATGCAACCCGGATGGGCGCGCGCGGTTGAAGGGGGATCCCATCGCCAAGGATCGCCCGTCATGACCCCCGAGAACCCTCACCGCGCCTCCGACATCGCCCAGGCCGTACACGAAGGCGAGCCGGTCAACCCGACCTCCGCTCGCGCCGGCCGGCCCAATCCCCGCATCCTCGTCATCCTCGTGGTGTCCACGATCGCCGCCGCCCTCCTGCTTCTCGGGCTCTGGGCGCTGACCAACAACGCCTTCGTCGCGAACAGCGATGAGAGCGGCGCGCCGCAGGAGGTCAGCGCATTCCAGGGCGACGCCCAAACCCCGCCGACAGCCGACGCGCCGACCGACGCCACAGGAAACGCTCAACCGGTTCCCACCGGCCAGGCCCCGAACGTCAACGCCCCGACCGTGCCGTCGAACACGGTCGAACAACCGCACTGACGGGCGAAACCGGCCGCCCGCAGCCGGACGCTGACTAAAGCGTCAGCGTACACCGCTCATGGATGGACGGCCGCGCCACGGTGATGCGCGACAGGCCAGGCCATTCGGGCTTCAGCCGATTGGCGAACCACAGGCACAGATGCTCCAGCGTCGGCAGCTCAAGCCCGGGCTTGTCGTTCAGCAGGCCGTGATCCAGCTCCTCCGCCGCCGCCTTCAGGGCGCGGTCCAGCGCGCCGAGGTCCGCGACCCAGCCGTGGCCGTCCAGCGTCGTCCCCTTCACGGTCGCCTCGACCTGGAACGAATGGCCGTGCATTCGGCGATAGATGCTGCCCTCGGGCTCATTGGGGAAGTGATGCGCCGCGTCGAAGGTCGCGGCTTTGGTAATCTCGAACAGGGGGGTGATTTCAAACTCGGTCATCTAACGCACGCCAATGTATTTGTGGGTCTGGACGCTGAGCCGCCACTGCGGGTGCGTCAGGCAGTATTCGATGGCCGCCTCGGTGTTGGCGGCCTGGTCCGGTCCATCCATCGGCTGCAGCCAGAAGCGCTCGAAATCGAGCCCCTCGAACCGGTCCGGCTGGGCAAGGGCCTGGGGGTAGACCAGCTTCAGCTCGGCCCCGGACGTCTGCACCACTGGCGCGTCGGCCTTGGGGCTGACGCAGATCCAGTCGATGCCCTCGGGCGCGGCGACCGTGCCGTTGGTCTCGACCGCGATGTCGAAGCCGCGCGCCTTGAGCGCCGCGATCAGGGGGGCGTCGAGCTGCAACAGGGGCTCGCCGCCGGTGCAGACCACCAGACGCGGATCGCCCTCACGCCCGCGCCAAAAGGAGGCCACATGATCGGCCAGCGCCTGTGCATCGGCGAACTTGCCGCCGCCGTCGCCGTCCACGCCCACGAAGTCCGTGTCGCAGAACGAGCAGACGGCCGAGGCCCGGTCGCGCTCCAGCCCGTTCCACAGATTGCAGCCGGCGAAGCGCAGGAAGACAGCAGGCCGCCCCGCCTGTCCGCCCTCGCCCTGCACCGTCAGGAAGGCCTCCTTGACCGCATAGGTCATTCGGCGGCTTCCGTTTCGCCCGCCCATTCGGCGTAGCCGGCGGCGCGCAGCTCGCAGGCCGGGCAGGTCCCGCAGCCGAAGCCCCAGAGGTGACGGTGCGACCGGTCGCCCAGATAGCAGGTGTGGCTCTCCTCGACGATCAGCTCGACCAGCCGCTGGCCGCCCAGACGCTGCGCCAGCGCCCAGGTCTGGGCCTTGGTCAGGGCCATCAGGGGCGTTTCGATCGGCACAGGCTTGTCGAGGCCCAGCGTCAGGGCGCTGGACATGGCGTCGATGGTCGCGCGGCGGCAGTCGGGATAGCCCGAGAAATCGGTCTCGCACATGCCGCCGACCAGCACGTCCAGACCGCGCCGGTCCGCCAGGGCGGCAGCGCAGGTCAGGAAGACCAGATTGCGGCCGGGCACGAAGGTCGTCGGCAGGCCGCGCGCGTCGACCTCGATGGCGCGGTCTGTCGTCATCGCCGTCTCGCCGATGGCGCCGAAGCCGGTCAGGTCGACGATATGGTCGGGCCCCAGCCGGTCGGCCAGCTCCGGCAGGACCCTGGCCATGCCGTCGCGGACATGCTGACGCGCCTGCATCTCGACCGCGTGGCGCTGGCCATAGTCGAAGCCGACGGTCTCGACACGCTCATACCGCTCCAGCGCCCATGCCAGGCAGGTGGCGCTGTCTTGGCCGCCTGAAAACAGGACGAGGGCCGACGAAGAGGGGGAATTCTGGAAATCGCTCATGACAAATCTGCGGTCGGCCATTTGGCCGCGCGCATTCGGGTCGCCTTCGGGGTGAAACTTCGGCGGTCTCCATACACCAAACCCGGCGCGGGAGCAAAATCGCCGCCCCCTTGCCCCGCCTGCCCCAGCGCCACGACGTTGGCCGAACAGGCAATTTTCTCAAAGTGAGAAAATCCCGGCCGCTTAACCCTTCTGAAAATGGTTTTCGGCCATTGTCCACAGCGTAGAACGGAGTCCCGGCCAGTATGCCGACCATCGAAGTCCTCACGGAACGAGCCGAACCCATCGCGCCCGATGTGCTGGCGAGCGAGGTTTTCGCGCGCTTTCACCGTGAGCCGGACACCCTCGTCATTCCCGTCGTCGACGACGGCCGCCCGGTCGGCCTGGTCGAACGCAACGCCTTCCTGATCAAGATCGCCGGCCCCTTCGGCCACGCCCTCTACTCCGGCCGCTCCGTGACCTATGTCATGGATTCCGAGCCGGCGGTGGTCGAGGCAGGCGTCGCCATCGACGCCTTCTGCGACATCATGCTCAAGGGCGGCCCCGGCGCCCTGATGCGAGGCTTCATCGTCACCCGCGACGGCCGTTATCGCGGGGTCGGCACCGCGGTCTCCCTGCTCCAGGCCATTAACGACCAGCAGCGCCGCCAGAACGCCGAACTGGCGGACCAGCAGCGCGCCCTGACCGACTCCAAGGCCCAGGCTTTGGCCTCGGCCCGCGCCAAGAGCCAGTTCCTGGCCATCATGAGCCACGAGCTGCGCACCCCGATGAACGGCGTCCTCGCCGTCGCCGAACTGCTGCGCCGCCAGCCGCTCAACGATGCGGCCCAATCGCACGTGCAGACCATCATCGATTCCTCCGAGACCCTGATCCGCATCCTGCAGGACGCGCTGGATCTGTCGCGCGCCGAGGCCGGCGAGCTGGAGCTTGCCCCCGTCGGCACCCCGCTTCGCGCCCTGATGGACGACGTCGAACAGCTGTGGGCGCCGCGCGCCTCCCAGGACGGCGTGACCCTGATGGTCGGCTATGAAGGCGATACCGAACTGGCCGCCGAGATCGATCCGGTACGGATCAAACAGGTGTTCAACAACCTGATCGGCAACGCCCTGAAATTCGCCCGCAACGGCATGGTCGAGGCCCGGCTCAAGGCCTGGGTCGACGGCTCCGACATCCGCATGGAAGCCCGCGTCCGCGACGACGGCCCCGGCGTCGACGCCGGACGTGTGGACGCCATCTTCGAACCCTTCGTGCACGGCTCCGGCCCGGACGGCGCGGGCCTCGGCCTGTCGATCTGCCGCCAGATCGTCGAACGCATGGACGGCCGTATCTGGGCCGAGAACAACGCCGGCCGCGGCGCCACCTTCGCGTTCAACTTCACCGCGCCCCGCACCGTCGTGGAAGCGGATGTCCAGTCCAACGTCCAGGCCCTGGCCGACCTCGAACTGCACGCCAATCCCCACATCCTGATCGTCGACGACAACGCCACCAACCGCGTCGTCGCCCAGGCGCTGTGCGAGATGTTCGGTTGCAGCTCCGAGACCGCCGAGGACGGCGTCGAAGCTCTGGAAGCTGTTCAGGCCCGCCCGTTCGACCTGATCCTGATGGACATCAAGATGCCGCGCATGGACGGGGTCCAGGCGACCCAGGCCATCCGCGCCCTGACCGGCCCCGAAAGCCAGATCCCGATCGTGGCCCTGACCGCCAACGCCGACCCGGACGACGCCAGGGGCTATATCGCCATCGGCATGGCCGCTGTTGTCGAGAAGCCGATCAAGCCCGAACGCCTGCGCATGGCCATGAACGCGGCCCTCACCGGCGAGACCCTGGCCCCGGCCGAGGCCCGTCCCAGCCGGGTTCGCGCGGCCTAAGTTGCGGGCTCAGGCTCCGGCGCCGGAGCCTCTTCGTCCTCATCGTCATAGCCGACCAGCCTGAGCGCGCGCGCCGTCTGGCCGTTCAGCTCGCACCAGCGCAGCAACCCCTCCTCGCGGCCGTGGGTGATCCAGATCTCCTCGGGCTTCAGCTCGGTGAAGGTCGTGGTCAGTTCGGTCCAGTCGGCATGGTCCGAGATCACCAGAGGCAGCTCCACGCCCCTCTGCCGCGCCCGCGCCTTCACCCCCATCCAGCCCGAGGCGAAGGCGGTCACCGGATCGGCGAAGCGCCGGGCCCAGCGATCTTGAATGGCCGATGGCGGGGCGATGGCCACCTCTCCGCCCAGCGCATCCTTCGCAAGGCCCGTCGCAGGCAGGATCGGCCCCAGATCGACGCCCTCCCGCTGATAGAGGGCGTTCAGCCGCTCCAGCGCGCCGTGGACATAGATCGGCCGTTCCCAGCCCTGCTCGCGCAGCAGCCGGATCACCCGCTGCGCCTTGCCGAGCGCATAGGCCCCGACCAGATGGGCGCGGTCGGGAAACTGGCCCAGGGACTGGACCAGCCGCCCGACCTCCTCGCTATCCGGCGGGTGGGTGAAGACCGGCAGGCCGAAGGTCGCTTCCGAGATGAAGACGTGGCAGGGCACAGGCTCGAAACCGGCGCAGATCGGATCGCGGCGTCGCTTGTAGTCGCCTGAGGCGACCATGGTGATCCCCTTCCAGCCGATGACCGCCTGGGCCGAGCCGAGGACGTGGCCGGCAGGGACGAGCCGGATATCGACGCCGTTGATCGCGGTCCTCTCGCCATAGGGGGCCGACTGGCGGGTGACGGCGAAGTCCTCGCCATAACGTTCGGCCATGATGGCCAGGGTCTGGGGCGTGGCCAGAACCGCGCCGTGGCCCGCCCGCGCATGGTCCGAATGGCCGTGGGTGATCACCGCCCGCTCCACAGGTCGGACAGGGTCGATGTAGAAGTCGCCTGGCGGGCAATACAGTCCCGCGGGGGTCGGCTTCAGCAGGTCCTCGAAACGGATCATGGGACTAAGGTCGACATCCAGGGCTTGCGCGCAAGGCCGCGCCCGATAAGGACGGATGGATGAGCGATACGTTCCTGACAGAAATTCTGCCCCAGCTGGCGGGCGGCGCCGCCCACACCCAGGCGCTCGGCTTCAGGCTGGAGAGCGTCGACGGGCTGATCGTCAGGCTGCGCACGCCCTGGCGCGAGGATCTGGTCGGGGATCCCGACACGGGCGTGCTCGCGGGCGGGTTGGTGACGACCATGCTGGACCATGTCGGCGGTCTGGCCACCTGGGTGGCGCTGGCCGGGTTCCAGAACATCGCGACCCTGGATCTGCGCGTCGACTACATGCGGGCCGCACGGCCAAAGACGGACCTGATCGCCGAGGCTCACTGCTTCAAGGTGACCCGCAACATCGCCTTCGTTCGCGCCTGGGCCTTCGAGGCCGATGCGGAAGACGGGCCCGGCGACCGGGTCGCCGCCGCCCAGTCCGCCTATGTGATCACCGAGAACGCCTCGCACCGCGTGGGGGCCAATCTGAAGCCGCGCGCCGAAGGAGCGGCCCGATGAGCGATCTGCTGCAGCGCCTGCCCTATGCCCGCTTCCTCGGCCTGGAAGGGCGGCTGGAAGACGAGACCCTCACTGTGGTCATGCCCTTCGCCGACAAGCTGATCGGAAACCCGCTCCTGCCCGCCCTGCACGGCGGCTCGACGGCGGCCCTGCTGGAGATGACCGCCATCGCCCAGGTGGCCCTGGCCTATCCGCGCCTGCGCCTGCCGCGTCCGATCAACGTCACCGTCTCCTATCTGCGTTCGGGCCGGCCGGTGGACGTTCTGGCCCGGGCCCGCATCTCGCGCGCCGGACGTCGCGTCGCCCATGTCCTGGCCGAGGCCTGGCAGGAGGACGCGACCCAGCCGATCGCCACCCTGGTCGCGAACTTCCTGCTGGACGACAGCAACGAATAGTTGCGGGCGGGCGCTGACCCATGATTGTTTCACCGTAGGACGCTTCGTCATCGGGGGAACGGCATGGCTTCAGAGATTTCAGACCGCGACGCGACGGCCCGCAATTCGGCTGGCCTCAAGGTGACCGAGAGCCTGCGCGCCGCCGAGGCCGCCGTCGACCTCGCCCTCGTCGAAACCCAGGCGCTGTCCGTCCTCGCACCCGTCGCCGGCGACCGGCCCGCCCCGGTCAGGGCGGTAAGCCGGGCGCGCGTCCATCTGGCCCGTGCACACCGGACTCTCGCCGACGTTGCGCGCCGCATCGGTCTGGATGAGACGGCCGTCGGCCCCCTGGACAAGCCCGAAGACACGCCGCCGATCGGCGGCGGGCCGAGGCGCCGAAGGCCCGCTTGAGGCCTGCCTGCGCGGCGGCGGCGCTCCCGTTTAGGGTAAACAAATCCCTACCGAACTCCCTTAAAGCGTGTTAAGGATATCTTCACCTATTGTTTAGGAGGGGTACTTATGGATCGTTCTGAAGTTGTCGCCAGCGTTGCCGGCGAGCTGCATGCTACTGAAAACGCTATCGATACCGCGATCACCCAGGCCACGACCCTGGTGCAGTCGATGATCGGCGGCCGCGCCGCCCTGGGGCTGTCCCCCGTCTCCGGCGCCGGATCCCAGACCAAGGCGATGGAAACCATCGCCGCCCTGAGCACCGCGCGTGAGGCCATCGTCGCCTGCCACGCCGAAATGCAAAAAGATCACCGCAAGCTCGGCTGGGGCATTTACGCCGTCGGCCCGCTCAACAAGCCCGACGACTGGGAAACCCCGATCGGCGGCGGCGAGAAGCCCACCGGCGTCGGCATCACCACCCGTCTGCGCGCCGTCTGAATTCGACGTAATGTAGGCGTCCGGTCATTCCGGATTAGCCAGACTCGTTACATTATCGCCCTCGTGTCATCCGGCACGGGGGCGTTTTGATGTTTGATACCCTGTGGTCACAGATCGGCGCGATCTTTGTGGTCGCGATCTGTCTGTTCGCATTCTGGAAGGGCGACGAGCCCGAACGCCTCGCTGCGGGCGCCTATGTGCTCGGCTGGTTCGCCTCCCTGCTCGCCCAGGGCGACGGCAAGGTGTTTCAGGTGCAGTGGGGCGTCTTCGCCATCGATGTGGTGATGCTGGTCGTGCTGGCCGCCCTGGTGTGGAAATCGCGTCGTGTCTGGCCGGTCTGGGCTGCTGCCTGCCAGCTGCTGGTCGTCACCAGCCATGTCCTCTCGATCTTCGACGTGCGCCCCTCGGTTTCGGCCTTCCTGACCGTCGTCAACCTGGCGGGCTACGGCGTCTTGGTCGCCTTGGCCGTCGGCACCTTCTGGGCCTGGCAGGAGCGCCGCGCCGCCGGGCTCGAATAGGGCGCTCAACCGGGCTGGCATAGGCATTTATTCCTGTGTATTCTGGCGATTCATCTCGCCGGAAGCCCATTCCATGCCCCTGTCTCACGCCAAGCTCTGGAAGGCCGTCGACAATCTGGCGCGGCGCGAAGGCCTGTCGCCGTCCGGCCTGGCCAGGCGCGCCGGTCTGGATGCGACCAGCTTCAATCCCTCCAAACGCTTCGGCCCCTCGTCCGGACCGGGCGATCCGCCTCGCCCTCGCTGGCCCTCGACCGAAAGCCTGACGCAGGTTCTGGACGCGACCCGGATCTCGCTGGGCGAGTTCGCGGCCCTGGCCGAGGACGAGGCGCCGCCCGCGACCATTCCCCTGCTGGGCCTGGCCCAAGCCGGCGCCGACGGCTTCTTCGACGACGCCGGCCTGCCGACCGGCGAGGGCTGGGACCAGACCGAGCTGCCGCGCCTGAGCGATGGCCTGTTCAGCCTCCGGATCAACGGGGATTCCATGACCCCCCTCTACCGCGAGGGCGACCGGGTCATCGTCGACCAGACCGCGACGGATGTGCGCAAGGGTGACCGGGTCGTGGTCCGCACAGTGGGCGGAGAGACGGTGGCCAAGGAGTTGCTGGCCCTGACGGCGCGCACCGTCACCCTGGGCTCGATCAACCCCGCCTATCCGCCCCGCGTCCTGGCGCGTCGCGAAGTCGTCTGGATGGCGCGGATCCTGTGGGTCAGCCAGTAAAGGCCCCGCCCAGGAAGCGCGGAAGTCCGGGGCTTCGCGCTGAAGCAGCGAACCGCCGCGCGGTGAGCGATAGCGCCCAAAAAGAAAGAGCCGCCCCTTGCGGAGCGGCCCCTTCCTCGTTCTGCCGAAGGCTGAACTCAGTTGGTCGTGACGTAGTGGGCGTTGACCCAGCCCCCGCCGGCGATCTGGACCCATTCGCCCGACGAGCCGACGGCGCTGAAGCGCTGACCGGCGGACAGGGTGCCGCGCGAGGCGTAGTTGGTGCCTGGACCCGAGCGGATGCGCAGGTTCGAGGTGGCGCGGTACTGGCCCTGGGCCGAGGCGGCGCGGGCGCGCTGCTGGTTACAGCCGATGTAGGAACCGGCCGCGGCGCCGGCGCCGGCGCCGACGATGGTGCCGGCCGTGCGCTCGTTACGGGCGAGGTTGGACCCCACCACGCCGCCGAGCACGCCGCCGATCACGGCGCCGGCCGTCTGACGGCCGCCGGGAGCGTCGCAGCTGGTGATGCCGTTGGACTGGGCGGAAGCCGCCATCGGGGCGGCGGTAACCAGCGACGCCATTGCGGCAGCGGTCGCGAGGGTGATCTTGAAGGTCTTCGACATGGCTCTCTCCATTTCATCGAGGTTGGTCGATGGCAGGGAGAATGCCCGAACCCACATGAAGGCTCCCGGAGCTTGGCCGTTATTTTCGGTTCATCTTTCTGAAGCGGCCAACGCTCGGCTCGCGGAGCCTCGCTGCTTGAGCCGCGTCGTGTCCGTGAAGCGCTACCCGACCAGCTTGCCGTTCGCGCCGTCCTCGATCAACTGGATCGTCTGCGGCAGGCCGTAGATGGCGGCGAACGAACCGAAGCGAGGTCCCTGCGACGCGCCCAGCAGCACCTCGTACAGGGCGCCGAACCAGGCGCGCAGGGGCTCGAAGCCGTGGTCCTTGCCGACCGCATAGACTTCGCCCTGAATCAGCTCGCCATCCGTCGTATCCGCCGGCAGGGCCTTGAGCCGCGCGGCCAGATCCAGCAGGGCCGCCTTCTCCTTGTCGTCCGGCAGGCGGTAGGACTTCGAGGGCTTCACGAAGTCCTCGTAATAGTTCAGCGCCCGGTCCATCAGCTGGTCCAGCACCGGCTCGTTCTCGGGCGTGGCGTCAGGCAGATACCTGGCGAAATAGGCCCAGAGCTGCGCCTTCGACGAGGCGTTGGCCACGCCCACGAGGTTGAGCAGAAGCGCGAACGACACCGGCGAGACGGTCGACGGCGGCGATCCGGCGTGGATCGACCAGACAGCGTTGTCGATCTGCTTGGCCGGCTCCTGCGTCTTGTAGCTTTCGATGAAGGCCAGATAATCGTCGATGGCGCGCGGGATGACGTTGAAGTGCAGGCTCTTGGCCGACTTCGGCGACTGGAACATGTACCAGCTCAGGCTCTCCGGCGTGCCGTAGCGCAGCCACTCGTCCATCGTCAGACCGTTGCCCTTGGACTTGGAGATCTTCTTGCCTTCGATGTCGAGGAAGAGCTCGTAGTTGAAGCCCTCGGGCGGGACGCCGCCCAAGGCGCGGCAGACCTTGGAGCTCTCGCGCACGCTCTCGATCAGGTCCTTGCCCGACATCTCGTAGTCGACGTCCAGCGCGACCCAGCGCATGGCCCAGTCGGGCTTCCACTGCAGCTTCACATGGCCGCCGGTGACCGGAACCTCGGTGCGGTTCCCGGGCTCGCCGGCCGGATCCTCGAAGGTGATCGTCCCCTTCTCGATGTCGCGCGCCAGGGTCGGGACCTGCAGCACATGGCCGGTGATGGGGCTGACGGGCAGGAAGGGCGAATAGGTCGCGCGGCGCTCTTCGCCGAGCGTCGGGAGCATGATCGCCATGACGGCGTCGTACCGCTCCAGCATCGTCAGCAGGGTCTGGTCGAACCGGCCCGAGCGATAGGTCTCGGTCGAGGACATGAACTCGTAGTCGAAGCCGAAGCCGTCGAGGAAGGCGCGCAGGCGGGCGTTGTTGTGGGCGCCGAAGCTGTCGTGGGTGCCGAACGGGTCGCGGACGCGGGTCAGCGACAGGTGCAGGTCCTCGCGCAGCATCTCGGGATTGGGCACGCCCTCGGGCACCTTCCTGAGGCCGTCCATGTCGTCGGAGAAGGCGATCAGCCGCGTCGGCCAGTGGTCGCCGGTCAGGGCGCGGAAGGCGTTGCGGACCATGGTGGTGCGCGCCACCTCGCCGAAGGTGCCCATGTGCGGCAGGCCGGAGGGGCCGTAGCCCGTCTCCAGGATGACCGGCCGTTGCAGGGCCTCGAAGGTCGCCAGGGCTTCATCCGCCTTGCCGGCGTCGATCAGCAGCTTCGCCGCATCGCGCTCGGCGTCGGACAGCCGCTTCTTCAGCACATGGGCGAGAAGATTGCGGGCTTGTTCGAACGGCCAGGACTTGGCCTCACGGGCGAGGGTTTCGAGGTTCTGAAGCATGGGTGGGGCTTTGACGCCTTGAGCGCCGTGGGTCAACGCCCGCGTGCGTCCGGCGGCCTCGCCGTCCGTCGTCAGGCGGCCACGCTGTTATCCAGCGCCCGCCAGCTCTCGCGCCAGGGCGTGGAGGCCCATTCGAACAGCTTGGTCAGCAGTTCAGGCGCCTTCACCGGCTTGCCGACGCAGTCGTTCATCCCGACGTCCGCATAGGCGGCCAACTGGTCATCCAAAGTGTTGGCGGTCAGCGCGATGATCGGTACGGCCGAGACCTCGTCGTCCAGCAACCGGATGCGTCGGGTGGCCTCGACCCCGTCCATCACCGGCATCTGGATGTCCATCAGGATCACGTCCCAGTCGCCGCGCATCGCCGCCGCCACACCCTGGGCGCCGTCGTCGGCCGTCTCGCAGATGATCCCCTGCAGGGCCAGAAGCGCCGAAATCAGGGCGCGGTTGCTGTCGTTGTCGTCGACATAGAGGACGCGCATGGCCCGTCCCTCGCCTTCATCAGCCGTTCCGGCGCCGTCGGGCTGGCCCGGCTCACGTCCGGCGGCCGGTTCGACGATACCGCTCCAGTCCTCATGCTGAGACAGACCTGTTTGGGAAAGGCCGATCATCTGCTCCACAACGGCAGACAGACGCTCGCCCGCGGCATGGATACGCCCGGCATGGTCCTTCTGCGTCGGCGCCAGCCCGGCTTCGGACAGCAGGGCCGAGAAGCCGAGCACGGCATTCAACGGCGTGCGCAGCTCATGCGACATCTCGGTCAGGAAGCGCTGCCGGGCCTCGGCCATGGCGGCCTTCTGCTCGGCGGCGGCGCGGGCGGCCTCGGCCTCGACCCGGTCCGTGACGTCACGCTCGTTCAGCAGGACACTGATCGCGCCGGTGACGGGATCCTGAAGCGGGCGGCAATCGATGTGGTGCCAGCGCGGGCCGGGGCCGGTGCGCATCTGGAACAGGGCGCCGGTAACCTGGCCTTCCATGGCGCGAGCCAGAATCCCCTCGCCGTCTTCGGGGCTGGCGAACCGCGCGACGAAGCCCGCGTCGAGACCATAGGCGGCGAAGGCGGCCGGATTGGCGAACAGCGACTTACCCTCGCCGTCGAACAGGCCGACGGGGCCGGAGGAGTGGCGCAAGGCTTCGACCGCGCGGCGCTCCTCGGCCTCGACCTCGACGGCGGCGGCCTCGAACAACAACACGTCCCGGCCGTCGGCGAGGACGACGGTCGAGATCACCGCCTGCACCGTCACCGGACGGCCGTTGGGATAAAAGGTCCAGTGCTCCTCGACCTCCCGCCCCTCGGCGGTGGCCGTCCGCAGACGCTCGGTGCGCGTCCTGACCGCCGGGGAGAGTTTGGAAAAATCCCGGGCCAGAAGCTCGTCCAGATCCACCGCGCCCCACAGGGCCAGGGCGGCGACGTTGGCGTAGACGCCCCGGCAGCTGATGGGATCGAACAACCACACCGGACGCCGCAGCCGGTCCCAGGCGTCGAGACGCCCGCCGTCAGCGAGATGTGGAAGCCCGGAACTCATCCGCGCAGCTTGCCGTAAACGGCTGAAGCAACACTTAAACCTGGCGGCCAATCGCACCCGATGCTGAGGGCTATATCTAAAGTGAGCGCCGCCCTTTGAGGGTCAGGAAGACGACGGCGGCGCCGGCGGCGACGACCAGCGCATCCTCGATCAGGCCGCTCCTCGTCTGGCCGATCTCGGCCATGGCCCGCTTGCGGCCCGCGAGACCGAGATAGGCCAGCGGCACGGCGGTTCCGACGGCGAGGGCGGCGCCGACCTTTTCGCGGCCGCGCGGGGCCAGCGCCGCGCCGGCGATGCCCGCGCTCATCACCCGGGCGAGAAGGCCGAGGAAGACGGTGCGGTCGGGCGCGGTCTTCATCTTGTCGCCGAACAGCTCGCCCACGCCCATCGCCAGGGCGCCGAATTTGAACAGCGGATGGTCGAGCAGGACCAGCTTGCCGGGCGTGCGCTCACCCGCGAGACGGGCCGTGGCGAGGGCGGCCATCGGGGTCATGGAGCGGGCGCTGGCGACGGCGCCGATGAGGACGGAAGGCAACAGGGAGGAGGTTTTCATACCGCTCGAACGCGCCCGCGCGGACGGGGTTCAGCCGTCGTCGGCGCTGAAACGCCGATCCTGGGCGGCGAGGCAGACGTCCGCCGAAGACTTCAGCTGGGCCGGTGTCAGCTGGTCGTAGAAGGCGACGGTCGAGCCGACCAGTTGGGCCCGTTCATCGTCGTCGAAAGCGGCCTCCAGCTGGGTCTGGTATTTGGCCTTGGCCGCGACGATCGCGAGACGGTCGGCCTGGAGCGTTCCAGCGCCAATGGCCCGGTTGGCGAGTTGCAGCACGACAACGCAGCCGGCCATCGAGGCGGTCGTCAGGGGCTCGTCATAGTTGGGAACGTCGGCATCGACGGGAGGCAAGGCGGCGGCCTGCGCAGGCGCAGGCGCGGCTTCGGGTGCGGCCTTCGTCGATGCGTCGCAGGCCGTGAGGCCGAGGATCGCCAGTGCGGTCAGGCCCGTCAGAGCGGTCGTCTTCATCGACATTTCCCCCGATTTTTCAGAGCCTACCGTGGGATGTCGTCCCTGCGCCGTCAAACGCCCGGAGCCGCCGCACTTGACCCGCCCCCTCCCCCGTGGCCTTTGCGCGGCCTGATGAAGACAGCCGATTTCGATTTCGACCTGCCCGAAGACCGTATCGCCCTGAGGCCTGCGGAGCCTCGGGATTCCGCTCGGCTGCTGGTGGTCAAGGAAGGCGCTCTGGAGGACCGGGTGATCCGCGACCTGCCCGGCTTCCTGCGGCCGGGCGACGCCCTGGTGTTCAACGACACGCGGGTGATCCCGGCGCGGCTGTCTGGGGTGCGGGAGCGGCCCGATCCGGTGCTGGCTGGCGAAATCCTGACCGTTGAGGTCGAGGCGACCCTGCACCACCGTGACGCTCCCGACGTCTGGTCGGCCTTCATGAAGCCGGGCAAGCGGATCAAGGCGGGGGACCGGATCCTGTTTCAGTCGCTGGAGGCCACCGTCGCCGACAAGGGCGAGGACGGGCTGATCACCCTGAAGTTCGACCTGGCCGGACCGGCGCTGGACGACGCCATTCGCGCCGTCGGGGTCATGCCCCTGCCGCCCTATATCGCGGCCAAACGGCCCGAGGACGACCGCGACCTGACCGATTATCAGACCGTCTATGCCCGGCATGACGGCTCGGTGGCGGCGCCGACGGCGGGGCTGCATTTCACGCCCGACCTGCTGGAGGCGATCCAAGCCAAGGGCGTCACCACCCATGCGGTGACCCTGCATGTCGGCGCGGGCACCTTCCTGCCGGTCAAGGCCGACGACACCGCCGACCACAAGATGCATTCCGAGTGGGGCGAGGTCTCCGCCGAGACCGCCGCCGCCCTGAACGCCGTACACGCGAACGGCGGCCGGATCGTCTGCGTCGGCACGACCTCGCTGCGGCTGCTGGAGTCGGCGACGACGGCGGACGGCGTGGTCCAGCCCTTCCACGGCGACACCGCCATCTTCATCACCCCGGGCTACCGCTTCCGGGCGGTCGACGTCCTGATGACCAATTTCCACCTGCCGAAGTCGACCCTGTTCATGCTGGTCTCCGCCTTCGCCGGGCTGGAGACCATGCGCGCGGCCTATGAGCACGCGGTTGCGGACGGCTACCGGTTCTATTCCTACGGCGACGGGTCGTTGCTGTTTCGGGCAGACTGAGCAGGCTCCCCGATCTTCCCCTCTCCCGGCGGGAGAGGGCTTGAGCGCCTGAGAGCGTCAGCGATCAGACTTGCGCGAAAGGGTGAGGGGTTTCCTGCCAACCGTTCAACGCCAGCCCCTCACCCTTTCGGCTTCACGCATCGCTTCGCTCTGCGAGCCTCAAGCCCTCTCCCGCCGGGAGAGGGTTCAAGGTTTACCCCGCGATCAATCCGAAGTCGGCGACGCGGCCCATGACGCCGCGGACCTGACCCAGGAGTTTCAGGCGGTTGTCGCGTTCGGCCGGGACGTCGGAGTTGACCAGGACGTCGGTGAAGAAGGCGTCGACCGGGGCGCGCAGGGCGGCGAGGGCCGTCATGGCGGCGGCGAAATCCTCGGCGTCGAGGGCGGTGTCGACGGCGGTCGCGGCGGCGGCGGTCGCGAAGGCCAGGGCGGTCTCGGCCTCGGGCTGGTTGGGCAGGCCGGTCTCGACCATGCCGGTCGGGACGTCGCCCTTCTTCTCCTCGGCCTTGAGGATGTTGGAGGCGCGCTTGAAGCCGGCCAGCAGATTGGCGCCGTCATCGGTGGCGAGGAAGGCGGCGAGCGCCTCGACGCGGCGGACGATGCGGACGAGGTCGTCATCGCCGAGGGCGAAGACGGCGTCGACGAGGTCATGCCGCTGGCCCTGATCGCGGAGGAGGACCTTCAGGCGGTCAGCGAAGAAGGCGAGGACATCCTCTGGGTTTGCTTTCCCAAGTGCACCAGCTTGCTGCTCGGCAGACGCGAAGCCCGTGGCCCGAGTTACGTCGCGCACACCAAATCGAACCCCATTCTCCAGCACCAACCGGATCACTCCCAGCGCCGCACGGCGCAGCGCATACGGATCTTTCGAGCCCGTGGGTTTTTCGTCGATGGCGAAGAAGCCGACGAGGGTGTCGAGCTTGTCGGCGAGGGCGACGGCGACGGTGACCGGGGCGGTCGGGACGGTGTCGGCGGGACCCTGCGGCTTGTAGTGATCGCGGACGGCGTCGGCGACGGGGTCGGCCTCGCCGGCGGCGCGGGCGTAATAGCCGCCCATGACGCCCTGCAGTTCCGGGAACTCCCCGACCATGCCCGAGGCCAGGTCGGCCTTGGCGAGGCGGGCGGCGCGTTCGGCCTGATCGGCGTCGGCGCCGACGAAAGGGGCGATCTCACGAGCCAGCGCCGCGATGCGATCGACGCGTTCGGCGAGGGTGCCCAGCTTGGCGTGGAAGGTGACGCCGGACAGTTTGCTCGACCAGGCGTCGAAGCCGGTCTTGAGATCCTCGTCCCAGAAGAAGCGGGCGTCGTTCAGGCGGGCCGAGAGCACGCGGCTGTTGCCGGCGGCGAGGGCCGCGCCGCCGTCGGAGGCCTCGACATTGGCGACGACGACGAAGTTGGGCGCGAGGCCGTGCTTCGACGGATCGCGGACGGCGAAATACTTCTGGTGCACCTTCATCGACAGCCGGACCACCTCGGGCGGCAGGCTGAGGAACTGCGGGTCCATGTCGCCGAGGATGGGGGTCGGCCATTCGGCCAGGCCCGCGACCTCGTCCAGCAGGCCGTCGTCGTCGACGAGGGCGAGGCCTTTAGCGGACGTGACGGCCTTCGCCGCGTCGAGGATCTTCAGCTTGCGGTCGGCGACGTCGAGCAGGACGTAGTCGGCCTCCAGCTTGCGGCGATAGTCGGCGAAGTCGTTGACGACGATCGGCTGGCCCTTGCCGAGGAAGCGGTGGCCCTCGGTGATCGCGTCAGACGGAATTCCGTCGATGTCGAAGGGCACGACCTTGCCGTCGAACAGGCAGAGGATGCGCTTCAGCGGACGGATCCAGCGCAGGGTCCCGGAGCCCCAGCGCATCGACTTGGGCCAGGGGAAGGCGCGGACGATGGCGTCGACGGTTTCAGGGACGATCTCGGCGGTGGCGCGGCCCTTCTGCTCGATCACGGCGAAGAAGACGCCGTCGCGCTCGGTCAGCTGGTCTTTGGTCAGGCCGGTCTTCCGCAGGAAGCCTTCGAGCGCCTGTTCCGGAGCATTGGCGCGCGGGCCTTTCAGCTCCTCGGAGCGATCAGGTGTCGCCGAGGGCAGGCCGTCGATGACCAGCGTCAGGCGACGCGGTCCGGCGAAGACATTGAGCGCATCCCACTCCAGGCCGGCGGCCTTGAGCTTTTCGGAGACCAGGCGTTCAAGGTCGCGCGCGGCGCCTTGCTGCATGCGCGCAGGGATTTCTTCGGAGAAGAGTTCGAGGAGGAGTTGGGGCATCAGGCGGTTTTCCGCTCTTGTTCGACGTAAGCGAGGGCGCAGGCTTTGCAGAGGTCGCGGATGCGGCCGATGTAGCTCTGGCGTTCGGCGACGGCGATGGCGCCGCGGGCGTCCATCAGGTTGAAGAGGTGCGAGGCCTTCAGGACCTGATCATAGGCGGGAAGCACCAGAGGCTGGCCCTGCGGTCCGGTCATGGCGAGGAGACGGGTCGACTCGCGCTCCATGTCCTCGAAGCGGCGCTTCAGCCCCTCGACGTCATAGCCGTGGAAGTTTGCTTCTGACTGCTGACGCTCGTTCTCGAGGAAGACCTCGCCGTAGGTCAGGCCGTCGTTGTTGAACTTCAGGTCATAGACGTTGTCGACGCCCTGGACGTACATGGCCAGACGCTCCAGCCCGTAGGTCAGTTCGCCCGAGACGACGTCGACCTCGATGCCGCCGACGCCCTGGAAGTAGGTGAACTGGGTCACCTCCATCCCGTCGCACCAGACCTCCCAGCCCAGCCCCCAGGCGCCCACGGTGGGGTTCTCCCAGTCGTCCTCGACGAAGCGGATGTCGTGCAGTTTCGGGTCGATGCCGATGGCCGCCAGGGAGCCGAGATAGAGCTCCTGAAGATTGTCCGGGTTCGGCTTCAGGATGACCTGGAATTGGTAATAGTGCTGCAGCCGGTTGGGGTTCTCGCCGTAGCGGCCGTCGCCGGGGCGGCGGCTGGGCTGAACATAGGCGGCCTTCCACGGCTTCGTGCCGAGCGCGCGCAGCACGGTCGCCGGGTGCAGCGTCCCCGCCCCCACCTCGATGTCATAGGGCTGCAGCAGGGCGCAGCCCTGTTCGCCCCAGTAGCGCTGGAGCGTCAGGATGAGGTCCTGAAACGAGAGAGGTTCTGTCGATGCGTGGGGCAAGGCTGGGAGGCTTTGTGCAGGCAAAAGTAAAGGCGGCGGACCCTAGGGCCCGCCGCCTGCAAACTCAACCTGACGCAGGGAATTAGGCTTGCGGCGTCGGGGTGGGAGCCGGAGCCGGTTCGGTCGTGACCGGGTTCTTGTCTTCGTCCGGGGTCGGGGCGACCGGGGGCGTGGGAGCGGGCGCCGACACGGCCGACGCCGGAGCGGGGATGGCGACCGGAGCAGTCAGGGCCGGAGCCGTAGCCGGAGCCTCGGCGGCGGGGGCTTCGGTGGCCATGGGGGCGGCCGGGGCCTCGTCGGCGTCGCCCGAGGCGACCTCCGAGGTGGCCGGGTTGAGCACCTTGTCGATGGCGAAGACGGCGCCGTTGGAGGCGTCGATGTCGGCCGTCGTAACCGTGGCGTCGTCAACCTTGATGGCGTCGCCGGTGCCGTCCAGCTGAACCTGGGTGCGGGCCGCGGTCTCGACGCCGCCGCGCGTGCCCTTGATCTGGCTCGAGTTCACGTCGGCGACGACCACATGATAGAGCAGCAGTTGACGCAGCTCATTGACGTTGGCCGGGTCCATCAGCCGCGCGCGCTCGGCCTCGGGCAGACGGGCGAAGGCCGCGTCGGTCGGGGCGAAGATCGAGATCGCCGGTTGCGACTTCAGGGTGTCGGTGAGCTGGGCGCGGTCGAGGGCGGCCAGCAGGGTCGTGAACTGGCCGTTGGCCTTCAGCTCATCGATGATGGTGCCGGAGGCGGCCGGGGTCGCGGCGGCGGTCTGGGCGACGGCCGGGGCGGTCGCTTCCGCAGGGGCGGGAGCCGCGTCGGGCGTCGGGGTCGGCGCGGGGGCCGCGACCGGGGCCGGGGCGGTTTGCGGGGCGGTCATATCCTGGGCGAAAGCCGCGGGGGCGGCGAACAGGGCGACAGCGGCCGTAGCGGTCAGGAGACGGGTACGAAGCATGACTGTTTCCTTTGAAACTCGGGGACCGTCGCGCGAGGGATCACGACGGTTGCGCAATGTGATTGTCCCGACATAAGCCGGAGCGCGACGCGCCGGTTCCATCCAGACGCGATTATCCGGTGGGCAAGGCGCCCAGAACGGTGCGTCTGATCCACCAGTCGCGATGCGCCTGCGTCAGGGTTGCGGCGGCGCGGTCGGCGTCTTCAGGATCGACGAACAGGCCGAAGACGGTCGCGCCGGAACCGGACATCCGGGTCAGGCCGACGCCCGCACAGCTCCCCGCAGCGTCGAGCGCGGGCAGGATCGCCGGGGTCAGGGCGAGGGCCGGGGGCTCCAGATCGTTGCGCTGCTTCGCCAGCCAGTCGATGACGGCCGCAGGGCTCCAGTCGTCGGGCGCGACGGGGCGGTCGGTCGCTCCGGCGGGGCCGGCGTCGAAGGCGCGATAGACGGCGCCGGTCGAGGACGGAACGCCCGGATTGACCAGAACGGCGTGCAGCGGCGGCAGATCGGGCGCATCCGACAGGACGTCTCCCCTGCCCTCGGCCCAGGCGGAACGGGCGCGCAGGCACATCGGGCCGTCGGCGCCGCCGACGCCCGCCACCGTTTCCAGCGCCGCATCATCTAGATCGAGGTTGAGCAGGCTGCACGCCAGCGTCAGGGCCGTCCCGGCGTCGGAGGAGCCCCCGCCCAGACCGGCGGCGATGGGCAGCTGTTTGTCGAGGGTCACGTGCAGCCCCGGCTCGCCGATCCCCGCGGCCTCTCCCAGCGCCCGCAGCGCCTTGAGGATCAGATTGTCAGGCTCGGCGGCGAGGCCCGCGCCGAACGGGCCTTCGACGCTCAGGGACAGGCGCTCGGCCCGCTCGACCGTCACCCGGTCGCCGACGTCGGCGAAGGCCACCAGACTGGCGAGCGGATGATAGCCGTCGGCCTGAACCGGTCCGACATGCAGGAAGAGGTTGATCTTGGCGGGCGCGAGCCCGGTCGGCGACACCTTAAGGCTCGGCGCCGACCGCAGCGGGTACGGTGACCGGAGCCGGCGTGACGGGGGTCTGGGGCGGCAAGCCATCGGCCAGCTTCTGCTCGACTCCGGCCTTGCGTTCGGCGTCGGGGTTCAGGGTCAGGACCCGGTTCCACTGGAAGCCCGCCTCGCGCTTGCGGCCCACCTGCCAATAGGCGTCGCCGAGGTGGTCGTTGATCTCGGCGTTGGCCGGCTCCTTGTCGACGGCTTCTTCGAGGGTGGTGACGGCGGTCTCGTACTGGCCCTGACGGAACTGGGCCCAGCCGAGGGAGTCCTGGATATTGCCGTCGTTGGGCTCGGCGGCGTGGGCGCGGGCGATCAGGGCCGCGCCCTCAGCGACCTTCGAGCCGCTGTCGACCCAGAGGTAGCCCAGATAGTTGAGGAAGGCCGGCTCATTGGGCTGATCGGCGACAGCGGCCGACAGTTCAGTCTCGGCCTCGGCGATCTTGCCCGAGGCCTCATAGGCGGCGCCGCGCACGAAGTGGACAGCGGCCGGCTGGTCGGAAGTGTTGAGCAGCGGGCCGTTGAGGATCTCCAGCGCCTCGTCGTTGCGCTTCAGCTCCAGCAGCTGGGCGGCCAGGGCATAGGCGATGTCCTGGGACCCGGGCGCGGCGGCGAAGGCCTTGCGGAACTCGACCAGGGCCTCATCCTTGCGCTCGTCGCGACCCAGGCTGGCGCCGATCTGCAACCGGGCGGCGGCATAGAGGGCCGGATCGCGCGGGCCGATCGAGGCGAGGGCGTCGCGGGCGGCCGCCTCCAGCCGGGCGCTGACCAGGGCGCCGCCCAGCAGCAGGCGGAGGTCGTCGCTGGGCGCGACCTCCAGGGCCATGCGCAGATAGACGGCCGCGAACTCATTGGCGCGGCTGTCGGCGGCCAGAGAGGCGGCGAGCGTCAGCCCCTGGGCGACGCCGTCGCGATAGGTCGGGGCGGCCGGGGCGCGACCGCGACGCGCTGAAGCCCGCGCCTTGGCGGCGTTGAGCAGCGCACTGTCAGGATTGGCCTTCAGGGCAGCGTCATAGACGGCGATGGCTTCGGCCTTGCGTCCGCGCCGCTCGAGGAAGGCGCCGTAGCCCGCGTGGAAGGGCGGCTGGGCGGCCGGGTTGGCGTCCAGAAGCTTGAGCTCGGCCTCCGCCTCGTCATAGCGGCGATGCAACTCGAGCAGCTGGGCGCGCTGGAAGCGCAGGACTTGGCTGAAGGTGTCGTTGGCCGTCGACGGCGGGCCGATCAGGGCAAAGTCCCAATCGCCGGCTGCGGCGGCGATCCAGCGCTGGGTCAGGAGGCCCGCCGCGGCATGCGGCATCTGGATCGGTCCGGCCTTGAACACCGCGGCGGCGTCGCGCGCCTTGCCATAGGCGTAGAGGTCGATGGCCCGGACCAGTCGCCCGGCCTCTCTGAGCACTGCCGGAGCCGCCTCGCCCGACGGCGCCATCCGGGCCGCGTCGGAGAGATCGCCGGCCAGAAGGGCGGCGGTAAAGGCCTGCTGTTGAACGGTCGGCTGTTCCGGGGTCAGGGACTGGACCTCGGCCAGATAGCGGGCGCCGAGCGCGGCCTCGCCGTCGCCGACGGTCGAACGCCCGACCAGATTGCGGCCGCCGAGATAGAGGCCATAGGCGCTGTGGCCCTCGCGGTTGAGCGGGGCCGGAGCCCAGACGGCGGGGATCGGGATGGCGGCCGGGGCGGCGGGCGG